>WNGA01010678.1_pt1 | contig 12123 bp, 13 predicted proteins | sample 5400061 | NCBI WGS metagenome assembly WNGA01 (sample SAMN13153366, study PRJNA577476) | soil metagenome | isolation source: 100 cm soil or saprolite under grassland replicate 2 | place: USA:California | collected 2016-06-15
AGCGTTCCTTGCGCCGCGTCGGCCGCGGCGCCGAGCATATCGTCGCGTCGCGCCGTCTCGATGAAGCGCCCTTCCTCATCTTTCTGGTAGCCCAGCAGGCCGCCGTGGTCGTCCCGCACCGGGATGCGCGTCCGTGTGCGCCCGCCCTCGGCCACGAGGATCAGACGGATCCCGTCCGCCTTGAGGCGCTGCGCTTGCGCGGTAATCGGCGGCAGCGAGTCGTGCGCTTCGCCGTCGGTGAACACCACGAGCACGCGGTCGGCGAGCTCGGAACTGGCCTGGAGCAGCTCGCCGCCCTGGCGCAGCGCCGGAGCGAGGCCGGTGCCTCCCTGGGAGGCCATGTCGGGATCGAGCGCGTCGAGGTAGAGCGTCAGCGCGGACCCGTCGATCGACAGCGGCGACAGGATGTAGCTCGAGCCGGCGAACGCGATGAGACCGACCCGATCGCCGTCCAGGTCCTGAACCAGCCGCCGCGCCTCGCGGACCGCACGCCGGAGCCGGTTCGGCGTGGCGTCCTCCGCGAGCATCGAGCGCGAGATGTCCACCGCGAGCACCACCGAGAGGCCGCGCGTTTCGGCGACGATCCGCTCTTCGCCCCAGCGGGGCCCCGCGAGCGCTACGACCCCGAGGAATGCGGCGACCGCGAGCGCGGTGGGCCCGAGGCGCCCCGCGGCGACCGCCTGCCGCACGGTCTCCTGCGACCAGAGCGCCGCGCGCCGGATGCGGACACGCCGCGCCCAGGCGGCGGCGAACCAGACGGCGCCGCCGATGAGCGGCGCGAGCGCGAGCACGACGGGGGCGTCGAAGATCATCACGGAACCCGCACGGCGAATGTGCCCGCGAGCACGATTTCGAGCGCGAGCGCTACGAGGCCGACAGCGAGGGGCACGCGGTAGGCCTCGTCGAAGCGACGGTAGACCACTTGCTCCACGGTGGTCTTCTCGAGGCGATTGATCTCTTCGAAGATATGGCGCAGCGACTCGGTGTCGGTGGCCCGGTAGTAGCGCCCCCCCGTCATCGACGCGATCTCGGTCATGAGCGGCTCGTCGATCTCCACCGGCCGCATCTCGTAGCGCAGCTGGCCGTCCGCCCCGTATTCCGTCGGCATAGGCGCCTGCCCTCGCGTGCCCACGCCGATGGCGTAGATCTTGATGCCGAGCGTCGCCGCCGCCTGGCCCGCGGTTCGCGGGTCCACGGTGCCCTTGTTGTTGACGCCGTCGGTAAGCAGCACGAGCACCTTGCTCTTGCCCGGTGCGCGCCGCAGCCGGTTGGCCGCCGTCCCGATCGCCGTGCCGATCGCGGTCCCGTCCTCGAGCATTCCCGGGTGCAGCTCACGGAGCGCCTGCTCCAGGACAGCGTAGTCGGTCGTGATGGGAACCTGGGTGAGCGCCTGCCCCGCGAACGCGACGAGGCCGATGCGGTCCGAGGTGCGGGCGCGCACGAACTCGATCGCGGTCTGCTTCGCGACGTCGATGCGGTTCGCCGGCGCAAAGTCTTCGGCCTGCATGCTGCCCGAGATGTCCACGGCCAGGACGATGGAGATCCCCTCACTGTGCGATTCGCTGCGCGCCGCGCCGATGCGGGGCCCGGCGGCGGCGATGATCCAGGCGCCGAGGCAGGCGCTGCGGAGACTGACGGGGAGGCGCGCGACCCAGAGCCGCTCCGCTGCTCCCGCCGCCGATCGGACGTCGCTCATCCGGGTACCGGACAGGCGGGCGAGCCGCTTGGCGCGCAGCCACCACCACAACGGCAACAGGGCGAGCGCGAGCAACAGCAGCGGCCGGGCGAAGCTCACGAGGCCAGCTCGCGCGCGAGCCGGCGCGCCAGGGCGGAGAGCGCGGCGACATCGGTCCCATGGGCGGAGGCGAACGCCACGCGGTCGAGCTGCTCGAGCAGGTCGCGCAGCTCCCGCAGCGGCGCGTCGGGACGCGCGCGCTCGACGACCGCCAGGCACTCGGCCGTGGCGAGTGCCGGGTGCGCCTCGGGTACCGCGCGCGCCAGTGCGGCCCGCAGCCGCCAGATCGCCCGCGCGGCGACGGCCTTGGGCTCTCCGGCGGCGAGCCACCGGGTATCGGGGACCTCACGATCCACTGGACCTGGAGGTGCCGGCTCGAAGGCTCGGGGCCGCCGCCTCCGTGCGGCCACGCCCACGGCGAGGAGCCCGACGGCCAGCGCCAGGGCGACGAGCGGCGGCAGGGGATCCTGGTGCGCGGCGCGCAGCGGCGCGAGCAACCCTTGCGGACTTGGCCGCCGCAGCGAGTCCGGGATCACGCTCGTCACGCTGAAGCTCGTCGTGCCCCCGGCCGTCGAGTCCGCCCGCCCGTCGGGACTGAGGAGCCACAGCGGGGGCAGGGCCAGCCGGTGGGCGCCGGGCTTCCAGGCGACGACGGCGTAGCGGACGACCCAGCCACCGGCGCTCCGGCGCACCGCGGGATCGGCGAGGGGCTCGATGGCTTCCGTCGCCTCGAGTTTGCCGGCCCGGACCTGCCAGCCGTCGCGGACGGCGAAGGCCCGCTCGATCCAGATCGTGTCGCCGACGGTGGGAGCGGCCGGCGTGGCCGACCACCCTCCCCCCTGCCCCGTTGCCAGACGCCACGACGCCACGACGCCAAGGAAGACGAGGCGGGCAGTCATCGCTTCAGCCGGCGGGCGCGCTCGGCGAAGGCCCGGCGCAGCAGCACGCCGTAGGGGACCGTGGTCTGGAGCGCCACGCGGTCCACACCCGCCTGGGCGAGCTTGCGGGTGCGCTCTTGAAGCTGGCGCTCGGCCGCGACGCTCACCCGCGTCCGGGTCGGCCCGTGGCTCGTATCCACGAGGACCCGCTGGCCGGTCTCGGCGTCCTCCATGTCGACCCAGCCCGCGTCGGGGAGCTCGCGTTCGCGCGGGTCGTCGATGGTGATGGCGACGACGTCGTGACGCGCGGCGAGCTGCGCCAGCGGGACCTCCCAGCCGTCGGCCCGGAAGTCCGACAGCACGACCACGATGGCATGGTGCCGCGGCAGTTTCGCCGCGTAGCTCAGCGCCTCCCCCAGGTTCGTGCCCCGCCCGCGCGGCGTGAACGCCACCAGGTCGCGGATCACCCGCAGCGCGTGCGGCCGCCCCTTCGCGGGTCGCACGATCAACTCGACCTTGTCGGCGAACATCAGCGCGCCCACCCGATCGTTGTGACGCGCCGCCGCCAGCGCCAGCACGGCCGCGACCTCGACCGCGAGCCCCGCCTTCGTGTAGGGCCGCCCGAAGTGGCACGAGCCCGACTGGTCCACCACGAGCAGCAGCGTGTTCTCGCGCTCCTCGTGGTAGGTCTTCACGAACGGGTGGCCCATCCGCGCCGACACGTTCCAGTCGATGGCGCGGAAGTCATCTCCCTGCTGGTATGCGCGTACCTCGGCGAACTCGATACCCTGGCCGCGGAACATCGACCGGTACTCGCCCGTGAAGAGCGAGCTGACCAGGGAGCGGGTGCGCAGCTCGATGCCCTTGACCTGCCGGAGCACTTCGGGCGTGACCAGACGCCGGCGGGCGCGGAGCGGGGAGGTCTCGGCACGCCGGCGATCCTTGCCTTCGTACCTCACGGCACGCCCACGGCTTCGAGGATCTTTCCGATGACGCGGTCCGAGTCCATGTCCTCGGCCTCCGCCTCGAAGGTGAGGAGCACTCGGTGCCGCAGCACGTCGAACGCCATCGCCTTCACGTCCTCCGGCACGACGTAGGAGCGGCCGCGCAGGAAGGCGTGCGCCCGTGCCGCCTGCGCGAGGTAGATCGACGCGCGGGGGCTCGCCCCGAAGGCGATGAGCGGCTTCAGCTCCGCCAGGCCGATCGCCTGCGGCTCGCGCGTTGCCCGGACTACGTCCACGATGTAGTCCACCACCTTCTGGTCCATGAACAGCTCCGCGATCGCGCTGCGCGCGGCGAGGATATCGTCCGCCTCCGCCACGCGCTGCACTTCGATCGGTCGGCCCGCCGCCATGCGCGCGACGATCTCCTTCTCGGCGTCGCGCGACGGGTAGCCGACGCGCACCTTCAGCATGAACCGATCGAGCTGTGCCTCGGGGAGCGGGTAAGTCCCCTCCTGCTCGATGGGGTTCTGGGTTGCGAGCACGAGAAACGGCTCGCCCAGAAAGAACGTCTCCCCGCCGAGCGTCACCTGCTTCTCCTGCATCGCCTCGAGCAGCGCCGCCTGCACCTTGGCGGGGGCGCGGTTGATCTCGTCCGCGAGCACCAGGTTCGCGAACAACGGCCCCTTTTTCGGATAGAACTCCTGGGTCTTCTGGTCGAATACCATGGTCCCGATCACGTCGGCGGGCAGCAGGTCCGGCGTGAACTGGATCCGGGAGAAGGCGATGCGCAGGCATTCGGCCACCGTGCGCACCGCCAGCGTCTTCGCGAGCCCGGGCACGCCTTCGAGCAGGACGTGCCCACCCGTGAGCAATCCGATCAGCAGGCGCTCGACCATCAGCTCCTGCGCCACGACCCGCTTCGCGACCTCGCGCGCGATCGCCTGGCTGAGCACCGCGTCGCCGGTCTTCGCCGTCCGAGTGGTCATTTCAGCCCCGCCTCCGCCGCTTTACGCACCGCCGGCTCCTTGTCCTTACTGTAGAGTTCCAACAGCCCCCGGGCTTCCGGGCGCGCGATGTGCCGCAAGGCATCCACCGCCGCCGCCCGCAGCGTCGCGCTCCGCCGGTGCATCACGCCCCCCGGCTCCGCGTATCGGGCGAGGACGTCCAGCGCCTCCCGCGCGCCGAGGCGGCCGATGGCCCGCAGCAACTCCGCCTGTACCCCTTCATCGGGCTCCTGCTCCACCCGGCGGATCAGCACGGTGGAGGACGTGGGGTCGCCGCCCGCGGCGACGGCCCGCGCCGCCGCCGCCCGCACGGCGACGCTCTCATCCTTGAGTGCCGGCATCGCCGGCCGCGCGATCTCCCGCCCACCTGCCTCGGCGAGCCCGAGCAGGGCCGCTTCCCGCACGAACTCCGACGGATGGCGCAGCAACGGAATCAACAGCGTCACGGCCTGGGGGCTCCCCGTCAGCCCCACGAACTCCGCCGCCGCCGCGACCACCTGGGCATCCCGGTCCGCAAGCTTGCCCTGCAGCGGCTCGAGGGCCCGATCCGCTGCCTTGCGCACCGCTCCGCGGTACGGCGCCCGCAGGTCCACGGGCGCCGCGAGGAACGCGTTCAGGACGAGCCCCATGGAGAGCGACGCGAGCGCGGCTACGGCCGCCACCACCGCCTCGCGCTCCTCGGGCGGCACGCGCGCCTCACCCAGCCGGTGCACCAAGCGCTCGACCAGGGCGCGCTCCGAGAGCGCGAGCGCCGCTTGGTCGATCGCTACGGCCAGCTTGGGATCCTGCGCCGTCGCCAGCAGGCGGTCGAGCGCGGCGATCGCGTCCGCGACAACGGCGACGTCGCGCAACCCCAACACCTGGGGAGCCAGCGCGGTGAGTCGTTCCACCACGGCGGACTGCTCCTCGGGCGTGGCGGCGTTCCCGAGCGCGGCCACCGCCCGTTTCACCTCCACATCGACCGGCAGCACGTCGGGCCGAAACGCGGCGCTGGCGCGTTTTCCGGCCATCAGGGCGTCCGCCGCCGCGGCGGTCGACTGCTCCGTCGTGACGGCAGTCGGGGCACTCGGCGCCGCCGGCGGCTCCGGGACCGCAGGAGCATCCGCCGCCGGCGTCGGCGTGCGCAGTCGCTCGAGCCGGGCGGAGGTGCGGCGACCCAGGGTCAGCGTGATGCGGCCGAGCGTCCCATCGTCGGCCGGGACGGTACCGGTGGCCACTTGGAACAACGCCAGCACGTGATCCGGCGTCATACCGGGATTTAGGGTCACGGTCCGCACCCCGCGCGCGTACAGCAGGCCGGCGAGCTCGGCAATCTGCGCGTTGCGCGGCAGCAGGTGCTGGCCGTGCCAGTGCAGCCCGGTGACGCCCACCTTCCATTCGACGGTGCCCAGCGCGGCGAGGGACGGTAGGGCCTCGCCGATCTGCCGCAGCGCCTCAAGCACCGCCGGGTGCGTCGGTGGGTACAGCCGCATCAGGCGGAAGGTCGTCCCGATGGCGCCCAGGGCGCGGTCGACTCCTGCGGTCTCCGCTGCCATGACCTAGCGCTTGATCCGCTCTCCCCGGTCTTCGAACCGGAATACCCACGTGGCGAAATGCGCGGGCGCGATCGGGTCGTCCGCGCCGATGGCCATCCAGTCCACGTCGCTCCCCGACCCGGCGGCGCGACCGGCTCGACGCGCGTCCTGCGCGACCATCTCCTGGGCCCGCTTGATCCACAATCCGAACTGGTCAGGCCGCAGGTCGACCCAGCCCCGCGGCGCGGCGGCGCGGGGATCACCGACATCTCCTGGGACCACCACGAGGCTGCCGCGGTACAGGCGCTCGCCGTCCGGAGTGAGAATCGGGATCCCCACCGACAGAATATGGCTGCGCACACCCGAGTCGCGCTGGACGCGGGCGTGTGCCTCCGCCGCCAGCTCCGCTGCCTGTGATTGGGCGAGGGCTCGGACGCTCGGGCGCAGCAACGCGCACAGGTACGATTCCCACAAGAGCTTGGTGAGGCGCGGCGGCCCGAGCATCTCGTAGGCGACCGCCCGACTCTTGGTCTGGTGCTCGAGCGCGCGCAGCTGCTCGAGCGCGGCGGCGCGCAGCATCCCGGCGCGGTAGGTAGGGCCGGCGGTGGCCGCGTCGAGCGCCGCCACCACGTCGCGTCCGGTGGGCCGCCCCTCGAGCTCCATCACGGTGTAATCGGCCACCTCCTCCGGCGTGATGAACTCCATCTGACCGAGCGCCGTGACGGTCTCGAACTCGTCCGGGGCGAAGCGGCCGTTCTCCCCCACGTCGATGAACACACCCTCGAGCGGCTTGCCGAGCTCGCACCAGGGAGCCGCGTCGGGGCCGAACGCCTGAGCCAGCGCCACCGGCGTCGGGCAATCGACCAGCGGAATGGGCTTCCCCTTCCGACGGATCGGTCCGAAGCCGATCTCGCGCCAGGCGATGCTGGCCGTGGGCTTGATCTCGACCGTCGCAGGAGCGCCGGGCGTGCGAGCGAGGAGAAACAGGAGCAGGGACTGGGCGCCCGCCACGGCCGATTTGGTCAGGAGCGGCCGGCTGGGGCGCTCTTCGGAGTGCGTGTAGGGAATGTTGAACCCCATGCCGCCGGTGCCGCTCGTGCCGATCTTCACATACGCTTTCGTCTCGGCGCGCTTGAGCGACTCGACGAGTATCTGCACGTGCCGGATCAGCTGCGGCAGCGTCAGCAGCAGCACGTGACGCTCCACGGCGGCCTCATCGACCTCGCCCCGGCGCGCCAGCGCCAGCAGATCCTGCGCGCTCCGCAGCGCATCCTGGTACGCGAACGCCGTCGCGGTGTTGATGCTGTCCACGACGGCATCGGGTTTGTACTTGATGAGGAGCTGGTACAAGAAGCTGCGGTGGAAGACGTCGTCGCTGAGCTCGCTCAGGAGGTCCTCGAGCATCACCCGGCGGTGCTCCGGGTTCGCCATGACGGAACCGCGCTCCAGCTGGGCGAGGCTGGCGGGAAGGAACACGTTGCCCCACTCGAACTCGATGGTCGCGCGCCCCCGGTAAGGCTCGAGCGCCCGGGCTGTCGCGCGCACCTCGTCTTCGAACAGCGCGACGAGCACGACGCGCCGTGGCGCGGCACCGAGCAGCCGGCGCGCCACTGCGTGGCCGACCAGCCCGCTGCCGCCGAGGATCATCACCGTCCGGTCACGCAGTTCCATGCAGTCGCTCGATGGCCTCGACTTCGTGCGCGGCGAGCCGCCGGTACTTGCCCTCGCCCAGCCTCCCGAGCCGCACCGGCCCATAGGAGACCCGGTGCAGCCACTCGACTTTGAGTCCCAGCGCCTCCGCGAGCCGCCGGACGATGCGCTGGCGGCCTTCCGCGAGGGTGACCTCGACCTCGACGCTGCGCTCCACGGGGCGCACCCGGAAGTCCACGACCCGCACCGGGCGACCGTCGATCGCCGGGGGTCGCGCGAGGGCCGCGCGCACTTCGGCGGCCCCCTGGCCGTGGACACGCAGCCAATAGGTGCGGGGCACCGCGAAGCGCGGGTGCATCAGCCGATGCGCCGCCCCGCCGTCGGTGGTGAAGAGCAGCAGCCCCGACGTCATGACGTCCAGTCGTCCAACGTACGTGAGCCCCGGTACGTTGGGGAGGAGACCGTAGACGGTCCGCCGCCCCTCCGGGTCCCCGCGGCTCACCACATAGCCGACCGGCTTGTTGAGCGCGAGCCAAGTGACCGGCCCCGGCCGCACCGCGCGACCGTCCACGGTCACGCGCTGGCGCAGCGGATCCACGCTCATGCCGATCGTGGCGACGGCACCGTCCACGCGCACGCGACCCGCGCGGATCAGGTCCTCGGCCTTGCGGCGGGACGTCACGCCCGCACGCGCCAGGGCGCGTTGCAGGCGCATCAGCGTCATTCGGGTTCGGCGGGCGCGGGCGGCCGGAGCGCCACCGACAGCTCTTCCAGCCGCGGCAGCTCGTCCAGGTCCTTGAGGCCGAGGATCTCGAGGAACTGCGGTGTGGTCCCGTACAGCAGCGGCCGCCCCAGCCCTTCCCCCCGCGTGACGGTCTCCACCAGTCCGCGCTCGCTCAGCTTCTCGATCACGGCGCCCGAATCCACGCCCCGGATCTCGTCCACCTCGAGGCGTCCCACGGGCTGCCGGTAGGCGATGATGGCCAGCGTCTCGAGCGCCGCCGGGCTGAGCCGCCGCGGGCGCAGCGCGAACTGGGCACGATCGAGCGTCTCCGCGTATTCGCGCCGCGTCAGGAACTGCCACCCCTGCGCGATCTCGATCAGCTCGACCCCGTGGTCGCCCGCCGCGAACGCGTCCCGGAGCTCGGCCAGGGCGCCGCGCACGGCCGTCGCGCCCGCCTGCGGATCGAGAGTCAGCAACTCCTCGACCGTGAGCGGTCGCGCCGACGCGAACAGCGCCGCCTCAACGAGCTTCGCGAGAGGCTTCACGGCGGATCTGAATCGGGGCGAACGGCCCCTCCTGGTGAACGTGCAAAGCGCCGCGCTTGGCCAGCTCGAGCAGGGCGATGAACGCCGACAGGACGTCCACGATCGTGGGACGCTCCCCCACGACGTCGCCCCACCCGATCACCGCGCGCCCCGCGAGGAGCGCCTGAATGCGCTCGGTCGCGCCCTCCACGTCGAGCGGCCGCGGCACTACGCGGTGCAGCACCGGCTCGGGAATGAGCGCGATCACCCGCTCCGCGGCGGCCAGCACATCATTCAAGTCGATCACGAGCGGCGCGGGCGGCGGGGCGGGCGGCTCGGGAGCGAAGCCACGCCCGAACTGCTCGGCCCGGCGCGCCGCCGCCGCCCCCAGCCACTCCACCAGCTCGCGGATCTGCTGGTACTCGAGCAGCCGGCGCACCAGCTCGGCGCGCGGATCTTCCCACTCGTCGTCGCCCAGGTGCCGCGGCAAGAGCATCTGCGCCTTGATCCGCAGCAGCCGGGCGGCCATCTCGAGGTAGTCCGCCGCCTGGTTCAACCCGAGCTCGCTGATGACGGCGAGGAACTGATCGGCGATCTTCGCGATCGGCAGGTCGGTGATGTCGACCTCGTCCTCGCGGATCAGGTGCAGCAATAGATCCAAGGGGCCCGAGAATTGCTCGAGCTCGACGACGAAGCCCGCTTGGTCGTGCGCCGTGGGCGGAAGCGCGGTCATGAGGCCACCCCGATCCGGAGTCCTCCGACAACGGCGAGGCCCAGGTTCATCAGCTGGTCGGCCGGCCACAGGAACACGTTAATCACCCCGGGCGCCAGCCAGAGAAGCAGAAGGAGCGGCAGCATGCCGAGCGCGTAGAACTGGCGGTACTTGAGACCCCAGCCGGGGGGCAGCAGATGATAGAAGACGTGGCTGCCGTCGAGCGGCGGGATCGGAATGAGGTTGAAGAACGCGAGCACCAGGTTGAGACGCATCCCGAAGTACGTCATGTCCTGCAAGATCTCGAAACTCCCGGCGAGCGACGACACGCGCTGGCCGACCAGTCCGACCACGCCGAACAGGGCGGTGAACACGACGAACAATGCCAGGTTCACGACGATGCCGGCGAGCGACACGATCACGTCCCCGCGGACGAATTTGCGGTATTTCCTGGGGTTGACCGGCACCGGTTTCGCGGCCCCAAACAGAAAACCGGCATGCGAGTACCAGAGGACGAATGGCACCAGCACGGTCATGATGGGATCGATGTGCTTCAGGGGATTGAGCGTCAGACGCCCGAGCATGTAGGCGGTGTCATCGCCCTGCCGGTAGGCGGCTTCGGCGTGGGCGTATTCGTGGGCCACCATCGAGAAGAGCAGCACCGGGGCCCAGATGAGGATGTCGAACGAAATAGCTCGGGCTCGGGGGTCGGTGACGGCCTAAGATAACGAGCGGGCGGGGGCCCGGTCAACGGCGTAGCGCCTTGACCGACCTGCACTTACCCTCTATCTTCCGCGCCTCACGAGGAGGCCTCGAGTGCCGAGAATCAAGTCCGCGAAGAAGGCGATGCGGCAGGGGCGCGCCCGCCACCTGCGCAACCGCGCCCAGAGCTCCGCGCTCCGGACCGCGCTCAAGCGGGTGCGCACTGCAACGACGCCCGAGCAGGCGAGCGAGGCCTATCGGATGGCCGCGCGGCTGCTCGATCGCGCCGCCCGAAAAAATCTGATCCATCACAACAATGCCGCCCGCCACAAGAGCCGGCTGGCTGCGGTGGTGCGGAAGCTCGCGAAGTAACGGCCTAGACGGCCGCTAGTTCAGCCCCACACTGCCCGCAATACCACTCCGTCGGCAGGTTCATCGTACCGCACTCCTTGCACCGGAGCGTCTTTGCGGCTTCCTCGTCATCCGGAGCGGCGGACGGCTCGGGGACGACCGGCGCGGGGACGGGGTTGGCGGCCCGCTGCGACGGCGGCGCCGCGGCGCGGGGCCGATCGGACGGGATGACGGGCTGGAACTGGGCGCCGGTGGCGCGCCGAGCTGATGGAGCCGCCCCGGTGTCGTCCTCGGTGACGGACTTGATGAACTCGAGCTCGTCCACCTGCGCCGCTTTCTGCGGCTCTGGCTCGGGCTCCGGCTGCAGCCTGGGGGGCGGCGAGACCGGCACGGGTCGCGGGGACGGCGAGGGCGGCGGGGGGGCCGCAGGCGCCGCTCTGGGGGCGGGCCGGTTGCGGACCAGCGCGTCGAGCTCCTCGAGCTTTTGAATGTCCGCCTCGACCGACTGCAGGTCCTCACGCACGGACACCAGCTCGGCGAGCACGTCCTCGTGCACCTGATCCCATTGCGACTGGTCGTACTCGCCGACCGAATGGCGCAACTCCATCTCGGTCAGCTTCTCGGCGACGAGGGCCTCCTTCTTCTGCAGCTCGCCGCGCATATGCCGCTTTTCCTGGATCGCCAAGCGGGCGCTCTCGGCGTGCGCCTTGAGCTCCTCCATCACGGCCGCGAGCCGCGCCTCGTAGTCCTCGCGCACCCGCGCCCGTACGTTCCCCGGCGTCGCGTCCGCCGAGCTGTTCAGGCGCACGATCCAGGCTTCGTATTGGCGCCGCTCCTCCAGCAGGCGCTGGATGATCGCAGTGCTCTTGGAAGGTCCCCTAGCCATCCCGTTCCTCTCGTGCCCGATCTCGCTCGATCGCGAGGCGCGCCACCGCCTCGGGACTCAACTCGTTCACCCGCCCGAACGCGCGCGCCGCGAAAATGATGCGGGCCGCGTGCTCCAGACTCTCCATCCGGATCCACGCCGCGTCGAGCGTCGCCCCAACCGTCACCGCCCCGTGGTTCGCCAAGAGCCAGGCCTCGTGGCCTGCCAGGTGCGGCTCGAGCCGGTCGCCCAACTCCGGGGTCCCCGGCGTCCCGTAGGGGACGAGGGGCACATCCCCACACTGCAGGATAAGCTCCGGCAGGACCAATATACGCAAGTCTTGGCCCGCGACCGCTAAACCGGTCGCCACCGGGGGGTGCGCGTGCACGACGGCCCCGACGTCGGGCCGCCGCGTCAGGATCCGCAGATGTAAGTCCAATTCACTTGTAGGGTTACCGCGCCCACGCCGCTTGCGGCCGCGCAGGTCCACCTCGACCATATCCGCCGGCCCCACCAGCGA
>WNGA01038732.1_pt1 | contig 12118 bp, 9 predicted proteins | sample 5400061 | NCBI WGS metagenome assembly WNGA01 (sample SAMN13153366, study PRJNA577476) | soil metagenome | isolation source: 100 cm soil or saprolite under grassland replicate 2 | place: USA:California | collected 2016-06-15
TCGAGGAACTCGTCGTCGAGGTCGACGCCCCACTCGGCCTCCGTCTTGCTCACATCGACCAACTTGTCGCACGGGACGAGCATCTCGGTGGAGAGATCGGGCTCCGAGTCGTCGAACGCGAACCGCAGCTCCGGATCGGGGTTCGAAGCGCGGAGCGACACGCCGAGGTTGGCGGCGTTGCGGTCGCGCTTGGTGAGCCACCAGCGGCTGCCCGGTTTCGACGAGCCGGTCGCGGGCGCGCCGAGGAAGCGCCATTCGATGAAGCGCAGGATCGACGTGTGGTCGTACACGGTGTGGTCGGCGAAACCGGGCTGCGCGTACGGCGACGCCAGGAGCGTGGGAACGCGGAATCCCGCCTGGCCGAAGTTGTCGTTGAGGTTGCGGCTGTAGTGGTCGTCGGAGAACACGGGCGGGCGGACGTGGTCGAAGAACCCGCCCCACTCGTCATAGGTGACGACGAACAGGCCGCGCTCCCAATGCGGTGACTGGACGAAGGCCCGGAAGACCTCTTGGAGAAAGCGTTGCCCGAGACCGGCGTCACCCCATGGGTGGTCGTTCGTCCGGTTCTCGAGGCGGAACCCGGGGTCGATGTACGAGACGTTGGGCAGCTTCCCGGCGGCGGCATCTTCGAGAAAGTGGTCGCCCGACGCGATGAACGGCTTCATCCGTTTGCCGAAGAACAGGAGCGTCGGGAGGTCGTAGTAGTAGGACTTGGCGGGGACGCCCGCGGCGGCCAGGCGTTGCCAGATGGTCTCCTGCGTGCCCTCGCCTGGCTTCACCTTCGCGTGTGAGATCTTGCGTCCCATCGAGGTTGCGCTGTGAATGTATTCACGGTTGACCCATGTCGGGCCGAGCAGCGACGAGTGGTAGTGGTCGCACACGGTGAAGCGCCGAGCCAGCGAGCCCTGGAACAGGATCTCGTCCGGCCCGAAGTAGCCGAGCGCGAACTCGTCGTTGCCCGTCCCCTTCGCGATGAAGCCCTTCTGGAGCTGCACCCGGCCGGAGCCCCAACCATGGCCGGGGTCGCGATACCCGCAGCCGCTATACGGGTCGAGGAACTTCCCCGAGGCGACGAGGGGCTCTGTTTGCACCGGCGTGCCGTCGCTGCGCTTGTACGTGATCTTCTGCATGCCGTCAACGCCGAAGTCTCCGCCGTACCGGCTGCGGCCTGCGTCGAGATATGCCTGGTCCTCACCCAGCCACCCGAGGTAGTGGTCGAACGACCGGTTCTCCATTGCCACGACCACGATCGTGTCGATGGGCGCGTCCGAAGCCTGGAGGGCGAGCAGGCTGTCGGGGTCGGGTTGCTGGGCGACGACGAGCGGGCGGGGCGACCGGCCTGCCCGCGCGGCGTTGGCGGCGCTGCCGCCACCGTAGGACGCCAGTACCGACCCGCCGGCCAGCGCGGCGGCTCCCGCGAGCGACCCGCGAAGGAACGTACGCCTGCTGAACGGGTCCTGCCCTTCGCTCACCGGGAACAGGATGACACCAGACGCATTCCGTGTCACGTCACCAACTTCACTTCGCGGAGGCAATACGCCGGCTCGAGCGCGCCGCCACCCTGTTGCGCGCCACGGACCGTACGGTGGCGGACATGTGCTGCATACGCTCACGCCACGCGAACGGGCTGGTGACCTCGCGGCCACCAGCCCGTCCCCGCGCTTGGGGCTGGCGCGATCACATCGCGGAAGCGGGCTCCAACTCCTGCTCCTGGCCGTTCGACGACGGCTCCGCGGTCGGGACCATGGCCTCGTCGGGCGGGCGGGCTTTGCTTCCGAGCCACGCGTAGCTCCCACCGACGACGAGTGTGCCCCCGACGACATTGCCGGGCACCGTCCACGCGAGGTTGTGCCAGAGCATGCTCCATGTGCCGCTGCCGCCGAGCGCGGCGAGCGAGAACGTCGTCATGTTCGCGATCGAGTGCTCGAAGCCCGAGGCGACGAACGCGAGGAGCGCCCACCACGGACGATGCACTTCGCGGCGTCGCTGCGCGTGCGTGCCGCCATCCACAAGCCGAGGCACACGAGGGCGTTGCACAGCACGGCCCGCCAGAAGAGCTGGGCGCCAGCGGTGGCGTCCTTCGCCTGCACGATCGAGCCGAGCAGCGCTTGCGCCGGGCTGGCCTTTCCGGGCGTCGCCCCGATCGTGAGCGCGCCCGATTCGCTGACGGCCCAGGCGAACGCCACGGAGCCGACGAAGTTGCCGACGAGGGAGCTCACCCACACGATCGCAAGATCGATGATCCGGACGTCACGCCGGAGCAGGCCCTGCGAGCGGCGCTGCGACGTCGACGCGCCGGTAGCGTGTCGACCCGATGGCCGACACCGAGGAGCCCGGCAACGAGCCGGTGACGCGCCCGTGGGCTCCGCCGCCGCCCGGTCGGCTCGTCGGCCGTGGTCATCCAGCCGGTGACTTCCTCGAAGCGTGGGCATGGGACCTGCTCGACGAGGCGCCCGGCTACCTCCGCATCGAGGCCGAGCTTCCCCACCACGTGAAGAACCCACGCGGGCAGCTGTTCGGCGGGTTCACTCCCACGTACGTCGATCTGGTCGCGCTCTTCACCGTCCGAGCCGGCGAGGATCGATCCGCGCCTCGCCAGCCGCGGTGGCTGGCGACGACCAACATGCGCGTCGACTTCTTCGAGCCCGTCACCGGCCACGCGGTTCGTGCAGGACGACGAGCTTGCCGTCTTCGCGTTGACGACGATGCGCGAGGTCGACCTCAACCGTCACCTCGGAGACGCGTGACGCGCCGTCCCCGGGTCATTTGAGCACGGCCTGCGTCTGCGTCGTCAGGGCGACCAGTTTCCCGCGGTCGTCGCGCACCCGGGTCTGGACGACGATCGTGCGGCCGCCGACGTGGATCGGCTCCGCCCGCGCCGTGACCTCGCCCTCGCGGACGCCGCGCATGAAGTTCGTCTTCGACTCGATCGTCGACGTCCCGGCACCTTCCGGGACGTTCAGGAACGCGCAGATCCCGCCCAGGCTGTCGGCCAGGGTCATGATGGCGCCGCCGTGCATGGCGTCGCCGGACGTGCAGCGCTCCGCCGACCACGCCAGCGTGCCTTCCACGCCGTCGGGCTCGGCTTTCGTCAGCACGATGCCCAACGCCTCCGCGAACGGCATCGTCGCAAGCAGCTGGTTCAGCTCCATGTGGTTCCTCTCGTTCGGCGCAGGGACAGGAGAGATTGACATGCGGTAGGTTCCGCGCCCCCGAAGCGCGTTGGGGGTAGAGCCTCCGGGATGCACATCGGCACCACGATCTCGTCCCTCCGGTCGAGCTCGCGTTCCCAGTTCCTCGTCACCTTCGCGCTCGTGGCGGTCGTGACCGGTCTGTGGGGCCTCGCCACTCCTCTGTTCGCGAACGCCGACGAGCCCGCCCACGTGGTCCGGGCGGCATCCGTCGCGCGGGGCGAGCTCGAGGGGAAGCCGCCGCGCTCCAAGCTCCTCAAGGGCTACACGTTCGTCGAGCTCCCTGCCATCTACGGGTCGTCGGGCCGCCACCTGAACTGCTTCGCGCGCAAGCCGAACCATGATGCGTCGTGTCACACCTTCACCGGCTCGCAGACGAAGACAATTCGAGTCATCACCGAGGCGGGGCACCACCCGCCCGCGTACTACGCGGTGGTCGGCGGGATCTCGCGCATCTGGCCGACGGCCGCGGGCGCGGTCTACCTCATGCGCTTCGTGACCGTGCTCATCACCGCGCTGTTCGTCGCCATCGCCGTGCGCGTGCTCCTACGGTTGACCGCGCCGCGTGTGACGCTCGTCGGTCTCGCGGCGGCGCTCACGCCAATGGTGCTCTCGTTCGGCGCCGCCGTGAACCCGACCGCGCTCGAGACGGCTGCCGCCATCGCGACGTGGGCGTGCGGGCTGGTCCTCGTCTCGGAGATGCGCCGAGGCGAGGCGCCCGCTCGCGGCCTGGTCATCCAGCTGGGCGTCTCCGCCGCCGCGCTCGTGCTGGCCCGCCAGATCTCGATGTTCTGGCTCGCGCTCATCGCGCTGATCTTCGCCGCGCTCCTCGGCAGGAACGCGCTGCAGCGCTTGTGGCGGTCGACCGCGGCGCGGGTCTGGGGCGCAATCGTGGCCGGATGTGCCGTCGCACAGCTCGCATGGATCGTCTTCGCGAACGGGCTGGACCTGAGCGTCCCGATCGGGTTCGAGCCGACGTTGTCCAACACCGACCTCGCGCGGGCAACCGTGGGCAGGACCGGGCTGTTCTACTTCGAGATGCTCGGCAACCTCGGCTGGCTCGACACCGGGCTCCCCGGGCTCAGCTACCTACTCCTCACCGCCGCACTCGGTGCGCTCGTGCTGCTCGCGGTGGCCGTCGGGACGAGGCGCTACGTCGTGGCGATGTTCGCGACGATCATGATCACGGTCGCGACGCCGATCGCGCTCGAGGCGTGGCAGTACCGCGAGTACGGGCTCTACTGGCAAGGCCGGTACACGCTGCCGATTGCCGTCGGTGTGCCACTCCTGGCGGTGTTCGCACTGCAGTCGGACACGGGCCGGCGCGCGGTGCTCCGCGGATGGTTCGTACCCGCCGTCGCCGGCATGCTCGTCGTGGCGCAGGTGCTCGCGTTCTACCAGGCGCTCCGGCGGTGGTCGGTGGGGGAGAACGGCCCCGTCTTCTACTGGCTCGATCCGAAGTGGACGTCGATCGTGCCGCAATTCCTGCTGATCTTGGCGTACGCGACAGCATTCGTCGCGTTCGTCGTCTGGCTGCTCGGACGACGATCGGCGGAGGTGGCCGCGCCGGCGGAGTGACTCGCCGGCGTCTAGTCGAGCCAGCGCCGCTTCAGCCGGTCGAATCTGCCGCTCTCCCGGAGGTTGGCGAGCGCCTCGTTGACCGCGTCGCGCAGCACGCGGTTGTCGGGCGCGAACGCGACCCCGAGGAGCTCGTGCGTGGGGATCTCCTGCACCACATCGAGGTCGGGCCGGTCCTTCACGAGCGACGTGGCAACGGGAAAGAGCTTCATGACCGCGCCGATGCGGCCGGCGGAGAGGTCGTCGAGCGCGTCGAGGATCCCGGGATACGGGTAGTACCGGATGCTCGCCAGCTTGCCGTCCTCGTTGAGCTCGCGGGCCACGATGTCCGAGGTGTTGCCGACCTGGATGCCGACGACCTCGTTCGCGAGGTCGTCGGTGGAGGTGATGTGGGGCGTCAGGGTCGTGTTCACCACCAGGCCCTGTCCCGACTCGAGGTAGGGCACGGAGAACAGGGCGACCTTCTCGCGCTCGGGTGTGATCGTCGTGCCCGAAGCGACCGCGTCGTACGAGCGCGTCCGGAGGCCGTCGAAGATCCCGTTGAAGTCGTCGCCGTCGTACTTCGTGAGCTGCCACCGCAGGCGCAGCTGGCCGCAGACGGCGCGCATGAGCTCGGCGTCGAAGCCGGTGTCGACGCCGTCCTGCACCACCTCGAACGGCGGGTCCGGGAATGCCGACGCGACGAGCAGCGTCCCCGCCTCGATCGTCTGCAATGCCGCCATCGTTGGCCGCTCCCCTTCACATCCTCCCCCGCCGGCGTGCTCCCCGGGTGGACCTGGAAGGATCCCCGTGCCTTGGTACCAGGGCGCCGGTGCGTACCTGAGCGTCGCTGAGCGACGTTGACGTCCACACCATGCCGGTCGGCTAAGCAGTTGCGGTGATCTCCACCTCCGAAGCGCCGTCCGTGGCCGTGGTCACCGGGGCGGCGGGCTGGCTGGGCCAGAACCTGGTCCGCGCTCTCGCCGGCGGGCGCGAGCGCCTCCGCTGCCTCGTGCACAGCGAGAGCGAGGCGCCGCTCCTGGAGATCGTCGGGCCGAGCGTCGAGGCCGTCGCGGGCGACGTGCGCGACCCGGCCGTCGTCGACCGGCTGTTCGAGGCGGTAGGACCGGCCACGGTCTTCCACGCCGCCGGGGTGATCCACCCGGAAGGCAGGACGCGCGAGCTCTTCGACGTGAACGTGGGCGGGACGCAGCTGGTGCTCGACCGCGCTCGACGCGCCGGCGTCACCCGTTTCGTGCACGTGTCGTCGAACTCGCCGTTCGGCGCCAATCCCACGCCGACCGACCGCTTCACGGAAGACTCGCCGTACCACCCGTACCTCGCGTACGGGGAGTCGAAGATGGAAGCCGAGCAACTCGTGCAACGGGGCTACGACCGTGGCGACCTCGCGACCGTCATCATCCGCGCTCCGTGGTTCTACGGCCCGTTCCAACCGCCGCGCCAGACGCGGTTCTTCTCCACCGTGCGACGGGGCATGTTTCCGATTCCCGGTCCCGGCACGAACCGCCGCTCGCTGTCGTACACGGGGAACCTCGTGGACGGTCTCCTCTGCGCCGAGGTCGCCGGCGCCGCGCCCGGGCGGGCGTACTGGATTGCCGACGCGGAGCCGTACGAGCTGCGCGAGGTGATCCAGGGCGTGCGCGACGCGCTCGAAGCCGAAGGGCTGCCCGTGTCGACACGCCAGCCGCATCTCCCCGCGTTCGCGGGGGAGCTGGCCGCAGCGCTCGACGGCTTCCTGCAGGGTCGCGGCCGGTACGTCCAGGCGCTCCACGTGCTCGGCGAGATCAAGGACACGATCGCGTGCGACATCTCGAAGGCACGTGCGGATCTGGGATACGAGCCCAAGACCAGCCTTGTCGACGGCATGCGCGCCAGCGTGCGCTGGTGCCTCGAGCGGGGGGAGTCGATCTAGTGGGGCGGTCCGTTCTCGTCACCGGGGGAAGCGGCTACTTCGGCGAGATCCTCGCCGGCGGCGCCGTCGCCCGCGGCGACCAGGTGCGCATCTTCGACATCAACCCACCGGCGGCGAGCGCGGACTCGATCGAATACGTCGAGGGTGACGTGCGCGACCGCGATGCCGTGCGCGCCGCGTGTGAGGGCATCGACGTCGTGTTGCACAATGTGGCGCAGGTTCCCTTGGCACGCGACCGCGATCTGTTCCGGTCGGTGAACGTGGTGGGCACGGCGAACTTGCTCGTCGCGGCGCGCGAGGCCGGCGTCGACAAGGTCGTCCACACGTCGTCGAGCGCGGTGTTCGGGATCCCCGAGAGCAACCCCGTCACCGAGGAGACGCCGTGCCACCCGCTCGAGGCGTACGGCCGAGCCAAGCTCGAGGCCGAGGTGCTGTGCCACGAGGCCGTCGACGCCGGGCTCGACGTCACGATCATCCGCCCGCGCACCATCCTCGGCCACGGCCGTCTCGGCATCATGGCCGTGCTGTTCGAGTTCGTCGCCGACGGCGCCCCCGTGTACGTCCTCGGCGGCGGCCACAACCGCTACCAGCTCGTCCACGCCTCCGACCTCGGCGACGCGTGCCTGCGCGCCGCCGCGCGCGAAGGTCCGTCCGTCTACAACATCGGCGCGACCGAGTTCGGGACGATGCGCGAGACGTTGCAAGCCCTCGTCGACCACGCCGGCACCGGGTCCCGATCGCGATGCGTGCGCTCGCGGGGCTCGGGCTGGCGCCGTTCGCGCCGTACCACTGGCTGCTGTACAGCGAGTCGTTGTGGTTCGACACCACGCGTGCACGCACCGAGCTCGACTGGGAGCCGAAGCACTCCAACGCGTCGATGGTCATCGAGTCGTACGAGTGGTTCCTCGCCCACCGTCACGAGCTCGAGACGGCGTCGCGTTCGCACCACCAATCCCCCGCCCGCCCGGGACTGTTGCGCGTGCTGAAGCGGTTGCCGTAGAGGTCCTCCGTATACTCCTTCATTCGTGAACCCCAGCCCCGGGCCTGGGACGTCGCTCCGGGACGTCGCCGAGCAGGCCGAGGTCGAGCGAGCCGGCGGCACCGAGGCGTCTGCCGCGGCACGGTCGCGCTCGTGGTTGCACGTGCCGACCGGCGAACGCTCCCGCGCGCTGTGGATCGGAGCCGGTCTCCTCGCGCTGCTCGCGCTCCCGCTGATCGTCGCGCTGGCGGTGCTGGCGCAGAAGCGCTGGTACCCGATCCTCGACCTGGCCATGACCGAGCTGCGGGTGAGCGATGTGAGCAGCAGCCACCCGCCGCTGATCGGACTGGTCGGCCGCATCGGCCCGCTCGGCCGCCAGGGCAGTCACCCGGGGCCGATCAGCTTCTGGGCGCTCTGGCCGGTGTACCGCCTGTTCGGCGCGTCGTCGTGGGCGATGCAGGTTTCCACCGTCGCGTTGCACCTGCTCGCGATGGGCACCGCGCTGTGGATCGCGTTCCGGCGCGCCGGTGTCCGGCTGATGATCGCCGTCGCCGCGGTGCTCGCGATCCTCACGCACGCGTACGGCGCGCTCACGCTGACGCAGCCGTGGAATCCGTACCTCCCGCTCCTGTTCTTCATCGTGTTCCTGCTCGCCCTCTGGTCGGTGATCGCCGACGACCTGCCGATGGTGCCGGTCGCCGTGGTCGCCGGTTCCTTCTGTGCCCAGACTCACGTCCCGTACCTGGGGCTGGTGGTCGGGCTCGGCGGGTTCACCATCGCGGTCGCGTCGTGGTCGGCGTACCGGCGGCGAAGGAACCGGACCGCGCGGCGTCGGTACGTCGTGTGGTTGGCGATCGCGGCGGGCGTCGCGGTCGTCGTGTGGACACCGCCTGTCATCGACCAGGTCGTCCATGACCCGGGCAACCTGTCGGTCCTGTCGGACTACTTCCGCAACCCGCCCGAGTCGCCCGTCGGGCTCCGGCGGGCGATCGACGTGCTGCTGGTCCACCTCAATCCGTTCCACCTCGTCCAGGAGCTGACGACCGACCGCACGCAGGTCGAGACCGGATCGGCGGTCCCCGGCGTGCTGTTCCTCGGTGCGTGGGTCGCATCGGTCGCCGCCGCCTGGCGCATCCGGCACCGCGCACTCCTCCGACTCGACCTCGTGCTGGCTGTCGCACTCGTGCTCGCGCTCGTGTCGACGAGCCGCATCTTCGGCCTCGTCTGGTACTACCTCGTGCTCTGGGCCTGGGGCATCACCGCGTTGATGGTCCTGGCCGTCGGTTGGACCGTGGCCGCGCTCGTCGGTCGGCGCCTGGACCGCTCGACTGCTGCGAAGGCAGCCCGCATTGGCACGGCCGCGTTGGTCGCGGTGCTCGTGGCGTTCAGCGCCGCGTTCACCTACAACGCCGTGTCGGTCGACGTTCCCGCGCCGCGCCTCTCACACACCCTCGGCGTGCTCACACGAAGGACCGCAGCCGCGCTCGACCGCAGGTCCGCGCCGGGCGGCGGTCGGGACGGCCGGTACCTCGTGACGCTGCGCGACCCGGTGGACATCGGCGCCATGGGCTACGGCCTCGTGAACGAGCTCGAGCGCCGCGGCTTCGATGTCGGCGTCATCGAGGGCTACGGGCCCGGAGCGACGCGCTACCGCGTGCTGCCCGCGGCCGACGCCACGGGCATCGTGCACCTGGCGATCGGCCCTGAGGACATCGCGACGTGGCGCGCGAAGCCGGACGTCCTTGAAGTCGCGTTCACCGACCCGCGCACCGCGAAGCAGCAGGCCGAGTACGACCGGCTCCACGGGGAGGTGATCGACGAGCTGAACGAAGCCAAGCTGACGGACCTCGTTCCCGCCGTCGACGAGAACCTCTTCCGCCTCGGCCTGGACACACGGGTGCCGGGGCCGGCGCGGCGGCGGGTCGTTCGCATGATGGATCTCGGGTTGCCGGCCGCGGTGTTCGTGGGCCCGCGCCAGGCCGTGAGCGACACGTGACCCCGACACCGACGTCGGGGACGAGCGTCGACGACGCCGCCGCGGAGCGCACCGAGAGCCAGAGCACCGTCCGCACGGAGCAGGCACCGGCGCGGCGCGACTTGCGCGTCACGGTCCGGCTGTTCCTCGCGTCGGTCGTCGTGGCGATCGTCCCGGTCGCGGTCGCCGCCGCGCGCGCGATCTACATGGGTTGGATCCCGACCGGCGACAACGGCCTGTTCGCGATCCGGGCCCGCGACCTGTTCTCCATCACGCATCTCCCGCTGATCGGGACGTGGTCCTCGGCGTCGTTGACGGTTGGTACGCAGGTCAACCATCCGGGGCCCCTGTACATCGATCTCCTCGCCCTGCCCGCTCGGCTCGTCGACGGTGGCGCCGGGGTCGCGTTCGCCGCCGCGGCCGTGAACGCGGCGTGCATCGTGGGCATCGCCGTGTTCGCGTACCGGCGGGGCGGCGCGCTCGCGGGAACCATCGCGATGGCGGCGACGGCCGCGTTGTGCTGGGCGATGGGCAGCGAGCTGCTGTTCGAACCGTGGAACCCGCACAGCGCCATGCTCCCCTTCGCGTTCTTCCTCGTACTCGTCTGGTCGATGACGTGCGGTGATCGGGTGGCCATCCCGTTCGCAGCCGGCGTCGGCAGCCTCGTCGTCCAGTCGCACCTGAGTTACGCCCTCCTCGTGCCGCTGCTCGCGGCGTGGGGTGTCATCGGGTTCGTGCTCTGGCTCCGCCTCATGCGGCGAAGAGAACCCGCGGCCTGGCCGCCGGTCCGGCGTAGCACGCTGCGAGTCGTCGCCGTGGCGGGCGCGGTGCTCGTGGTGTCCTGGGCTCAGCCGCTCATCGAGCAGTTCACGAGCGAGGGCAGCGGGAACCTCACACGGCTGGTGGAGAGCTCCCGCGGGTCCGGCGCGGACACGATCGGATACGGCCTCGGGACGCGCATCGTCGCCGACGTCGTCTCGCTCCCGCCGTGGTGGTTCCGCCCTTCGATGAAGGAGGACTTCATCTCGAGCTGGAGGGCACCGAGTCTCCCCACCGCTCTGCTCTCGCTCGCCGTCGTCGCCGCGGCGTTGGGATTGTGTGAGTGGGACGCGTGGCGGCGCCGTGACCGGACGTCGTCGTGGGCGGTCGCGACCGCAGGGGTGGCCCTTCTGTTCGGGCTCGTCACCGCCGGCCAAGGCCCAGTGACGGTGTTCGGCGACATCACGCCGCACACATTCCGCTGGCTGTGGCCGCTGGGTGCGTTCGTTTACTTTGCGATCGCAGCGACGATCGCGCGTCGCCTGGCGCGTCGCCCGCGGGGGATGGTCCCGCTCGTCGGTGTGTTCGCCGTCGCCACGCTCGTCGTCGCCATGGTCAACCTCCCGTATGCGGACGAGGGTCTCGGGCCCAACTCGCAGGAGTACGCGATTCCTGCGGAACACGATCTCGAGCAGCACATGGGGCCGCTGCAGGATGACGGCCCGCTCCTCATCGACGACCTCTTCCATGGGGCGTTTGCCGATCCCTACGGTGGGGCCGTGATCGCCGCGCTCCAAGAGCGCAATATTCCGTTCGTTGCCAAGGATGCCGGGCTCGTGCGCCAGTTCGGTCCGGCCCGCCGCTACGACGGCCGTAATGCCAACGCGGCGCTGCTGCTCCGCACGGGCAGCGCGACTCTCGGAGCGCCGCCGGGGAGTCGCGTCGTGGCCCGCGGTGAGGGCTTGTCTCGCGCCGACCAGCGGGAGCTCGACGGCCTCAAGCGCGAGATCCTGGGATACCTCGAGGCCGGCCGCCTGCGACTCAACCGGGACGGGGAATCGGCGCTGGCACGGGGCGAGCTCCCCAAGCTCGCCGAGGTGCAGGAGCAGGGTGCCGATCCGCAGGTGCTGCTCGACTCGCGCGAGCTCGACGTGATGATCAAGCAGCACCTGCTCGACATCGACGGCGCAACGGCGCGCCGGATGGAGCGGTACGCGGACCTCCAGCACCACTGGGACCAGGAGACGGTCGCGCTGTTCGTCAAGCCCCTCGGCTCATCGGCGAGCCGGTAGCCCACCGATGACCTCGCCGCCCATCGATCTGAGCATCGTCATCCCCGCGTACAACGAGGCGCGCCGCATCGGCGTGTCGCTCGCCACGCTGTCCGACCACTTGAAGGCCCACGATCTCGGGACGGTCGAGGTGCTCGTCGTCGTGGCGCGCGGTGAGGGCTTGTCTCGCGCCGACCAGCGGGAGCTCGACGGCCTCAAGCGCGAGATCCGGGGATACCTCGAAGCCGGCCGCCTGCGACTCAACCGAGACGGGGAAGCGGCGCTGGCACGGGGCGATCTCCCCAAGCTCGCCGAGGTGCAGGAGCAGGGTGCCGATCCGCAGGCGCTGCTCGACTCCCGCGAGCTCGACGTGATGATCAAGCAGCACCTGCTCGACATCGACGGCGCAACGGCGCGCCGGATGGAGCGGTACGCGGACCTCCAGCACCACTG
>WNGA01017811.1_pt1 | contig 12116 bp, 11 predicted proteins | sample 5400061 | NCBI WGS metagenome assembly WNGA01 (sample SAMN13153366, study PRJNA577476) | soil metagenome | isolation source: 100 cm soil or saprolite under grassland replicate 2 | place: USA:California | collected 2016-06-15
TGCCGAAGCCGCGGAAGGCGCCACCGATGACCGTGTTGCAATACACGGCGGTGGCATCGATCTTGGCCGCCTCCACCTCGTACGGCCCCATGGCGTGGGTCACGGCACGCAGCATCACGACGTACCCGACCGAGGCGTAGGGACCGGTGTCGGACAACGCGGTCATCTCCATCGCCTTCAACTTCCCGTCCTTGGTGGCGCCCAGCTTGTGGCGAATGACCATCGGGTGCCGCTTCGTGGACGCGATCAGTGACTCCTCGCGCGTATACACGAACTTCACCGGACGATAGAGCCGGCGCGCGAGCAGCGCCGCGTGGATCTGGCAGGTGAGGTCCTCCTTGCCGCCGAACGCCCCGCCCGTGACCGTCAAGCACACGCGGACCTGATCGACGGGGACGGCGAGGTTCGAGGCGATCTGGCCCCGATCCGAGAAGACGTTCTGGGACGCCGTCCAGACGGTGATGGAGCCGTCGCCCTCGACGTCCGCCACGCAGGCTTCGGGCTCGAGGTAGCCGTGCTCCTGGCACGGCAACTCGTAGGTCTCGTCCACGATCACGTCGGATTCGGCGAAGGCTCGCTCGAGGCGCTCGGCGTTGTGGCGGACCTTCACGTGGCAGAGGATGTTGCCCGTCGGATGCTCGTCGTGGAGTCGCGGCGCGCCGTCCGCGAGCGCCTGATGCACGTCGAACACCGCCGGCAGGTCCTCGTACTCGACGTCGATGTGCTCGAGCGCCTGCGTGGCGATTCGCTGCGTGTCCGCCGCTACGATCGCGAGTGTACACCGGGCAACGCTTCCGCCTTCGAGGTATCGATCCGCCGGATCCGCGCATGCGGGCGGCCGGCGCGCAGGGTGGCGCCGTACAGCATGCCCGGCAGGTAGATGTCGTCCGCGTAGCGCGCGGTGCCCCTCACTTTCTCGAGGGCATCGTTGCGCACCGGCGAGCTGCCGACGCCGCGCCGGGGAGGCGGCTCCGGACGGTAGTCGCCGGCGACCACGTCGTCGATCGCGCGCAGGATGCTGTTGTAGCCCGTGCAGCGGCAGATGTTGAGCGCCAGCGCGCGATCGATCTGTTCGCGCGTGGGCGTGGGATGCTTGTCGAGGAGCGCGCGGATCGCCAGGATATAGCCGGGCGTACACGCCCCGCACTGCACGCCGGCCTCTTTCATGAACGCGTGCTGGACGGGGTCGAGCGTGCCGTCCGTCGACAGCCCCTCGATGGTCGTGACGTGGGTGCCCGCCGCCTTCTCCAAGGGCACCACGCAGGCTTTCTTGGGAGAGTGATCGACGAGAACGGTGCAGGTTCCACAGTGTCCCGTGCCGCAGCCGTTCTTCGCGCCCAGCAGACGGAGGTCGTCACGGATGGCATCCAGCAGCGTTTTCTCCGGCTCCCATGGAATCCGGCGCGCGACTCCGTTGACCGTCAGCTCGACGTCCTTCGCCTGTGTCGCCATCGCACGTTCTCCCGGAGCTCGCCCTCGGACTTGCATCAGGCACTCCCCAGCGCAGCGTCGGGCGACGCCGGCTTCCACCACACGCAAACCTGTTCCAGCAGGGACACGACGCTGTAGAGCACGATGCCGAGCATCGCGAGCAGTAGCACGCAGGCCAGGATTTCGGCCGTGTCCTGGCGCGCGCTGTGGGCGAGGATGAGGTAGCCGAGACCCTCCTCGGCCCCTACGAATTCCCCGATCACGGAGCCCACCACCGCAAGGGTGACTGCGACCTTCAGGCCGCTGAAGATGAGCGGAAGCGCGGTGGGGAACTGGATCTCGCGCAGGACCTGCCACCGGGTGGCGCGCAGCGACCGCGCCATGAGCAGCATGTCGGGGTTCGCGGTGGCCAGGCCAGTGGCCGTATCCACGATGATGGGAAAGAACGCGATGAGAACGGCCATGGCGACCTTGGAATCCAGCCCGGCGCCGACCCAGACCAGGAGTAGCGGAGCCAGGGCCACCTTCGGGATCGACTGCGCCGTGATGAGCAGGGGGGCGAACGCTTGGTACATCGCCGGCGAGGCGGCCATGAGGGTGGCGATGGGGATGCCGATGGCCGTGGCCGCCAGGAAGCCGAGCAGCGATTCATACGTGGTGACCCAGGTGTGTCGCAGGAAGACCGCCGGATCGGCGGCGACGCCTCGGGCCACCGCCGATGGCGGCGGCAGGAGGAAGGCGGGGATGTGGAAAGCCCGAACGCCGAGCTCCCAGACGATGAGCAGGCCGCCCAGCGTCAGCGCCGGGACGGCCCACTCCCTGAGCCGGTCGCTACGGCTCACGGGCATCCGCCCTACTTGAGGAACTCGTTGGTGTACAGGGAGGCCACGGGGGGCTTGTCCACCTTGAATGCCTCCGCCACCCAGTCCACGGACGTCTGCATCGTCCGCTCGTTGATCCAGCCGATGCCTTGCTTCTTGGCATCCTCGGTGAGGACGAGGTCCTTCACCAAATCGAGCTCCGCGCGTGCGACATCTTTGTCGAGCGTCGGATGGTGCTTCATGATGAGGGCCACGGCTTCGTCCGGATGGTCGAACGTGTACTGCAGACCCTTGACGGTCGCGCGGACGAAGCCTCGCACCACCTGAGGCTTCGAGGTGATCAACTCGTCGCTGACCATGATGCCGTTGCTGTACAAGGCGAAGCCGTAGTCAGCCCACCTCATGATGGTGAGCCCGGTGTTCTGGTCCTTGGCCCGCTTGCTCAGGATGGGAATCTGCGGCGTGAACTCCGTGATAGCGTCCGTTCTCTTGGCGAACAGCATGGGGTCTTTTTGTCCGCCGTCCACGGTGAGCCACTTCACCTTGGTCGGATCGATGCCGGCGAGCTTCGCGAACACGGGGAACATGTTGCGAGGCGCGTCGAACGTCGGCGCCGCGATGGTCTTGCCCTCCAGGTCCTTGGGTCCGGCGATCTTCGCCTCCGGCAGGCTGTAGATGGCGAAGGGCGACCGGCCGTAGATCATCGCGACCAGCTTCACCTGCGCGCCCTTGCCCCGGGCGATCACCAGCGATCCCGCGTCGCCGAACGCGAACGTGGCCTGCCCGGTGGTGATCTTGTTGATCGCGTCCGATGAGCCGTACCCACGCACGATCTTGATGTCCAGTCCGGCGTCCTTGTAATAGCCCTTCTCCAGGGCCACGTAGTACGGGGCGTGGCGGCCGAAGATCACCCAGTCCAGGTTGAAGATCATCTCGGCGGCCCACGCCGCCGGAGGCAGGCCCAGGACCAGCAGGCTGACAACCACCACCAATTGCAGAGCGTGCTTCATCGTCGACCTCCTTGTTCGTTCGTGCCATATCGTTCGACTCCGAACACCCGGGACCTCACGCTTCCGCCAACTCGAGCACGACGCGCAAGAGCACGTGGACACCATTCGCGCACTGCGACGGCGTCGAGTACTCGCGGGGATTGTGGCTGATGCCGTCGTACTCGCCGGGGACGAAGATCATCGCCGTGGGGCACAGGCGGGCGAATTCCTGGGCGTCGTGGCCTGCGCCCGAGACGATCGGCTCGGCGGCGAGGCCGAGCGCCGCGGCGGTGTCGGCGATGCGCTGCTGGATCTTCGGGTCGAAGGCGACGGGCTCGGTGCGAGCAGTGCGGCGCCATTCGATCGTGACGTGCTCCTCCGCCTCGACGCGGCTGTAGTAGGCGACGAGAGCCGCCTCGGCGCAGCGCACGTCGTCCTCGGAGGGATTTCGGAGATCGACGGTCGCCAGGACGCGGCCTGGCACGACGTTGACCATCCCGGGATCGGGGACGATCGCGCCCATGGTCGCTCGCATCTCTGCTCCGTAGCGTCCCGAGGCAATCATGTCGCGAAGGTGGAGGTTGATCTTCGCGGCGGCGACGCCGGCATCGGCGCGCAGGCTCATCGGCGTCGTGCCGGCGTGCGCGGCCTTCCCGGTGATGATCAGCTCCTGCCAGCAGATCGCCTGAACGCCGGTGACCACCCCGATGTCCTGCCCGCGGGTCCTCAGGATCGGGCCCTGCTCGATGTGGCACTCGAGGTAGGCGTGTGGCGCGGCCAGGCGCATCTGCTCGACGGGCGCCGGGCCGAGGAAGCCGATGCGCTCGAGCTCGCTGCGGAGGATGCGGCCCTGGCGGTCCCGGAGGGCATACGCCTGGTCGAGAGCGATGCGGCCGGTCGCGACCGCGCTCCCGAGCATGTCGGTCCCGAAGCGGCAGCCCTCCTCGTCGGTGAACAAGGCGACGACGAGCGGCCGCCGGGTCCGGATGTCTGCCTCGTCGAGCGTCTGGACGACCTCGAGCCCCCCGAGCACGCCGAGGCAGCCGTCGAACCTACCCGCCGTCGGGACCGAATCGACGTGCGAGCCCATCACGACCGGTGACAGCGCGTCCTCACGGCCCCGGCGGCGGCCATACACGTTTCCGATCCGGTCGATCGTGACCTCGAGCCCGAGCGCGCGCATCCGCTCGACGACGTGGCGCCGGCCCTTGCCGTCGGCATCCGTCAGGGCCAATCGGTTGACACCCGTGAGGCCGGTACGCTCGTCCACGTAGGCGCCGATCCGGCCCAGCGTCTCGATCGACTCGTAGAGTCGCGCGGCATTGATCTGGGTCATCGCCGCGCGCACCCCCCGACCCGCGCCCGCGCCGTCATCGTTCGGGGAGCTCCGCCCCCGTGCGCTCCACGATCATGCGGTAGTGCTCGGGACGCCGGTGCCGCGCGAAGTTGAAGACGGTCTCCTTGTACGAGCGGCCCGCGTCGAGGTCGCAGCCCGCGGTGATGAGCTCATCGTCGAGCGTGGAGCACATCGCGACGATCTCGCCCGAGGGCGCGATGATCGCGCTCTGCCCGATCATGTCGCAGCCCTCCTCGCGCCCGCACTTCGCGACGCCGACGACCCAGGTGCCGTTCTGATAGGCGCCCGCCTGCATGACGAGATGATTGTGGAAGAGACCCAGGAGATCATGTTCGGGCGCCGGGGGGTTGTGGACGGGCGTGTTGTAGCCGAGGAGGATCATCTCGACACCCTGCAGCCCCATCACGCGATACGTCTCCGGCCACCGGCGGTCGTTACAGATGCACATGCCGAAGAGGCCGCCGAACGCGCGCCACACCGGCCAGCCGAGGTTCCCGACCTCGAAGTAGCGCTTCTCGAGATGCTGAAAGGCCCGTGAGGGCTCGTGCTGGGCGTGGCCCGGCAGGTGGATCTTGCGGTACTTGCCGACGATGCGGCCGGTCTTGTCGACGAGGATCGCGGTGTTGAAGCGGCGTGGCCGCCCCTCGTCCACGCTCAGCTCGGCGTACCCGATACAGAACCCCAGACCGAGCCGCCGCGCCTCGTCGAACAGCGGGCGCGTCTCGGGCCCGGGCATCTCGCGCTCGAAGAACGCATCGATCTCCGCCTGGTCCTCCATCCACCAGCGCGGGAAGAAGGTGGTCAGCGCCAACTCGGGGAAGACGACGAGGTCACAGCCGCGGCGATGGGCCTCGGCCAGGAGCCCGAGCAGTCGCTTCATCACCTGCGCTCGGGTATCAGAGCGAGCAATGGGCCCGAGCTGGGCCGCGCCGACGGTAACCATCCGTGCCATGACGGAACCCCCGGTCAAAGCGTCTGACCGCGCTTGATCGAGCGGATCATCCCCTCGAACGCCGCCCGCTGGGATTCCATCGTGGTCTTCGGGCCGAGCGCCCGGAAGAACCAGTTCGCGTCGGGGCCCTCGACGATCGCGGCGAGCATCATCTGGTTCGGACGCGGAGGCCCCGTCGAGCCGCCGCCCATTCCGCCGACGTAGGTGCCGGACACCTCGGCCAGCATGACCGCGAGATCACCGACCGTAATCTTGCGCGTCTTGAACGCGGCGCCCGCTGGCTTGTCGTCCGCCGTCCGGAACTGCCCCGCCCAGCGGGCAAGATTCGACGGCGCGTCGCCGCCCTGACCGGGACCGAAGTAGAAGACGACGCATTCACCGTCTCCTCCCGGACCGGGGATGCGGTATTGAGCGCGCCGCATTGCGGACGACGGCGATTCTTCCTTCCAGGCCACGGGCGCCGTCCAGAGCAGGCCGCGCGCGTCGGACACCGTGTCCGGGAGCGCGTGCGGTCCGCCGGTGGGTGGGTGGCCGGGCGGCAGCGATGGCGAACCCGGGGCGGGCGACGGCGGACTCGAGACCGGCGGGTGACCGGGTGGCATCCCGCCAGTCTGACCGTCCGCCGGTCTCCACCCGAAGCCGACGCTCGCGATCAGGGCGGCGAGCACGACGACGTGGACCCCTCGCATGCCAGGTGCCCTCTCAGTGGCTGGCCCGATAGGGCCGGTATCGAGGAACCCACATCTTCGTGTCGACCGCCGCGACGATCTCGGCCTCCATGAGTTCGGAATGATGCGTAAAGGTAACCGCGGGCCAGGGTGAGCAGGACATATGCCAGACAGGAATGCGTGGGGTATCAGTGAGTTGCCGACTGGCCGTCCGTCCGGCATCGGGGTTCCGGAGCCCCAAGGTGTCGCGGCGACGCCCCGGTGAGCTGCATCGCGGTGTCGCAGCCCCCATCACCGCATGGCGTCAATCGCCCAAGTCGGCGAACAGGGGCGTACTCAGGTAGCGCTCGCCGAAGGACGGGATGATCACGACGATGAGCGTGCCGGCATTCTCCGCCCGGCGTGCCACCTCGAGCGCGGCCCAGATGGCCGCGCCGGAGGAGATCCCCACGAGCAGGCCTTCTTCCCGGGCGGCCCGCCGCGCGATCGAAAACGCGTCCTCGTTCTTCACCTGGATGATCTCGTCGTAGATCGCGGTGTTCAGGATCGCGGGCACGAAGCCTGCGCCGATGCCCTGAATCGGATGGGGCCCCTTCGGTTTGCCCGACAGGACCGCGGACGCCGCCGGTTCCACCGCCACGCACCTGAACGATGGCTTGCGCGCCTTGATCACCTCGCCGATGCCCGTGATCGTCCCCCCCGTGCCGATACCCGCCACGAGGATATCGACCGTGCCGTCGGTGTCGCGCCAGATTTCCTCCGCCGTGGTCCGCCGATGGATCTCCGGGTTGGCCGGGTTCTCGAACTGCTGGGGAATGAAGTAGCGCGAATCGCCGGCGGCCAGCTCTTCCGCCTTGCGGATCGCACCGGGCATTCCCTCGCTGCCGGGGGTGAGGATCAGGTCGGCGCCATACGCTCGCAGCAGCATGCGCCGCTCCTTGCTCATCGTGTCCGGCATCACGAGGGCCAGACGGTACCCGCGCGCGGCGCAGACGAAGGCGAGCCCGATGCCGGTGTTGCCGCTCGTGGGCTCCAGGATGACGGTGTCGGCGGTGATCTTTCCCGCCCGCTCGGCCGCGTCGATCATCGAGACGCCGATCCGGTCCTTGACGCTGTGGGCCGGGTTGTAGAACTCGAGCTTGGCGACCACCGCGGCCCGGGCGCCCTCGGTGAGCCGGCGCAGCCGGACCAGGGGCGTGTTGCCGACCAGTTCGGTCACGTCGTTGGCGATTCGCATCAGCGCTCTCCTTCGGAACGAGAATAGCGCGTTTGTGTCTTCGCCGCGGGGCGTCCATCGCGCCGTCGTCACGTCGGGCGTTGTAGAATCCGGCCATGGCCAAGACGATTCGAGCGGCGATCTACGAGGGAGCGCGGCGGTTCACCACGGGGACCGTGCCGATGCCGGCGCCTGGGCCCGACGACGCCCTGCTCCGCGTGCGGCGTGTGGGGATCTGCGGGACCGACCTGCATATCTTCCAGGGGCATCTCGATCATCGCGTGCCCAGGCGCGGGATCATCGGTCACGAGACCTTCGCCGAGGTCGTCGAGGCGCCCGGCGGGGCCTTCCGCCAGGGCGATCGCGTGGTCGTCGAGCCCGTATCGTTCTGCGGCCGCTGCCGGGCCTGCGTGATGGGGGCCACGTACCTCTGCTACGGCCTCAAGGTCCTCGGCGTCGATCTTCCGGGGGGAATGCAGGAGTACTGGGCGGTGCCGACGGCGCGCCTGCTCCACGTGCCGCCGGCCCTCGGCGACGATCACGCGGCACTCGTCGAGCCGCTCGCGATCGCCGTGCACGACGTCCGGCGCGCGCAGCTGCAGCCCGACGATGCCGTGCTCGTCTTCGGTGGCGGCCCCATCGGCACGCTGATCGCGCTCGTGGCCCGTCACCGCGGCGCGCGGGTCGTCGTGGCGGAGCTCAATCCGTTTCGCCTCGAGATCCTCCAGGGCTTCGGGCTCGAGACGGTCGGTCCCGGCATCGACGTCGCGAGATTCGTCGATGCCTGGACGGACGGCACCGGGGTCGACGTCGCGTTCGAGGTCACGGGCAACCCCCTGGCGGTCCGCGCCGTGACCGACGTGGTTCGCGTCTGGGGGACGGTCAGCATCGTGGCGATCCATGCCGAGCCCATGCTCGTGAACCTCTATCGCATGTTCGAGCGGGAGCTGACGATGCACGGCAGCCGGCTGTACGCGCGCGAGGACTGGGAGGAGGCGATCCGTCTCGCCGCCAGCGGCGCCATCCCGCTCGCGCCGCTCGTGAGCCGGCGCCTCCCCCTGGAGGCGTTGCAGCAGGGGATGGAGGAGGCGCTCGGCGGGGGCCCGGTCATGAAGGTGCTGATCGAGCTGTAGCCCGTCCATGGCGCCGGTCTCCCTGGCGCGGTACACGGCGCTGGCCGTGCTGTTCTCGCTGGTGTGGTCCTCCGCGTTCGCGGTGGTCAAGATCGCGCTGCGGGACGCGCCGCCGCTGTTCCTCATGGCGTCACGCTTCATCGTGGCGGGCGCCGTGCTCCTGGCCTTCGCCACCGTCCGCGGGCGCCGCCTTCCTGGGCTCCGCGAATGGCCCGTGATCGCGCTGCTCGGGATCTTGAACTACTCGCTCTATCTTGGACTCACCGCCATGGGCCTGCGCCACCTCTCCGCGGGGATGGGCGCGGTGCTGGCGAGCCTCAATCCCCTGTTGCTCGCGGTGGTGGCGCCATGGGCGCTCGGCGAGCGGCTCACGACGGTGAAGGTCGTCGGGCTGCTCACGGGGTTCCTGAGCGTCACCGGGGTCATGTGGAACCGGCTCGGCGACGACAACCGGCCCGAGAGCATCGCCCTCGTCGGCGTCGCCATCGTCTGTCTCGTGGCGGCCACGCTGATCTTCAAGCGATCGAAGACCGAGCGCGACCTGGTGGTGCTGAACGGCGGACAGCTCCTGGCCGCGGGGATCGTGCTGATCGGGCCCAGCCTGATCTGGGAGCCGGTGGCCGACCTGCGCCTCACGGCCGGGTTCCTCGGCGCCTGGCTCTACCTGATCACGGGCGTGTCGTGGCTCGGGATGTGGATCTGGTTCTGGCTCTTGAGACACGGCGACGCCACGCGCGCCAGCGCGTATCGTGGGTTCCGCCGCCGTCGCGCTCGGGATCTATCTAGTCCAGCGGGGGTGAGATGGCACGATCTCGTAGGGCGGGGGGGCTCGTCCCCCGCCGCCAAACAACGGATATACTTCAGCGCATGAAGACGGTCTACGACGAGCAGTACGCGCGTTCGATGCGAGATCCGGAAGGATTCTGGGCCGCCGCGGCCGAGGACATCTACTGGGACCGGCGCTGGGACCGCGTCTTCGATGGCTCGCGCCCGCCGTTCTATCGCTGGTTCGTCGGCGGCATGCTCAACACCTGCTATAACGCGCTGGATCTCCACGTCGACCGTGGGCGTGGCAAGCAGGCCGCCCTGATCTACGACAGCCCCGTCACCGGCACCGTGAAGCGCTTCACCTACCGCGAGCTACGCGACGAGGTGGCGCGCTGTGCCGGCATGCTGCGCGCGCAGGGGATCGCCAAGGGCGATCGCGTCATCGTCTACATGCCGATGGTCCCCGAGGCGGTCATCGCGATGCTCGCCTGCGCGCGGATCGGCGCCATCCACTCGGTCGTCTTCGGCGGATTCGCCGCCAAGGAGCTGGCCACCCGCATCGACGACGCGAAGCCCAAGCTGATCGTGTCGGCGTCCTGCGGCATCGAGGTCAACCGGATCGTGCCGTACAAGCCGCTCCTCGACCAGGCGATCGTGCTGGCCCGGCACAAGGTCGAGCGCTGCGTGATCCTCCAGCGTCCCCAGGAGCCGGCGCCGCTCGTCGCGGGTCGCGATCGCGACTGGCACGAGGCGATGGCGGCGGCGACGCCGGCCGATTGCGTGCCCGTGGCGGCCACCGATCCGCTCTACATCCTTTACACCTCCGGGACGACCGGAATCCCCAAGGGCGTCGTGCGCGACCACGGCGGCCACGCCGTCGCGCTCAAGTGGAGCATGGCGGGTGTCTACGGCATGGGCGCGGGCGAGGTCTACTGGGCGGCCTCCGACATCGGCTGGGTGGTCGGCCACTCGTACATCGTCTACGCGCCGCTGCTCAAGGGCTGCACCTCGATCCTCTACGAGGGCAAGCCCGTGGGGACGCCGGACCCCGGAGCCTTCTGGCGCGTCTGCGCCCAGCACGGCGTAAACGCGCTCTTCACGGCCCCGACCGCCTTCCGCGCGATCAAGAAGGAGGACCCGCAAGGCACCCACGTCAGCCGCCACGATCTCTCGAGATTCCGCACGCTGTTCCTCGCGGGTGAGCGCTGCGACCCCGACACCTTGCACTGGGCGGAGGAGCGGCTGCGCGTTCCGGTCATCGATCACTGGTGGCAGACGGAAACGGGCTGGCCCATCGCGGCGAATTGCGTGGGCCTCGGGACCTTGCCCGTCAAGGCGGGCTCGCCCACGAAGTCCGTGCCGGGCTATGACGTGCGTGTCCTCGGCGAGGACGGGGGCGAGATGAAGGCCGGCGACATCGGTGCCATCGTGATCCGGCTGCCCATGCCACCGGGGTGTCTGCCGACGCTCTGGAACAATGACGCCGGCTACGAGAAGTCCTATCTGTCGCGCTATCCCGGCTACTACCTGACGGGCGACGCGGGCTACGAGGACGCCGACGGCTACGTCTACATCATGAGCCGCGTCGACGACATCATCAACGTCGCCGGTCACCGGCTGTCGACGGGCGCCATGGAGGAGGTGCTGGCCGGCCACCCCGACGTGGCCGAGTGCGCGGTCGTCGGCGTGGCCGACGAGCTCAAGGGCGAGGTCCCGCTCGGCTTCGTCGTCACCAAGGCCGGGGTCGAGCGGCCCGACGCCGACATCGCGCGCGAGCTGGTGGAGCGCGTGCGCGAGAACATCGGGCCGGTGGCCGCCTTCAAGACCGCGCTGGTCGTCAAGCGATTGCCCAAGACCCGATCCGGGAAGATCCTGCGCGGGACCATGAAGAAGATCGCCGACGGCGCCGAGCACAGCGCACCGGCGACGATCGACGACCCGGCGATCCTCGATGAAATCAGCGAGGCGTTGCAGGGGATCGGTTACCCCCGGCGGGCGTGATCGTCCTGACGACGACGCCCTCGATGCTCTGCACGAGGCGGCCGTCCCCGGCCGTGCGCGTGAGCCTCCACTGGAGGCGATCCCGCGAGACCCAGTGATCGTCGATAACGAACCTCGTCCCGTCGACGCTTCCCTCCCACCGCAGCGTCGCGGTGGATGGATCCCAGCGGCCCACGGCCTCGTGCCGGTAGCCGTCGGAGTCGAACACCCATTGCCGATAGACTCCGCCCCCGGGATCGTACGTCATGATCTGCAGCTCGGCCTGCCCGGGAGGATCGACGCTCGACGTCCGGAACTCGACGTAGCGACCTTCGAGCGTGCGACGGCACACCGCCCGACCCGACGTCAGCGCCTCGCGAAGGGGCGGGCCGTAGCTCCGGATCCGCGCTTCCGTCGTCCAAACGCCGAGGAACCTGGCGAGGACGGCGTCGGGCGAGGCCTCGGCCAACGTCCCCGGGCTCTCGAGAGCGGCGACGGAGAGGAGCAGCGCCAAGAGGCTCGTGCGCGAGCGCGCGGCTGGCATCGGGCCCAAACTCTACTGAGAAAGCCGCACCGGAGCAATCTTCTCGTCTGAAGTGCCCCGTCAGCTTTGGGTAATTCGCTGCCGGTCGCAGAGGCGGGGCCGCGCGTCTAGCGCTATTCCGGCCCGGGTACGCTCGTTGCACTCCTCACGATGCCGATGGCCGCGATCTCCCGGACCCTGTTTCGCCTCGGGCGTACTTCCTCAAGTACCGCCTGCTCACCGACACCTCCATCCGCTCGGATCGCTTCGGGCGGGCG
>WNGA01037673.1_pt1 | contig 12115 bp, 9 predicted proteins | sample 5400061 | NCBI WGS metagenome assembly WNGA01 (sample SAMN13153366, study PRJNA577476) | soil metagenome | isolation source: 100 cm soil or saprolite under grassland replicate 2 | place: USA:California | collected 2016-06-15
GTTTTGGGACAGGTTTCGGGACAGCCGACGGGCACGCTTGGCACGGTGAGGCGTGGCGCCTGCGGGGCGTGGCTGGTCAGGTGTGGTGTCGGAGGGGGGACTTGAACCCCCACCCCCTTGCCGGGGACTAGGCCCTCAATTATCCCCGGACGATCCCAACGGGTCTCACCCGGTCCCCCACCATCCCACCTGAGCTGCGGGTTCGTGCCTAGCTCGTGCCAGGCCGTCCCGCCCCGTTTCACCCGCTGACGGCGCGTCCCGCTGTCAAATCCGCTGTCATCCGGGGTCCTCCCTGCTCCCTCGGCCGTTCGTGAAGCGGCCCCGAGGGCGGATGCGACCCGCCCTGGGGCCATGCAACCCCGAGGGAGTCACCCCGAGATGCAGCCTGATCCTAGCAACGCGGCTGCCCCGGTTCGACCGGCAGCCAAGCTCTGCCGCGACTGCGGCGAGCTCCGGCCGGCCAGCGCCTTCTACCGGCGCGGCGACGGCCACCTGTCCACCTACTGCAAGGTCCACCAGCGCGAGCGCTCGCGGGCCTCCTATCTTCGACGCCGCCAGAATCCCGACGGGCTGGCACGGATGCGCGCGGTCGAGCGGGCCCGGAAGGCAGCCTCACGCGCTCGGCTTCGCGGCGTCGATCCCGGCCGCGAGATGCGGCTGGCCAGGTCCCGTGTGGCGGCCGCCCGGCGCCTGATCGCCGCCCACCTCGACGAGTACCGGGCGCTCCTTGAGGCCGAGCGCGGCCAGCCTGGCGCCGACGCATCGTCGGGGGGTGGTTCGAATGTGGCATGACTCGTGGCCACCCCTTCCCCCTGGTGGGCATCGCCCACCGGACGCGCCGCCATTCACCAGCCCCGGCGACCAACTCCTCGCGCTCGGCCTCGGCGCGACCGCCGGCGCCGGCGCGCTGGTGTGGGCCAGCGGGCAACTCGCGGGCCTCGCCTTCGGCCACACCTGGCTAGACGTCTCCCCCGCCGACGTCGCCCACGTCCTCTGGCACCTGCCCCACCACTGGAGCGACCCGCAGCTCGCCTGGCCGGCCGAGATGCGCGGGCCGCTACCCGGCCCCGCCGGCATGTACGGCTCGTTCGCCGGCTTGGTCGGCGGCATCTCCGGGGGGACCGCCGCGGTGCTACGCCACCTACCGGGCCGGGCCGCCGGCCACCGCCCCGGCTACCCACGGCCGACCAAGCATGCCGGCGCGGTGTGGGCGGGCAACCGGGAGCTGCGGCTGCTGACCGTCCGCGAGCCCGAACCCGGCCGGGTCATCCTGGGCCGCACCCCCGGCCTGCTGGGGCGGCTGCTGGCGGCCGAGGACTGCCACTCGGTCCTGGTCTTCGGGCCGACCGGCAGCTACAAGACCTCCGCCCTGGTCATCCCCGCGGTCCTCGAATGGACCGGGCCGCTGCTGGCCACCTCGGTGAAGCCGGACCTGCTGCGGGCGACCATGGCGCACCGGGCACGGCTGGGCCAGGTGGTGGTGATCGACCCGCTCGGCGCGTCGGGGATGAGGGCGGCCAAGTGGTCGCCGCTGGCGTCGTGCACGACGTGGGCGGGCGCCCAGCAGACCGCCGTGCAACTGGCCAACGCGATCGAGCAGACCCCCACCGAAGAGCAACGCCCCGAGCATCGGTTCTGGAAGACCATGGGCACCAAGTTCCTCGCCCCCATCCTGTTCGCCGCCGCGGTCAAGGGCCTCGGCATGGCCGAGGTGCTCCACTGGCTGGACTCCCGCGAGGACGACCAGATCAAGAACATCCTCGACGCGGCGGGCGTGCCGGCGGCCCTGGATGCCTGGGAGTCCAGCCAGTACCGCACCGACCGGGCGGTGGACTCCCTGTATGCGACCGCCGAGGAGGTCCTGCACGTCTACGCCAACCAGCGCGTGGCCACCTCCACCGAGGGCCACGACCTGGACCTCGACCACTTCCTGTCGGGGGACAACACGATCTACCTGTACGCGCCGGCCCACCAGCAGCGGCTGCTGCGGCCGTTGTTCGAGACGATCACCCAGCAGGTGGTGGCCGCCGCCCAGGAGAAGGCCGCCCTGGCCTCAGACGGCATGCTGTCGCCCAGATTGGGGCTGTTCCTGGATGAGGCGGGCAACTGCGCCGCTTTGAGTGACCTGGACGTGCTGGCGACCACCGCGCGGGGGCAGGGCATCCAGCTGGTCACCGTCTGGCACGACAAGAGCCAGCTCGAAGCCAGGTACGGGACCAAGGCGTCCACGATCCTCAACAACCACCGTGCCAAGCTGTTCCTGTCCGGCCTGGCCGACCTCTCCGCGTTGGAGCTTGGCGCGAGGCTGATCGGCGACCAGGCGCTGACCGACCGCAACCGGTCGATGGGCTCCGACGGCCGCCACTCCCTCAACGAGTCCACCAGCTACCGGCCGTTGCTGCCGGTGGAGGACCTGCGGCGGCTGCGGCCCGGGGAGGGGGTGCTGCTGTACGGGCACCTGCGCCCCATCCCGATCCGGTTGCGCCCCTACTACACCCCGCGGGAGGAGGCCCGCCGCGACCGGGCCGAGCAGCGCGCGGCCCGGCGGGTGGCGCGGGCGCAGCGGCGCCTTGGCCGCAAGACCGAACGCGCCTTCACCCGGATGCAACGCCGCAGGTTGCGCGAGCAGGGCCAGGCCACCGCGGCGCGCGTGGTGTGGCCGCAGCGGGAAAGGGGCCGGCGATGACCCCCACGCCCGACCCCACCATCCCGACCCCGATCCAGGAGCAGGAAGGGCCGAGTGACCCTCGGCCAGCGTGGGAGCGGATCGCCTACACCTGGCTTGAGCGCGAGGTCGACGCCGGCCAGCCGGTCGACCCGGCCACCCTGGCCCGCGAGGTGAGCGTAGCGCCGGACCTGGCCCGCGACCTGGTGCGGGTACTGCGCGCTCACCACCAGCACGACCCGGGCCTCGGAGAGCTGCGGGCGAGGCTGGTGCGCGACCGGATCACCGACGCCTACCTGCGGCGGGAGCTGCACGGCGACCAGCGGCTTGATCCCGCCGAGCTGGCGGCCGAGGTCGGCACCTCGCCGGCGGTGGCCCGCCAATGGCTGGCGGGGCTGCGCGTCCAGCACGAAAGCCCGCAGGGCCTGGACGCGGTCAGCGAGCCAGTCAGCCATGGCCGCCCCACGCCTGGGCAGCTTGCGGGGTTGCAGGCGCACTTCGCCGCCGGCGGCCACCAGCAGGCCGCGGTCACCGGCCGCCCCGCCGACCCCGAGCAGATGGCGGCCGAGGTGGAACGCCACTACTGGACCCGGGAGGCCCGCAGCGGCGAGCGGCTGCGCGCGCTCCAACTCGCCCGGGAGGTCGGCGGCGACCAGCGGCAGATCAGCCAGCAGCTCGCCGAGCTGCGCGCCGGACCGGCGACCGCCGGCGAGCGCATCCAGCAGCTCTGGCACGCCCAGCAGCACAGCTCGCCAGCCCACCACCGCGGGTCCAGCGGGCCGACGGGGAGCGGGACTGGCGCCTGGACGCCGCCTGCCGGGAGGTCGACCCCGAGCTGTTCTTCCCCGAGACTGGCCAGATCCCCCAGGCCGCGGCGGCCAAGGCGGTCTGCGCCGGCTGCGCGGTCCGAGGGCCGTGCCTGGAGGCCGCGTTGCACGGCCCACAAGCCCGCGACGACCACACCGGCATCTTCGCCGGCACCACCGCCCGCCAGCGCGTGGCCCTGCGCGGCCGCCCCGCGATGGCGCAGGGCACCCGGTTCGTTCACGACCGCACCGCCGCCGAGGAGGCGCTTGCATTGGCCAACCAGAAGAGCATCGACCAGGCCGCCCGCGAGCTGGGGGTGTCCAAGCAGGCGCTGCGGCGCGCCTTCGACCACCACGGCCTGCCCCAGCCGCAGGTGTTCCAGGGCGGCCCGCGCCGCACGCGGTTCTACGACGACCGCCAAGCCGCCGAGCAGGCGTGGCGGCGCGCGGCCGAGGTCGGGATCAACCAGACCCGCAAGGAACTCGGCGTCTCCGACCGGGCGCTGCGCAACGCCTGGCAGCGCCACGGCCTCGGCCTGCCACCCCGCCCCACCACCCGGCAGCCGGCCGGGCGGCTGGACGCGGCGTTTGTGGCGCTCAACCGCAAGCTGCTCCCGGTCCGGGCACACTCGGACCAGGAGCTGGCCGCGCGGGTGCGCCGCGCCGAGGAGTACGCCGCCCTGGGCGCCGAGGTGGTGGTGGAGATGGGCAGCGAGAGCTACGGCAAGCGCCCGGCCGCCCGCGCGTGGGCGATCACTCGCCGCGCCCAACGCGCCAGTCACCGCGCCAGCGACCGCCACGGCCGAGGGGAGCGCCGCCAGGCCGACCGTGCCAGCCGCACCGACCGGACCAGCCGAGCACGCGCGCAGGTCCAGGAGCGAGAGGTGACCGCGACGCCCGCTGACCCGCCGCCCATACCCGCAGGCCCCGGCGACTGGCGGTGGTAGCTGGGGGGACGCGCCGTCGGCGGGTGCTGCTTCGCTGGCAAGCTCCGCAGCCCTGCCGGCCCGGCCTGGCCCAGAGTGGTCGGGGCGGTTGGACCTACGATAGTCCCGACGCTGGTCCTACGCGCGCCAGCGGTGTACCCCTTGCCGGCTGGGTGGCGGATCACCGCTAGTCATGCCCCTCGGGGAGTGGAGCGGCCGCGCCGGAAGGAGCGCTTCGCGCGATTGACTCAACGGCGCGTCCGCGCCTTGTGGCGGACCTACGGTCCGCGCCGACTTCGGCGGCTGTTCGAGCCTGCCCTGGTGGCGACTCTCGGTGGCGTGGCCCAACGAGGGGCGACGGTGACAGCCAACACAGATCGTGACCCTGAACAACCAGTCAGCCTCAACGAACGGTCCGGCGGCAGTGCCGCAGAACAAACAGCGTGACCTCATCGCCACCTCTTCTCTGCCGATAGCTATCTCGGCGAGCCGGCGCCCGCGCCTGCCCGCACAGCAACCCTTCGACTGAGCGAAGCGGTCGGTTTGCTCCGATGACGCAAACTCTGGCAGTTCGTACCTTAGATCCGAGCGCTGGTCAACGCCGCGCAGCGGACGTGCGGTCCCGACGGCCCGAGAAAGGTGGAGATTTGGCTACCGGCTCCCAAACCGGTAGGTTTCGCCCATTACCGACCGCGGTTGACTGCGCCGCGGCGGGTAGCGCAGCGATACCTTCCGCCCCATGGGCACGAAGACGGCAGAAAGGGCCGCCTCCGCGATTCTCCGAGGTGATCCATGACCATCTCCGTCAACGAGCAAGTCGCAGGGCACAAGGTCACCGTCAGGCCCGCGCCACCAGCCGGGAGTGGCCGACGCAGCGCCAGCTGTGAGTGCGGCTGGAAGTCTCGGACCGGCAGCACCGAACAGGTCATGCCCGAGATACGGACGCACCTGGACTCGACCACAAGAGCTGACAAAGGCTAGAGCGCACGGCCGACAGCGCCCTCTGGGAGTGATGCGGTCGCGCCGCAAGGTGCGCTTGGCGCGATTGATCGGCGCGTCCGCGCCTTCGGGCGGACCTTCGGTCCACGCCGCCCGGCTCGCCGCCCGGGGTGGTGCCGGATGATTGCTGGTTCCTGGCGAACCGCTGGACCGCGCGTGGGTGGCCCGGGGCGCGCCGCTGCGCCCGGCCCGCAGCGACGCCGACGCGTCTCACCCGCTGCAGGACTGGTGCGCAGCGAGCTGCCCCGGCAGGGCCACAGGCTGGCCGACAGCCGCGACTAGGCGGTGGTGGCCATCTGCTTGGGTGTGAGGGGCTGTTGGGTGTGGAGCAGGGCGGCGAGCTGCTGGTCGTCGAGGGGTTTGGCGAAGTAGTAGCCCTGGCCGTGCTGGCAGCCCAGCTCGTGGAGCCGCTGCAGCTGGTCGAGCTGCTCGATCCCTTCGGCGACGGTGGCCAGGCCGAAGGTGGTGGCCAGGTTGATGATGGCCTGGGCGAGCGCGGCGGCGTCGGGGCTGCTGGCGACCTCGTCCACGAATGCCTTGTCGATCTTGAGGACGTCGACCGGTAGGCGGCGCAGGTAGGCGAGGGAGGAGTAGCCGGTGCCGAAGTCGTCGATCGCCAACCGCACGCCCAGGCCATCCAGCTCGGCCAGGGTGATCGCGGTGGTGTCGACGTTGGCGATCAGCAGGCTCTCGGTCAGCTCCAGGGTCAGGTGGCGGGCCTCCAGGCCAGTAGTGGCCAGGGTCTGGGCGACCTGGGCGGCTAGGTGGGGCTGGGCGAGCTGGACCGCGGACAGGTTGACGCTGATGCTCAGCTGTTCGCAGCCGGGGATGGCGGCCTGCCAGGAGCGGGTCTGCTGGCAGGCGTGGTGCAGCACCCAGGCGCCGATCGTCACCAGCAGGCCGGTCTCCTCGGCCAGGGAGATGAAGCTGCCCGGGGCCAGCAGCCCGCGGGTGGGGTGCTGCCAGCGGACCAGGGCCTCCAGGCCGCTGATCCGGCCGCTGTGCAGGTCAACGATCGGCTGGTAGCGCAGGCGGAACTGGTCGCGGTCCAGGGCGTGGCGCAGGTCGGTTTCCAGCTCGGCGCGGTCCATCACCGCGGCGCGCATGCTGGGGTCGAAGATCCGAGAGCTGCTGCCGCCTTCCACCTTGGCCTGGTACATGGCCACGTCGGCGTCGCGGACCAGGTCGCCGGGTTGGGCGCCCGATGCGGCGATGGCGATGCCGACGCTGGCGCGGACCTGGATGTCGCGGCTTGCCACGCTGATCGGCGCGGCCAGCGCCTGCAAGAGCCGTTGGGTGGCGGCGACCGCGTCGGCGGGGCCGCTGGCGTCCTCGACCAGGACGACGAACTCGTCGCCGCCGAGCCTGGCGATGGTGTCGGCAGGCCGCACGGTGGTGCGCAGCCGCTCGGCGACCAAGGCGAGCAGCTGGTCGCCGACCTGGTGGCCGAGGGTGTCGTTGACGGTCTTGAAGCCGTCCAGGTCCAAAAGAAGCACCGCCAGCAGCCCGTCGTGGCGGTCCAGGCGGGCCAGGGCGTGCTCCAGCCGGTCATAGAACAGCGCCCGGTTGGCCAGGTCGGTGAGCGGGTCGTGCAGTGCCTGGTGGCGCAGCTGCTCAGCCAGGCGCTTGCGGTCGGTGATGTCGGCGGCCACGCCGATCATGCCGGCCGGCTCGCCGCTGGGGGTCTGCAATGGCGCGGTCGACAGCTCCACCTCGATGGGGGTGCCGTCGCGGCGGTGCTGGCGCAGCTCCAGGTGGGCGGTGGCGTGGCCCTGGCCGCGGGCGGCGGTGGGTTGGACCGCTGGCCAGCCCGGCTCCAGGCTGGCCGGGTGGGGCTGGCCCAGGACCTCCTCGGGCTGCCAGCCGTAGATGCGCTCGGCGGCCGGGTTCCACAGCTGCACCCGGCTGTCGCGGTCCAGCTCGACGATGGCGACCGGGGAGGCGTCGATGATCGCGGCGAGTCGGTGCAGCAGCCGCGCCCGCTCGGCCTGGGTGGCAGCCTGGCCGGCGAGGCTGCGCATGCGCAGCAGGGTCAGCCCAAACAGCAGCGCCGACGCTCCCGCGATCACCGGCCCGTCGATCGCCTCGCCCAGCACGCTCTGCACCAACAGCACGGCCGGGGCGACCAGCGCGGCCGCGGCGAGGGCGGCCAGCCGCGCCCGCGACAGCCGGGCGGCTACCGGCTGGCCCGGCTCCGACAGCGCCCGCATCGACGGGTGCAACGCGGCCGCCCCCCAGCCGACATACGACAGCAGCCAACCCGCGTCCAGCAGCTGCCCGGTCTGGTAGGTGCCGTGCAGCACCGCCAGCGCGTACCAGCCGTCGGCGCCCAGCAGCACGAGCAGGCTGGCCAGCAGCAGCCAGTAGGCGGGGGGGCGGGCGCCGCCGCTGATCGCCAGCCGGGCCGCGACCGCCACCACCAGCAGATCCATCACCGGGTAGGCCAGCGACACCAGCCGCACCGCCAGCGACAGCTCAGCCGTGCGCACATACGGCCCCAGCACAAACACCCAGGCCAGCAGCCCGATTCCAGTGGTGATGATCAGCGCATCCAGCAGCCCGTCGCGGTCCCGGCCGGGGCTGCGGCGGCGTAGCAGCAGCAGCAACCCGGCCACAAACAACGGGTAATGGGCCAGGTACAGGCCGTCGGCGGGCGCCGGGAAGCGCACGTCATGGAGCAACTCGTGGTAGGTGTAGAAGGTCACGTCGGCGGCGAAGTAGAGCAGCTGCGCGGCGGCGAACAGCAGCCACGGCAGCCGCATCGCCGGCCGGTGCCAGCGCACCCCGACCACGATCGCCACCACCGTCGCCGCGCTTAACAGCTCATAGCAGCCAATCCGGCTCGCCAGCGGCGCCCCGCGCACCATGACGGGCAGCACCCAGGCCGCCAGGCTGATCAGCAGGCCGATGATCAGGTAGCCCCGCCAGGCATGTGTTCGCATGCTGGCTGTATCGGGCACAACGCCACGAAGTCGCCTGCACGGGCTGCCTTGCTGCCCGAGCGGGAGGTGATCGAGCGCGAGCAATCGTGTGCTTGCTCCGCCTGACTGCGCGATGAAGCCCAGATTTCAGCCACCTTGCTGTACCTGCTCGTACTCGACGGTCGGCTTTCGCACCGGCTTGCTTCCCGGGCCGTCCCCAGGTTCCGGCGGACTCTGCCTACGGATCTGACGGTTGGGGGTTCGAATCCCTCGGGTCCACCGAAAAGCCCTACTTCAAGGCAAGCGCTAAGTCCGGCCTGGTGCCTGCCGATCTTGACTGGCATGAGCGCGACCAGCGGCGCTGTGGCCAGGGCTGCGCGCGCGGCCCGCGGGGCGCTGCCACACGGACAGCTCCTCACCCCGGAGGTCTGGGCGCGACGCCACCGCGGCATCGTGGTGCTGCTGTGGCTGCACACGGCCGCCCTGGCCGCGTTCGGGGTCGCCCGCGGCAAGGGCCTGGCCCACAGCGTGTCCGAGGCGGCGGTGGTGGCGGTGTTCGCGCTCCTGGCCGCCCACCCGGCCGTCGGCCGGCGAGCCCGGTCGGCGGCGGCCGTGCTCGGCCTGGTCACCTCCTCGGCGATCCTGGTCCACCTGTCCGGCGGCGTGATCGAGATGCACTTCCACTTCTTCGTGATGATCGGGGTCATCACCCTCTACCAGGACTGGCTGCCGTTCGGGCTCGCCCTCGGCTACGTCGTCATCCACCACGGCCTGCTCGGCACGCTGCGCCCCATCGAGGTGTACAACCACCCGGCGGCCTGGCAGCAGCCGTGGACGTGGGCGCTGATCCACGGCGGGTTCGTGCTGGCCGCAAGCGTCGCCTACCTGGTCACCTGGCGGCTCAGCGAGACCCAGGCCACCGAGATCAGCCGGCTGGTCAGCCGGCTGCAGGGACTGGCCCGCACCGACCCGCTCACCGGCATCCCCAACCGGCGGGTCTGGGACGAGGAACTCCCCCGCGAGCTGGACCGGGCCCGCCGGATGGGCACGGCGCTGTGTGTGGCCATGATCGACCTGGACCACTTCAAGGCCTACAACGACCAGTTCGGCCACCAGGCCGGCGACCGCGTGCTCAAGGAGGCCGCCAGCGCCTGGCGGACGCAGGTGCGCCCCACCGACTTGCTGGCCGCTACGGCGGCGAGGAGTTCGTGCTGCTCCTGCCGACCTGTGCGCTTGGTGACGCGATCCAGATCATCGAGCGGCTACGGGCCGCCACCCCGCTGGTCACCTGCTCGATCGGGGTGGCCTCCTGGGACTTTCGTGAAAGCCCGCAAGCGCTGGTCGAGCGTGCCGACCAGGCTCTTTACGCCGCCAAGGCCGAGGGCCGCAACCGCTACGTCACCGTCTGATCCCCCACCCACGATACGAGCCAGTTGGGGCGGTTCCCGCCGCGCTGCAAGCTTCGATCGCAATCGGAAGCTCGAGGGCGATTCGGAGGTCCTGCCATGCGAGATTTGTCATTCCTCAGGTAACCGGGGGAGCGGTCGATAAGGCAGGTGACGCTCCACGACAACGGCAAACCCGGGGAAACCCGGGGACGCAAAGCCACGGGCCTACCTCGCCGGCCGGCGACAGGGCAGCCGGGCTGCCGAACGGAAGGCGCAAGCCTTCCCGAGCTACGGCTCAGGAGGCACCATGCAGGCTGCACCGACGGCGTGCCCGGGCGGCGCGCCCGCGACGATGCCGGGCACCCAACCCAGGCCCCCTGCCATCGACCCCAGCGGCTGGGCGCCGGCCGTCCCACCACCGGCGGGTGGGGCGAGGTGAGCGTCCGCGTTCGACTGACCGTCGCGTTCCTGGCCGTGTCGCTGCTGATCCCGCTGGTGGGGCTGCTGGCCGTGCGCGAGCAGTACGCCGCCAGCCAGCGCGCAGCCCAGATCGAGGCCCGCCACGTCGCCGAGCCGATCGCCCACACCATCGCCAACACCGCCGAGCTAACCAAAGGCGACCGGGAGCAGCTCTACCACGACCAGCAGCGGCTCCAGCGGTACGTGGACGACCTGCAACGCGACCTGCGCCGTCACATGGAGGTCATCGACCTCCACCAGCGCGTCCTGGCCGCCGCCACCCCCGGCAAGGAAAGGGACGAGGCTGCGGCTCGGCAGGACACCGACGCCGAGGTGGCCGCGACCATCCGCGACGGCCGGCCCCGCACCTTCGTCGAACGCGACCCAGGGTACCCGGCCGGCATCCTGCAGGTGGTCGTCCCGCTGCGCAGCGAGCAGGGCGGCATAGTGGGGGCGGTGGTGATGGAGTACACCCCGATCTACCGGGAGCTGTTGGCTGCGGGCGCCGGCACCCGGCGGGCCATCGTGGCGGCCAGCCTGGTGGGGCTGCTGCTGGGCCTGCTGCTCGGGTACGGGCTGGCGCGCGGGCTGGTCGGCGACCTGCGCCGCCTCGGCCGCGCGGCGGGTCAGCTCGCCGACGGCCACGACCACGTCCGCGCCCAGGTCCACGGCCGCGGGGCGCTGCGCGAGCTGGCCACCGCGTTCAACGACATGGCCACACGCATCGCCGCGCAGAAGGCCGCGTTAACCGAGGTCGCCATCAGCGACCCGCTGACCGGGCTGCACAACCGGCGTGCGTTCCAGGTGCGCCTGACCGAGGAGGTCGAACGCACCCGCCGCTCGCAGGCGCCGTTTGCGCTGCTGCTGGTGGACCTGGACCACTTCAAGCAGGTCAACGACCGCTTCGGCCATCAGGCCGGCGACCAGGCCCTGCAGGCGGTCGCCGCGGTGCTGCACCACGAGCTGCGCGCGGTCGACCTGCCGGCCCGGATCGGCGGGGAGGAGTTCGCGGTGCTGCTGCCCAACACCGCCGAACCCGGCGCGCTGGAGGCGGCCGAGCGGCTGCGGGCCGCGATCGCCGCCCAGCCGATCTCCCACCAGGACTCCACCCTGACCATCACCGCGAGTGTCGGGGTGGCCTGGTGCCCGGCCCACGCCGACACCGGCGATGGGCTGTTGCGGGTCGCCGACCAGGCCCTCTACCAGGCCAAGCGCGCCGGGCGCAACCGTACGTGCAGCCCCACCGACGTCCTGTCCCTCCCCGAGCGGGCGTAGCCGCCCGCCCGCACCTGCACCGCGGCCGCCAAGCCGTTGGGTGCTGCCACCACTCGGGCGACACCGAACCTCCTCCACGACATTCGCCGTGGTCGTCGGGGTGCTCCTGCTGCTGCTGATCCCCGTCGTGGTCGTGGTCGCCACGACGCGAACCACCCCGGCTCCCGGCACCCGATCCGCCTCGGTTAGCCAGCCGACACCGGCCAGCGCCGCGCCCCAGCCGGTCCTCAGCAAGAAGTGCCGCGCGCTGTTGGCCGCCGCCCAGCGCATGACCAGCCACGCCGACGCGGCAGTGGCGCAGCTGCGGGGCCACAAGCGGCTGATGGACGACTACCAGGCCGGCAAGATCGACCGGGCCACGGCGTTCCCGCAGGGCAGCCCGTGGCGGCAGGCGTTGGCGCGGACCCTCAAGGACGGCGTGGCCGCAGCCGACCGGTACGATGCCGACAAGGCCACCTACCGCACGCTGGCGGCGCAGTGCAGCAAGGGTGGGTAGCGCCTGCGACCTGGGACGACGGCGACGCTCCCCTGGCGGCCTGGTCAACCCGGCCACGTGCAGCTGAGCAGGACGTCGACCATGGCGCGCCGACGGGAGCGATCACCTGACGTGCGAGGTCGGATGAGCGGCTGGTAGCTGCGGTCAAGGAAGTGTGCGGCAACTGGTGCGGGCTGCGCC
>WNGA01014552.1_pt1 | contig 12114 bp, 12 predicted proteins | sample 5400061 | NCBI WGS metagenome assembly WNGA01 (sample SAMN13153366, study PRJNA577476) | soil metagenome | isolation source: 100 cm soil or saprolite under grassland replicate 2 | place: USA:California | collected 2016-06-15
AATCGATCCGGCGAATCGGGCTCGTCGCAAATCCGGACAAGCCGTCCAGCCGGCATCTGGTTCGCAAGGCCGCCTCCCTCATCAGGGCCAGCGGACGCGCCGTACTGGCGGATGCCGCCACGGCCCGCATGGCCGGGCTGCGCCTGCCGCCCTGCCCTGACCCCGCGACGCTCACCCGGCAGGTCGATCTTCTCATGGTTTTCGGCGGCGATGGCACGCTGTTGCGCGTGGCCCGCGATACGGCCGGTTCGCTCACTCCCATTGTCGGCATCAACGTCGGCGCGCTCGGGTTCCTGACCGACGTTCAGGCCCACCAATTGCCGATCGCTCTCAAACAGATCTGGGCCGGCCAAACTCACCTGGAGTCCCGCCCGCTCATCCAGGCCCGCGGCAGCGCGCACGGCCGGCAAATTACAGAGACGGCCCTCAATGACTTTGTCATCGGCCGCGGCGCAGCGCCCCGCCTCGTCGAGCTCGAAGTCAGCGTGGACGGCGAGGTTCTCACCCGCTATCGCTGCGATGGACTGATCGTTGCGACGCCCACCGGCTCGACCGCTTACTCCCTGTCGGCCGGCGGCGCCGTGGTGAGTCCGACCGCCGATGTGTTTACGCTCACCCCGATCTGCCCGCACGCCCTTTCGAACCGTTCCGTGATCGTGGGGCTGGACTCCGCGGTCCGTGTCAAAGTCCTCAGCCAGCGCGTCGAGACGATTCTGACGGCCGACGGCCAGAAGATGATTCCGCTGGCGACCGGCGACCTCATCACCATTCGGCGCAGCCGCCACGCCATCCGGCTGATGCACCTGGCGGGCAGTTCGTTTTTCGAGACGTTGCGTCGCAAACTCAACTGGAGCGGGACGAATGTCTGAACAGTGTTCAGTAATCAGTATTCAGTATTCAGTATTCAGCAAAGGGCAACTACGGCATCAACTGATTACTGAACACTGATTACTGATTACTGATTACTGGCTCCTGTATGGTGCGCCTAAAAGACATCGCCGCCCGCGCCGGGGTCTCGATCATGACCGTTTCGAAGGCCTTGCGCGACGAACCGGACATCTCGCAGGCCACGAAAGGGCGCCTGCGGGCCCTGGCGGCCGAGATGGGTTACACGCCCGACTCACTGGCCCAGGGCCTGCGCAGCCGGCGCAGCAAGGTCTTTGGGCTTGTCATCTCGGCTGTCACGAACCCGGTCTTCGCCCGGGTCATGATGGCCATCGAGGGACGGGCCCATGAACTGGGCTATGGCATCCTTTTCGGCCAATCGCTCAACATTCCGGAACGCGAGCAATCCGTCATCCGGCAACTGTTGTCGCGCCGCATCGACGGGATGTTCGTCACCCCGGTATACCGCCTTGAGCCAGTCGCGCCCGTGTACGAGGAGCTGGGCAAGCGCGGCACTCCCGTGGTCGTCCTGGGCCATCGCGCGCCGTTTTGTGAACGTTTCGCCAATGTCGAGACCGACGATATCGCCGCCAGTATCACGGCGACCCAGCACCTGCTCGAGCTGGGCCATCGTCGGATCGCATTTTTCGCCGGCCCGCCCGCAGCGCCGTCGGCCCAGGAACGCATCGAGGGCTACCGCCGCGCTTTGCGCGAGGCCAACATCGAGATCGACGATCGCCTCATCTTTGCCGCGGGCAGCACAATCGAGGAGGGCGAGAAGGCTGCGCTCCAGATGTTCAACGAGGCGCCCGGCGCCACCGCCATCCAGGCCGTCAACGACCTCGTCGCTATCGGCGCCGCAAATATTCTGCTCAGTCAGGGTCTCCAGATCCCGCGCGATATGTCCCTGGTTGGCTTCGGCAATGTGCTCGTCTCGGAGCATTTTCGAGTGCCGCTCACCACGATTCGCCAGCCCAAATACCGCCTCGGCGCGGCGGCGATGGAACTCATGCTCAGGCTGCTTCGCGGCGAAGCGCCCTCCACCACGCGCCTGTCGGCAGAGATCATCATCCGCCAAAGCAGCGGTGCGCCTCCGGCGGCCTGATGTCGCGGTCTTTGAGGCGGTGGTGCGATCCACAAAAGATAGCACCCTCGAATCGGTGCGGGCTTGCCGACCGGCCTTCTGGTTGGGAGAATCCACCCCGGCTCTCAGCAATCACGATGCACTGCGAAAAACCCCTCACCCCGGCCCTCTCCCCATCGGATAGGGAGAGGGAGGAGCTTCGGCCGGTTCCAGGAGAATCACTGCTCAGTGACCTGTCTTCCGTCCGCGGGTTCTTCACCCTCTCCCCGTCTGACGGGGAGAGGGCCGGGGTGAGGGGCTCCCTGATTGGACGGTTGCGGCCTAGCCCCCGCGAACCCGGACCACGGTTGATCCCCTCGCCATGAAACTCGGCATCATCAACAGCGCCTTCCAGCAAGTCGGCATCGACACCGCCACCGGCCTCAAGCACATCGCCCGAATCGGGTTCGATTGCGTGGACATCTTCACCGAAGCAGCGACCCTCCCGCGCCAGGAAGTCCGCCGCGTCGCGCGCACCGCGCAGCAGCTCGGACTGCCCATCATCTCGTTGCCGGTCGTCGCCGTCGGCCTTATTGACTTCAATCAGCCCGTGCGCGAGTTCCACCTCGACCGTTGCAAGAAGTTCATCGACCTGGCGAAGACCTGGGGCGCGAAGAACATCCTGCTCGTGCTTGGCGAATACATCTGGCAGCGAGAAGTCATCCCGCCCGCCGAGCAATGGCGATGGGGACTCGAAACCTGCCGGCGGCTGGGCGATTACGCCGGGCGCAAGGGCATCGACATCGCCCTCGAACTGGAACCCTTCCGCCTGAGCCTGCTCAACAGCGTGGACGCGATGGTGCGCTTCGTCGATGAGTGCAGCCATCCGCGCGTCCGCGCCAACATCGACATCAGCCATCTCGTGCTGTCGGACACCAGTCCGGCGGACGTGCACAAGCTCCGGGGCCGCGCCATTCACGTTCACCTGAGCGATTGCGACGGCAAGGTTCATGGCGACCTGCCGCCCGGCCGTGGCGTGGTGAAATTCGCTCCTTACCTTCAGGCGATCAAGGAACTCAAGATCGACGGCGTCGTTTCGATTGAACTCGAATACGCACCGGACCCGAAACGGATCGTGGAGTGGGTCGAGGAAGCGTACCGCGAGACGGCGAAACTGATGGAGGCGGCGGGGTTGAGGGGATGAATCGTTGAATCGTTGAAGCGTTGAAGCGTTGAATCGTTGAAGCGGGGGCTGCTGGCACCAGCGCACTGTTGCCTAATCATGGTCGTTGAAAACCGAAAGCTGCCGTTTCGTCTTCACGAGCTTCTTAATCCTCGCAAGCGGAATCCGTCCCCGGTCCGTCCACAGAATCTCTGCCCCGTCTTCCAAGTCTTCGTAAATCGGCAAGAGCATTGAGATGCCGGCAAATCGCCACTCTCCACCGCGAGCCTTGCTTGGATGACCCAGCCGGCCAAACGCGAGAGCTTTCTGATACGCCTCATCACGGTCCTTCGCTCGAACAATCCTTGTATTCACCCACACCAAGCAGCGGCTCGCGCGAGAGAGCCTCCGCTTGCCGTTCGAAACCCACTGCTGCACCTCGTTGAAGACCCACCAGCCGGTTTCGCTGCGATTAAGGAAAGGCACTTTGGCTTTCTGAGACATAAAGAACCTCCACTTGAGCCACAGCCAGCGACCGGCACACTGGAACCCACGGCGCGTGTCCGAACGTCCGCGACGGTGCAAGAGCCAAGCGGGTCGGCTGGCGGCACTCTCCCGATTTAACGATTCACCGATTCAACGTTTTAACGATTCACCGATTTAACGATTCACCGATTTAACGATTCAACGAACTCGTTCCCTCACTTCGTCAGCGCCCGCACATATCGTTGCACCCGTCGCGCTTCATCCGTCATTTCGAGATGGCCATAGGTGCTGACGAGGTTGTGGCACATCCGGAGCAGAATCCGCCGGGAGCCGACGGGCGACAGATGGTTCTCGCCGTAGCCGAAGTGCGTTTGGAGCAGATACTTGACGCAGTCGGCCTTCGAGAGAAACGCGCCGCGGCGGAAACAGTCGATGAAGATCTCCTGTTTGCTCCCCTGGTAGCGGCACAGGAAATGGCCCGGCAGCCCAATGCCCGCCACCGGCAGGCGCAACCGGCGCGCCAGGAACAGGTAAATCGCGCAGAGGCCGATGGGGTTGCCGGCACGCTTGTCGACGATGCGGTTGAGGTAGCAGGCGTCCGGCTCGAAGGAATAATGTTCGTTGCCTTTGAAGCTAAGTTCGCTGAAGAGGAACCGGTTGATGATCGATAGCACCGTCTCGGAACTGGCAGCGGACTCGATGCGGGACCGAAGTTCGTCAGCCCAGGTGTCGAACAGCGCGCGGTAGGCGTCCAGGTTCGCATCCGGGTAACGGGTCTGGGCCAGGAGGCCAGCCGCCTCTTCGAGGTCGAGTTCCTCCCCATTGCGCTTGCAGAAATCGAGGAAACGCAAGTCGCTCGCCCGCCGGGCCTGGTGGACAACGATTTCAACGGCGCGCCGGCGAAGGGTCGGGTCGCTGCTCAGCGTGTAAGGGCGCAGCCACTGGCTGGCGGTGGGGCCGAAGGCCAGCAGTTTGGTCCGCACCATTTCGTAAACCGCCGGGTCGTCATCCGCCAGCAGACTAATCAGCGCCGCCCGCTGCTTTTCGGGCAGAGCGGGTTGGGTTTGAATGGTCTCGAACGCAGGCATACTCCACAGACAGACGAATGCTGGCAAAAATTCAGCCAGATTTCAATGCGAATTTCATTCATCCCGGGCCTTCCGGATTGGGCCGCGGCTTTGGGTCTGATGTGCATTGGGTCGATTCACCCTCGGCAGCCGGCGATTCCTCGGCCTTTTCGAGATTGGCCAGCGTCCGCCGGATCAAGGATTCCTGCTCCGCCCGCACCCGCTGCCGCACGGCCCGCATGTCCAACAGCGCGATCCCAATCGCCGCGAACGTGAACAAGAAACAGCCCGCCCAATAAATGAGGAATGCAAGACCCTCCAGATGCGGCTTGAGCACCGTCTGCCCCCAGATCAACATGCCGCCCGCCATCGTCAGGCAAAACAACCCCAGCCAGCGGCGAAGGGCCTCGGCGGGCGTCTGCATAAATCGGAGCGTATCGTCGTCAGGCGCGGCGCGACAGCCCAAATTCGACGGCGGCCCGCTGCCCCGCGATCCAGGGAAGGGTGCGTCGCGAAGGGAAAAATCGTCACGCATCGGAAGTTCGACCGCACGGCGCACCTCCCCTCACGCGCGAGCCAACGCCGGCCGCCTGCGGCAGACCGGTGAGTGGGGCAGGCGACTCGCCTGCCGTAGTCATCGACAGGCGACTCGCCTGTCGATCCGTCGTTGTCCCGTGGTCTTGCAGGCGAGTCGCCTGCAAGACCGAGGCAGACGGGTCGTCTGCCCCACTATGGCGGGAGCGACCGCGCGACAACGTCGTGGAAGAATCCCATCGACTCTCGAGGCAACTGTCTCCAAACTGAGCGCGAGACGGAGCTCACGTTATGCAACTGGCCACGCAACTCGCCCTCTTCCTGGACAACAAACCCGGCACGCTGGCCCGCGTCTGCGAAGCCCTCAGCGCCGCCAAAGTCAATATCTACGCCATCGCGACCAGCGACACGATCGATCACAGCGTCGTTCGCCTCGTCGTCAGCGACCCGCGCAAGGCCCTGCTCCTCTTCGAGGACCACGGGGCGCTCGTCGTTGAAAACGAGGTATTGATGATCGGAGGCGACAACAAGCCCGGCTCGCTGGCGCGCATCTGCGACCGGCTGGCGGACGCCGGGGTGAACATCGAATACGCCTACTGCGCCACCCCGCCCGACGCTCGCAAGGGCCTGCTCATCCTCCGGGTGTCCAACGCGAAGAAGGCGATGAAGGTGCTGAACAGTTAGTGGGCCTGGCGCCGCCGGGAAAGTACGGGCATCGCAATCAGGGCTTCGCGATTGACAGGGCGAAGAGCTTCGGACTTACTACGCCCATCGATCGCGCACAACAGCAGATCTCGTTATGGACCCAGCTATGAGCACCAACAGTTCCGTCAAAAACGTCCTCAACTCGGACGTCGAAATCAAAGGCAACCTCAAGTTTGCCGGCGAACTCACCTTCGAAGGCAAACTCGAAGGGGAAATCCACGCCGACGGCACCCTTCACCTTGGCGACTCCGCCATCGTCAACGGCAACGTCAACGTCGGCACGGTCATCGTCCGCGGCAAGATGAACGGCAATATCGTCGCCAAGGACAAAATCGAACTCAAATCCAAGACCGAACTCTTCGGCGACATTCGTGGCTCCAAGCTCGTCATCGAGGAAGGCGTCACCTTCGTTGGCAAGACTGAGATCAACCCGAACAAGGTCGCCCCAACGGCCCCCACTGCGCCGCGCACGACTTCGCAGCCGCCTTCCGTCCCCGTGACCGCCGACGCCGCGCGCCACGCCGAGCAGGCTTCCAAACTCGCCGTGCGTTGACTCGCGGCCGGCGGCCGGGCGCGCCTGAATCGCAGCCATGAAGCCGCAACGAGTTTCCGTCGTCTGCCCTCGCTGCGGGCACGCCCAGCAGGAGCCCGTGGCGGCTTATTCCAGCCGATGCCGGAAGTGCGGCGAGCATTTCCGGCTGGAGGATATATTGCGCACGGGTGCCCGCCATCCCGGCGGGCCGCGCGCCGAGCCTTCCCGCGGCCTGCGGCGGGTCTCCTGCTTCCAGTGTGGGACCGAACTGGAAGTTTCGCCCTCCGCGCAATCCACGATGTGCAAGCGATGCAGCGGCCACGTCGACCTGCGTGACTATGAGTTCGCCAGCACGGTCTCGAAGAACTTCAAGACCAAGGGCCGCTGCGTGCTTCATGAGGGCGCCTGCCTGCTCAACACCGAATCCACGTTCGGCCACGCCATCCTCAAAGGCAAAGTCATCGGGCGTATTGCTGCCGATGCGCTCGAGATCCACAGGACCGCCGAGATCAAGGGCGGTTTCACCGCGGGAACGCTCATCATTCCGGCCGACACCGTGTTTCGCTGGCGCGAAACCGTGGCCCTGAACCAGGCGGACATCGCGGGCGAACTCATCGCCAACCTCCAGGCGGTCGGCGTGGTGAAGGTCCGCGCGACCGGACGGTTGTTCGGCAACATCGTGGGCCGCGGCCTGGAAATCGAAGACGGCGCGGTCATCGTCGGATCGATGAAGATTGGCGTGCGAGAGCCGGAACTGGTCGTGACGCCGGCGGCCACTGCTCGAATCATCCCCTTGCCTAAGCCCCAGCCGGCGCTGGCCATGCCGCGCCGCTGATCCCGCCAGGAGGCGGCGGTGATCAGTAATCAGTAATCAGTATTCAGTATTCAGATTCCCAAACGCGCCGGCCGTCATCCGCGGTCCAGCGTCTGAATACTGATTACTGAGTACTGATTACTGAATACTGATTACTGAATACTGATTACTGAATACTGATTACTGACTTACTCTCCTTCCCTCAGTTTCTGCTCCGCCAGCGCGATCAGGTCCAGGTTCGCCTGAGCGCCCGGCTGGAGGGCGAGCGCCTGTCGCGCCGCGTCAAGCGCCGGTTTCCACTTCTCCAATTGCGCCGCGCACAACGCCATCCCGTTCCACGCCCCAAAGTGATTGGGCTTCAGATCGACAACCACCTGGCAGGCGTGATAGCTGAGCCGCGCGTTTCCCAACAGGTAGAGCGCCGTCGCCTGCTTGTTGTGCGCCTCGGCCCAGCGCGGGTATTCCCCGATGAGTTCGACGAAGATTTCGAGAGCCTTTTCGATTTTCCCGCCGTTCATGAGCCGCACGCCTTCGTCGATGCGCCGCCGCGCTGCCGGGCCCGCTTCGTTGAGCCAGCATTCCCAAAGCCCCGCGGTTGCCAGTTTCGCGGTGATGGCGTCATCGGAGCGGAGACACCCGGTGAGCAGTGGCTCGGCGCGAAGTTCGATTAGCCGCCGCAGCGCCTGTTCGCGGTCTGGTAGCGGGCCGGTTTCGAGCGACTGCCGCAGGCGGCGCAACTCCTCGTCGCCGTCGCCCGGCGGCGGGACGAATTCTTCGTTCAGACGAAACGCCATGACGCAGCTTAGAACGGTTGCCAAAAGTTATTTCCGAAATGGCGGGCGGCGCCCTGCCGAGCGGTACCTGTTTAGCGGTGGGCGGCCATTCCCGCATGGAGTCCCGGCTTTAGCCGGCACCGCGACCGAAGGTATGGCGGGCTGGGCCTAACCGGACGCGCAACCGGCTAAAGCCGGGACTCCATGCCAACAGCACCGCGGGCCAGCTTAACCAGATGCCGGGCGCCGCGGCAAACTGGCAGGAGTGCCCCACCATTTCGGAACTGACTATTGGCCCTCACTCTAGCTCGTGGCCCGGTGCCTGTCGCGGCAAAGAATTCTCAAGGCGTCCAGATCTTCGGCGCCTCCAGGCCATCGGGCGCCGCGCGGCGGGCCTTCACTGTGACAAATGGGGGCAGAAACCTGCAGCGATGGCCGAAAGTCCCCGGCTCCGCCAGAGGGTCCTCATGGCGCGGCTCCACAAGGTCCTCGATAACAAATCCCGCGCGGCAAAGCCCGCCGAGTAATTCGCTCCAGCGATGTAGAAACTCCACCGTCCCGCCTTCGCGATGTTGGAGCCCGTCCATCGCCGGCGGCAGCGGCCCGGCCCGGTAGTACGGTTCGGTGAGCGTGTAGCCGCGGGCCGATGGCGAGACTTCAGCTTGCAAGCTCGCCGGCTGTTTGTGCTGGCTGATGTAAAGCCCGCCAGGTGCGGTGACGCGGGCGACTTCGCGATAGACTGCGGCGAGATCCGGCGCATAGCACGTGCTCACCGGCTGAATCACAATTTCGAAGGCGACGCGCGGCAGCATCGAAAGATTGTCCATCGACGCTTCGACCGTGCGCAGCGTCAGCCCGCGCGCTGCGGCCACGCGCCGGTCCTGTTCCAGAATCGCGGGGCTGAGATCCACCACGGTCACTTCGGCGCCGGCGGCCGCGAGCAGCGGACCGTGCTTGCCTCCGCCCGCCGCGAGGCAGAGCACCCGCCGGCCACGGACGTTTCCGCCGAGCCACCTGCAATCGTCGACGGCGGCGAGCGGGTCGAGGAAGTCCTTCTCCGTCGCAGGCTCAGTGTGCCAGTCACGGCGCTGCGCGCGCTCATCCCAGGCGCGGCGGTTGTGGAGGTGAGTCGGGTTCATGGGGGTGATGGGGGGAGGGAGTGATGGAGTGATGAAGAAATGGAGTGGGGGAGTCGTGACAGTGCCTAAACTTGATCCCTTTCGAAGGTTCAGGTTGATTTGCCGGCCGTTGTCTCGGAGGGACATCCGATAATAGCCCAGCGTTTCAACGCTGGGTTGCTGGCAAAAAAGCACACAAGTCCCGAAGGGACGGCAGAAGTGGAATCTGCATTTGTGGCGACCTTCGGCCGTCCCTTCGAGACTTGAACATCAATCGACAAGTACCCGGCGTTGAAACGCCGGGCTATTGTCATACTGTCCCTCCGGGACGAATGACCGAACGAATTTCCAAACGGTCTTGCCACCGATCCATTACTCCAACACTCCATTACCCCATTCCCTCACTTCTCCCACTTCGCTGCGGGCCCGTCTCACGCCAGGTTCGGCAGCGTCCCCGTGCTGTCGCCCACGCTGGCGCCCTTCACGCCCATGCGATCGAGCATCGAAACGAACAGGTTTGTCATCGGCGTTTCGCGCTCCAGGCGGACGTGGCGGCCGGTGCTGATGGTGCCGCCGCCTTTGCCGGCCAGGACGCAGGGAAGGTTGTCGTGGTTGTGCGCGTTGCCATCGCCCAGGCCGCTGCCGTACACGACCATGCAATTGTCGAGCAGCGTGCCTTCACCTTCGCGGACCGCTTTGAGCTTGTCGAGGAAGTAGGCAAATTGCGTCGCGTGGAAACGGTTGATCTTCGCGATCTTCGTGTCGGTCTGCAACGCCAGCACCTGGAGGTCGAACATGAGCCGCAAGTGCGCCTCGTAGTCCTTCGGCACGCCGGTCGGACGCGAGTAATCAGGGAGTGTCGCGGCGAACTGGTTCGCCCGCTCGATGCGCTGCTCGAGTTCGCGCACTGCGTCGAGATACTCGTCGAGCTTGCGCCGGTCCGTGTAGCCCAGTCCGGACTTGAGCCGGCGTGCGTCGTCGAGCGCGAAGTCGAGGATGCTCTTGCTGTAAAGGTCCCGTTTGGCGCGCGACTCGGCCATTTCGCCGGAGAGGCCGTTGCCGAAGAGCCGGTCGAAGACTTGCCGCGGATCGACTTCCGGGGGCATCGGCGTCGACTCGCTCTTCCACGAAATGTTGAACGAGTAGGCGCAACTGTAGCCGGAGTCGCAATTGCCCGCCAGCCGCGCCCGGTCGCAACCCAGCTCGAGCGAAGGCAGCCGCGTCTGGTCGCCGATTTTTTGCGCGGCGACCTGGTCGACGGAAATGCCGACTTTGATGTCCGCCCCGGCGGTCTTTCGCGCGTGGGCGCCGGTCAGGAACGTGGCGGAGGCGCGCGCGTGATCGCCGGCGCCGTCGCGATGCGCCCGGCCTTTGTCGTGAGCCAACCCCGAGAAAACGATCAGATCCTGCTGGTGCGGCTTGAGCGGTTCGAGAATGAGAGGAAACTCGAAGTCCGCGCCGGTCGCTTTGGGGGTCCAATCCGCCATGTTCGCCCCGTTGGGCACGTAAACGAACGCCATGCGCCTGGGGAACGGACCGGCGGCGGGAGACGTCGCCGCCGCCAATGCGCGAGCCGGGAGCATGGCGTCCAGCGCGGGCAACGCGATGGCGGTGCCGAGCCCGCGGAGGAAGGCGCGCCTGGGAATCTGCCACGATTTGTTCATAAGCGAATTCATTCCGGACTATCGGTTGACGAGCGTAGCGGGGTAACTCTTCAAAAGCAACGCGCGATTCCGCGGAATTACCGCGCCGCAGGGCGGATTCCAGTATGGAGCGCGGACAGCTTTGTCCGCGTGTTTCCTGGCTCTAGCTTGAATACTCGCGAACACGGCTGTCCGCGCTCCCGTAACTGCCGGTTCTTGAATCCTCCCTGCCTGCATCGACGTATCTATTCGGCGTCCCGTGAAGGACGTAATGAAAATAGCCCAGCGATTCATCGCTGGGTTGTGGAGAGTTGACATTCGGAGTCCCGGCGGGACGGCAGAGCAAGGAGTTCTTCCGTCCCTGCGGGACTCGGGGGGTTGGCGCGTCGAATGCCCAGCGATGAATCGCTGGGCTAATTTCGGGCGTCTTTGCGGACGCTAAACAGACTCGATCCGCACCGGAGCAACGGGCCTGCTCTGCGTTCCAGAAGAGCGGCAAATCAATGCTCACGCTTTTTCGTCTCCTTGGCAGCCAGCCATTTTTCAGCTGAGACAGTCAAGGCGTCATAGCGATACTCGGTGCTCATGCCAGATCGCCGAACGTGATCGCCCTCATCGAATTCAATGAACGCGATATCGACATAGCCCGGAAGCCTCTCAACATTGACCGGGAGGATGCCCAGGCAAAGCCAGAGCTTGCGCTTTGTCACTTCATTGACCCGGTAGCAAGCCACTCGCAAGTCGGGCAAATAGGCGTCCGGCTCTCCAACTTTGCTCACAACCTCGGTGCGGCTCGGCGGCGGTGACTTTGGAAACGCAAAGTCCTCCTTTTTGCGTGACAAGATCGGTGTGCGGGAAGAGGGGAGCGGCGGAGTCGCGCAACCGGGCCAGAGCATCATCGCCACAACCCAGAGAACTGCCGAAACCAGCAGAGCCGTTTTTGTTTTTGAGCGCATGATTTAGAGTGGCCCTAACGGACCCAGCTCAGCGACCCGGCCCGCGTGAGACGTGGATGGCAACCACAGCGCGATGGCCGGGTTAGAATGTAGCTCATTGTTTAGCCGGACGCCCAAAGGTCCGAGTTGCGAAGAGAAATCAAGAGGGAGCGCGCGTTCCCGAGCCGCCCCGCCGGAAATGGAAACGTTTCCGGCCCGGAAGATTTTTGCCCCTTGACCGTCCGGGCTGAATAGGGGTTAGGCGGATTCATTTTTGTCGAAGGTGTCTGGCTGCGATAAGACTAACAACGCCCAAGCAGCCGAAAAGGACACCTGCCGCGAGGAAAAAGTACGTCCACTCAGAAGCATCGCCGCTGAAGAGCCTGAAAACTGCGAG
>WNGA01013804.1_pt1 | contig 12113 bp, 14 predicted proteins | sample 5400061 | NCBI WGS metagenome assembly WNGA01 (sample SAMN13153366, study PRJNA577476) | soil metagenome | isolation source: 100 cm soil or saprolite under grassland replicate 2 | place: USA:California | collected 2016-06-15
TGCCTCGAGCAGCGCCTCGCCACTGCGCTGCCGTGCACCGATGTACTGACGGGCAATCTCCTGGAGGCGCTCGCTCAACACACCCGCCTCGGCAGGGAGCACCGTATCGGCGGCACGCGTTGAGATTGGGTAGTCGATCGTGGGCGCACGATCATCTTTCGGCGACTGCTTGGCGGCGATGCGCTGGACATTCTTCGTGAGATCGAGCTTATTACTTGCCATAGCGCGCGGCCACCTCCAAGGCCAAATCGTGATAAGCGCGGGCACCGCTGCTGCCAGGCGCATAGGCGCTGATTGGCTGGCCGGCCGCTGGTGCCTCGACCAGCTTGACGTTGAACGGAATCACGGTCTTGAAAACCAGATCGCCATACTGTTGGCGCGCGGCATCCTCGACCACCTGGTTCACACTGGTTCGGCGATCGATCATCGTTACCACGATACCACCGATGGCCAGCGATGGGTTGAGCTGCCGCACGATCGCGATCGTCTCCTCAAGCTAGGGCAGAGCCTGTAGCGCGAACACGTGGGCTTGCAATGGGACGATCACTGCATCGGCGGCGGTCAGCGCATTGACGGTGAAGATCCCCAAGCTAGGCGGGCTGTCGATCAGAATGTAGTCGTACTGGTGGCGAACCTCTAGCAGCGCGGTGCGCAGTCGCAGCTCGCGGCCAAATACGCTGGCCAGCGTCAGCTCTGCGCCGGCCAACACCAGCGTGGCCGGCACCAGATCCACGCCATGCTCGGTGTGCAGAGTGGCAGCGTCCAGGCTGTGCGTAGGGTTGAGCAGCACGTTGTGGATCGACTGCTGAAGCTGGGTCGGGGCGTAGCCCAGCGCCTGGGTCAGGTTGCTCTGCGGGTCGATGTCGACCAGCAGCACGCGCGCGCCGAGCTGGCCCAGCTCGACACCAACCGCCAGGGTCGTCGTGGTCTTACCGACGCTGCCCTTCTGCATCGCGAAAGATAAGATAGCCATAGCATCACTCCGATCGCGCCGACACGCTGGCAGCCTGCGGCGGGCGTGGCGCACTGCGCAGCACATCGAGGTCGGCCCGCTTGAACAGCTTGACCCGCTTGTCGAGCGGGCTGGTCACATAGGGGATCGTGCCTTCTTTGACCAGCTGACCAAGCTTGACGCGGCTGACGCCGACGTACTCGGCCGCGCGCATCAGGGTCAAATAATCGTCGCTCATAATCCCCCGCATTCCCGCCCGCGCCGATGCCAAGGATGAACCGCCCGCCGCTCAGAAAGTGCAGCGTCGCGCCCATCTTTGCCAGCAGCGCCGGGTTGCGAAACGACTGGCACAGCACACTATGGCCGAATCTGAGCTGCGGATGCAGCGCGGCCATGTAGCTCAGCGCGGTGAAGCCTTCAAGCAGATCGTCGGTGCCGAACTGGAGATGGTCGATGATCCACGCGGAGTCGAAATGCCCTGTGACCAACTCCAGGGCGCGGTTCAGATCTTCGACATATGTGGCGCGTCGCTGCTTGTCGAGCTGATCGGCAGGCATGCAGAAGCCGAAGTGGATGCGTGGCATCGCATTCTCGATTCAATCGTGGCTCAACGATGGGTTAGGTGTCGCTGCTTGCCAGCGCTTCGAGCACATACGCACACCGCTCGGCAACCGAAACCTTGGGTACCTCAATGAGCTGATAGCGGTCGAGCCGACGGTACCACGCCTGCGTGATGCTGTTGACCCACTCAGCATGCTCGAACGTGTGGTCGCGTTCGGCATCGCTCGTGTAGATCTCCTTCCACGGCGGCAAGAGAAAGACCTTCGGAAAGTACTGGTACGTCGAAAGCCACGTGCTCAGCTCACCCTCGCTCAACGGCGCGACGTGATCGAGCCCGCACAGCGCATCGAGGACGCTGCGATCAAAGAAGACATGGCCGGGGGTCGCAGCGTGACGAACATAGTTGTCGATGTCCATGCGCAGCGTTTCGTGCACAAACGCATCCGCCTTCGGTCGCGGACTCAGCCCGTGCCTGAGGCGATCTTGGATGATGGCGCGCGGGCTATCCAGAAGCCTTCCAGGTCTGGCCAACGAGCAGTAGGATGCGATTGTTCGTCATTAGGGCGCTCGCCACAGCTGATGCACACCTATAAGTAGAGGAGAGCGCCGCGTCGCGCGATGTTTAGACGCGTTTGCGCGGGGCGATGGGCACAATCTTCCAGCGCGTGTAGGCCACAACGGTGACGAGCACGAACAGTACCGCCGTCGTGATCGCACTTTCACTTTCGCCTCGGAACAGGTGAAAGGCGGTGGCGCTCCCCATCACAAGCATCAGGCCCGCCGCTGCCAGAGCCGTCAAGACGGGCAGGATGCGGGTGACGCCAGGCAGAATCAGGCCGGCCACCGCGAGTAATTCCGCCACCCCAATAAACACGCGGAATCCGGCCCCAAGTTGTGCGTTGATCATCGCAACCATCTCGGCGGGCGGGGCCACCATCAGCCAACCGTGCAGCAGAAACGCCACCGCCAGCAACAGCTGAAGAATCCAGAGCGCAATGTTCAGCGCGCGCGCAGGAACGCTTGCTTTGGCGTGCGTGCCGGCCGTGTTTAGTGTCATCGATCGCATCGGTGTATCTCCTTCTGTCGTTGAAAGCAAGGCTTCCGAAAGAATGAGAGCGGAAGCTCTGCCATTACTCGTAACATAAGCTAGTCGTTCGGCAGAACCCAGAATCGACAATGATCTTGCCGAGTTTGACCATCTTGTGTTGGTTGTTTCAACACTGGGGAGTGTTCATTATGATCACCGGCATCGATCGCCCGACCTCCGGCGAGGTGCTCGTCGGCGACACCGCCGTCCCGAGCCTCAGCGAGGGCTAGATCGCCGCCTGGCGCGGGCGCAATCTGGGCGTGATCTTTCAGTTTTTTCAGTTGCTGCCGTCACTCTCGATCGTCGAGAACGTGATGCTGCCGATGGATTTCTGCAACATGTACCACCCGCGCGAACGGCGCGAGCGCGCGATGCAGCTACTGGCCCAGATCGAAATGGACGCGCAGGCGCAGGGCGAATATTAGCGCGCGGCCGGCAGCGTCACCAAAGCCGACATTGCCGCCGCACGCGCGAATCTGACTGCGGCCCAGTCGCGCCTGGCCGCCCTGCAAGCCGGCCACACCGGCGCGCATGACGCCGAGCTGGCGCTGCAGCGGGCGCAGACGCAGCTGCAGTCCAGGCGCGACCAGCTCTCGGCCGCCAAGACCGACGCGCAACTGCAGATGGAACAGCGTGTCCACGACCTGACCATGGCCCAGTCGGCCTACGCGACGGCGCTGCAGAACTGGCGGTATGTTCAGGACACCGGCCGGGACCCGGCCAATGTCGCATTGAATCCCAAGACCGGCAAGCAGGAACACCTCAAGCTGAACGACGTGCAGCGGCAGCACTACCACGACGCCCTCGTACAATCCGAGGCAGCGATGCACAGCGCCGAGGTGAGCGTACAGCAGGCCCAGGTGGCCTACGACGCGGCGAGAGCGGCCGAGGCGAGTGGCGTGCAGGCGGCCGAGCAGGATGTGGCCAGCGCGCAAGCCCAACTGGACGCGCTGCGCAGCGGTGGCGATGCGCAGCAACTCGCGGCGGCGCGCGCCCAGGTCGCCGCCGCGCAGGCCGAGCTGAACCGGCTGACCGGCGCCAGCCGTGGCGGCGACCTGGCCTCCGCGCAGGCCAACGTCGCGATCGCCGAAGCGGAGCTGGCGCAGGTTAGCGCCGACCCGGACATCAGCGCGTTGGCGCAGGCTGCGGCCGCGGTTGCTCGCGCTGAGCTGGCCGTGAAGGCGGCGCAGCAGGCGATTGCGGAGACAATGCTTACGGCGCCGTTCGCCGGTACAATCGCCGCGCTCGACCTGAAGCCGCGCGAGTATGTCGCGCCGGGCACGCCGATCGCGCGCCTGGCCGACAGCTCGGCCTGGCAGATCGAGACTGCCGACCTGACCGAGCTGAACGTGGCCAACATCCGCGTGGGCACGCCCGCGACGATCAGCTTCGACGCGCTGCCGGGTGTGTCGCTGGCAGGCACAGTCACGCACGTCAAAGGCTTTGGCGAAAACCGGCAGGGCGACATCGTCTATACCATGACGGTGGCGCCGGATCAGTGGGATGCCAGGCTGCGCTGGAACATGACTGCCTCGGTCAGCATCGCGGCACGGTAAGGCCTGGTGTTCCTATGCACGTGGGGGATGACCAGCGAGGCTGCTGGTCATCCCCCACGTGCCCATATTGAACCTCACAAACTAGCCCCTTTACGAGCGCGGCATCAAGCAGTCTGTTCGGGTACCAGTAGTACTTTTTTAGCTTGGCAAAGCGACTACTGTGCGAACGATTGCCGACCGCCGACATTATACTGACACGAGCACTTGCATAGTTCCCTAATCCGCAGTAGAGTACCACCAGCGGTTCCCCAATCAACGTCACACGACGTGGAAGGGGGCGGTGGTGGCACACAGCACCCCACGGGTGGAGGGCGGCGCTCTGCTCGGCCAGGAGGGCCTGGCCAGTGCGATTGCGGTCGGCACGCCAGCCTGGTATGCCTGGCTGGAGCAGGCGACCACATTCGCCTTTACCGGTGAGCAGGGTAGCTTTACTGCGCGTAAGGAGCGCAGCGGGCGCAGTGGCTGGTACTGGAAAGCCTATCGCAAGCGCGAGGGAACGCTGCACCACGCGTATCTCGGCAAGGCGGCCGATCTGACACTCGAGCGGCTCAACGCGATTGCCAGCGATTTGGCTTGGCGCACCGTCGAGCGATTAGCGATCGAATCCACCATTGCCGTAGGCGCGGCTTGCGCCGCGCCAGACGCCGAAGCGCCTGCGATGCCGACAGCATCCTTGCCGACCGGAACGCTCACCTTTCTCTTCACGGATGTCGAAGGCAGCACGATGCTGTGGGAGCAGCACAAGGAGGCGATGCCGGCCGCGCTCGCGCGCCACGACACGATTCTGCGCGAGGTCGTCGCCGCCCATGGCGGGAGCGTGTTCAAGACCGTTGGCGACAGTGTCCACGCGACCTTCACAGTGGCGGCCGATGCCCTCACCGCGGCATTGGCGGCCCAACGCATACTAGCTACCGAGCCATGGGGCGCGACCGGCCCCCTGCGCGTACGCATGGCCCTCCACACCGGCGTGGCCGAGCTGCGCGACGATGATTACTTCGGCGCCCCGCTCAACCGCGTCGCCCGTATCCTTGCAATGGGCCACGGCGGGCAAATCCTGCTCTCACGTGCGACCCACGACCTGATAGTTGATGATCTCCCTACGCAGATCTCCCTGCGCCAACTGGGTGCCCACCAGCTCAAAGACCTCAGCCGTCCCGAGCAGATCTTCCAGCTCATCAGCCCCGATCTCCCCAGCGAGTTCCCACCGCTCCGAACGCTGGATCCGCGCCCCGCCCCCGCGCCGGCCCAGCCGCTCGCACTCCTCGCCACCAAACTGTACGTTCCGCTGCCGCGCCCGAACCTCGTGCGGCGGTTGCGCCTGGTCGAACGGGTGCATGTGGGGCTGGCGGGGAAGTTCACGCTGATCGCTGCCCCTGCGGGCTTTGGCAAGACCACGCTATTAGCGCAGGGGTTAGAGGCGTGGGGCTTGGGACGTGCAGCATACCCGCAACCGCAAGCCTCAACGGTCAAGGCTCAAGCCTTGCGGGTGGTCTGGCTCGCGCTGGATGCGGGCGACAACGACGCGACCCGCTTCTGGAGCTATATCATCGCGGGGTTCCAGACCATTGTGCCGACTGCCGGCGCGACCGCGCTGGCGCTGCTCCAGTCGCTCCAGCCGCCGTCGGTCGAAGTCATCCTGACTACGCTCCTGAATGACCTGTCCGCACTGACGGCCGATGCCGTCCTGGTACTCGACGACTACCATCTGATCGATACACCGGCCATCCACAACGCGCTCGCCTTCATGCTCGATCATCTGCCACCGCAGGTCCATCTAGTCATGAGCACGCGGGTCGACCCGCCATTGCCGCTGACCCGGCTGCGCGCGCGGGGCGACCTGACCGAGCTGCGCGCGGCCGATCTGAGCTTCACTGCCGATGAGGCCGCCGCATTCCTCACCACGGTGATGGGGTTGCCGCTGACCAGCGACGAAGTGGCAGCGCTGGAGGCGCGTACCGAAGGCTGGGTCGCCGGCTTGCAGCTCGCCGCGCTCGCGATGCGCGACCGCGCCGACCGAACGGGTTTCATCGCGGCATTTGCTGGCAGCAATCGATTTGTGGTCGACTACCTGGCTGAGGAAGTGATCGATCGACTGCCCCGCCATCTGCAAACCTTCGTGCTTCAGACATCCATCCTCGACCGTATGTGCGGCCCGCTCTGCGATGCGGTGCTGCTGGACGACATGACCGCATCACAGCCAGGAGTTCCTAGCTCACAGTCAGCCTACAGCCAGGCGCTGCTGGAAGAGCTTGAGCGCGCCAATCTGTTCCTCTCGGCACTCGACGACGACCGCCACTGGTATCGCTACCATCACCTGTTCGGCGAGGTGCTGCGCCAGCGGCTGATCAGTGGAGCGAGCGCGGCTGCAGTGACGCGGCTCCACCGCCGCGCCAGCACATGGTTTGCGGAGCGGGGGTTGATCGCCGAGGCGGTGAGCCATGCGTTTGCGGCCGGGGATGTCGAGCGAGCGGCTCGGTTGATCGAGCAGGTGGGCGCATCGATCGGGACCCAAGGGCAGGTGTACACGGTGCTTGGCTGGCTGAACGACCTGCCCGACCGCGTCATCCGCGCGCATCCGGTTCTGTGCATCATCCACGCCGCCATGCTGATGTACACCACTCATCTCCCGGCCGCCTTAGATTGGCTGAGCGACGCGGAGCGCTGCGTTGGCGCGGATACGCCGGCTGATCAGGCGCGCGGAATTCTGGGCCAAGTCGCGGTGCTGCGTGGGAACATCGCGCGCTTCGTGGGCGATCTTGCCAGCTGTATGGGCCTGGCCAGGCAGGCGCTCGAACTGCTGCCCGAGACCGAGGTGTTCGCGCACGCCGGCCCGCTCATGCGCATCGGTCGGATCGGCGCGCTGGTCGATGCCACCTACGACTTCCTGGTGAGCGGCGATGCGACAGCCGATGTCGAGCAGCGCGTGCGAGCGACGATCACGGCGGCGCGGGCTGGGATTAGCCTGTTCTCGACACTGCGCAGCACCAACTTGCTGGCGCGTCTCCAGATCATGCAAGGGCGCCTGCACGCTGCCGCCGCGACATACGGCGATGTCGCGCAGGTCGTTCCAGGCCAGAGCGCATTCCAGACGCTGGTCAATAGCGCGGCCTACTATTTTGGGATGGGCGAGCTGCTGCATGAGTGGAACGACCTGGATGGCGCTGAGCGATACCTCGCGCAGGGAATGGAACTGGTGCGCGGGACGCTCACTGTGGATGCGCATGTGGCAAGGCGCGGATTCTTGGCACTGGCGCACTACCGGCAGGCCCGTGGCGACCTCGGCGGCGCTGGCGCCACACTGGATGAGTTCATGGATCTGGCGCGCCGGCGCAATTTCGTAGCCGACCTGAGCGCACGCATCACGGCGGCGCGGGCGCGGCTGGCGCTGGTACGTGGCGATCTCGCCGCTGCTGTCGGCTGGGCGCACAGCTACGCCGAATTGAGAATGAAGCATGAAGAATTGAGAACCATGCCGGAGCAGTCAGTTTTCACTGCGCACTTTTCACTGCTCAATTCCGCTCCAGTGTATCGCCTCGAATATGAGGATCTGGTTCTAGCGCGCGTCCTGATCGCCGAGGGCGAGCGCGACCCGGCCGGCGAACAGCTGACCACTGCCCTGAGCCTGCTGGAGCAGCTGCTGGCGGCTGCCGAGTCCGGCGGGCGAATGGGCAGTGCGATCGAAATCCTCGTGCTCCGCGCGCTGGCCCTCCAGGCGTACGATGACACAACTAGCGCGATGATAGCCCTCGATCGCGCGCTCACCCTGGCCGAGCCCGAGGGCTACATCCGAATTTTCGTGGACGAAGGCCCGCCGATGGCTGATCTGCTTCAGGAAGCACATATGCGTGGCATCATGCCGGAGTATGTCGCCAGGCTGCTGGCCGCCTTCGGGAAGGATGAAGGCGGAAGGATGAAGGACGAAGTAACTTCGGCGCTCGTTGATCCTTCATCCTTCATCCCTCAACCTTTGTTGGAGCCGCTCACCGACCGCGAGCTGGAAGTATTGCGTCTGATGGCCGCCGGCCGATCCAACACCGAGATCGCCCAGGCGCTAGTTGTCGCCGTCAGCACGATCAAGACCCACGTCAACCGCATCTTCGGCAAGCTCGGCGCGACCAGCCGCACCCAGGCCGTCGCGCATGCTCGGGATCTCCACCTCCTGTAATTCTCAGTTATGAGTTTTGAGTGCTGAGTTTTGAGTTGAACAGCCACAACTCAAAACTCAGCACGCATCATCCTCCACCCTCAAAATCCACCCGCCCGTCCCTCTGCGGGTGGACGCCGCTCCACCCAATTCCTTGCTATGCTCGCCCCATCACAACACCGTGGCGCGGGCGAGGCGGCCCAGAAGGCAAGGAGCATCACCATGCTGATTCTCGATCGCGATGGAACACCGCTCTGGAACGGATGGAACAGGCCAACCGACGCTCACACAAAAACGACGATCGATCTCCCGGCTGCCCTGGCCCTGCACGATAGCACGCTGATCGACCGCCTGATCGGCGCCGTGTTCGATCAGTTGCATCGCGGCGTCGTCGAACTGCGCCTTCGTCCGGTCTTACTCATCACCGTCACGTCCGAGCGCATGGACGCCGCACGTGCGGGCCGAGCGACGCTTGTGTGATGCGTAATCTAGCCCAGTCGCACTGCGCGGCTGTACAAAGAAAGGTTGACATCCAATGAACACACATCTACTCCTCCGCCGGCTGGTGCTGTTCGGCGCCCCGCTGCCGCTGATCGTCGTCGGGCTCACGCACCCGCGGCTCGACGGGCTGGGCGCGAGCCTGGCGCAGGCCGATGTCCATTTCGTGCTGCACCTGGCACTGATCCCGCTGTTCGGCCTGATCGGCCTGGCCGGTTCTCTGTTGACGACTGGCCTGCGTGGGCGGGCCGCCAGCCTCAGCCGCGGCGCGATGGCGGTCTTCGTCACACTCTACGCCGCCTATGCCACGCTCGACGGGGTGACGGTGGGGCTGCTGCTCCACGCGGCGCGCGAGTTGCCCGCCGATCAGCAGGCCGGGATGTACCAGTTTCTCGGCACTGCATTCGCGAGCCCACTGAGCAGCGCGGCGCAGCTAGTGGTAGCGCTCGGCGGCACCCTGGCCTGGATCGTGGGTATGCTCGCGGCGGTGGTTGCGTTCGCCCGCGCTGGCGCGTCACGCGAGCCGCTGATCCTGCTCGCGCTGGCAGGACTGTTCCTGGTCGGCGATCACTCGACGTTCCTTGGCTCGATCGCCTTTGGGTGTTTCTTCCTGGCCGCCGCTTGGCTCGAATTCGCGCCACGGCGTAGCGCCAGCAGCCGGTCCGCGACGGCCTAGCCGCCCAGAAGACTGGAATCAGGATATGACCATGCCGACCTACTACGAGATCACCATCCAGGGGCACCTCGACCAGCACTGGTCGGAGTGGTTCGATGGGCTGCGCATCACCCACGAGCCGAACGGCACCACGACCCTCGCCGGGCCGATCGTCGACCAGGCCGCGCTGCATGGCGTGCTGATCAAGGTGCGCGACCTCCATCTGCCGCTGATCGGGGTACGCCGGGTCGCAGTCAAGGGATCGGACGACGCCTGCACTGCGAGCGGCGACCAGCAACAGCTTCGCTGAAACTCTATCAACACCTCATTTGAAGGAGCATCACCATGCTTACTCACCTCACGAATACGACTAAATCGATCGTGTTTTATGCCATCGCGCTCGCGCTCGCGCTGATCGCCGCGCGCCAGCCCGGCATCACACCCATCGTGTATATGTTCACCCCACTCGCGGCGACTGCTCTGATGCTGTTTGTCGTCACCCGCGACGGCTACACCCGGGCCGGCTGGGCTACACTCGGGCTGCATCGCCTGGGACTGCGCGGCTGGGGCTACGCGCCGCTGGTGCCTTTGCTGGCGTTCAGCGGCGCCTATGGCGTCGCATGGAGCGCCGGCATCGCGCCCTTCGCCTGGGGCGAGCACACGCCACTCCAGCTGATCATCGAGACCGTGGTGGAGATAGTGATTGCGACCCTCACGGCTTCGCTCGGCGAGGAGTTGGGCTGGCGCGGGTACTTGCTCCCCCAACTGGAGTCGCTGGGGCCGCGGCGGGCGATGCTGCTCACCGGCCTGGCGCAGACAGTCTGGCATTTCCCAATGATCTTCCTGACCACGCTCTACCACCCCGAGGGTAATCGGCTGATCGTGATCCCCTTGTTCTTCGCGAGTGTGATGATCATCGAAGGGTTCTTCATCGGCTACCTGCGGCTTGCGACTGGCAGCGTGTGGCCGGCCTCGATCGCCCACTCGGCGCATAACGCGTTGGTGGCGATGTTCGGCGGGCTGACGATCGCCTCTGGGCCACTGGTCGCCGAATATCTGCTTGGCGAGAGTGGGATCTTGACACTGGCGGGATACGCGCTGGTGTTGGGGGGTGTGGCGTATCTCGTGACCAAACATCCACGCGCGGCGCGACCGCCGGCGGTGCAGCGCATCTGATCGTTCCCATGAACCTCTTCTGAGCTGAATGTGACGACCAACCTGCGGCAGGCCGTGCCCGACGTGCCCGGCCCCGCAGGTGTCCTGACGCTGCTGAGTGTGATGCGGATCGGCGTCGATCCTGCTCGTGCTGGGCTATGGGCCGCGCACGCTAGCGCGGCAGCTACACGGAGGTCTTCCGGCGGAGCAATCGAAGAGTCGCCGGCACTGTAGTGGAACTCGTATTCAAGGAGACTGTGATGAATCGTACGATCGCGTTTGTCCAACAGCGCTCGCTTGCCACGTTCGTTATTCTCGCCTTTCTTTTCTCGTGGTGGACCTGGCCGCTTTCCGCGCTGGGATTACCGCTGTTTCCGCCGGGACCATTCCTCGCGGCGATCACCGTGCTGGCGATCACCCAAGGAAAGCGCGGCATGATCGACCTCCTGCGCGGGATGGTGCAGTGGCGCGTCGCACCGCGCTGGTACGCGCTGATATTCGGGCTACCGCTCGCGCTCGTGGGCGCGGCGGTTGGGTTGAACCTGCTGCTGGGCGCCACCATGCCCAGTGCTGGCGAGCTGATTGGGCAATCGCGTTTGCTGCTGCTGTTTCCGCTTCTGCTGCTGATCCCCGGCGCCGGCGGGGCCTGGTCCGAGCCCGGCTGGCGTGGCTACGCGCTGCCGCGGCTGTTGGCCACACGCTCGGCGCTCGTGGGTAGCTTGATCCTGGGGGTGGTAGTGGCGCTGTGGCATCTGCCGCTGATCCTCACGGGCCGCCAGCCGCTGGGCGACCTGCCCTGGCTGGTCGTCTGGTCGGTAATGTTCACCTGGATCTTCAAGGGCACCGGCGGCAGCGTGGCGATCGCGATGCTTTTCCACGCCTGGGACGACACCCTGGTCAATTTCAGCAAGGCGCTGTTCGCCGGCACGGACGTGACCCAACTGGCCTGGCTGCACGCCGGCCTGTACGCCCTGGCCGTGGCCGCCATCGTCGTGCTGGCCGGGCCGAACCTCCGGCGGCAGTCGCTGGCGCAGCCGGACATGATCGCCGAACCGGCGGTCGGGATTTGACAGACATCCACTGCATAACGACAAACCACTCCAAAAGGAGCAAAGGATGAATACCCTCATCACATCAATCGACACGTCGGCCCAGCCGCAACCCGTGCGGCGCCAACATAGGGTTGGTTTCTGGATGGGACGCGTATTGCTGGGGATACTCGCGCTGATCATCGGCCTTGCCGCAATCGGCGCCAGCTATCAGGCCATTGCGACCGCAAACGATCGACGACACTTTCCGGCGCCCGGCCAGTTGGTTGACGTGGGCGGCTATAAGCTGCACATCAATTGCATGGGGCAAGGCAGCCCGACCGTGATCCTGGAGTCTGGGCTAGCAAATCCCTCTTCCATTTGGGGGTGGGTGCAGCCGGAGGTTGCCCACGCCACGCGCGTGTGCGCCTATGACCGCGCGGGCGTAGGCTGGAGCGACCCTGGGCCCGAGCCCCG
>WNGA01030381.1_pt1 | contig 12112 bp, 10 predicted proteins | sample 5400061 | NCBI WGS metagenome assembly WNGA01 (sample SAMN13153366, study PRJNA577476) | soil metagenome | isolation source: 100 cm soil or saprolite under grassland replicate 2 | place: USA:California | collected 2016-06-15
CGGCATGACCATGGGCGGCATTGCGCACGGCATCGGCGCCGCGCTCTACGAAGAGTTCGCCTATAACGAAGAGGGCCAGCTGATCGCGCAGAATTTCATGGACTACCTGCTGCCGTCGTCGCACGAGGTGCCGCTCGTCGAGATCGTCCATCACGTGACGCCGTCGCCGCACACCGTGTTCGGCCACAAGGGCTCGGGCGAATCCGGTTATCTCGGCGCGCCGGCGGCGATCGCCAGCGCCGTCAACGACGCGCTGCGGCCGCTCGGCATCGTGGTGAACAGCCTGCCGATCAAGATCGCGCGCCTCGGCGACCTGATCGCCGAAGCGCGTGACAAGTCGTAGTTTGTAGGGTGGGCAAAGGCGCGCTGACGTGTCTCTCGTGGTGGGCAAAATCGTGTGCGCGCCGTGCCCACCAGCAGCGATACGGCAGCGATTTTGCCCACCCTACCACCACGTAGTCAGGAGTCATGATGATCATCGACACCCATGGCCATCTGGTGCCGCCGGATCTGCTCGCCGCCATCCGCAAGGAGCGCGCGCGCTTTCCGTCGCTGCGGCTGATCGAGGACGGCGGCAGCCTGGCGCTTGCTTTCGCGGGCGGCAAGCCGAGCCGTCCGATCATGAAGGGACTGAGCGACGTGGCCGGCCGGCTGGCCTGGATGGGCAAGCAGGGCATCGACCGCCAGGTGGTCGGCAGCTGGCCCGACTGGTTCGGCTACGAGTTGCCGGCGGCGGAGGGCGAGGCGTGGTGCCGGCTGATCAACGACGCGCAACTGGCGGCGGCGAAGGCGCAGCCGCGGTTCGTGCCGCTCGCGGTCGCGCCCCTGCAGGACGGCGCCCGCGCCGCCGCCGTGCTCAAATCCGCCATCGCGGCCGGATTTCCCGGCCTGATGATCTCGACCTTGCCGCGCGGCATCGGCAGCGTGCTCGACGCCGCCGACCTCGACCCGTTCTGGGCGGCGGCGGACGAGACCGGCGCGGTCATCCACATCCATCCGAGCTACGATGCCGGCGACGCCCGCGTGAACGATTTCGGCCTTGCCAACGGCGTCGGCCGGGTGACCGACGCCATCGTCGCGGTGGCGCGGCTGTTGTGCAGCGGGCACGTCACGCGCTACCGCAACGCGAAAATCTTCGTTCCGATCGGCGCCGCCGGGCTTCCGTTCGTGCTCGGGCGCCTCCAGCGCAACTACAAGATCACGCCCGGGATCGGCGATCCGGCGGCAGGGCTCGGATTGCTCTATACCGACAGCATCGTGCACGACCCAAGGGTGCTGCGATTTGTCGTGGAGATGATCGGCGCCGACCGTGTGATGATGGGCTCCGACATGCCGTTCCCGATCGGCGAAGAGGAGCCCATGAAGATCGTCGCTGCCGCCGGGCTGAAGCCCGATCAGATCGCCTCGATCAATGGCGGATTGGCTCAAAAGCTGTTCCGGATCGGATGAACGGCTGTAGGGTGGGCAAAGGCGCAGGCTGTGAACTCTCCGCGTGGGCAAAGTCTATCGTGCGACATCAGGGCGTTCACGCCCGTCTTCGCGGGCTATGCCCACCGGAGACAGCGCGGCAAGCGACTTTGCCCACCCTACTGGCCACCGTTTCGGTTTGGATGAGTGGAGGAAAAAAGATGCTCTCGATTCGGTTCAATTACGCGTCGTGCGCTGCGGCGGCGGTCGTCACAGCGCTGGCGGCCTCATCGTCCACAGCGCAAACCCTCGAAAAGCTTTCCATCGTCATCTTCAGCCCGCCGTCGCTTGGCGCCTTCATGCCGCCGGTGATCAAGGCAAAGAAGCTCGACCAGGCGAACGGCCTCGACATCAGCTTCCAGGAGCGTACGCCCGACGCCTACGCCGCGCAGTTCAATTCCGGCGAGTTCAAGGTCGGCGGCAGCGCCTCGCTGCTCACCATCGCGCTCGGCGACATTCGCGGCGTCAAAGTGAAATATCTGTTCAACCTGTTCGACTTCTGGGGCACAGTGGTGACCTCGCGGCCCGAGATCAAGACGCTCAAGGACCTCGAAGGCAAGCAGCTCGCCGGCGCCCGCGCCACCACCAACTACGTGATGTTTGAATTCTTCGCCAAGAAGCTCGGCGTCGACGTGTCGAAGATTCAAGTCGTAAACACCGCCACGCCGGGTTTGGTCGGCTACGCGCTCGCCAACCGCGCCGACGCGGTCCAGATCTGGGAGCCGGCCTACACGTTGCTGGTATCGAAAAAGCCCGACATCCGCACGCTCGATACCGGCATCGAAAAGACCTGGAAGGCGTTCGCCGGCGGCAGCCGCATTCCCTATCTCGGCGTCGGCGCCCACGCCGACTGGGCCGACAAGAATCCGGCGCTGGTCGCCAAGCTCTACGCGACCTACAAGGCGGCGGCCGAATGGATCATAAAAAATCCGGACGAGGCCGCGTCGCTGGTCGCGCCGGGCGCGTCCGCCGACGACGTCAAGGCGATGGCGTCGCTGATCCGCAGCAACGACCGCCTCGCCATCAGCCTGGCCGGCGCCAACGAGGTCCGCAAGGAGATCGAGGCGGTCTACAAAGCCGGCATCGACGTCGGCTATTTCCCGGCCATGCCGTCGAGCGATTCGATCTACGGCAAGCCGATCCCATGATCAGCAATCCCCGTGTCGTGCGGGCCCTGCAGGCGACCGCGAGCACGCTTGTGATCCTGGCCGCTTGGCAGGTGGCCTCGCTGTTTTTCCCGCACTATCTGTTCCCGCCGGTTCCCGCCATCGTCAAGCGAGTGGTGGACATTCTCATCACCGGGCCGCTGCTGGTCGAAGTCCTGGTCACCGCGGCGCGGATCTTCGCCGGTCTCCTGGGCGCCTTCGTGCTCGGCTGCGTGATGGCGTTGATGATCGGCCGCTCGCCGCGCATCGAGAGCTATGTCACGCCGGTGCTGGTATTCCTGCAGGGAATCCCGGCGCTGTCCTGGGTGGTGATCGCGATCATCTGGTTTCACGGCATCGAGTTCCGCATCTTCTTCATCATGGTGATGACGACCTTGCCGGCCTTCACGTTCCAGATCCTCGACGCGTTGCGCTCGATGTCGAAGGATTTGTTCGAGATGACCATGTCGTTTCGGCCGCGGCGCTGGACGCTGTTCAAGGTGCTGATCGTGCCGACGATCGTGCCCGGCATCCTCACCGCCTGGAAGGTCAATCTCGGCAACGCGGCGCGCGTCGTGGTGGTGGCGGAGCTGGTCGGCGCCACCGGCGGCGTCGGCTACGAACTGCTGCGCCAGCAGCAATTGTTCGACATGGCCGGCGCCATCGCCTGGACGCTGCAACTGGTCTTGTTCGTGCTGGTGGTGCAGCAGACCATCACCGCGATCGAAAATTGGGCGCTGCGCTACCGCGCCGTTTCCGAGCGCGCGATCTGAGCCCCGACATGTCCGAACCGGTCATCCGCTTTCACGACGTGAGGGCAAGTCGACCATGTTCAACCTGATCGCCGGCTTGATCGAGCCGACGTCGGGCACGGTGAGCGTGAGCGGGCATGATCCGTTCCGCGATTTCGAATTCTTCCGCGGCAAGATCGGCATCGTGTTCCAGGGCGACCGGCTGATGCCGTGGCGCAGCGCGCTCGCCAATGTGCTGCTCGGTCTCGAAATCCTCGATGTCGCGCCGCGTGAGGCGGAGGCGGTGGCGCGCCGCTGGCTCGACCGGCTCGGGCTGAACGGACACGAGAACGACTATCCGCATGCGCTCTCCGGCGGCATGCGCCAGCGCGTCTCGATGGCGCGCGCCTTCGCGGTCGAGCCCGATCTGCTGCTCTGCGACGAGCCGTTCTCCTCGCTCGACGAAATGACGGCGCGCGATCTAAGGGCCGAATTCGTGCGGCTGGTGCGGCAGAACGGCAAGACCGCCGTCTTCATCACCCACCAGATCCGCGAGGCCATGGAGATCGGCGACCGCGTGCTGGTCTGCCATCGCCCGGCGCGCATCGCCTTCGAGGCGCGCATGACCGAGGCGGCCCGCGAGGGCGAGCGGCAGCGCATCCACGAGAAGATCCTCGAGGTGCTCTCGCTCGACGCACCGCTGGGCGCGACGTCCGGCCTCGACCGGTGAGACCGCATCTGGGCGGCCCGCGCCCGCGCTGATACGCTGCGCCAGCCGATATCGAGAGCGGCGTCGCCCGGTAGGTTGCGTCCATGGGGGCGGTCGCTCGCAAGCAACCCAGGTAGGAAACTATGCCGCGAATGAAGGGCGCCGATCTGATCACCGAGTACCTGATCGAGAACAAGATTCCGTACGTGTTCGGAATTTGCGGGCACGGCAATGTCGGGCTGCTCGATTCGCTTTACGGCGCGCGCGATCAGATCAAGCTGGTCTCGCCGCGCCACGAGCAGGTGGCGGCGCACATGGCGGACGCCTATTTCCGCGTCCGCCACCAGCCGGTGGCGACGCTCACCTCCTGCGGTCCGGGCTCCTGCAATATCGTGATGCCGCTCGCGCTGGCGCTGAGCGACTCCTCGGCGCTGTTCGCGATCACCGCCAATGTGCCGACCTCGCAGTTCAACCGCAGCCCGTTCCAGGAGATCAACCGCCACTACCAGGCCGACTTCCCCAACATCATCCGGCCGGTGGTGAAGCGCAGCTTCCAGCCGACCCGCGTCGACATGTTGCCGCTGGCGCTGCGCCAGGCCATGACCACGATGCTGTCGGGGCGGCCGGGGCCGGTGAACGTCGATATTCCGTTCAACGTGTTCCAGGAGGAGGACGACGTCGAGGTGCCGCCGGCGGCGCCGATCCTGAACGCGCAGCGCAGCGGCGCCTCGCCCGATGAAGTGACGACCGCGATCGAGATGATCCTCGAGGCCGTGCGCCTGGTGATCTTCGTCGGCCACGGCGTCACCCTGTCCGAGGCTTCGCGCGAGCTCACCGCCTTTGCCCATCGGCTGCAGATTCCGGTCATCTCCTCGCCGAACGGCATGGGCTGCCTCGACATGGAGGATCCGCTGTCGCTCGGCTTCATCGGCCGCAACGGCGCCTATCCGGCGAACCAGGCCGGCCGCCACGCCGACGTCGTGCTTGCCATCGGCGCTCGCTTCGACGACCGCTCGGCGTCATCGTGGATCCCGGGCTATTCGTGGAATTTCCCGCACAGCAAGCTCATCCATGTCGACCTCGATCCGGCCGAGCTCGGCCGCAACTATCCGCCCGATCTCGGCATCCTCGCCGATGCGCGCACCTTCCTGCGCCAGCTTCTGGCCGAGCTCGACCGCCGCCCGGCGCGCGCGGGAGCGCTCGCGCCCTGGCATGCGGATATCCGCAAATGGCAAGCGGAATGGGAAAGCTTCACGCGGCCCAATTTCGACCTCCACGCCTCGCCGATCCGGCCCGAGCGCGTGCTCGCCGACTGCCAGGCGGTGCTGCCCGCCGACGCCATCCTCGCCTGCGACGTCGGGGTGAGCCACAACTGGTACATGCAGTTCTGGAAGGCGCGCCGGCCGCAGACGATGCTCAATTCCTGGGGCTTTTCCGGCATGGGCTTCGGCGCCGCTGGCGTGCTCGGCGCCAAGCTCGCGGCGCCCGACCGGCCCTGCGTCGCCGTCACCGGCGACGGCTGCTTCAGCATGGTGCCGCACGTGCTGTGCACTGCGGCCGAGTACGACATCCCGGTGGTCTGGGTGATCTGGAACAACTTCGCCTGGGCCTCGATCCGCGATATCCAGATCGGCATGTTCGGCGGCCGCGAGCTCGGCACCGCGTTCTACCAGGGCGCCAACAAGACCCCGTACAATCCGGACTTCGCCGCCTGGGCGCGCGCCAGCGGCGTCGACGCGCTCACCGTCGCCAAGTCGGAGGATTTCAAGGGCGCGCTGGAGCACGCGGTGAAGTCGAACAAGCCGTTCCTGCTCGACGTCCACGTCGACGCCGAGGTGCGGCCGCCGGCGACCGGTACCTGGGAGCTGCCGCCGACGCCCTACAAGGAGCCCGCCTTCGGCAAGCGCTGGACCCCGACCGATACAGTGCCGGCGAAGTGACGGAGGCGAGCAACTCACTCGCGCCAGGGACTGTTGTCGAATTTCTCTACGATTGGCTCGCGCGCATCCGCCGCCCTGGTAAAGGCGCCGATCCAATCGTTCTCGCCGGCATGCTGGGGCCGCCGCTTTCCGTGTGCGACCAGGAGGTCCTTGAATGCCTTGTTGAACGCGGCGCGTGGGAACTCTCTCACGACCGCTTCGACGTCTCCCCACGGCGTTTCGCTCAGCGGAGGAAAGCCGAATACGTCCATGCCGGCGCCGATCTGGACCATTTTGACGTCAACCCGCGGGCGAAATCCGCCCCGGCTCGCTCGAAGGTCTTGTCCGCGACCTCGTATTTTTCCATCAGTGCCAGGTCGTGCAGGGCGCACGCAACAAAGACGGCCTCCTCATCGTATGTCCGACCCATCCGCCTCGCGGCCAGGCCGGCGAATACAAATGTCCGCATGCAGTGATTGAACAGGAAATTCGGCGATTCGGTCCTTGCAAGCGTGGCGGCGCCGCGCGCGAGCGCACTGTCCGGAATGCGAATGCCGAGCACTTCCTTGGGCAGGTTCAACGCGCGGTCGTGCCCGAAGGCCTGCGCCGACACGGTTCGCGGTCGGAACGACCATGCGCAACAACAGACCGCAGCGAGCCCGAATACGGACCGCCGCGTCATGCCGGCGTCGTGGTTGCGCATCGTCCTCCCTCTTGAGCACCTGCTCTGCCGCGGTCCGTCGAATGGCGATCAGAGCCGAGACATGGTGACGATCCGAAAGCCCTTGATGCGGATGGCGTCGGGCCTGCGCAGCGGCGGATTGCTCCCGCGCGGCATCAGGAGGTCGAAAGGAACGACATGGATCGTGAGCTCACCGGGTGCGCTCCCGCTTTCGAACACCGAGCTGATGTCGAACAGCTGTCCGCCGCCGTGTGCGTGGGCATGTTGGGCCTCCTTGCTCTGGCCCAATCCAAACAACGCCAGGGTGCCGATGAACTTGGCTGACTGCCGGCTCGGCGTCTCGCCGGGGGCGAGATTGGCATAGAGGTCGAACCCCGCCGAGGGCGGCCGGTCGAAGGTCAGCTCTTGCACCTCGAGCAGGACCTTCTGATCGCCCTGCTTCAAGGACGCGCTCCGGACCGTTGTTTTCACTGCTTGGTCGAGCTTGGCGAGCGCGCTTGCTCCGATGACGAACGTGGCCGGCTGCAGCGCGGAAGCCTGAACCCCCGCGTCGACGCGCAAGGCCTCGGTGGTCGCGAACGGACGGACAGGGGTGGCCGCGGCAACAACCGGCCCCATGATGTTGGAGGGTAGCTGCAGCGGCGTGCAGCTCGGATCCTCGCCTTGGAACCGAATGCCAAGGGCCCGGTGATCCATGTAGTGGAGCCTTTGCTCGTTTTTCACGGACAGGTCGAAGTCGTGGAAGAACCACGGCCGCTCCTCGAACCAACTGCGACTTGGGAGAGCGCCCCAGTCCTTGTCCTTGCTGCAGGCCCATTCGACCCACAGGCGGTCGATATTGGGGTGATGCACCCAGAAGATCGGATCGAACGCCGCCGTCGGGACGTCGGCCATGGCTCCGGCCACATCCCCGATCACGCCGCCGACCGCGAAATGGATCTGGTTGTGCGGACGCCGTTCAACGAAACCCTGGGTACCTGGATCGTTGTCGGAGATGCCGCCCGCGAATCCTTCCGCCTCGGTGACCCCGAAGAACGACTTCTGCGCCATGGTGTCGCGGATGTCGACGGCCAACGGCGACAGCTGGAAGCGGCCGCTGGTGAAGGCCTCCTCCCGATTGGGATGATAGAGCGGATTTGGTTGCCGGTTGGTGGGCGGGTCGAGAAATTGATTGGCAAACAGTCGCGGGAACAGGCGTGGGCTCGGTTCGATCGTTTCCGCATTCGGGTTGTTGTAGTCCCAGAATGGCAAGGCGAGGTCGGGCTCCTGGGCGGCGTCGCGCAGTATGCGTTCGAAATAGTAGAGGTAGGCGCGGTGCCAGATCGCGAACTCGGCGGAATTCGCCCCGAAATGCGGGCAACGGTTCCAGAACTTTTGCTGGTCGACGAGTGCGACCTTGGGATCGGACAGTAGAATGTCGGCCAGGAGACGATCGCTGATCGCGTGAATCGCGCCTTGAAATATCCAGCTGCGCGGGTCGGACGGCGGCCTGCTTCGCATCACCTGGACGCCGCGACGCAAGGCCTCCACGAGCTTCGGGCTTTTGACGAAGTCCTGCAACGGCAGCCGCGTCGGCCCGCCCGATTGTGCCGCGGTGCCGGTCGCCGCGAGCGAGGCGAGCGCGGGTGCGACGGCTGTTGCGGCGAGTGCAGAAAGAAAATCACGACGTGAGGCGGTCATAACATCCTCCGCTGACGAACTCGTTGCCCAAAGACCGGGACGCGGGAGCTTCCGACATCGCTCGACGAACCTCGCGTGAGCGGCGTTACCGCTCCGGGGGCGTACTGGCCCCTTGCGGGAAGACTGCAACTATAAAGATGGAAAAATAGAAATGCAACTATAGGTATGATCCGACCTCGTTGCCTGGCTTGGACCTGCGATGAGGAATGCGGTCGCCGGCAACCCGCTTTGGCCGAACGGAAGCGATGAAAGACCGTGGGAGGTGAATTGAATGACGCCAGAAATTCCTAACGTTCATATGCGGCGACCAATCCGGCCGCACGTCGGCGCCGATCAGTCCGCAAGCCATGCAGACCATGCGAGGGCAAAGCGCCCGGATCGCCGTCTCGTCGGGCAGCCAATCGGCGTTGAGGGTTGCGCTGTGATGGCACCAGCCTGAGACGCAGTAGACCAACAGATCGCGGCAGCCGTGGCCCCGGATGTGGTCGAGGGTGACGGGCTCGACTGGCTCTCTGCTGCGACGGGCCATCGGCAATTGATCGCACATAAAACCCCGGCCGGGAGGCCGGGGTTTCGATTCCGGGCAGTCGCCTGACGCATCCTGCGCGCGCGCTCGGCTGACGAATCTTTGGGGGCTGGCGCTGTGGATTCCGAACGCGAAAAGGCAAGGAAGCGGTATGCAGAAGACCCGGAATTTCGAAGAAGAAAAATTGAATATGGCCGCTGGTATCGCGCAACCTACAAGGCAAGAATCAACGAGGGTCTGCGGCGTAGATGGAAGACGGACCCCGAATTTCGGAGAAGAAGACGCGCTCGTCGCTACGGGATGTCCTTGGAAGATTACGACGCACTGTTGGTGCGCCAGGGCCGCCGCTGTGCAATCTGCAGGTCGTCCACCCGGCTTTGCATCGATCATTGTCATGCGACCCGCAAGGTGCGGGGGTTCCTTTGCGATGGATGCAATAAGGGACTCGGCGACTTTCAAGACGATCCGAACCGCCTGCGGGCGGGTGCCGCGTATGTTGAGGCTTCGTGCGACGATCAGCCTCTAGCGGGTGAGGCCGCCCGTTCGTATGCCGCGACCAATCGGGCCGCACGTCGGCGCCGATCAGTTCGCAAGCCGTGCAGACCATCCGCGGGCAAAGCGCGCGGATCACGGTCTCGTCGGGCAGCCAATCGGCGTTGAGGGTTGCGCCGTGATGGCACCATGTGGAGGCGCAGTAGACCAACAGGTCGCGGCAGCCGTGGCCCCGGATGTGGCCGAGGGTAACGGGCTCGGGCGTTTCTCGGCTGCGGCGGGCCATCTGCAATTATTTGCACAAACAGCCTCAGGCCGGGAAGCCGGCGTTTCCCGTTCCGGGCCGGTCATCTAACGCAATTGGTTGCGTGCACTTCAAAAAAAGAGGATGAGCCATGAAAGCACACGAAGCCCTGATCGCATGGACGCCGGTTGACACCCCTGACTGCGAACAGACCGCTGGAGAGGTCGAGGTCTTGCCGCGCGCCGGCGGTTATAATTGGCCTGTTTTTTTCGCACGCGTCGGCGGCGCGGCATATGTCGAGCGGCGAAAATTGCGGGGCGGTCTAGGCAATGGGTTCAGCTCCCGTGGCCAGGCTCCGCTTCGAAACCACAATTGGCGGCTTAGCCAAGGGGCAGTTTGTTAATCGTGCTTGTCAATGTCTGGTAATTGCCCTCGCGGCAATCGGCGTAATTCACGACCTGAAGCCACAAATCAAGCTCTTTGCCCCAATCGAGCCAGTATATCGGGAACAGCACCACTCGGTCGGATCTCTTATTTCGCAACCTGGCCTGCATCAATTCCTCGCGGCATTCGGGCGACGCAAAATAGGAAGGGCTCATGATCGCAATTATCGATCGACAAGAGCAGATGGCGCGGTCTAGTTCCTCCTGCCAGCTCTTTCCCTTTTCGATTTCAATTCGAAAATCAAAAACTCTATTGGCGTCGCCTCGTTTGAGAAGTTCGATTCTGGTGCAATCTACCGCCTTTGCGTCTTTGGTCGAAAAGCTCAAGAACACATCAAAGCTCGTTGATTGTGCCGGCCTTAGCTTTGAAGTTACCAGTTTCGATTTGAATTCAGCCATTGTTGCCGCGAGCGCTGCGGCACGATCTGGCTGACGCTCGACAATCTTTAGCTCGCTGATCGCAAGGCCTCTCGCTAGCCAATGCGTTGCGGCATCTAGTATCGAGCGGAGCATCAGGTCCGGAGGCCAACCTTGATCTCCGGTAGCAAGGAGTGGCATCGCGACCACTTGGTTCTTTTTGTCATCAAGAAAGGGGAAGAGGCCTCTGAAAAGATCGCCAACGACGGTTGGGGGTGAGCCCAGAACCCGTGGCTCGAAGCATGCAACTTGCCCAATATTCAGCGCGGCGGCAGGACCTCCAATTGGATTGGAGAGCCAGAAAGCACACGTGGCCCTTAGGTCGTGGGCCTTGGTCGCAGCGAGTTGTCCAACCGACAAGCCATTTCTATGGAGAGCCCCGATCAGACTTGTTTGGGTCGGAATGTAATCGTCGGGAAATGCCGAAACAATGAGAATGTCGGCACGATGCTCCGCCGGTATAGCGGTCAGCTCGCCTTCGTAGAGGGCTATCCGCCGCGTCATTGAGCCATCTGATATGTCGATGCTATCTAACAGTCTAAAAGTCATGATGTATAACCCGCTGATGCGCCATGAGCTTTGAATGCTGCCCCTAGGCAGGGGCGGTAGCAAGCAGGGGCACGGGCAGCAGCTATAAGTCAACTGCGCCGCGCGTCGGCATGACGACCAATCCGGATCAACCGCCGCAGCGATCACACCTTCGCTTTGCTCGCTTCCCGCTGAACCTGCGGATGGGGCTTGTGGCCGCCATGGCGGTCGACATTTTCGGGCACCAGAATTTTGGCCTTGCGGACGCTCGCCGGGTCGGCGCGCTCGACGCCGGCCACCGGCCCGCCGCGAATGGTCACCCGCTCCATGTAGCGTCGCTGCGGATAGTAGTCGTTGACCGCGTAGTGCTGGGTGGACCGGTTGTCCCACATGGCGATCGTATGCGGCGCCCAATGGTGGCGGAACTGATATTCGGGAATCAGCGCCTGGTGAAACAGCGTGTCGAGCAGCGCGCGGCTCTCACGCTCGTCCATATCCTTGATGGCGATCGTGAACTGCGGATTGACGAACAGCACCTTCCTCCCCGACACCGGATGGACGCGCACGACGGGATGCACCTGCGGCGGATAGAGCAGCTCGAACTGCTGCAGGTTCTTGCGGTCCTCCTCGCTGCTGCCGAACAGCGCCCGGAACGGCTTCAAGTCGTGGATCGCCTCGAGCCCGGAAATGAACTGCTGCATTCGGCTGCTCAGTCCGTCGAAGGCCGCCGACATGCTCACGAACATGGTGTCGCCGCCGACCGCCGGCACTTCCTTGGCACACAGGACCGTCGCCATCGGCGGCTCAGCGCGGAAGGTCTCGTCCGAATGCCAGACGTCGGTGCCGAACGGCGCGTTGGTCTCGTCGTTTCTGAACTTGATGAGCACCGGCGCGTTCTCGTCGTGCGGTGAGAACGGATGGACGGTCAACTCGCCGAACCGGCGGCCGAAATCCATCAGATTGTCGGACGTGATCTCCTGATCGCGGAAAATGATCAGCTCGTTCTCGACCAGGGCGTCCCCGACCACCCGGAACACCTCGTCCGACAGTGGCGCACGAAGGTCGACGCCGCTGATCTCGGCGCCCAGATTGGCGCCGACCCGGGTCACGGTGACGCCGGCGCATTCAA
>WNGA01010701.1_pt1 | contig 12111 bp, 7 predicted proteins | sample 5400061 | NCBI WGS metagenome assembly WNGA01 (sample SAMN13153366, study PRJNA577476) | soil metagenome | isolation source: 100 cm soil or saprolite under grassland replicate 2 | place: USA:California | collected 2016-06-15
GGGTACTGTCGACCGCAAAGACGCCTGAAAACGAGCGGTTCCGATCACGAAACTGTTCGAAGATGGGATAAGGAAAGCTCCCTGTGATTCCGCCTTTCGGATTTGTCGCGCGCACAAAGACTAGCTGCTGCGGGTCTCTCACCGGAAGCAGCTTTAACAGGAAACCGTCAATCAGGCTGAAGACCGCAGTATTGGCCCCGATTCCGAGCGCCAATGTAAGCGCGACGATCAGGGTGAAACCGGGGCGCTTGGCGAGCATCCGCAGGCCATAGCGCAAGTCTTGCCAAAGTGTCTGCATAATTCCTCCAAGAGAAGATGTCAGATGTCAGATGTCAGATGTCAGCGAAGAAACCACTCGCCTCACTTGGTACTGACATCTGCCATCTGACATCTGACATCTGACATGCTGCCTAAGTCGGGGCGTCACCGCCCCGACTCGGCTTCAAAACCGTGCGTGACAGTTTCCAAGTCACACGGCTCCTCAACAACCTGGCGTTTGTCACACGCGTCTCTCAAAACGTTCAATCTCTCTAGCCGTCTTGATGTCGTGGCAGTGGCGATGGAGCAGTTGCAGGTTGTGTAGTCCTGACGTTCCCCCGCGCTGGCGCGGGATCAGGTGATCCACTTCCCACACATCTCCTTCGCGAAATCTCAGGCTGCATTCTCGACATTTCCCTTGTTGCCGTTTGAGCAGACTGGCTACCCGTGGCGGCACTTTCGGGTGATAACCGAGTCGCGTACTCCAATAGAGCCAGTCTCCGTCGTAAGGGCTGCGCGCTCCCGCTACCTTCACGTAGCACTGATAGTGCGTTTCGCCGTGTCGGCGCAGTTGCACGCCGCTGCGCAGTGACTGAAATCGCCAGCCGCTGCTCACGCGCCAGTATTTGCGCACGATCCAGCCTTTGCTCTTTCTCGGGTGTCGTCGTTTCGCCCAGGCGTAGAGCATTGCGAAGAGCACTGTCCCGAGTTTGTGAAAGACGGCGTGGTGGCAGACATACTTGTAGTAGTTCGACCAGCCCGCGATCTGCGGATTGAGCGCCTCGATAACCTTGGCTGCTTTCTCCGCTCGGTGTCGTTTCACCGTCTCGCGCAATTTCTCGGTGTGTCGTTTAACCGCTTTCGGACTTGGCTCAATTCGGGTCACGCATCCGACCGGTTGTTTATGACCGTTTCGGTCTGAATTATATCTCCCCGCCGGATATTGCCTGATCTTGAAACCCAGGAATTCAAATCCCGCTTCGCCTTCCGTTGTCTCCAACGTATGCGTGATTCGGGTTTTGCTCTCCTTCAGTTCCAGTCCCATCCCTTTGAGCCATTCCGTGACGATCTCTCGACTCTGCTCGATCACTGCTCGTTCTTCGTGCAAGATCACAAAATCATCGGCGTAGCGCACCACTTTCGGTGGGTTCCATCCCCGCCGTCGTGGAAACTTTTCGCTGATGACTGTCTCCAGCCCGTGGAGCGCGATATTGGCTAAGAGCGGCGAAATTACTCCCCCTTGTGGCGTTCCCGCCGTGGTTGGAAATAATTCCTCGCCGTCCATCACTCCAGCTTCCAGCCACCCCTTGATACATCGGCGCAGCCGTGGACTGGTCTTGAGTTTTGCCAACAACGCCGGTCGGTCAATTTGGTCAAAGCATTTGGAGATATCAGCGTCTAAAGCCCATTTGGGCTTCTGGCTGATCGCTCCGTGAATTGCCTTGATCGCATCGTGCGCGCTGCGTCCGGGTCGAAAGCCATAGCTGTTTGGCTCAAAGCGCGCTTCCCATTCCGGTTCAAGCGCCGCAAGGACTGCGCGCTTGCCGCGCCCGGTCGCCCACCACGGGTATTCCCAAAGCACGCAATTCGTCGGAATTGGTCTTCGGTATCCAGACTCTTCTGACCGGCTTCGCTTGATCATCTATTGATAGATGATCGGCCAGCAGACGTCTCTCGTGCGGGGTCAACGATTTGACTCCGTCGATCCCCGCCGTTTTCTTGCCGCAGTTGTCCTGAGTTACTCGCCGCACGGCCAGAAATCGAGCTGACCGTGAGTTGACTAGCAACCTTTGGAGTCCGTGTACGCGGCCCACATCGCCACGAAGCGAGGCTTGATAGATGCGCTTTTGGAGCTTCAACACCTGTCTCTCAGCGGTTCGCCAAGGGACTGGGTTCCATCCATACATCGGTTTCCTAACCGTGTTCATAGCTTTTGCACTCCGACTCGCACCTCTATCATCCAGGTTATCGTGTCTGCGTCAGCCTATCCTGTGGCTTTCCCACAGGCCTTTGCTTCTCAGACAATCCCACTCCCCGGAGCATCCGGTTGACACCTACTCCACACTTGTGGAGAGCCCCGGTTCGTTTCACCGTTCCTGAGCCTCGTTTGGCGTTGCGCTTAGGGTCTCACTATTCGCCGGGTTACTTTTGGAATGCCTCCCGGATCAGGAATAGAGCTGTCCGGCCATTCACCGTGTCCATTTTGGACCCAGCCGATAACCCACGTTGGCTGGTTACGATTGACGACGATTCAGACGTGAGTTCGTTCTCCTACCCATCTGCAACTCTGCTCGACGGGATTCCTCGTTGGGTTCGAAGTTACCGCCTTTCATTCCCGCTTCACGGATTGAGGATCAGTCGCTACCGTGGGGAAAGTGCTTCACCTCTGCATCTGAGGGACAGGAATTTCACCTGCACGAAGCTCAAGTTATCAAAGACCTCTCGGTCTTCGTCCTCCATCCTTGACTACAAGAGTCATTTCGGAGGAACGGGTCGCAGCTATTCGCATCGAAGCGCGATCATCGGATCTACCTTGGTCGCCCGACGCGCCGGAATCCAACATGCCACAAACGCAACTGTCGCCAGCGACAACGCGATGGCCGCAAAAGTAGCCGGGTCGGTAGCCGACACGCCATAAAGCTGACCGGCAATGAAGCGGGTCAGCGCGAGCGCTAACGCCAACCCTATGACCAGCCCGAAAACTACAAGGGTCATTCCTTGACGAATTACCAATCCGAGCACGTCGCTCGTCTGCGCTCCGAGCGCCTTGCGAATGCCGATTTCGCGCGTCCGATTGCTCACCAAAAAAGCCATCACGCCGTAAATTCCCGATGTGGCCAGCGCCAGCGTCAACAGGCTCAACGCGATGGATAAAATCGCCCCGATCCGCGAGGGTTGTAGTTTGCGCGCAATGACTTCTTCAAGCCTAACGACCGTGACCGCAATGTTTTTGTCGAGCGAACGAACCACCTCTTTCGCCGCGACGGGTAGCCCCTGCTGAGTGTCGCCCACCCGCAGCAGGAAGCTGATTCTCGATTGTTCATCAGCATACGCGGGAGCATAAAAGAGTAAGTCGTCTGGTCTCACGAAGTTCAGGCTTCTGGTATCCCTGGCTACACCGATGACTTCGGAAACCTTGTTGAATCGTTTACCGATGGGATCCTGGCCGGGCCAGAAACGCTCGGCCATGGCATGGCTGACGACGACGTAAGGTCGTTTGTCCCGGATTTCCTGCTCGGTGAAATGACGGCCGCGGATGATCGGGATTCTCAGAGTCTGAAAGTAGCCTGGCGAAACAACTCTGTATCTGGCTTGGAGCCACTGATTCGGCTGTTGTCCATCGAGGGTAATCGGCGCCATGCCTATACCCGAAAACGGAAGGACGCGGCTGAAACTCACCGATTCGACTCCGGGCAGCGCCGCCAGCCGCTCGTTTAATCGCTCATTTAACATCGCGGACTGCTGCGCCTTATATCCCGCCGAAGCCAGGTCCATTGAGAGAACGTACACATTTTTTGGTTCAAAGCCCAGATCGGCGGACTGCGCTCGTTGCACGCCTCGAAACAGTAGACCGGCGCAGACCAGAAGCGTGAAAGACACGGCCACCTGAGTAACCACCAGCAGGTTGCGCAAGCGCGAACCACTGATCCGCCGGCTGAGCGCGGTTCCTTCGGCCCTGATCATTGAAATCACGTTCAGTCTGGTCGCCTGGAGCGCCGGAGCCAGACCGAATAGGATTGCAGTCAGCATCGAAGTGAGAAAGCAGTAAGCGAAGACCGTCCAATTCGGATTCAAATCCAGGTTGAGTCCTTCTATCGGAAACACCGACAAGATAAGAGCAGGCGCCCAGGAAGCCAGGAGCATTCCGGCGGCGCCGCCGAGCAGCGCCAGCAATAGACTCTCCGTCATCAACTGCCGGATCAGGCGTCCACGACCCGCCCCCAACGCCAATCGCACTCCGATCTCTTTTTGGCGGGCTACTGAGCGAGCCAGCAGCATATTCGATACGTTGGCGCACGCTACCACCAGCACCAGGCCGAGAGCCGCAAGTAAGGCTATTCCGAACGGAACCACGAAACCTCGGATTTCGGGGATATTGAGCGCAGTCCCCGGCATAACAGTGACGTTGGTCTTCCTCACCCGATTGTTCGTGACGAGTTCGTCCTGATCCAATTGACCGGCGGCCACCTCCATGTCCGCTTGCGCCTGTTTCAATGAAACGTCGTTTTTGAGACGACCTACGACCCAGTGACAGCTGCAATCGCGTAGTGAGAGTAAATCTCGCTCCGGCGCCAACTGACTGCGCATCATCAGCGGAACCCAGACATCCGGCGCGATCAATGGTAAGTCAAAGTGAGATGCGCTATTCATTCCCATACCGCTCCAGGAGCGCGCCGTCACGCCCACGACCGTAAAAGGCCGGCGATTGAGTATCAGCGCTTTACCGATCACGTCGGGGTCTGAGCCGAAACGTTTTTGCCAGAAAGCGTAGCTCAGGACTACTTGCGGGCACGCTCCGGGCGTTTGGCATTCATTCGGGACAAGGACGCGACCCAGGGCAGTCTCGCCTCCGAGCACTGAAAAGTAATTGTCCGTCACCATCTGGGCGTTGATTCTTTCGGTTTCGACGCCGGTCAGTGTGAGCGTCTCTTCAGCATACGCGGCGAGACCTGCGAAAGAGCGCGTATGGTCACGATAATTCACGTATTCCGGATAAGAGAGTTGGCCGCCCTCTGAGCGACGCCCGTAGTTATTTCCTCTGACAGTTTGGTAGATGTTCACGACGCCGGCCGGGTCTTTCACCGGAAGCGGTCGCCAGGCCAGCGAGTAAATCAGCGTGAAAACGGACGTATTGACCCCGATGCCCAGCGCCAGTGAGAGAGCGGCCACAAAGGTGAAGCTGGGATTTTTCAACAGCATGCGAATGCCAAAACGCAGGTCCTGCCAAAGTGTCTGCATAATTCCTCCAAGAGAAGATGTCAGATGTCAGATGTCAGATGTCAGCGGGGAAACCACCTGCCTCACTTGCTACTGACATCTGACATCTGACATCTGACATCTACTCGCATCGCAACGCGACCATCGGATCAACTTTTGTCGCCCGCCGCGCCGGGATATAGCATGCAAGCAATGCGGCGGCTATCAGCGACAACGCGATTATCACAAACGTCGTCGGATCGGTTGCGCTCACGTTGAAGAGCAGGCTCTCTACCCATCGCGTCAGCGCCCACGACGCGCCCAGTCTGGCCAGCACACCGATGAGCGCCAGTTTCGCCCCCTGCCCCAAAACCAGCCTCAGCACGTTGCGGCGCTCGGCGCCAAGCGCCATGCGAATGCCGATCTCGCGCGTCCGCTGCGTCACGGAATATGAGATGACGCCGTAGAGGCCAATTGCGGCTAGCAGCAGCGCCAGCAGGCCGAAGAAACTCGACAGCCGCGCGATCAGCTTCTGCTGGACGAGCGACCGGTCTACCTGTTCGGAAAACATCGCCACTTCCGCAATAGGCAAGTTGCGATTGACTTCCTTGATGGCCTGGCGGACCGCCGAGACTATCGCGCCCGTTTCCCCAGAGAAACTGACCTCGAAGTTTCCGAGATACCAGTTTCGTTGCGAATATGGATAGTAGGCCATCGGTTGAGGCCTTTCGTCGAGGCTGCGGTATTTGGCGTCTTTCACGACGCCGATGACTTCGATCTCCTCTCCCGTTCCGGATGTGCCCAGACGATAGCGTTTGCCGACCGGCGATGTTTGAGGAAAGAAGCGGCGCACCATCTCCTCGCTAATCACCGCCACTTTGGGCGAAGTCTTCGTATCTTGAGGGCTAAAGGGCCGTCCGAGAATTAGCGGTAGATTCATTGCCGTGAAAAAGTCGGGACCGACCACGTTGTTTAAGATCACCGGGTTTCCCCCCAATGGCGCCACGCCTCCCTGGACCGTGATGGGATTGGTCACCGCCCCCTGATTGAAGCTGAAGAGCGAAAACGAGGCGGCTATCACGCCTGGAATCGCGCTCACCTTTTCCTCGACCTCGCGGTAAAGATTTGCCAGGCGTGGATCATCATCTTTGTACCCGACCGAATCGGTCGCGAGTTGGAGAAGTAGGACATTCCGTTGATTGAAGCCGGTGTCGACGTTGCGCAGGTTGATCAGGCTGCGCACGAACAAGCCCGCGCCGACCAGGACCACGAGCGAGAGCCCGACCTGCGCAACCACGATCCCTTTGCCGAGCAGGCTTCGTGTCATTGCAGCGTCTCCTCTGCCGTCTTTCAGAGCCGGATTTAGTTCAATCCTCGTTCCGCGAATAGCCGGGGCCGTTCCGAAAATGATCGCCGAGAGCAGCGAAGCGAGAAGAGTAAAGCCCAGGATACGCGCGTCGGGCGTCACATCTATGGGTAGCTGTTGCGGGCCGGTCGAAGCCATCCAAACCAGCGCCTGACTGCCCCACCACGCGATGATTACGCCGACCGCGCCGCCGAGCGCCGCCAGCAACACACTCTCGGCGCCCAGTTGGCGGATCAGGCGGAGGCGTCCAGCGCCGAGGGCCAGGCGTACTGCAAATTCCTTCCGGCGCGCGGCGCCGCGCGCCAGAAGCAGATTGGCGACGTTTGCGCAAGCTATAAGCAACACCAGCCCGACCACCGCCATCAGCGCCTGCAGTGGTTTGGAGAAAAAGAAACGGAGTTGTGACAGGCCGCGTCCGGCGGGAGTCAGTTCGATGCTCGCACGCTGAATGTCCTGCAGTCGTTCAGGCGACGGCTGCGATCCGGCGTACTGGTGTAGCGCCTGGTCGAAGATCTGGTTCACTTCGACGCCGGCACGTTCAATTCTCACGCCGGGCTTCATCCTGCCTATGAGGTAAAGCGATTGAAACAAATTGTTTTCACGCCCTTTCCAGCCGGGCGGAACCTGTTCCTCCATCGCCAGCGGGATCCAGATGTCCGGCGACTCGCCGACCTCCGTGCCGAAGAATTCTCTTGGCGCCACGCCAATAAGCGTGTAGACGGTCGAGCCGATAGTGATGGTTCTGCCGATAGCCGCTGGATCAGCTCCAAGGCGGCGTTCCCACCAGGCGTGATTGGCCACAGCCACGGGATGGCCCCCAGGAATCTGATCGTCTGCATCCGTGAAGGCGCGACCGAGGACGGCCTCGACTCCCAACACTGAAAAATAGGAACCGGAGACAAGCCGGGCGTTGATCATCTCAGGGTCACCTTCTGATCCGCTCACTACGCCATAAACATTGTTCGGCAGGCTCTGGATAGCGGCCACATCGGTAAAAACCTGATTGCGCTGGCGCACGTCACGGTAAAATGGATAGGAAAAGAGTTCCGATCTCCCGTCGGGGAACCCTATTGAAATGCCCTGGGACTCGCACGAACCAAAGAGCGCCAGTCGCTCAGGATTCTTGACCGGCAGCATCCTCAGCAGCATCGCGTCAATCAAGCTGAAGATCGCTGTATTCGCGCCGATCCCCAGGCTCAGCGTGAGCGCGGAGATCAAAGTAAAGCCGGGCCTCTTCCATAACATTCGCGCGCCGTAGCGCAGGTCTTGCAAAAGTGTCTGCATAATTCCACCTCGTTGAGCCACGATCGTTCAAGGGCGTTTCCCGCTTTGTGGGTGTTTATTCTCAGCAGGCGGCGTTTCCAGTTCTCGCCGCAATGCGTCCAATTGCTCATTAAGTTCAGCCAGCCTGGCCTGCTCGATTTGTAATTGCCCGGCGAGTTGGGACTCCTTCTCTCGCATCCATGCTTCCTCCTGCGCCATCAACCCCAACTTTTTCTTGGTAATGTCCAGATCCACCTCTCTGCCGCGACGCGTGATGGCATCCACGGGCTCACTCAAGCTGTCCTCCGTACTTTTCAGGCGATCCTGAAGCTCGGATTGCTCCAGCGCCGTGCGCATCTTCCAATTGAATATCTGGTCGCGGGTCTCACGCAATCTATCGGTCAATCGGTCGACGCTTAGTTGCTGCGACCGCATCCGCTCGATGATGACCTGGGCGTGATATGCGCTTAGGTTCGACCGCTGGATGGCGAGCCTGAGCTGCCGCACTTCGTATAGTAGCGCCTGCATAGTTTGCTCGTTCTCGCCCCGCTCAGCCTTAGTGGGGCTGCTGGTGGTAGTCTGTGATCTGCCGAATGACGCAAATACCAAGGTTGTCAGAATTAGAAGACAGACTACAGATATGGTCTTGATATGTGACATGTTCATCTCCTTTCATTGAGTGGAGCGCATAGGCAAAACGTTTCATTGCCGAACCATCGCCTAACCATCTATTCGCATCTGAGCGCGACCATCGGATCCACCTTCGTCGCTCGTCGCGCCGGGATGTAACAGGCCAGCAATGCGACAGCTATCAGCGACAACGTGATAATCACAAACGTCGCCGGATCGGTCGCGCTCACGTTGAAGAGCAAGCTCTCTACCCATCGCGTCAGCGCCCACGACGCGCCCAGGCCGACCAGCGCGCCGATGAGCGCCAGCTTGGCTCCCTGCCCCAACACCAGCCTCAGCACGTTGCGGCGCTGGGCGCCAAGCGCCATGCGAACGCCTATCTCGCGCGTCCGCTGAGTCACCGAATACGAGATGACGCCGTAGATGCCGACTGCGGCCAGCAACAACGCCAGCAGTCCGAAGAGACTTGACAGCCGCGCGATCAGCTTCTGCTGGACGAGCGACCGGTCCACATGCTCGGACAACGTCGCCACATCAAAGATGGGCAGGTTGCGGTCGACTTCCTTGATGGCTCTGCGTACCGCCGCCGCGACCGCTCCCGGTTCCCCGGAGTAACTGACTTCGAAATTTCCGAGAGGAAAAAAGGTCTGTTGCGAATAGGGATAGTAAGCCATCGGCTGAGGCCTTTCGTCGAGGCTGCGGTATTTGGCGTCTTTCACGACGCCGATCACTTCGATTTCATCGGCCTCTTCGGATGGGCCCAGACGATAGCGTTTGCCGAGCGGAGATTCCTGGGGAAAGAAGCGGCGCGCCATCTCCTCGCTAATCACCGCCACTTTGGGCGAAGTCTTTGTGTCTCGAGGACCGAACGGCCGTCCGAGAATCAGCGGCAGGTTCATGGCCGTGAAGAAGTCGGGACCGACCACGTTGTTCAGAATGACCGGGTCTCCACTTATCGGCGATGCGGCGCCCCGAACTGAGATGGGAATAGTCACCGCCCCCTGATTGAAGCTGAAGAGCGAAAACGAGGCGGCTATCACGCCGGGAATCGCATTCACCTTCTCCTCGACTTCGCGATAAAGGTTGGAAAGAAGCGGATCGTCTTGCTTGAATCCGACCGAATCGGTCGCGAGTTGGAGAAGTAGGACATTCCGTTGATTGAAGCCGGTGTCGACGTTGCGCAGGTTGATCAGGCTGCGCACGAACAAGCCCGCGCCAACCAGGACCAGAAGCGAGAACGCAACCTGCGCAACCACGAGCGCCTTGCCGAGCAGGCTGCGTGTCATCGCCGCGTCTCCTCTGCCGTCCTTCAGCGCCGGGTTGAGTTCAAACCTCGTGACGCGAAGAGCGGGAGCCATTCCGAAGATGACGGCCGAGAGCAGCGAAGCGAGCAGCGTAAAGCCCAGAATGCGGGCGTTGGGCGTCACATCCAGGGGCAGCGGCTGCGGCCCCGTGGAAGCCATCCAAACCAGCCCATAACTGCCCCACGACGCGATGAGGACTCCGAGCGCCCCGCCGAGCGCCGCCAGCAACAGACTCTCGACGCCCAGTTGACGGATGAGACGGAGGCGGCCCGCGCCGAGGGCCAGGCGCACGGCAAACTCCTTACGGCGTGTGGCGCCGCGCGCCAGAAGCAGATTGGCGACGTTGGCGCAGGCGATGAGCAGCACAAGCGCAACCACCGCCATCAGCGCATGCAGCGGCTTGGAGAAAAAGAAACGGAGTTGCGACAGGCCGCGTCCGGCAGGCGTCAATTCGACGCTCGCCTGCTGAATGTCTCGCAGCCGTTCGGACGAGGGCTGCGAGCCTGCGTGCTCCTGCAGCCACTGCTTGAAGAGCAGGTTCGCTTCGACGTTAGCCTGTTCAATTCTCACGCCGGGCTTCAACCTGCCGATGAGGTATAGCGATTGAAACAAATTGTCATTCAGCCCTTTCGAGCCAGGGGGTATCTGTTCCTCCATCGCCAGCGGAATCCAGATGTCAGGCGACTCGCCGACCTCCGTGCCGAAGAATTCGCGGGGCGTGACGCCGATAAGGCTGTAAATGGTCGAGCCGATGGTGATAGTCTTGCCGACCGCCGCAGGATCGGCCCCAAGGCGGCGTTCCCACCAGGCGTGACTGGCCACCACTACAGGGTGGCCTCCGGGAACCTGATCGTCCGCGTCCGTGAATGTGCGACCATGGATGGCGTTGACGCCCAACACGGAAAAATAAGAGCCGGAAACAAGCCGCGCGTCTATTTGCTCAGCCTCGCCTTCCGTTCCGCTCGCGTTCACGACGCCGTAAACACGACTCGGCAAGCTGTGGACGGCTCCCACATCGGAAAAAACCTGATTACGCCTTCGCACGTCGCGGTAAAAGGGATAGGAGAAGAGTTCCGTTCTCATGTTGGGGAAACCCACTGCAACCCCCATAGACTCGCCCGTGCCAAAAAGCGCCAGTCGCTCAGGCTCCCTGACCGGCAGCATTCTCAACAGCGTCGCGTCAATCAAGCTGAAGATCGCCGTGTTCGCGCCGATCCCCAGGCTGAGCGTGAGCGCGGCGATCAAAGTGAAGCCGGGCCTCATCCATAACATTCGCGCGCCGTAGCGAAGGTCTTGCCAAAGTGTGCGCATAAGCTTCTCCTTGTGACAGTTTCAAGCATTGAATCTCAGTTCGCCCAGATCAATACCAAAATACTGAAAGAGCGCGGTCCGGTATTCATCCTCGCTTTCAAGCAACCGCTCAGTGCGCTGGCCCCGGTCGGTTATCGTCAGCCGCATATCGAACAGCGTAAGTCGCCCGTCCGGCGTGGCGATCGTGCATATGCGCCTCTGCGTATAAGGAGACTGAGGCGAGGTTTGCTGAAAACGGCACATCTCGGCAAAATCAGCATACTGGTAAGGTTCAAGCGTGAAGCGGTATAGATCTTTCCAGATGCCGGGATGACGGCGTTGTCGAAGTATCAAATACTCGCTGTCGCGCGCGATTTGATAGAAGGCGTCATCCCTCTCCTGTACGCCAGGTTCGTCCAATAGCAAGGGTTCACGGAAAGAGTCGCCGAAGCCTACATCGGCAAGCCAGCGTTTATCCAAACTGACAAGCAAGGCCATGTGATCGAATAGCGGATCAAATCCGCCTTCTTCACGCGCTCCTCCCGCGGCAAGCATCTCAACTTTGAACCCCAACTCGGCAAGCATTGCCGCAAACAGGCCGTTCAGTTCATAGCAGACGCCGCCACGGCGTCCGCCGACAATTTTTGCGAAGAGATGTGAATTATCGAGCGCCATCCAGCGGCCAAGATGGTAATCCAGGTTCTCAAGCGGCGCCGCAAGCATATGCGCGAGGTGCAAAGCCTGAAGCGTCTCGGCCGTAGGCTCCAACGCGCCGCGATAGTCTATTCTTTTGAGATAGGCCGCTATATCCAACTCGATCCGCTCATTTCTTCTGCTTTCACCAGGAGCATGTAATCAATGCCCCAGTTGGCCACCAGCTTCACCGTCGCCGTCTGATCCAGCGCGTCGTATGGCTTCCATTGAGTTGTAACAAATGACGCGCTGGTCGCCCTGAGCCGGAGCGTCACCGCTCCGGCTCGGCTTCAGAACCGTGCGTGAGAGTTTCCAACTCACACGGCTCCTCAATTACCTGGCGCTTGTCATACGCGCCTCTTCTTGACGGTCAATTTCTCTGGCCGTCTT
>WNGA01011589.1_pt1 | contig 12111 bp, 14 predicted proteins | sample 5400061 | NCBI WGS metagenome assembly WNGA01 (sample SAMN13153366, study PRJNA577476) | soil metagenome | isolation source: 100 cm soil or saprolite under grassland replicate 2 | place: USA:California | collected 2016-06-15
GATCAGGTCGGGATGGGTGTGCAGCTCGAAGCCGTCCAGATCCGCCCACCGCCTCCCCGTGGCCGGCTGCGCCGATGATCTCAGGTACGCCAGCAGGTCGGCGTTCGCCGTGCACTCCGCCAGGACCATCACCCGATTCAACCGTCCCCGTCAAGCACCGTCCAGACGGGCGAGGGCCACACGCTCATGCCGCAGACAACGCGCAGTCCCGACAGCACGACTCGTCACTGTACGTGAAGCGGCCCCGGCCGGGATTGACGACCACGCAGGACCGATCTATCGGTAGCGCGCCCAAGCCCCGACCAGTCCCAGGCCATCAGATAGGCGACCGAGCCATCGGCACGGTGCCGCCCCAAACCAACACGCGGCCGGGGCGAGGCCGCATCGGAATTTGTCAGCGCCCGAAACCGCCCGCGACATCGGCATCTTTAGCGCCGGCGAACACTACGCCGTCGAACAAGCCCACCGCATCGACCCCGACGAACAGCACCACGCCGCCACCGGCCGTATCCTCGACCACTACCTACACACCGCCTACACCGCCGACCAGCTGCTGGACCCGGCCCGGGACCCGCTCACCCTCGCCCCACCCCGGCCCGGGGTCACCCCGGAACACCCCGCGGACTACGGACAGGCCCTGGACTGGTTCACCGCCGAGGACGCCGTGCTGCTGGCCGCCGTCGACCACGCCGCCGCCACCGGGTTCGACACCCACACCTGGCAGCTGGCCTGGACCCTCATCGACTTCCTCAACCGGCGGGGGCGCTGGCACGACAAGGTCGCCACCCAGCACGCCGCAGTGGCCGCCGCCCGGCGGCTGGCCGACCTGCCGGTGCAGGCCCGCACCCACCGCAGCCTCGGCAACGCCTACACCCGGCTGGGCCGCTTCGACGACGCCCACACCCAGATATGGCACGCCCTCGACCTATACCGCCAGGCCGGCGACCTGGCCGGGCAGGCCCACACCCACTTCGACCTCGCCTACGTGTGGGAGCGACGGGGCCGCCACGCCGAGGCCCTCGACCACGCCCGGCAAGCCCTGGACCTGTTCCGGGCTGCCGGCCACCGGCGCGGGCAGGTCCTCGCCCTCAACCAGGTCGGCCGGTGCCACGCCCTGCTTGGCGACCACCGGCAGGCCCTTACCTGCTGCCAGCAGGCCCTCACCCTGCTCCAGGAGCTCAACGACCGCGACGGGCAGGCCGCTACGTGGGACAGCTTGGGCTACGCCCACCACCACCTCGGCCACCACACCCAGGCCATCGCCTGCTACCAGCACGCCCTCGACCTGGTCCGGGACCTCGGCCGCCGCTACGAAGAAGCCGTCCTCCTCATCCACCTCGGCGACACCCACCACGCCACCGGCAACCCCGAAGCCGCCCGTACCGCCTGGCAGCAGGCGCTGACCATCCTCGACCAGCTCGACCACCCCGACGCCGACCAGGTCCGTACCAGGCTCACGGCCCTCGACACCCCATCGGCGACGACCTAGGCTGAACCGTCGGCTCGCGGGTGATCGGACCGGGCAGGCGTCGGGGCGTATCCTCGGGCGTATGACGCAGCAGCCCGGCCCGGACCTTCGCGAGAACATGACTGCGATGTTGGCTGCGGCCGGGATCACCGTGACGGAGCAGGGCAAGGCCCGCGCCCGAGCCAGGCTCGCCGAGGCCGCCGCCCGGCGTGACCCGCAACGGCGAGCAGCGCTGCGCGAGCGGCTAGGCCTGCCGCCCACCCCCACCGCGTGAGCGGCGACGAGGCCCGGCGAGCGGTCCGGGTGGTTCTCGACGCGTCCGCAATCGTCGCGTTCACCCGCGAGTCGATCCACGTCGGGGAGGTGCTGGCCGAGATCGACGACGAGCTGGGCGCTGCCGCGATGCCGCTGCCCTGTCTGGTCGAGGCGATCCACTCGGTGGCCGAACCGGCCGGCTCGACCTGCTCGTCGAGCATCGCGCCACGGTGCTGATTGCAGACAAGCCTGCCGACTGGCGAGCCCTCGCCGCGACGTATGACATCGTCGGGCGCGCCGACGCGGCCTCGGCTGCGCTGGCGGCCATCGACAACGACTGTGACGTGCTGACCCGCCAATCCGGCCTGTACGCCGGCCTCGAGGCCGGCGGGTTGGTTATCCCGATCGAGGAGTAGCCGACCAGACCAACGGCGGCTGTGATGACATCGAGTACGGCCGGATCGACCTGGCTGGCCGCTGAGGTCGGCATCTTCGCGCATCTGCTTCACGGCCTTACCGAACGCGCTCATGACGGCCTCCGCTACCGCTACCGCGATTCGGGGCGTAGCGCACCGACCCCAGCCCTCGCACTCGTCGCGGCTGCCCGCGCTGCGCGGCCCTCCTGGGCCGGGGTCTGCCGCTGATGGCGCAGATCCCGGTCATGCTTAGCTGCGTCGAGCATTGCTGCGAGCTGGTGCCGGCCAACCGGCTGAGGATCCTGGCGTTCCTCGGGCGGGATGACGCGCCCGACGCGGTCAGCGAGGCCGTGTCCGCGATGGACCGACGTACCCACGAAGGCGTGACCACCGGAACTGTGTCGCTGTCTGGCCGGCCGGTCCACGTCGGGGGTCTGGTTCCGGCTACTACGCATCCTGCTCGACGAGGTGAACACGCCGGCTCCCAGTTGCGTCACCAGGTCGACAAGCAGGCGCTGTGGCAGGTCTGGCAGCACACCGGCCGATCCGCCCGGGCCGGCCAGGTGCGGTGGGTACCGTAGGAGAACCTGGACTGGGCCCGTCCGCAGGCCATGCTCGAAGCCGCTGCCACGGCGATGCACCTGATCGAGACCGGCGTCCTACAGGCCCGTGGCCCCCTGGGCTCGGTACTGCGGGAGGAACCGTACCGCCCCGTACGCAGCGAACCTGATCCAGCCACGACCTGGCAGCGACTCGTGAAGGACTTCAACGTCGCCATCGACGCGGCCCAGAACGACCGCGAGGCCGCAATACGGCTGCTCCACGCATACACCGCGTTCTGCCGCACCGCGGCCGCCTACGAGCGGTGGCGGCAGAACCTGATCGCGTGCGGGCTACCCGAGCGCTTCCTGCCCCACTGGGAGGACCGGGACGCAGCGCGGTAGCTGGTATCTCCCGATGGCGGATTTGACGGCTGCCGGCAGCAAGCCATCATCGACGGGTGCATCTGCTTGCCTCCCGCATCAACTGGGGCTCGGTCCCTGACTGGATTGCTGGCGTGGGCAGTGCCCTCGCCTTCGCCGGGTTCGCCATCGCGTTCATCTGGGAAGTCAGGAAGCGTCGCCAGGATGACGGGCACGCCGCTGAGGACCGCCGTGACGCCCTCAAACGTCACGCCCGCCTGGTCGTGGTGACGCCACCGATGTGTGACGTGGTGATAGCCGCAGCGCAGAGCCTCACCGTGGAGGACCTGAAGTTGGTCGATGAGGAGGACTTGTCCAGCCCGACCGGCCTACTGGTGCTGCCCTACCCACTACTGGTCAAGAGCGTCGGTGGGGACCTCGGCGACGACCGGGCGTTCTGTTGGCACACCCCGGCCAGATTCACCCTGCCGGACCCCACCAACCGCGACGCCGTGGTCGTGAAGCCTGCGGTCCGGGTGTCGGTCTACCACGACACACACGGGCCGGTGCGCCCCGACTCGTTCCTGGATTTCGCCGCCGAAGCCCGCCGGGAGGGCACCCCACTGCCGCCGCTGCTGCTGGACGCGGTGCGGTGCCTGCCATTTCGCGCCATCGAGGCCGACGCAGGCGCCGGGGCCAGGCTCGCGCAGGCGGCGAAGGCGGTCGATGGCGCCCGTCGCGGGGCCGCGATGGCTGTGGGACGGGACGAGAGCCGGGTGGTGGGCGAGTACACCTCGGGCAACCAGATCGAGGATGTCGACGACACGTTCACCCTGCGCTTCCTGTATGCCTTCTGGCGGCTGTGTGAACAGCGCATCGCCGAGGTCGAGCATTTGCAGACCAACCACGCTGCCCGCGTGATCGCCGAGCGCACCGGCCTGTCGCCGGAAGTTCGACTGATCCGGCTGCGCCAACGCGTCGAGCAGCGCGGCGGCAAGCCCACCGGCAGGAACTGGCAGCACCGCTGGGTCGTCAGGATGCTTATCCGAACTGATCTTGAAGCGGCATGACGCCCAAGATTCGTTACGGAGAGTTGCGGCCAAACTTTCTTGTCGGCGGCAGGTCGTTCGGCGTGTCGCGGACGTTCTGCGTGTGCGGACCGGTTGCGGCAGGCTTTGAGGCGACCGCAGTGCAGCGCCACTGATGATGAGGGGGTGGGCCGTATGGGTTGGCAGCGCGTGGGCCAGGACGCTCCGTAACGAACCACGGCGGTCCTAGCTCAGACTCTTACTCTCATGCCGAGAACAGCGTGTTTGACCGCTGTGCTTCGCTCGATCCCAACCAGCGTTAGGCTTCCGTCCGCTGGTACAGGTCCAGTCGCATCACGACCCGGCGCGTGGTCGGGTGACTGACCTCGCAGAATCCGGCCGCCAGGAACGTGTTGCGGGAACCGACGTTCATCTCGCCCCAGGACACGGTTTGCCCGGGCTTGGTGAGCATCGGGTACCCTTCGACGGCCTTCGCGCCGTGCGCTCGCGCGTATTCGACCGCCGCCGTCGCCAGCGGCCGGGTAAGTCCTTGTCCTCGGTAGCCGGGGCGGATCGCGAAGCAGACGATCGCCCAGACATCCGGATCGTCCGGGTCCTCGGTCCGCCCGGCCCACGGCACCGATGACCCGCGCAGCCGCCGGTAGTTGGCCCGCGGCTCGACCGCGACCCAGCCGACCGGCTCGCCGTTCAGGTAGGCGACCATGCCGCTGGTGCCCTCCGCCTCTGGACGGCCGCAGTCGGTCTCCTCGCGCAGTCGGTGCGCCCGCTCCTCGACGGGCATGGCATACCAGTCGTGGTCGCCGAGCTTGATCCGCTGACACTGGCACTTCGCCGCGGCTCCGCGCCCGAACACCGCTTGCAGGTCCTCCCACCTCGCCTCGTTGGCGGGGACCACGGACACACCGCTCTCCGGCATCGATTGTGCTACCACACATCCCCCGAACTACCGACCAGATGTCAACTGCGGTCGGATGCCACAACCAACCTTGCTGAGGACAAGCGGATCCGACCGGGTCGGCCCGATACCGCGAACGTGAGCCGCTACTGCCGGCCCGCTTGCAGGGCATCCAGGTCCCGCTCTGCGTAGAGCCGGTGTTCCCACTCCTCGTGGAACAGGTGCAGCAGCACGTCACGCACGCGGCGGCTGCGGGATTCCGGCCATCCCGCGGCCTCCACGGGCTTGGTATCGGCGGCCAACGACTGCTCGGTCAGGCCGGCAACAACCGCGCGCACGGTGGCCATCCGGTCTCGCCGCAGCTCCAGCACCGCGTCCAGGGACGGTCGTGCATCGCGGTCGCGCGTGATGCCCGCGGGCAGAGGCCGCGTCTCGTCCGGGTCGTCCCATGGCAGGCCCAATGGATGAAACGGCGACGGCTCGCCGAGGACGGTCCGATTGATCCACCCGTCAGTGACCAACACCAGGTGCCGCAGCGTCTCGATGAACGACCACTCACCCTCGACGGACTCGTGCAGCAACTCCGGATCCAAGCGGCGGGCCCGTTCAACGGTACCGTCCCAGAGCCGCTCGATGACATCCCACGCCTCGCGGAACCCGTCGGCGTCGCTCGGACGCATCGTGACCCGCTCGGGATACCGTCGGTCGAGCTCGGCCTCCACCAGCGGCCCGACCTCAACCCCGTTGACCTTCAGGTTGCCGATGTCGCCGTAGATCTCGACGTTGTCCAGCTCCACTCCGCGCATCGTGACGCCGTACATCTCCACGATACGGAACCGGGTACCCGCAAACTCACAACCGCAGAACTCGACGCCGCCCAGCTGGACGAGCTGGAACCGGGAGCCGCCCAGATCGACGCGCTGGAACCGGGAACCCGTGAGATCCTCACCAATGAATTCGGCCACGAGGAGGAAGCCTAAACCCAATTCCGGACGCTCTGCTTCCGGAATCAGTACACCCCTCTCCAGCGGTGGAAGCAGGGCACCACAGCGCGAAGCTCGACGGCGATCGACCACCGACGCCGTCGGCGACGCCAGCAACATAAGTGAGGGCCAAACCGCCGGGGATCGGCCGAAGGCCGCAGCAAGCGCCTAGCCGGCGAACGCCAAGAACCGCGGCGCCCGCCAGACCCGGCGCCCACGACACTGCGATCTTGGCGTCCGGATCTGGTTCCCCTCTAGTCAAGGGGTCGTGGCGAGGATTGTTTACGCTTGGTGGTGGCGGGTCCGGGCTGTGACTTGTCCGAAGAGGCGGCCGTCGGGATTGGGCCGTCCGCGCTGGATTGCAGAGTCGCTCCCGATTGTCCTCCCGGGCCCGTCCCGCTAGGTCGGGCTCGTTTGGCGTCCTGGACCATTCGCTTGTAGACCACGTCGGAGAGGTGGCGTTTAAGCGCGCGGAGCGCTTCCATGGTGGTCTTGCCTTCGGCGAGCCGGCGGCGGTAGTAGGCGCGGCCGGGGGTGTCGTGACGCAGTTGCACGACGGCCATGATGTGCAGGACCCGGTTGATGCGTCGGTTGCCGGCCCGGGACAGGCGGTGGCGGCGTTGGTCGCCGGAGGATGCCTCGATCGGAGCGGTGCCGTTCCAGGAGGCGAAGTGCGCGGCGGTGCGGAACCGGGCGATGTTGCCGATGTCGCCGATGAGGCGGGCGGCTCCGGAGGGGCCGATCCCGTTGAGCTCGTCTAGTGAGCTGCCGGTCGCGGTGACGAGCTGGCGTAGGTGCTTGTCCGCCGCTCGAATTTTGGCGTCGATGATGGTCAGTTCGTCGATGAGTTCACCGGCCAACTGGTGGCGGGTCTGGGCGACGATGCCCACTGGCGCTGGCGCGGTCCGCAGCAGGTAGCTGGCCTGGCCGCGTGTGAGGAACCTTTTCGCCCCGCCGGGGAGGATCTCGAGCAGCATTTGGTGGATGCGGTTGACGACCTCGGTGCGGGCGCGGCCCAGCTCGGCGCGGCGATCCACCATCAGCCGTAGCGCGACCGTCGTGTCGTCGATCTGGATCTGGCGCAGCCCTGGGCTGCGCAGTCCGGCCGCGGCCACGCTGTGGGCGTCGACCGGGTCGGTCTTGCGTCCTTGCCCGGTGTCGAAGACCCGCACCCGGGCGGATAGCTTCGCCGGCACGTCCAGGACGGTTTCGCCGTCGGCGACCAAGCGTTGAGCGATGTGCCGGCCGATTCCGGCGCAGCCTTCCACCGCCCACACTCGATCCGGGAACTGCCGGCCGGCCGCCAGCATCGTCTGGTAGCCGTCGGTGTCCGTGCCGTACCGGCCCTGGGCCAGGACCTGCTCGTGTTCGTCGATGACCTCGATCGTGGCTGACCGCTTGTGCGGATCCATCCCGATCACCACACGGCCCATCCGCTGCATCTCCTCGCTCGTACACTGTGGACGATTGGCGAGGAGGGCAACGCTACTTTGAGCTGGGCAATCCCCTCTTGAGCCACTCCCTGCCGCGGTGACCGGCGGGCGCACGCCAGATGAGAGTCACACTCATGAGCCGTGGACAGCCGCAAGTGAGAGCAACCCGCCGGCCACCTCGACCCAGCCTGGCCGGGCTGAGGCCGTAGATCAAATTAAACAAGTAGCCGCGAGTCGCGCGGTCATGCCTCTGGAGTGAGTGCGTCGTTCGGTAGATGTTCGGCTCGCAGTCGGACGCGGGTGGCAATGCTCGGTCACCACTTCAGCGGCTCGGCAATGAGCGGGGTGCCGATGGAGACCGCCGTTAGGCGACCGGTGGGGCATTGCGGGCGATGCCCAAGTCAGCTGCGCCAGCCCCAGGCGGTCACCATGCCAAGTGAAAACCAGCGCGATGCCGGATCTTGTACAAACGCCAGCGGCTCGGTCAGGTCGTCCGGCGTGAGAAGGCCGGCGGCGATCAGGCGCGGGCCGAGGTCCCGCAGAGCCATGGTGTAAAACGCGGACTCCGCGCTACCACCGCGTACCAACCGGGAGGTCAACTCCGCGTCAACGTCACGCAGACCGGCCGCCGCGAGCGCCGCGGGAAGCTCCAGGCCGAACTCGGGGTCCGCCCCGACGGCACGGAACCCGGCCGCCATGGCCGGAAACGCGTGGGAGAATGCCGCTGCCTTCGAGGGTGGGCTGACGATCCTCCCCGAGACCGATAACAGGGCCGCCCCGAACACGAGGTCTTCCAACACCAGCACACCGCCGGGGCGCAGCGCCTTCGCCAGCCGCGGGACGACCTCGCCTCGGCTGGGCACGTGCTCCAGCACGGCCCGCGCGTGGACCAGGTCGAACGCGTCCTGCTCGACGGGGTCGCCCGCGATGTCGTGCCGCACCACCTCAACCGGGGGATGCGGAAGATCGTCGAGGAACTGGGTGTCGAGGTCGGTGGCGACCACGCGACCAGTGCTCCCGACCATGGCAGCCAACCACCGGGCGATGCTTCCCGCACCGGCACCAACCTCCAAACAGTGCCAGCCCGCCGCCACGCCGACAGCGGCCAGATGCCGGACAGTGACCGGGTCGAACTGCGCCGACAGGCCGGCCAGGCGAGCGCGCTCCTGCTCCCGGTCCTGGTTGAACAGGTAGCTCTCGCCCGTTGTGCTCATACCACAGACTGTGTGCCCGCTCCCGTGGCCCGGCGCAATGGTTCGGTCGCACATGCGACCAATCCTCAGTTCACTCATCCGCGAGCGGGCGTCACCTCGCCGCGCCCATGGTCGTGGACAAGGCGGATTGACGGTGGCGACCAACAGCGGCAGCATGGTCATCTACCAGGTCGCGGATACGTGAGGCGGTGTGACGGTCGCCCGAGCGCCGGGTCAAGGACTCGCCTGCGCCGGGCGCCAGGACTTCCCCGAGGAGTATGTCGATGGGCCCGCTGTTCCATTCCCTTGTCGAAGAGGTCGTGTTCTGGGGTGTCCTGGCGGTCTACTTCGCGGCGGTCGTGATGTGGGTCGTGAGGAATCGGACGGCACGTGGCAAGAGGCGGCGAGATCTGGTCCCGTTGATCCTGCTAGCGATCGTCGCAGACATAGCCATCGGATATGCGCGCATCGGCCCACTCCCGCACTGGGTGTTCTACCCGGGAGAGACACTGTTCATCGCCGGGTCGGCCATGACGGCCTGGTCATATTCCTTGCTGGGCACCCAATTATCGCCATACGCCGAGGTGATGCCGGACCACGTGGTGATCGAAGACGGCCCCTACCGGTACATCAGGCATCCTGGCTATCTGGGCCAAATCGTCGCGTTCATCGGGCTCGGACTAGCGCTCCAGTCGTGGGTTGCGCTGCTGGTAATCGTGATAGTTGCGGTCGCCGTGCTGGTTTACCGAATTCATATCGAGGAGGAGCTCATGGCGGCCGAGCTCGGAGCCCGTTACACCAACTACATGGCGAGGACCAGACGTATCCTTCCGTTCATCTGGTAGGCGCATTACCTTGGCCATCTGCGGCCGTTCGGGCGACCGCACTCTCCAGGCGGCGCGCACACATCGGCCCGAACTGAAACACGCGGCGCGCGTTCAGCCGCGTACTCTAACGCCGCGGTGCGGGCAGGTAGCACTCGCTGCGCTCGCGCTTTACTCTTCTGCCGCGCACCGCGCGCTACGGGGCGTAACAGTAGAGGGCGCTCGTCAGGTTTGGCTCAGGTCGAGGGGCATACGCCGACCGGTGCCTAGCGCGGTGGAGACCTGATCGACCTGGACGAATCCGACGGCCAGGTAGAAGGCCAGCGCATGCGGGTTGCCGGTGACCCACAGGCGCCGATGACCGGTATCGCGGGCGGTGTTGACGACCTGCCGGACCAGGTGGCGGGCGATACCACGGCGGCGCCAGTCCGGATCGACGAAGAGGTCCTTGAGTTCGGGACCGTCGTCCTGGCCCGCGGCGACGGTAGCGAACCCGACGACCCGGTCGTTGCCCGGTGGGCCGGCCGCCGCGACGTGGGTACGGCCGGCGGCATGGCCTCGCCGGTGAAGACCAGAAACTCGGGCCGAGCCAGCAACATCGGCGCGTCGCCGGCATTGGACAACGACGCAGCGCGGTACACCCGCTGCAATGCCGGTAGATCGGCCGCGACCGCGGTGCGAATCGCCAGCCCGGACTCGACACGGTCGTTCACTCGCCGACTCCAGTAGCACCGACGTCGGTCGTCAACGACATTTCCACACCTCGACCGCCCATCTGCTTCCGCTGAGCGGATCATCAGTTGCGATCGGCAGGCGCAGGGCTGCGGTACTTCCGCCAGGCATTGTGGCGGTTCGGGCAGGCGAGAATGTCGGTCATCGGGTGGGCCGCAGCCGCTGGCCCCATCTTCATCGCGGCCGCGATCTATGCATGGGCCCGCCCCGGCCGGACAGCGCGGTGGGGACTGCTCGCCTCGGTCAGCCTGCTCGCGTTCAACCTCGGCGCCGTACGCTGTACCTTATGGATACGCCGTACGGTAGCGCACCCCTGCCCGTCTGGGAACGGCCCGAACCCCAGCCGCGGGCGGCGCCGGTGCCGCTGAGCCGCGCGAAGATCGCCGCCACGGCGATCCGGCTCGCCGACGCACACGGCCTCGATGGGCTATCGGTACGCAAGATCGCCAAAGAGCTCGGCGTCGGTCCGATGCGGCTCTACGACTATGTGATCAACAGATCCGAACTGCTCGATCTGATGGTCGACACCGTGTATGCCCAGATCGCCGAGGCCGGCCAGCACTCCGAGTGGCGCGCCACGGTACTGGCCATCGTTCACCGGACCCGCGATGCCGCCCTTGATCATGAGTGGTTTTCCGACCTGCTCGGCGGAAGGCCACACTTGGGACCTCACGCGCTCGCCGTGGGCGAAGCGACCGCGGCGGCGCTGAGCCAGGCCCCCGGCGTGCGCGGCATCGACGATCTCCAGCGGGCTTTGGGCGTCCTCAACGCCTTCATCATCGGAGCGGTCCGCAGAGAGGTCACCGAGCGACGCACCGCCCGTTCCACCGGCACCGATGAGGCCGCCTGGCAGGCCAGCCTCGGCCCCTACCTCACACGCATGTTGAAAACCGGCAGGTACCCCACCGTCGCCCGGCTCGTCATCGACGGCGCCCACCTCAATGCCGAGGAAACCTTCAACCACAACCTGACCACCGTGTTGGACGGCATCACCAGCCGTCCCCGCACGTGACCCACTGCTCTGAGGCCAGCGGCCGGCTGGAAGCCGATGCACCTTGATCAGACATCCGGATCTGCCGCGGTTCATGCAGGCTGACCAGCCGTGTGTCGTCGCGCTCCGTGACGGCACTGGACGTCCGCTCGGATCGTGAAGTGCCGATCGGCCCCGCACCCACTGAGGATCGAGGGTCCGATCAGCCAAAACTTGTCGACATGACGAGAGATCGACCCGAATTTGCGCCTTGCGCTACGGCTCGTTGCCGTCGGCGCCGCGCACGCCTTGAGGTGCTCGTGCCGCCTGGTTCCCGACCAGCACGGCGTGTCCTCACCGACCACGGGCCGGGTCCTTCATGGCATCGCACCCCCTCGTGGACCGCGGTCAGAATGTGGCGATCGGGTTGACCGGGCTGCCGGACGTACCGGCCAAGCGGACCGGCGCGACGGCGAGGTGGAAGTCCCACTGGCCGAGCTCGGCAGCCGTCGTCGCGCACACCTCCAAGTCGCAGTTGTCGAGCAGCCACAGACCCATCGCGACGAGGCTCACGGCGTGAACCGGCATCAACACGTCTTCGTACCCCGACGGCTGAACGTCCTGGGGGGTGTCAGCGCCGATCAGCGCGACCTGCCGTTCATGCAGCCACGGCAGGCAGGACGCGTGCCAGCCGGCCTGCGTGAAACCGCCGGCCTCACCGGCCTCGTGCCGGACGCGGCCATAGCCGGTCCGCAGCAGTACCGCATCACCGGATCGCGCCCGCACACCCTGGCGACGCTCGGCCTCCTCGAGATCGTCGGGAAACACACCCTGCCCCGGTTCCAACCACGGCACATCGCGGACCCTCGCAACGTCCAGCAGGACACCACGCGTGATGATCCCGTTCGCCGCCGCCGTGACAGCCGCCCACGCCGATCCCGTTGCGGCGTCCACCAACGAGTGCGACCGCCCGTTGTACATCGTGCCGTCC
>WNGA01014319.1_pt1 | contig 12110 bp, 5 predicted proteins | sample 5400061 | NCBI WGS metagenome assembly WNGA01 (sample SAMN13153366, study PRJNA577476) | soil metagenome | isolation source: 100 cm soil or saprolite under grassland replicate 2 | place: USA:California | collected 2016-06-15
CCACGGCCTGCATGTCGGACAGAATCAACGTGTCGCGCTGCACCCGGTACGGGCTCACGACCCCCGAGTCCGACGCCGGTAGTGGCACGGGGCCCGAGGCAAACGCGGAGTCCCCACGCAGCAGCAAGCGGTGGCCCCCTTCGTCCCACAGCTCCATGGCGACGTTGGGCGTGTTGTCAGGCGCGATTCGGCGCATAGCGGCAAGCGCCCAATCGCGGCCGCGCTTCCCGCCCGAGGCGACGAAGTCCCGGACCCCTGGGTCCGCGACCATCGTCGCGAGCTGCGTGCGCTGCTGCGCCGTGGAGCGCAGAGATGCGTTGACCCACTCCTTGGTCGAGCGCTTCACGCGCTCCGAGGCGAACAAGAGGGCTGCCGTCCGCACCTGTTGATAGGCCGCGCCGAGCATCACGAGCACGACCGCCAGGAGCAAGGCGCTGAAGAGGAGCGGCAGCTTCCGCTCGATCGACCAGTTCCAGCTGCGTCGGGTCATGCCGGCGGTCCCCGTCGGTTAGGGTGTGTCGAGCACTTCGCGTACTCTACGAGCGATTGCCTCGGTGGTGAAGGGCTTGGGAAGGTAAGCGACGGCGGGGTCCAGAACGCCGTGGTGCACGATGGCCTGGTCGGCGTAGCCAGACATGTAGAGCACTCGCAAGTCGTTACGCTCCTTGCGCAAGGCGGCGGCGAGCGCGCGTCCGTCCATATCGGGGATCGTGACGTCGCTGAGCAACAAATGGATGGGGCCCTGGTGGCGGCGCGCGGTGTCGAGTGCCGCGTCGCCGCGCCCCGCCGCCAGGACGGTATACCCGCGCGCCTCGAGCGCCCGGTGGGCCACGTGCAACAACTGCTCGTCGTCCTCTACCAGCAGGACGGTCTCGGTGCCCACCAGCCCGAGCACGGGTGCGGTGGGTCGGGCGACGCGCTCCGCGGGAGCGTCGAGCGCCGGAAAGTAGATCTTGAAGGTCGTCCCCTGACCCGGCTCGCTGTAGACCCAGATGCTGCCGCCGCTTTGCTTCACGATGCCGTATACCGTTGCCAAGCCGAGGCCAGTGCCCCGGCCCGCCTCCTTGGTCGTGAAGAACGGCTCGAAGATGCGGGTCTGAGTTGCGGCATCCATCCCGGTTCCCGTGTCGCTCACGGCGAGCATCACGTGGGGGCCGGGGACCACGGTCGCGTGGCGCGCGGCGTAGTGTTCGTCGAGATCGACATTGGCCGTCTCGATCGTCAGCTTGCCGCCCTTCGGCATCGCGTCGCGCGCGTTGATGGCGAGATTGAGGATCACCTGCTCGATCTGATTGGGATCGGCCCGCACCGCGTGCAGGGTCGGCGCCGGGATCGCGCGGAGCTCGACGTTCTCGCCGAGCACCGGGCGCAACATCTTGTCCATGTTGTCGACGAGTACATTCACGTCGAGCGCCCGTGGCTCGAGCACCTGCTTGCGGCTGAACGCGAGCAGCTGGCGCGTCAATGCGGCGGCGCGTTGGGCGGCCTTGCGGATTTCCTCCACGTCCTCGCGCCGCTGGTCCGCGGCCGGTAGGTCCGCGGCGAGCAGGTCGGCGTAGCCGAGGATGGCCGTGAGGATATTGTTGAAGTCGTGCGCGACGCCGCCGGCCAACTGTCCCACGGCCTCCATCTTGCCCGCCTGGCGGAGCTGGTCTTCGAGTTGGCGGCGCTCGGTGACGTCGGTCGTCAGGACGAGCACGTGCGGCACCCCCTCGAGCTCGATCAACTCAGCCGAGTAGAGCAGTGTTCGCCGCGCGCCGTCCTTGGTCCGCCCTTCGATTTCAAGCTGCTGCACGCGGCCGAGTCGCTGGGTCTCTTGAATCGCCTGGGTTCGGTCTTCATGGCTGCGCCACAAGCCCAGATCGACCGTCGTACGGCCAATCGCCTCATCACGCGTGTAGCCCAACGTCCGTAAGAACGCCTCATTGACGTCGACCACGCGGCCCTCGAGCGTGGTGATGGCCATCCCCGAGGGGTTGGCGTTGAACGCTCTGGCGAACTTGGCTTCGGACCCGAGGAGGGCTTTGTGGGCCGCTGCGGTGGCCACGAGCGCGCGGCGGCGCTCCAGCGCGCCGACGAGCGCCGCGGGCAGCCGCACCAAGTGCCTCTTCACGACGTAGTCGGCCGCGCCCTGTTTGATGTAGTCGGCGGCGGTTTCTTCATCGAGGCTCCCCGTCACGACGATCACCGGAGTCTGGGGCCGCGCGTCGCGCGCGATGCGCAGGGCGTCCCGCGCAGTGAACTGCGGCATCGAATGGTCGGTGAGGATGACGTCGGGGTCCACTTCATCCAGCGCGGCGCGGAACCCGGGGGCGGAGTCGACGCGCCGGATCGTGACGTCGACGCCGGATTGCCGCAGCTGGCGCTGAATGAGCTCCGCGTCGTCTGGATTGTCCTCGGCGAGGAGGATGCGGATCGTCATCGCACGCGCGCCGGCGCCGGGCGCCGGAGCGATGTCAGGATCTCCGGGACGCGGAGGAACTCCGTGCTCTTGTCGAGGAACCAGTCGGCCCCGGCGGCGAGGCCACGCGCCTCGAGCTGCGGGTACGCATAGCTCGTCAGGACGACGACGACCGGGGTGGGCGTCAGCGACTTCGCCGCGCGAATGACCTCGAACCCATCGCCGTCGGGGAGCCGCAAGTCGACGAGCACGGCGTCGGGCCGTTTCGCCGGGAGACGTGCCAAGGCGTCGGCCACGCTCGCCGCCTCGCCGGCCACCTCCACGCCGCGCGTTTCGACGAGCATCGCTACGAGACGGGTGCGAACGATCTCCGAGTCTTCGACGACGAAGACCCGCAGCTTGCGGGAACGCCTCACGCCACCAAGGTGTCGTTCGCGGGAGCGAGTCGCATTGTACGAAGGCGTTGACGCGGCTGTCAGTCGCGACTGACAGCCGATCGTTCAACCGATGAGGGCGTGCTCCAGCGCGTAGCGCACGAGGTCGGCATTGGTCCGGAGCCGCAGCTTGCGAAGAATCCGCGCGCGGTAGGTACTAATCGTCTTGGGGCTGACCCCCGCCATGGCCGCGACTTCCTTATTACTCTTGCCGGCGCCGAGCAGGCGCAGCACTTCGTGCTCGCGCTCGGAGAGCCCGTCGCGGGGGCGGGGTATATGCCCCGCGGTCAACTCGGCGGCGATTCGTTCCGCCAACGAGGGCGTCACGTAGGTGCCGCCGGCGTGCACCTTGCGAATCGCGGCGACCAGCTCCGCGCCCGTACGCGTCTTGTTGACGTATCCCGCCGCGCCTCCCTGGAGGGCGCCCAGCGCCATGTTGCCCTCGGGGTGGACGCTCACGACCAGCACCCGCACGGCGGGATGGTCCTGTTTCAGCCGGGCGAGGAGCGGCAGAAACCCCGGACCCGGCATCGTGACGTCCAGGATCACCACGTCGGCGGGGGTGTGCGGCAGGCGGGCCAGCAGGTCGTTGCCGTCGACGGCTTCGCCGACCACCTGAATGTCCGCCTCTTCGCCGACGAGCTGGTGGACGCCGGCGCGCACCAGCGGGTGGTCGTCGGCGATGAGGAGGCGAATCATCCGGCGCGCGCGGTCGGGGCCGTACGGTCCACCGGCATGAAGACGCGCACGGTGGTCCCGCGTCCCGGGTCGCCGTGCACGGTGACGCGCCCGTGCCAGGTGATGGCGCGCTCCCGCATGCCGAGGATCCCGAGGGTCCCGGTGGCCTGAAGCTCTTCGGGGGTAATCCCGCGGCCGTCGTCGGCGACGACCAGCTCGAACGCCGTGGGCAGGACGTGGAGCCGGACCTCGACGCGGCGCGCCTTGGCGTGGCGGGCGACGTTGGTGAGGGCCTCCTGCAAGATCCGGAAGACCGCGGTCGCCTGGCCGCTGTCGAGCCCCGGCTCACCGCCCGTCATATGGACGGTGCAGGTGATCTCGGTGCGGCGCTTGAACTCGTCGGCCAGCCAGCGGATCGCCGCAGGCAGGCCGAGGTCGTCGAGGACGCCGGGGCGCAGCTCGGCGAGGATGCGGTGCAGCGCGTCCATGGTGGCGTCGATCACGCCCTCCATGCCGACGAGTTTGCGGCGCACGGGCGTCCCGCGCGCCGGGATCTTCTTGGCCAGCCACGCGAGGTCCATCTTCAGGGCCGTCAGCGCCTGTCCCACTTCGTCGTGGATCTCCCGCGCGATGCGGGTGCGTTCTTCTTCGCGGATCGCCTCCAGGCGGGCCGCGAGGTTACGCAGCTGCGCCTCGGTCCGTCTTCGCTCTGAGACCTCCATCATCGATCCGACCATGCGCACGGGGCGTCCGTCGGCATCGTGAATGACGTGGCCCCGGTCGTAGATCTGGGCGTACGCGCCGTCCTTGCGCCGGAACCGGTATTCGTCCGACCAGAAGATTTCGCCGCCGTCGATCGCCGCGCGGACCCCGTTGATGACCCGCTCCCGGTCGTCGGGATGGATCCGGTTGTGCCACGACTCGATCCTGGGTTCGACCTCATGCCCGGCGTAGCCGAACAGGGCGTGAAAGGCTTCGCCCCACCACAGCTCGTCGCTCTCGAAGTCCCAGTCCCATACCGCGTCGTTGGTCGCGCGGCTCACGAGCTGCAGGCGTTCCTCCGACTCGCGCAGGGCCCGCTCGGCCTGCTTGCGCGTGGTGATATCGCGGGTGATGCCGAGGACGGAATGGACGTCGCCCCGTGGGCTGCGCAGCGGAACGGCGTGTGTCTCCAGCCACCGCCGCGTTCCCTTGAATCCCACGATCTCGAACTCGAGCGTCCCCGACTCGCCCGCGAGTACGCGCTTCTCCAGGTCGGTGAACGCCTGGTGGTACTCCGGCACCACGAACGACAGCACCTTTTGGCCGACGATTTGTTCGGGCGTGTCCGCCTCGACCATCGCAAGGCCCGCCGGATTCATGCTGACGACGCGCCCACTGCCGTCGAGGACCTTGACGCATTCGGGCTCGGCGTCGACGATCGCCCGCAGCCACCCTTCGTTCTCGGCGAGCCGCTCCGCGGCCCGCTTGCGGTCCGTGATATCGACCGCGACGCCCATGCCGTAGATGACGGCGCCCGTCCCGTCGCGGATCGGCAGGAGGTGCACGGCGTGCGTGCGTCCCCCGTAGCATTCTTCGAACTCGACGATGTTCCCCGCCAGCGCCTCGCGCCGGAGCGGCGCCAGGCGGTTGGCCATGTCGGCGGGCAGGACGTCCCAGATCGTCCGCCCTTCCAGGGCTTCCTTCGACATCCCCACGCCGGCGAGGCTCGATCCGTCCACGAGCACGTAGCGCAGGTCGTGATCGAACAGGAACACCGAGGTATCGGGAAGGTTCGTGGCCAGCGCCCGGTAGCGGGCCTCGCTCAAGCGCAGCTCATCGACCGAGCGACGCCGTTCCGTGACGTCCTGTACGAACGCCTCGAAGTACTGTGGCTGGCCGGCGGTGTTCTGGACCGCATGCGCCGAGATCTGGACCCACAGCGGCGTGCCGTCTCGCTTGCGCCACTCGACTTCGACCGTCCAAGCGTCTGCGGAGCGACCGTAGCGGGCGACGAGTGCGGCGCGATCCTCGGCGCGCAAGTAGATGTCGCGGGCGAGATCCAGCTCGCGCAGATCCTCGGTCGACGCGTAGCCCAGCATCTTCGCGAGGGCGGGATTGGCGAGGAGGATGCGGCCGTCCAGCGTGGACTGGAAGATGCCGACTGACGCGAGCTCGAAGATCTCGCGGTACTGGCGTTGCGACTCGCGCAGCGCTCCCTCCGCGCGCTCGAGGGCGGCGCGCAGCCGCGCGGACGCCAGCGCCGGGTCGAGGCTGGTCATCTGTCCAGGGTCTCGCGGACTTTCCGCAGGAGCACGTCCGGCGCGAACGGTTTCTGCAGGAAGGCGCTGCCGTGCGTCAGCGCGCCCTTGTGCACCGCCGCGTCGCCCGGGTAGCCCGACATGTACAGGACGCGGATGCCGGCGCGGCGCGCGGCCAGCTGCTGCGCCAGGTCGCGGCCGCTCATGCCGGGCATGACCACGTCGGTCAGCAGCAGGTGGATCTCGCCGCCATGGCGCTCCACGATCCGCAGAGCATCGGTCGGGTCGGACGCGCACAGAATCGTGTATCCCTCGGCCTCGAGGGCGCGGCAGCTCAGCGACAGCACGGCGGCGTCGTCCTCGACGACGAGCAGCGTCTCCGAGCCGTGCGCGACGGTGGGGCGGGGGGCCGCCGGCGCCGTCGCCGACGGCGGCCGGTGGACCCGCGGCAAATACACTTTGAAACTGCTGCCTTGGGCGACTTCTGTGGAGACCGCGATGTACCCTCCACTCTGCTTCACGATGCCATACACCGTGGCGAGCCCCAGGCCGGTGCCCTGACCGACCTCCTTGGTCGTAAAAAACGGCTCGAACAGGTGGGCGCGGACGGTGGCGTCCATGCCCGTGCCCGTGTCGGTGACCGCGAGCATCGTGTACGCACCTGGGGAGGCCCCGAGGTGGTCCTGCGCGTACGCCGCGTCGAGCTCGACGTTGGCGGTCTCGATTGTGAGCCGGCCGCCGTCCGGCATCGCGTCGCGGGCATTGACGACCAGGTTCACGAGCACTTGCTCGATCTGACTGGGGTCGGCGCGCACGCGGCCCAGATCCGGTGCCGGGACCGTGACGAGCGCGATATGCTCGCCGATGAGCCGCCGCAGCATCCGGTCCATGTCCGCCACCACGACGTTGAGATCGAGGATCTCGGGCTGCAGCATCTGGCGGCGGCTGTACGCGAGCAGCTGACGCGTGAGCCCGGCCGCGCGCTCGGAGGCTTTGCGGATCTCCTCCACATCGCCGCGCATCGTGCCGCCCGCCGGCAGCTCGCGCAGCAGCAGCTGCGTGTTGCCGAGAATCGCCGTGAGCAGGTTATTGAAGTCGTGGGCGATGCCGCCCGCGAGCTGCCCGACCGCTTCCATCTTCTGTGATTGGCGGAACTGCTCCTCCAGGCGGCGCTGCTCGGAGACGTCGCGCTGCGTGCCCCAGACGCGGACGAGATGCTCGTTTTCGACGAAGCCGACGACGTTGTTCAAGAACACCCGCGGCCGGCCCTCCCGGTCCCGTTCCCGCGTCTCGGAGTCGGCGAGGCGGTACCCGGCGCGAATGAAGCTGCGCATCTGCTCCCGGTTGGCCGGGTCCGTCTGGTCGTGGAGGTCGGCGAGACGCGAGCCCACCAGCTCGCGCGCCTCCGCGAAGCCATACATGCGGGCCATCGCGTCGTTGCACTCCGCCACGATCGCGCCGTCGTACATGGCGTCCACCTGCTCCTCCTCGGAGAGGGTGAGCGGGACGGGCGGCTTGAACTCCAGCCGCGACACGCCTTCCGAGCTGTGCGCGATGAACGTGCGGTACCGCTCTTCGCTCTGGCGCAATGCGCTCTCGGCCTGTTTGCGCTCCGTGATGTCCACGCCGATCGCCAGCCAGCCGCCTTGCGCCAGCGGAACGTTCGCCCAGGTCGTATCGAGGATGCGGCCGTCACGCGTCCGGGTGCGGAAGTCGGTCCACTGGCTCGTGGGCGACCCGATGGAGTTCTTGACGCGCTGGCGCTCGACGGGGTCGGGGTACAGGTCCGCGAAGATGTCGCTGGAGCGCGCGTCATCCATCGTGAAGCCCAAGACGCGCGTCCACTCGCGGTTGCCCCATTCGATCAACCCCGTCGGATCGAGGAACACGAGCATCACGGGGATGTGCTCGACGATCTGTTGCAGCAGGTCTGTCTGCCGGCGCAGGGCGTCTTCGGCCCGTTTGCGCTCGACCGCCATGGCGATCTGCGAGGAGACGAAGATGAGGATCTCTTTGTCGCCGGGGCCGTAGCGGACCCCCTCCGAATAGCTCTGGGCCGCGACGACGCCGATCGTTCGGTCCTTGGCCACGAGCGGCGCACCCACCCAATCGATGGACGGCGCGCCGATCAGCTCGACCTCCCCGCGCGCCACGAGATCGTCGTACACGTCCGGGGTCGCGAGCAGCGGCGCGCCGGTGCGCAGCACGTACTCGGTCATGCCGCGTCGCAACGGCCGCGGCGCCGTGTCGTGTTCAGGATCGGCCTCGTCCACGAAGTAGGGGAAACTCAGGCTGTCGGTGGCGTCGTCGTACAAGGCCACGTAAAAGTTATGGGCCGGCATCAGCTCGCCGACGATGCGGTGCACGGCGGTGAGGAGCGCGTGGAGGTTCTCCGCCGTGAGCGCCGCCTCCGAGATCCGGTACGTCGCCTGCTGCACCCGCTCGGCGCGCCGCCGCTGCGTGACGTCGTGGGTCAGGCCGAGCAGCGTGTCGACGGCGCCACGGCTGTCGCGCGGTAGCGGGACCAGCTGCGTGTCGAGCCAGCGGCGCGCGCCCTTCAGCGTTGTCACCTCGAACTCCAGACGCCCAGGCGTGCCGCCCGCGACGCGCGCCACGAGCGCCTGAAACGCGGCCTTGTGCTCGGGGACCACGAGGTCCACCGCGGCCTGGCCGACGAGCTGCTCGGGACGCTCGGCGTCGAGCATCGTGAGGCCGGCCTGGTTCATCTGGAGGAGGATGCCGGCAGGCGACAGCAGTTTGACGCACTCGGGGGAGGCCTCGATGATCGTGCGCAGCAGGGTCTCGCGCTCCCCGATCGTGGCCTCGGCCCGCGCGCGCGCGGTGACGTCCCGGAAACTCCACACCCGGCCCACGGCCCGTCCGTCGAGCCGCTGAGGAATCGAGTACCGCTCGAAGATGCGACCGTCCTTGAACGCCAAGACGTCGAAGCTCTCGGCGTCCGGGTGGGCATAGAGGTCACGGACCTTGTCCACGAATTGCGCCGGCTCGACCAGCTGGTCCAGCACGTGCGCGATGAGACGCTCGTCGTCCCGCGTGTCGACCAGATCCTGGGGGATGCGCCACAGCTCCGCGAAGCGTCGGTTCTGCGAGACCACCCGGCCCTGGGGGTCCACGACCAGGATGCCGTCAGCGGTGGATTCGAGTGTGGATTGGAGCAGGGAAACGGTGAGGGCGTCGCCGGAGGGGCGCGCCGGTGCCGCGCGGGTGCTGGGCTTCGCTTTCGAGGACTTCCGGCGCCGTTCAGCCATGGCCTACGAATCTAGCGTGCGATAGCTCCCGAGGCAGGACTCGAACCTGCGACCCGCCGGTTAACAGCCGGCTGCTCTACCAACTGAGCTACTCGGGAAAGAGCGCGAAATATAGGGGAAGGGGGAAGGTCGTCGCTAGCTGGACGACCCTTGCGGCAACTCCGCCAAGACCATCCCCGCGACGATCAACGCTGCACCCGTCCACTGCATCGCCGATAGGCGCTCGCCAAGCCACCACCACGACGTGACCGTCGCGAACACCGGTTCGAAGCACAGCAGCAGCGCCGCCCGTGCCGACGACATCTCCCGCTGCGCTCGCATCTGCCACACCAGGGCGGCGGCCGTCGCGACGACGCCGGTGTAGATGAGCGCTGTTCCGAGCGCCAACGACCACTCGACCCGAATCGGCTCGAGCAGCGCCGCCGCGATCGCGGCCCCGACCGTCGTCCCGGCGACCTGGAGCCACACGAGGCGGCGCGCATCGTGCCTCCGGGACAGCTCCGTGACCGCGACGATGTGGCCGCCGAACACGAACGCCGTGATCAGCGTCCACAGGTCCCCCCGGTTTAGACCGCCGGCACTCGGCGCGGTGAGGAAATAGATCCCCACGCCCGCGATCGCCACGGCTGCCGTCACCCACCAGCGCAGCCGCTGGCGCAGAACCGTGAACGCCACGATCGGCGCCAGCACCGACGAAATCGCGACGATGAACGCCGAGCGCGCCGGCGTGGTGTACTGCAAACCCACCGCCTGGGTGGCGAACCCGGTCGCGAGCAGGAGGGTCAACAGCAGCCCGCCGCGCAGCTCGGCCGCGGACCAGGATGCGCGGAAGTCGACGAGCGGGGCGAGCGCCAGCGTGGCGATCGCGAAACGCATCGCGAGAAACGCCAGCGGCGAGCTCGCCGCCAACGCGCCCTTCACCACCACGAAGCTCACGCCCCAAACGGCCGTGGCCGCGATGATCAGCGCGTCTGCGCGGCGCGACGTCACGCCGGGCCCAATCGGCGCGCTTGATGACTTCGATGTTGTGTTCGATCACAAGCACGGTGTGCCCCGCATCGACGAGGCGATCGAGCACACGGCACAACACGCGCACGTCGTCGAGGTGCAGTCCGGTGGTGGGTTCGTCGAGGATGTAGAGTTTCCGCTTGCCGCGCGTGCGGCCGGCTGCGACGGCCAGCTCGCGCGCGATCTTCAGCCGTTGCGCCTCGCCCCCCGACAGCGTCGTGGCGGGCTGACCGAGCCGCAGATAGCCGAGGCCGACTTGCTGCAGGTGCCAGAGCGCCCGCGCCAGACGGGGATGGCGGTGCAGGCGCTGCATCGCCTCGTCCACGGTCCATTCGAGGACCTGGTCGATCGACTGTTTCGACTGTCCTTGGAGCTTCACCTCTCGGACTTCGCGCTTGAATCGTTTCCCTCCGCACGCCTCGCACGGCACGAACACGTTGGCGAGGAACACCATCTCCACGAGCACGTGGCCCGCGCCCTCGCAGGCCTCGCACCGGCCCCCCGCCACATTGAACGAGAACGTGCTCGGTGTGTAGCCGCGCGCCCGCGACAGCGCCTCGGCGGCGAAGAGCGCGCGCAGCTCGTCGAACGCTTTCACATATGTCACGGGGTTGGAGCGTGGCGTGCGGCCGATCGGCGTCTGGTCGATCAGGACCACATCTTCCAACACCTCCCAACCCTTGAGACCTCTCACCTCTCCGACCGTCTCCCCGAGGTGTTGTTTCGCGGTGTGACCCCCACGCAGCCGCGCTTCGAGCTGGCGGTACAGCACGTCGTGCACCAGCGTCGACTTCCCGGATCCCGACACGCCGGTCACCGCGGTGAGCGTGCCCAGCGGAATTCGGGTGGTGACGCCGGCGAGATTGTGCAGCCTGGCGCCCTGGATCTCGATCCAACGGACGGCGGGGCGGCGCGCCGAGGGAACACCGATGCACTTCTCGCCGGTCAGGTATTGGCCCGTCAACGTGCCCGCCTCGCGCACGCCGGCGGCGGGTCCCTCGTAGACGAGCTGTCCGCCGTTCGTCCCGCTGCCGGGACCCAGCTCCACCATCCAGTCCGCGGCGCGCATCGCGGCGGGATCGTGCTCCACGACGACGACCGTATTGCCGGCAGTCGACAGCCGTCGCAGCAGGCCGAGCAGGCGATCGACGTCGGCGGGGTGGAGACCGATCGACGGCTCGTCGAGCACGTACAGCGTGTCGACCAAGCGAGAACCGAGCGCGTTGGACAACGCGATGCGCTGCGCCTCACCGCCCGACAGCGTGCGGGTCAGACGATCCAGCGTGAGGTAGCCGAGACCGACGTCGTTCACGAAGCTGACGCGCGCGGTCAACTCGCCGAGGATGTGCTCTGCCACCCTCTGTTGAAACGCGGGCAAGCTGAGCTGCTGCAGCCACGCGGCGAGATCCGCGGCCGTGAGCGCGGTCCCCTCGGCGATCGTCTTGCCGGCCACGCGGACGGCGAGGGCCTCGGCCTTGAGACGCGCCCCGTGACAGGCGGGGCACGTCTTGGCGAGCTGGTACTGCCGCAGGAAGACCCGGATGTATTGCTTGTAGCGCTTCTCCTCGAGCCGTTCGAGGAAGGGGAAGATGCCGAGGTACCGTCCCTCGGTCGCCCGTAACAAGAAACGCCGGTCCTCTTTCGCGATGTCGCGCCACGGTGCATCGAGAGGAATGCGGCGCGCGCGGGCCGTTTCGCGCAGCAGGCGCCGGCGTCCTTCGTAACGCGGCTTGGTCCACGGGTCGAGGGCACCGGCGGCGAGCGAGCGCCGGGGATCGGGGACGATGAGCGACTCATCGTACTCGAGAATCGCGCCGAACCCATTGCAGGCCGGGCAGGCTCCGCGCGGATTGTTGAACGAGAAGAGTGTGGGTGCGAGCGCGGGAGCCGGCGTGCCGCACGCCGAGCAGGTGGGGTGCTCCGAGAAGCGGCGCCGGTCGCCGTTGGCAAGCGCGAGGGCCACGCCTTCCCCTTCATTGAAAGCGGTAGCCACGGCGTCGGCGAGTCGACTGCGGTTGTCGTCGCTGGCGGCGATTCGGTCTACGACGACCAAGACCTCGCGACCCTCGCGCACCCGTGC
>WNGA01010703.1_pt1 | contig 12108 bp, 7 predicted proteins | sample 5400061 | NCBI WGS metagenome assembly WNGA01 (sample SAMN13153366, study PRJNA577476) | soil metagenome | isolation source: 100 cm soil or saprolite under grassland replicate 2 | place: USA:California | collected 2016-06-15
CACCGTGAAGCCGAGCGGCGTGTAGACGGAAACGAACGATCGGTTCTCACCGGGCGCGAAGCGCGGGTCGAAGGGGCCGATCACCTCCGCCGGTAGACCCGCGTTCGGGGCAGTGTTGTCGAGCTGCAGTTCGAGCCGCCCGCGCAGCTGCGCGGCGCGCGCACCGGAGCCAGGATCGACATGGAGCGTGTACGTGATGTGGCGCTTCAGGTAGTAGTCAACCTTGTTGCCGGCGCCGTTCTGGGTGGTGACGAGGAGCGAATCGCTGTGGATTGCGGGCATCTTCCCTGCCACGTCCAGCTGCTGGGCCAGCGCCTCCTCCTCGGGTCGCGCCAAGGCCACGATCAGGTGCCCCTGACGCGCGGCTCGTCCGAGCGTGCGCGCGATCTTCGCCGGGTTCCCGAGCTGCTCGTGGGTGGCGCGATCCACGACGGCGTCGGCCACGTCGCCGAGGAAGTCGACGCGTTCGGGGTCTGCGCTGCCGAAGCGAACATAAGCGTCGCTCAGCGTGACCCGCACCACGTTGTCCGCAGTCAAGGGCTCCGGCCAGCCCGCCACGCTGACCGGGCCGGTCAATCGCAACAACGCTGCCAGGCCGTCGGGGTCGACGGCCAGGAACCCGTCCACCTGCTCACCGCTGGCGAGCCGGTACTGATCGGCCATGACCTGCGCGACTGTCGGGAAGTCGGGTGACATGTTGATGTTCTGCCACGCGCGCGACGGCTGGAAGCGCTGGTAGCGGCGCAGGTAGTCGTCCGGCGCCGTGAGCGGCCGGTCCGCGCCGGCGGGCGGATTCAATACCGAGATGCGCTCGAAGTGATCGAGAGTCACCTTGCCGTCCTGGGCGGTGAGGATCCCCCAGTTCCCGATGAATCCCCCGGTCGCGCGTTGCTCGGCGGTGTTCTGGACCGCGAGGAAGTAGCGGCGGGGACCCTGGCCGCCGAAGATGGCCGGCGCGAGGCGGGCCGACACGACTGCGTTGTCGGCTTCGTCAGACGCGTTGGCCAGCTCGTGATGCACCTTCCGCAGGCCGTCCCGCACCGGCGGCAGCAGGAAGGTGTGATCGATCCGGTCGAGTGACCGCACTGCTTGGTCGAGCTCGCGAGCGCCGCGCTGGAGCTCGGGTGTGACGCGCTGCACCTCGGCGAGCGGCACGGTGCCGTCGACGACGTGGAGCCGGTCGGGGTCGACGGTGCCGGCGGTCTTCTCCCCGCTCCGCGCGAGGTCGGCGCCGACGCGTGCGATGTCCCGAGCAGCGCGGAGGTTTGGCCCCACGACAGGGATCGCGAGACCCATCGACATGAGCGGGTTGTCGAGTATGTCTCGGGCGTCCTCGAACTCCCCGGCCGCGGCGGCAAACTGCGTGCGGGCCGTCTTGGCGTCGCCCGTTCTGGCGGCGTTGAGCGCTCGCTCTACAAGCACCCGCGCGTTGTCGACCGTGTGCCGCGCTTGGAACCCCGCGAGCGCAGACGGGACTGTGGCGATGGCGATCAGCACGAGAACGCCCAAAGCAGCGAGCTTGAATCGGCGGCTGAAGCCAGGGGCGTGCTCTCCGTACATGTTGCGCGCGCCGGTCACGAGCACGAGCGCCACGACGACCCCGCCACCGAGTGCCGCGCCGGCAATAGCAGCAAGCACCCCACGACCGATGAACACCGCAACGGTGGCGAGCACGAGTTGGATACCCATGAGCAGCGCGATGGCCCCGGTGCGGGGCAGACCGAGTGTCGAGAGCCGGTGAGACAGGTGATCCCGACGGCCGGGGGTCACGCGTCGTCGGTGGTGCAACTGACCGAGTGGCACAACGGTGATCTCGAGGAGCGGCACCGCCAGCAGCAAGAGCGGCACGAGCGCGCTGCTCGGTGCGCCGATCACCGGGGTCAGTTCGATGGCCAGGACCGCCGTGAGGTATCCGAGGAAGAGCGCGCCCCCTTCGTTCAGGAAGACGGAAGCCGGCCGCAGGTTGTAGGCGAGGAAGCCCACGCACGCGCCGCCGATCGCGGCGGCGACGACGGCCACGACGTTCTGGCTACCGAAGCCGGCGAGTGCGACGATCCCCGCGGCTGTGGCGCCGAACGTGCCGGCCGCCAGGCCGTCGGTCTCGTCGAGCCAGCGCGTTCCGATCGCGACCGCGACGATCACCACGATCGTCCCGACGACGTCGAGGGCGGCAACCCCCGTCATCTCGAGGCGTGCGCCGGTCGCCACCGCGGCCGCCGCCGCGACGGTCACGGCAGCGAGGCGGACCCAGCCGGGAAATGCATGGTCGTCGTCGGCGGTGCCGAACAATGCGAGCGCGACCGCCGCGGCCCCGGCCACGCCGATCCATGAGGGCACATTGGGCACCAGGAGCGATCCGACGATCACGCTGGCGACGAGCGCGAGACCGCCACGACGACGGGCGCGCTCCATCCCGCGTCGGGATCCCGCCCGCAGCGTGGCTGCGCCGACCATCGCCACGATGGCGGCGATCGTGAAGGCGAGGGCCCAGCGGCCGGGCACCTACTGGTCCAGACCGTCGTGACCGGCGGCGGCGAGCGCGGCCGGGCGCAAGTCCCCCTCGTCCGACACGACCCTGCCCGACGTCCTTCGCACGCGGGACCATATACCGACGACCGGTTCCTGGTACACGCGCGCTCGCAGCACCACTCCGGCGAGACCGGCCAACACCGCGACGCCTAGTGCAACACCCACCCACAGAGGGACCGCGCCGCTGCCACACGCGACCGCGAGGGTCGTGAGCACGCCTTCGACTCCGATGAGTGCTGCGACCGCGACCGGGGGTGACACCCCCAGGGCAACAAGACGGTGCGAGAGGTGGTCCTTCCCGCCGGTCATCACGCGTCGTCCGTGTCGGATTCGGGCAATCGTGACCATCGAAGTATCGAGCACCGGCAATGCCAGCAGCAAGATGGGTACCGCAACACTCCACGGCAGCGAGAGCTCCGGTCGGAGCTCGAGAACGGCGATCGATAACACGAAGCCGAGGAACAGGGAGCCGGCGTCGCCCATGAAGATCGATGCCGGACGCCAATTGTGGACGAGGAACCCCGCACACGCTCCGGCCAAGGCGGCACCCACGGTGGCCACCACCTCTTGGCCGCCGATGGCCGCGAGCGCAAACACGCCTCCGGCGATGACCCCCGCTGTACCTGCGGCCAGGCCGTCCATATTGTCGAAGAGATTCAGGGCGTTGGTCACGCCCACGATCCAGACCAGCGTGACCGCGATGTCGAGGGCTTGGATGCCGAACGGCTCGGCGCGCACGCCTGCGATCATCACGGCACCGGCCGCGCCCGCCTCGACCGCGAGGCGGAAGAAGGGCCCCAGCGTCCGGTGGTCATCCACGAGGCCCACCAACGCCACGCCGATACCGGCAAGGGCGACGACGGCGATGCGAGTGCCCAATCGCGGCTCGAGGAGCCACCCTGCGAGCGTTGCACCCGCGATCGCCACCCCACCCAAATATGGGATGTCGCGCGCGTGAACCTTCGTGGGCCCCGGTGAGTCGACGAGACCCACGTCGAGCGCGAGGAGGCGCAGGACCGGTACGGCAATCAAGCCGACGCCCGCTGCCAGGCCGAACGCAACAATCCAGCGGACCTGCACTGCCTACCGCCTCACAGCTGCTCGACGGCCGGCCCCTGCACCCGGCGACGGGTGTCGAGCACGTACTGGCCATGGGCCGCGACGAGATCGAAGTCGAACGCGTCGTGATCGGTGAGCACGACGACGGCATCGGCAGCGGTCAGCTCTTCGGGCACCAGCTCGACTCGAGCGATCCGCGGATCGACGGCGCGTTCCCAGACGTGCGGGTCTGCGGCCCGGACGTCGGCGCCCAGCAAGAGGAGCTGGTCGGCGACCCGCAGCGCAGGCGACTCGCGTGCGTCGCTGGTGTTGTGCTTGTAGGAGAGACCCAGGAGCAGAATGCGACTCCCGTGCACCGGCTTCGAGCGCTGGTTGAGCCCGACGACGAGGCGGCGAACGACATAGTCGGGCATACTCGCGTTGACGTCGTTGGCCAGCTCCACGAAGCGGAAGGTGTGCCCGAGTCGGCGACGCACCTGCCACGACAGGTAGCTCGGGTCGATCGGTAAACAGTGACCCCCGACGCCCGGACCGGGCCGGAAAGGCATGAAACCGAACGGCTTGGTGGCGGCCGCGTCGATGGCTTCGCACAGGTCGATGCCGAGGTCGTACGCAAACATTGCGAGCTCGTTCACGAGCGCGACGTTCACGTGCCGGAACGTGTTCTCGAGCAGCTTGGTGAGCTCGGCCTCCCTGGTGCCCGAGACGGCGACCGTGCGCTCGACCAACGTGTCGTAAAACGATCGCACTGCCTCGAGCGACGCGGCATCGATGCCCGAGACAACCTTGGGGATGCTGGTGAGATCCCAGCGGTCGTTGCCGGGATCGATGCGCTCGGGGCTGTACCCGACGTGGAAGTCCTCGCCCGCGACGAGACCGCTGCCGTCCTCGAGGATCGGCACGAGGAGCTCTTCGGTCGTTCCCGGGTACGTCGTCGACTCCAGGATCACGATCGAGCCGCGGCGCACCGACGGCGCGAGCGCCCTGCCCGCGGCCTCGATGAACGAGAGGTCGGGTGTTCCGTCACCGAACGGCGTCGGAACCGTGATGACGGCGATGTCGAAATCCCGGGCGTCCTCCGGCCGGCTCGTCACGAAGTACCGGTCCGTCGCGAGCGCCGCAATGGCCCGCTCGGCGGGGACGTCCTCGACGTGCGACTGCCCGATGCTCAGCCGCTTCGCGACTTCGCCGTCCGCGTCGAACCCGATGACGCGATACCCCACCTCGACGGCGCGCATCGCCAGCGGCAGACCGACATACCCCTGCCCGACGACGACCACGGTGGGGGTTCCTCTCACCGCCCCACGATTCACGGGGGCATGCTCGCAGATTCCGGCCCTGTGGAGAAGTCTTTGTCGTCACCTATTCCTCGTGTGTTCCTGAACGCGATCTCTCCTGGGTCGACTCCCGGACCACGTCGTCGAGGATGTGGTTCAGCGTGCGGGTCGGCTTCCAGCCGGTAAGGCTGGCGATTTTGCTGGTGTCCGGAACGCGACGAAGCATGTCCTCGAAGCCCGCTTCGTAGGCACGGTCGTACGGAATGAACTCTATGGGCGATGTGCTCCCCACGTGGCTCTTCACGCGCTGTGCGAGCTCGAGGATCGAGATCTCCTCGGTGGACCCCACGTTGAACACGTCGCCCTCGGCGTCGGGGTGGTCCAGCAGCTTCATGAGCGCATCGACCACGTCGCTGACGTGGCAGAAGCACCGCGTCTGCGAGCCGTCGCCGTACACGGTGAGAGGTTCCCCGGCGAGCGCCTGCCGCACCAAACGCGGGATCACCATGCCGTACGCCGGGCTCTGCCGGGACCCCACCGTGTTGAATAGCCGCGCGACGACCGTGGGCAGTCCGCGCTCCTTCTGGTACGCGTAGGCGAGGATCTCGTCGACTGCCTTGGAGGTGCTGTAGGCCCACCGCGCCACCGCCGGCGAGCCCAAGAGTCGGTCGGCGGTCTCAGCGAGCGGGACGTTCGTGTTCTTGCCGTAGATCTCCGACGTGCTGGCGAGCAGGATCTTCTTGCCGTACCGCTGGGCGGCAGCCAGCACGATCTCTGAGCCTCGGATGTTCGTCGTAAGCGACGGCAGCGGCTGCTCCACGATCAGCTTCACGCCGACGGCGGCAGCGAGGTGCACGACACCATCGGCCTCGCGGACGACCTCGTCCACGACCGACTCGTCGAGCACCGAACCCTGAACGAATCGCAGACTGTTATTGGCAGCTGCGCGGCCGAGGTTTTCCCTCTGCCCGGTTGAGAGGTTGTCGAGAACCACGACTCGACTGCCCTTGGCGAGCATCGCCTCTGCAAGATGAGAGCCGATGAACCCCGCGCCCCCGGTAATCAGGTATGTCATCAGGGGCTCCCCGACCGTCCTACCGCACTGACCAACAATTGCGCGCTACGCCAGATCTGTCGGCCGCAGCTGCGATTCTGCTCGCCGGCCCTGGACGATCACCTCTGCGACGCGCTCGCCGGCCCTGCCGTCCCACAGCTTGGGGCACCGTCGCTCCACTCCTTGTCTCAGCACGCGGCGTGCTTCCCCAACGATTCGGTCAGGGTCCCGACCTACGAGCACATTGGTCCCCTCGGTCAGCGTGATGGGGCGCTCTGTGTTGTCGCGCAACGTAAGGCACGGTACGCCCAGTACCGTTGTCTCTTCCTGCACGCCACCGGAATCGGTGAGCACGAGACGCGCCGACGCCTCCATGGCGACAAAATCCAGATACCCAACTGGATCGATGACGATGAGCCCCTCATATGGGCGCTCGGGGAGTTGCCGACGCGTCCTCGGATGAACGGGAAACACGAGTGGGATCTCGCGCGCCAGTTCCTCCAGCGCTCTCAATAAACCGACAAGAGTGTCGTCGTCGACATTGGCTGGCCGATGGACCGTCACCAATCCGTACTCCCCCGGCCGAAGTCCGATTTCGCCGAGAATCGGGCGGCAGAGGGCACGGTCAAGATTCGAGAGCAACGTATCGACCATGACGTTCCCGACCAGGTGCACCTGATCCGGGCGGTACCCTTCACGGAGAAGGTTCTCTGCCGCGTCGTGCGAGGGCGCCATCAGGTAATCGCTCACGCGATCGGTCACGACCCGGTTCACTTCTTCGGGCATCGACCAATCGCGACTGCGAAGGCCAGCCTCGACGTGTGCCACGAGTGGACCTGCCTTTGCGGCAGTGAGTGCGCAGGCCATTGTCGAGTTCACGTCCCCGACGACGACCACAACATCGGGATGCCACTCGTCGAGCAATGGTTCGAAAGCGGTCATCACGCGCGCCGTCTGCTCCGCATGGGTGCCGGAGCCGACAGCGAGCGTCCGATCGGGTGATCGGATCCCGAGTTCTCGGAGAAACACAGCGCTGAGCGTGTCGTCGTAGTGCTGGCCGGTGTGAACGAGAAGCGTCTCGACTGCACGCTCCTCGATTGCCGTTACGACGGGCTTCACCTTCATGAAATTGGGCCTCGCCCCAGCGACACAAACGACACGCACAGTGGCGGACGATACCGCCGAGCAGCGCTTCACAGGGTGCACGCGATCGGGTGGCTAGCGTTCCGACCATGGCGTCACAGAAGGAGCGCACCCTGCTGTTCGTCCGGACAGTTCGCCACCTACGCCCGACGCAGATCGTCCATCGGGCCCGATTGAGGGCCCAACTCGGCGTCATCCGGCACGCGCCGTTCCTGGCACGCTTCTTGACCACTCGGCGACGAGGTCGCGTGGGCTGGCCGGCCGACTTTGCCCCGCTCGACCTCCGGCGCGCATACCCATCACGTGATGCCGAACTTCTCGCGGCGGGCAAATTCCGGCTCCTAGGAGAAGAACGAGAGCTCGGCAATCCGCCCGATTGGCAGCACACGTCACAGAGCCGGCTCTGGCGCTTCCGCCTGCACGACTTCGAGTGGTCATTCGTATTCGCTCAACATGCAGACCGAGAGTGGTCGCGACGTGAGTTTCGAAGACTCTGGGACTCGTGGCGTACCACTGTCCGCTTCGGCGACCGCGACGCATGGGCTCCCTACGTAGCGTCACTCCGGGCCTGGGCACTGCTTTGCGTTTTCGACCGACTCATTCGCGGCTCGCCGTTGGAGCCTGCGTATGTCGACGAGCTCGCGCTACACACAGGCTTTGTTCGCGCCCACCTAGAGCGTGACGTGGCCGGGAATCATCTCATCAAGAACCTCAAGGCCCTCCTGGGCTTGGGTATCTTCCTCAACGACCGTCTTCTGAGCAGCCGTGCGTTGCACGGTCTCGTAGACGCGGCACGGTCGCAGGTGCTTCGGGATGGCGGGCACTACGAGCGATCGCCTTCGTACCACTGCCAGGTACTCGGTGATCTCATCGACAGCCGCGAGCTTGCGCGGTCGGCAGACCTCGTACGAAGCGACGAGCTCGATCAGATCATTTCGAAGATGCGACTGTGGCTGGGGGCCGTTCTGCTCCCGGACGGCGACGTTCCGCTCTTCAACGATTGCACGCTTGTTGGACCGGACGAGATTGCCCTCCTCGCGCCGATACAACCCGAGCCGTCACGCCTCGTCGTCCTCGAACCTTCAGGATACGTTGTCGCGCGCCCCAACGAGCGACTGCACCTGGTGCTCGATGTGGGCCCGCCCTGCCCACCAGAACTGCCTGCTCACGCACATGCCGACTGTCTCAGCTTTGAACTCGCCGTCGATGGGAGGCGACTCCTCGTCGATACTGGAACCTCCACCTACGATGCTGGCTGTCGGCGCCAGTACGAGCGTTCGACAAGTGCTCACAACACCCTCGAAGTCGACGGACAGGATCAGAGTGAAGTGTGGAGCGTCTTTCGAACCGCACGGCGCGCGGTTCCGAAGCTGGAGTCCGCCGAGGTGCATACAGAAGAGGTCGTCGTATCCGCATCGCACACCGGGTATCGACGTCTGCCCGGACGCCCAGCACATCGCCGCACCTGGCAGGTCACCGCAAACCGGGTCGTCATCTTCGACGAGCTGCTTGGCAGCGGTCATCACCACGCCGTGGCCCGGTTGCACCTCGCACCAGGACTGGACGCAACCCGCGATGGGAGTGACGTTCAGATCGGGCCGTTGACGATTGGCAGTTCGGTACCACTGTTCATCGAGCGAGAGATGGTGGCCACTGGCTTCAATGAGCTCTGGCCCAGCCATGTCGTGAGCGCCGAACTCGAACAGGGCCTTCCGATCTGCGTCACCACTGAGATCCGACTGGACGAGTCGGAACCCGAAAGATCTCGCTGTGGGATGGTCGGCTGATGTGTGGCTGGGTCGGCGTCTTCGGCGAGACGGTCGATCATGAACGGCTACAGCGGGTCTGCGACCTCCTGCGATCGCGAGGTCCTGACGGCGAGGGACAGTACGTCAGCCGGGAAGGTGCAATGCCCGCAGCTCTCGGCCATACGCGCTTGGCGATCATCGACCCGAGCACTGCTGGAGCTCAGCCGATGCGAGACAACGAGCGCGGGGTCAGCATCGTCTACAACGGCGAGATCTATAACTCGCCCCAGCTCCGGCTCGAGTTACAGCGCGGAGGCGCGCAATTTCGTTCGACCTCCGACACAGAGGTGATCCTGCGTGGCTGGGAGATGTGGGGCGAGGCGGTCCTGGATCGCATCGAAGGAATCTTCTCGTTCGCCATTCTGGATGAATGCTCGGGGCGCGCCCTCTTGGCACGCGACCGCCTGGGTGTGAAGCCGCTCTACTGGGCCGAGGTGGACGGCGCCGTGGCCGCGGGCTCGGGTCCGCGGGCGATCCTCTCGTTGTTCCCGCAGCTGCGCGCTGACCTCGACCCGGTCGCGCTGGCCGAGTATCTGACGCTCTTGTGGATCCCGCACCCGCGGACCCCGTGGGCGGCGATCAGGAAGCTCCCACCCGGATCGGCGTTGACCGTAGACCCCTCCGGCGTGCGGCAATGGCGCTACTGGTCACCGCCCGAGCCGAGCCACGAGGCAGGAGCGCCGCTTGCCGGCGAGCCATTACGAGAAGCGGTCGAGCGAGCGACAGCCCGTCAGTTGCTCAGTGACGTGCCGGTCGGTTTGCTCCTGTCCGGAGGCCTTGACTCCTCGCTCCTGCTGGCGTTCATGGCGCGGTACTACTCGGGCGGTCTGCTGTCAGCGGTCAGCGCGCGGTACAACAGGCAGCGCAGCGCCTCGAGGTCGCTCCCGACGATGCAGCGTTCGCGCGCCTCGTTGCATCGGCCCATCCGTCGGTCCAACTTCAGGAGGTCGTCATCGACGACGACCCGGACGTTGCTCTCGACGCGCTCGCCCCGGACTTCGACGATCCTGTCGCTGATCCGGCTGCCGTTACACTTCACCGTCTTGTTCGCTCCAGCGAGCCCAAGGTCCTCCTATCGGGTGTCGGCGGTGAGGAGCTCTTCGCGGGTTACCCGCGCCACGCGGGTCTGGCGCTCGCGCGTCGGGTAGCTGACGCGCCCACCAGCCTGCGGCGATCCGCTGGCGCGGCGGCGTCGCTGCTGTACGGGTCCCGCCCGGGACCGTTGTACGCGACACGTCGGAATCTGCAGAAGCTGGTACGCGCGACCGGCGGCCGTCGAGTGCCCCACTACTGGCGGATGCTCAGCCAGCTCACCTACGAGGAGCTCGACTCGCTCGTGCCGGGCGCGGCGAACTCGGCCCACGACGAGCTCGACGGTTGCACAACACCGCTGGCGCGCACGACGCTGGCCGATGCGCTGACCTTCGACCGTGAGCAATTCCTGCCGAACCTGAACCTCGCGTACGTGGACAAAGCGTCGATGGCCGCGGGCGTCGAGGTGAGGGTGCCCCTGCTCGACGAGAGTGTGGTCGCTCTGGCCTTCCCGGCTCCGCCCCAGACGTTCGTGCGAGACGGCGCGACGAAAGCACCCCTCCGCCACGCAGCTGCCGGTCTCGTGCCTCGCCAAGTGATCGACCGGCCCAAGAGCGGCTTCGGCGGCCCGGTTCGAGACTGGTTCCGAAGCGATCGGACGTCATCGCTCATGGAACGAGTGGAGGCATTGGCCGACACTGGCCTCGTCGAACGGGAGGCCGCACGCCACGTGGTACGTGGCGCAGCGACGGGTCGTCGCGACTCGGCATTGGCCGCGTGGGCGCTGGCCTGCCTTCAGGCGTGGCACGCGACGCACGTGGCGTCGGCAGGACCGGTTCGGCCTGTTCCGGTGCAGGGGTGATGGATCGGTGAAGCAAGTCGTGCAGCCGGTGTCGGGCGGACCGGTCAAGGTCGTGGACGTTCCCCGTCCTGCGATCGGCCCCACCGAGGTTCTGGTCCACACACGGGCGTCCGTGATCTCGGCTGGCACGGAGCGAGCCGTCACGTCACTCGCTCGTGCCAGCCTCCTCTCGAAGGCGCGGGCGCGCCCCGATCTTGTGCGCCGGCTGGTCAAGAAGGCGCGCGCCGAGGGCATCGCTCCTGCACTTCGCGCAGTACGCGGCCGATTGGGCGAGGACGTCCCGCTCGGCTACTCCGGCGCCGGAACCGCCATCGAGGTCGGCGAGTACGTCGAAGGTGTCGCGCCGGGCCAGCTCGTCGCCACGGGAGGCGCCGGCAAGGCGAACCACGCCGAGTTCCAGGCGGTGCCCGGGCTCCTGTGCGCGACCGTGCCCGACGGCGTGACCGCCGAGGACGCCGCATTCGCGACGATCGCCTCCGTCGCGCTGCACGGGCTGCGGCTCGCGGAGGTCGAGCCCGGATCCCGCGTGGTTGTCATTGGACTGGGGCTCCTCGGACAACTCGCTATACGGCTGGCTCTGGTGGCTGGCTGCCAGGTGGCCGGCATCGATCTCGCGGAGTTCGCGGTGGAACGCGCAACGGCCGGGGGCGCCGTGGCTCTGGTCGAGCGAGGAGAGGAGACGACCGAGCGGATCGTGGAATGGTCCCGGGGGCGAGGGGTCGATGCAGTGCTGCTCACCGCTGCATCGAAGTCATCGGACGCTGTGTTGCGCGTTCCTGCTCTTTGCCGCGATCGAGCGACAGTCGTGGTGGTCGGTGACGTTGGCCTCTCGTTGGAGCGTGGTCCCTTCTACGAGAAGGAACTGAGCCTGCGGTTCGCTCGGTCGTACGGTCCCGGGCGCTACGACCGGTCGTACGAGGAATGGGGCGTTGACTACCCGCTCGGCCAAGTGCGCTTCACCGAAGGACGCAACCTCGAGGCAACCCTCGATCTGCTCGGCACGGGCCGCTTGGTAGTCAGCGACCTCGTCACCCACCGCTTCCCCGTGACGGAGGCGCCGGAAGCCTACGACCTCATCGAATCCCGGCGGGAGCCCTATCTCGGAGTGACGTTCGCGTACGAGAGTGCGGACACGCGGGCGGAGAAAGTCGTTCGGCTGCGACCTCCGCGGGGCGATGCGGCCGACGGGGTCGGCCTGGTGGGCGCCGGGGCATTCGCCTCCTCGGTGCTGATCCCCGCCTTCAAGGACGCGGGGTTCTCTCGGTTTGTATCTGTGGCCTCGGCGTCGGGATTGTCCGCCCGCCGGATGGCCACCCGGTCGGGGTTCGAGAAGGTGGCATCGGG
>WNGA01011718.1_pt1 | contig 12108 bp, 10 predicted proteins | sample 5400061 | NCBI WGS metagenome assembly WNGA01 (sample SAMN13153366, study PRJNA577476) | soil metagenome | isolation source: 100 cm soil or saprolite under grassland replicate 2 | place: USA:California | collected 2016-06-15
ATGCTGCTGGGGATCGTGAACTTCATCGTCGACGACCAGCAGGCCCACGCGATCGTCGAGCGGCTCGTGGACGCGCTGCCCGCGGGCAGCTACCTGGCGATGACCCACCCCACCACGGAAGTCCACGGCGAAGAGGTCGAAGAGGCCATGCGGCAGTGGAACCAGAGCGGCGCCGCGCCGATCTGTGCCCGCGGCCGCCAGGAGCTGGCCCGCTTCTTCGACGGTCTGGAACTGCTGGAGCCCGGGGTCGTCTCCTCCTCGCAGTGGCGGCCCGACCCCGCCAACGGCAAGCCGGTCGAGGTGGCCGAGTACTGCGCCGTCGGACGCAAACCGTAATGCGCCACGAGGCGCTTGTGTCATATCCCTGGGCGTAGCAGGGAGGGATTCGGAAGGAGGTCTCTGGGTCTAATGGCTTACCTGGATCCGAAAGGTGAAGGGGACAATAACATGCCAGGAAAGCAGCAGTTGCGCTCAGGCGTATGAGGCGAGGCGTTGCGGGACCCGCGCGATATGGTGAAAGCTGGATTGCCTTGAGAACTTCCTTGGCAATGTTGACCTCGAGCACGTAAGACAGCCCCGTTCGCGCCATCGCCATGAGGTTGAGCCATCCTGGGGTCCGTGCTCCACGACGACGGGCGAGTCGCTTGTCAGATCGGCCAGGTCTGTTCGTACCAGCACCCAGATCGTCGTGGTCGCCGTCCAGGTCTTGAAGGACCTCGGCCAGCGGCATCCCAACCCCTTGGCGGCCTGGTGCTCACGGTCGGCCGATGCCATGCGGCCATCGTGACCCGCTCGGTTCGACCAGTCGGCAGGCCACGGTGGAGCGGAAGCTGCGCAGCAGATTGGGCGCCGGGACTCCTCATCTGCTGCGTTGAAGAAGCGCCAGATGGTTTCCGTGGCGTCCAGTGCCGTGGATGGTCGATCGAGCTGCAGCGCCCGCGCGATCGCCGGGTTCGGACCCGGCTGGCCGGGCCACTGGTGCCCCGCACCGGCGATGGTGATCAACTCCACGCTTCGACCGTCGGGGCAGTTCGCGACCGACGTGGTGACCGGACCGGCGCTGCTGACCGAAGGCCGGGCGCAGCGGTCGATCCCGCGCCAGGTGCTGATCAGCGTGGGCACGGGTGGGCCGTCAATCCTGACCGGACCAGCGGCGCCGGCACCGCCGTTGTCCCGCTTGCCCATGCCCCCGGTGTAGGGGATGGTCTGGTCCGCGGTACCGTGGATGTGGATCACCGAGATCGGCGCGGGCGACGGGCAGGGGCCGAGCATGGTCATCTCGATCGGCGCCCGGCCACCCTGGGGAAAACCGTCGGTCGGATCGGTACGCAGGATCATCGGCTTCGCCGTCCCGAGGTCTGGGGTCGACCCGCTGGGGATCAGGTTGCACCACCGGATCGAACCCGGCTACCGCCGCCTGATGCCTCACCACCAGCAGGCAGGCGCCCCGGATCGGGCCAGCGTGCCTGGGCTGGGTCGCTCAGGCCAGTTCCTCGGCCACCGAGGGACGCCCTGCCTGCTGATCGGATCGACCAGGGAGCTGCGCGGCGCGGCGCGGCAGCACCCGGGCTGCATGCAGCTGCTGCTCCCCGCCCAGCCCGAGGAGATCGCTGATGGGGTGCGGCTGCTGATCGGCCCGCCATCGGCGGACAGGCTGCCCGATCTCGTCGATCTTGAGATCGTCAGGATCGACCTGCGAGCTCGCACCATCCAGGTGGAGGGCAAGCCCAAGGTGTTGCCACCCGCGGTAGTGTCCCTGGCGTCCACGCGGCCGTAACGATTCCGGGACGGTGACCAGCGATCCTCAGCGGTGAAACAGGGAATGTCGACGGCAGCCTCGAACGCCACAGGAGGTCGAGATGGCCACGCCTGCCGTTCCGCTCGAGGTCCAAGCCGTCTTCCGTGAGGTTCGCACCTGCGAGTTCACCACCCTGGCCAAGGACAACACGCCGATCACCTGGCCGACGGTGGCGCTGTACCAGCCCGCCCAGGCGCGGTTCGTCATCACCACCTCGATCGGCTTGCCCCACAAGGCCTACAACCTCCGGCGGACCCCTCGGGTGGCGATGCTGTATTCCGATCCGACCGGCAGCGGCTTGGCCGCGCCACCGGCGGTGCTGGTCCAAGGCGACGCCATCTGCCCCGACCAGATCGTGACCCGCAGCGACGAGCTGGACGAGCTCGGTCGCCTGATCATGGTCCGCCAGCCGGTCTCGGCCAGGTACTCGGCCAACCCACTGGCCCGCTACCTGTCGGACTGGTACCTCATGCGGCTGCTGATCTACATCACGCCCCGCCGGATCCGCTGGTGGCCGCGCGGTGACTTCTCGCGTCCGGCGGCAGAGCTGGAGATCGACCATGTGGGGTGAGATCGTCAAGCGCCTGCCACGCTTCCCGAGCGCGGTCCTGACCGGCCTGGACGCCAGCGGCGACGCGGTCAGCGTGCGCTGCCAGCCCACGGTGGACCACCAGGCACAGGTCCTGCGGGTGCTGGTGCCCGATGGGCTGGGGATCGTCCCCGGCCCGGCCGGGCTGCTCTGCCACCGGCACGACGACCAGCTCTGGGGGCTCAAGAGCTTCCTGCTCCGAGGCAGCCTGGAACCAGCCGACCACGACTGGGTGTTCCACCCGCATCAGCTCGTGCGTGGCTTGGACACCACACCGCTCAGCAACCTGCGACTGCTGCGCAACAGCCGTCGCACCGCCAAGCGCTACCTTGCCGCCCGCGGCCTGGCGCGCCCGACGATCCCATGGGAGCACTACGCCCAGCTCAAGAACCAGGCCCGTGTCGACGACGCGTGAGCCTGGTTCTGACCGACAGAACGCGGCCCATGTGGCGGGCGGCGGTCGCGACTGATCGACCTCGCCGCCGATTATCCGCCGGAGGCCTCGACCACCAGGTCGGTGGCGACTCCGAGCAGGAAGCCGGCCGCAAGGCCCCACAGGGTGATCTCCCACGACAGGCGCCGGCCGACCGGGAGGATCTCGCCGATGACGTACAGGATCGCCCCGGCGGCCAGGGCCAGGCAGCCGACATAGACGAACGCCGAATCGAACGAGGTGCCGACGATCGTGCCGAGGAATGTCGGGCCGCCGCCGATCAGCCCCGCCAGCCCCAGCCAGCCCCAGGAGGCCCGCACGCCGGCCGCGCCCAGCGGCCCGACGACGCCGAAGCCCTCGGTGGCGTTGTGGAGCCCAAAGCCGACGATCAGCAGCGTGGCCAGGGAGATCTCGCCGCTGTGGGCGGCCTGGCCGATGGCCAGCCCCTCGGAGAAGTTGTGCAGGCCGATGCCGGCGGCGATCGACATGCCGACCCGCAGCGCGGCAGCCTCCGCGGGCGGGCGGGTGGCCTCGGCGGCCGCCATCGCCCCCGGGCCGATGCTGGTGCCGGCCGGGCGCCCACGGCGGGGCCACGCCCGAGCGAGGTAGAACAGCGCCAGCAGGCCCACCCCGAAGCCGGCGATGTAGACGAGCCCGAGCCCGGCGAACCGCCCCCAGGGGCCCTCGCCGGCCTTGGCCGTGGTCATCGCGTCCTCGACCGGCTCGGTGGCGTGGGCGAGGATGTCAAACAGCAGGAACACCAGGATGCCGGCGGAGGCGGCGTTCAGGAACGCCTTGGCGCGCAACCGCTGGGTGCGCACGCGGCCGACGGGCAGGCCGAGGTAGATGGTGAAGCCGGCGATGGCGCCGAGCAGGACGGTCTGTGCCGTGGACATGGCATGGCTCCAGCCGAGATCGGGGACAGGACTTAGGCATGCCTAACTCAACGTTGGGGTAGCCTAAGTTGCTGCCGGCTGGAATGCAAGGGATGCCCGCTCTGCGCGCGAGTTGTCCGGCATGGCCGTAGACCCGGATGCATCGCGCGATGAATGGATCGAAGGACACCAGGTGCACGACGCGGCGGACGATGGACTATGAGGTGCGCGGCTCTGCTTCGTCGGCGGGTCGCAGGAGCCAGCGGTAGCCGATGCCTGGGTCGGTCGCGATGCGCTTTGGGCGTCCGGGGTCGGGCTCGAGCTTCTTGCGGAGCTGGCTGATGAAGACCCGCAGGACGTCGACATCGCCGGCGTAGCCGGGACCCCACACCCGTTCGAGCAGCCAGTGGTGCGTGAGCAGCTTCCCCGGGTGCTGGCAGAGCTCGGCCAGCAACGCCCACTCGGTCTTGGTCAGGCGCACCTCGACGCCTGATCGGGCGACCCGGTGGCTGTCGAGGTCGATCTCGAGATCGTCGGCGCGGAAGCGCACGGGCCTGGGTCCCCCTTGGGCGCTGGCGCGGCGCAGCAGGGCGCGGACTCGGGCTATGAGCTCGTCGATCCCGAACGGTTTGGTCAGGTAGTCGTCGGCGCCCAGGTCGAGCGCGGCGACCTTGTCGGGCTCCTCCTCGCGCACCGACAGCACCAGGATGGGCACCTGGCTCCAGCCCCGCAGCTGCCGGCAGACCTCCAGGCCGTCCAGGGCCGGGAGGTTCAGGTCGAGCACCACCAGGTCGGGCTGGAACGCCGCCGCCGCGGTGAGGGCCTCCTCGCCGTCGGTCGCCAGCTGCACCTGGTAGCCGCGGGCCGTCAGCGCGCGCCCGACCGCCCGTCGGATGCTCTGCTCGTCGTCGACGACGAGGACTCGGCCCTTGCTCATCGCCCGGTCGTGCCCGTTGGGAGGGAGCACGCGAAGGTCGCGCCACCGCCTGGTGTCTCCTCGACCCAGATCTGCCCGTGCATCAGCGTCAAGAAGCCCTTGCTGATCGCCAGGCCCAGCCCGGTGCCGAGGCGGGGTTGCCGCTGGCTCGGCTGGTAGAAGGGGTAGAAGAGCTGCTCGCGGAGGCTCTCGGGGACACCGTTGCCGTGATCGACGATGCGGACGGTCGTCTGGGTATCGGCCCCTTCGGCACGCACCTCGATCTGGTGGTTGCCGCTCCGGGCCGCTGCCTTGGCCGCGTTGTCCAGCAGGTTGGCCACCACGCGGTCCAGGAACATCGGGTCTGCCCGCACGAGGCACTCGGCCGCCTCGACGTTCAGGCGGACGGAAAGCTGTGGCCATTGGCGCTGGAGACGGTCCACGCACGGCGCGAGGACCTCGGCGAGATCGACGTTCTGCGGTCGTGCCTTGAGCATGCCGCCCTCGATGCGGGACATGTCCAGCAGGTTGGCGATCAGCGCAGCGAGCCGGTCCGCCTCCTTGTCGATGCTGTCGAGGGCGTCGCGCGCGTCGTCGGCACCACGCTGGACGTCCTGGCCGAGCAGGTCGGTGACGGACGCTTTGATCGCGGCCAGCGGGCTGCGCAAGTCATGAGAGACCGCCGCCAGCAGCGAGCGGCGGATGTGCTCGGTCCGCCGATAGGCTTCCGCCTCGGTCGCGGCGTGCAGCAGCCGGTCGCGTTCCAGCACGAGCGCGAACTGGTCGCAGAAGGCCCGCAGCACGCGGCGCTCGGTCTGGTCCAGGGGTGGCCGGTCGCCCCGCAACAGCAGCAGGCCGAGTGATTGCCCACCGGCCGACAGCGGCAGCCGCTCAGGCGGATGCGTCTCGGCGCCCGGGTCCGGCTCATTTGGCAGCCCGCCCGGCGCGGCGCCCACCGTGACCTGCTCGCGCAGCCCATCCTGATCGGGGTCGTGCACGTACAGGGCTCCGGCCACAAAACCGAACAGGCGGAGCAGCCGCGACAGGATGGCCTGGTAGGAGCCCGGTCCTGGGACCAGCGCGACCAGCTCAGCGCTGAGCGTCTGGAGGGTGCGCAGCTCCCGCTCGCGGGCCTCGGCGGCCTCGGCCCGCTCGGTGGCGCGAGCCAGCAGCGCGGAGATCAGGATCGACAGCCCAAGGAACACAAACAGGACCACGACGTCCTCGGCGCGGGCGATGACGAAGGTGCCGTAGGGGGGCAGAAAGAAGAAGTTGAAGGTCAACGACCCGAGCAGCGAGGCGAGGATGCCCGGCCCGAGCCCGCCGATCGCGGCGGCGGCGACCACCACGACCAGGAAACCGAACCCCTTGGACAGCGGCGTGGTGTGGTCGCGGAAGGCGAGCAATCCCAGGGTCAGCGCAATGGTTCCCACGGTCGCGACGGCGTAGCCGGCCGCGCGGCGCTGTGGGTGGCGCATGCCGAGCCGGGTCAGCAGCGGCCAAACCCGGACCCTGAGGTGCGGGGTGCGCAAAGGCCTGCGCCCACTCGGTGTCGTCGCGGTCATCTCCCCCAGAGTGTGCACCCTGGCCGGGCCACCAGGACCTCGCCCGGCCGGCGCGCCGTCCCATCCCCGCCGGCTGAATCCGAACATTTCCCATAGACGCCGCGGCGGTTTCCTCACAGATCCCTTAGGCCCCATCCCTACCGTTGGCCGCGGGCTTGGTCTGAAGGGAATGGTTGGCCGATCGTGAGTCGAACGCCCGTCATCAGCGAGCCAGCCTCGCGTCCCGTGGCGGATGCGCCACCCTCACCACGCGGTAACGGCTATCAGCCCGCCAGTGCGACCTGGCCGCTGTACCGGATGAAGCGGCTGGTGCTCGGCCCGCCGCTCCAGACCAAACGGCTGGTCCACGAGCGGCTGCGCAAGGTGGTCGCGCTGGCGGTGCTGGCGTCCGACAACATCTCCTCCAGCGCCTACGGCACCGAGCAGGTCATGCTGCCGCTGCTGGTCGCCGGGTCGGCGGCGGTCGCGCTGACGTTCCCGGTCTCGCTCGGCATCGTCGCCCTGCTCGCCATCCTGATCCTCTCCTACCGGCAGACGATCACCGCCTACCCGTCGGCTGGCGGCGCCTACGTGGTCACCAAGGACAACTTCGGTCTCCGGCTGGCGCAGGTCGCCGGCGCGGCGCTGCTGCTGGACTACGTGCTCACCGTGGCGGTCAGCGTGGCGGGTGGGATCGCGGCGGTGGTGACCGGCGCGCCGGCGCTGACCCCGTTCGTCGTGCCGCTGTCGGTCGCCTGCATCGCGCTGATCACCTGGGGGAACCTGCGCGGCGTGCGGGAGTCGGGCCGCCTGTTCGCGATCCCGACCTACGTGTACGTCGGCGCCCTCGGCCTGGTATTGATCCTTGGCGTGTTCCGGCATTTGACCGGGCACCTCCCGCCGATCTCCGCCAGCCAGACCGGCCAGCTGCCCAGGCAGACGGCCACGATCGGGCTGCTGCTGCTGATGCACGCCTACGCGTCGGGCTGCACCGCGCTGACCGGGGTGGAGGCGATCTCCAATGGGGTGCCGGCCTTCCAACGGCCCGAAGCCGTCAACGCCCGCCGGACCCTGATCGCCATGGGGACCATCCTCGGCTGCCTGTTCGTTGGGACCAGCTTCCTGGCGGTCACCACGCACGTGCTGCCCTACCCCAGCGGCAACCCCACCCTGGTTGGGCAGCTCGCCAGCTACGTCCTGGACGCCAAGACCTCCAACCTCGGCCATGCCGCGTTCGAGTTCGTCCAGGGTGCCACCCTGGTGATCCTGATCCTCGCGGCCAACACCTCGTTCGCCGACTTCCCCCGGTTGGCGTCGTTTGCGGCCGGGGATGCGTTCATGCCCCGCCAGTTCACGCGGCGCGGCCACAAGCTGGTGTTCTCCAACGGCATCCTCACCCTGGCCGGGGCGGCGACCGCGCTGCTGGTCGCCTTCCGCGCCAACATCAACAGCCTGATCCCGCTGTACGCGATCGGGGTGTTCATCTCCTTCACCCTGTCGCAGGCGGGCATGACCCGCCGGCACCTGCGGCTGCGCGAGCCCGGCTGGCGCTACGGGCTGGTGGTCAACGGGATCGGCACCGTGGTCACGTTCGTGGTGCTGCTGGACGTGATCTCGACCAAATTCACCCACGGCGCCTGGATGATCATGGTCGCCCTGCCGATCCTGGTGGTGCTGCTGTACCGGACCAACCGCGCCTACTCGGACGAACTCGCCGAGCTCAAGGTCGAGCTGTCGGCGGCCCTCGCCCCGCCCAAGCCCCGCCACGAGGTGGTCGTGCTGGTGGAGGGGCTGGACCGTGCCGCGTTCGCCGCGGTGCAGTCCGCTCGGCAGCTTCGCGCACAGCGTGCGGTGGCCGTCCATGTCGCGGTCGATCCTCAGGCGGCGTGTGGGCTGCAGGCATTGTGGGCCAAGCTGCAGATCCCACTGCCGCTGGAGGTGGTGGGATCGGATCGTGACGGTCTGGGGCTCGGGGCCACGGTGGCCGAGCTGGTCGCCGGGCGGGCGCGGCCCGACACCGAGGTGACGGTGCTGCTGCCGCGGCGCGCCTACGCCGGCCTCCTCGACCGGCTGCGGCGCGGCCGCCGCACCGACGCTCTGCTCGGGGCGCTCGGGGGCATGGAGGGGGTGCACGTGACCGCCGTGCCCCGCGTGGCGCCACGCGACCAGCGGCGCCATCGGCTGCTGCGCGTGGCGGGCAACGGCGACGGGCAGGCGGCCACCGCCCTGGACGAGCTCGTCGCGGAAGCCGCCCCGGCGCTGGCGTCCCCCAAGCCGCGCCACGAGGTGGTGGTGCTCGTCGAGGGGCTCGACCGCGCCTCGCTGGGGGCATTGCAGTACGCCACCGAACTGCACCCGCTTTCGATCACCGCCGTGCACGTCGCGGTCGACCCCGACGCGGCCAGGCGGCTTGCCCAGCTGTGGGCCAAGGTGCGCATCCCCATCCCGCTGGAGGTCATCGACTGCCCCGACCGCAACCTCCTCGCCACCACCGAGCGCGACCTGCACGAGCGCATCCGCGACGACACCGAACTCACCGTGCTGGTGCCGCGGCGGCGCTTCGCCCGACGCTGGCACCAGCTGCTGCTGCACGACCGCACCTCAGCCGGCCTGGTCCGAGTGCTCGGGGAGCTCGACAACGTCAACGTCACGATCGTGCCGTTCCAGCTTGGCCGGGCTGTTCGCAGCGGCCGGCCCGACGCCCACGGAAGGCGCTGACGATGGCCGCAAATCTGACGGAGACGAGCAAGAACTCTCCTTCCTGAGGTCGAGCGCCGATCCGGGGCACCTGCGCGATCGATCTCGTTTCGACTGGGGTATTGCCTTTCCGCGTATTTGTGATGTGATGCATAGCCGTCGCATTCCCGCCCAAGGGAGGGCAGATGGACCACGCGCCGAACCCAGATCGCGAGCACGACCAGCGACTCAGTCGCAGGCGCTTCCTCCGCTACACCACAACGGCCGGCGCTCTGGCCGCTGGTAGTCCAGCGATCGCCGCGCTTGCCGGTGCCGACCCGGCGATGGCCGCAGCGAGCAGCTCGGCCCCCGGCGTCCCGTCATTCAAGTGGGAGGAGGCGACCATCGCCGAGCTGCAGGCGGCGATGGAGGCGGGGAAGCTGACGTCCCGGCGTTTGGTGGAGGCCTACATCCAGCGCATCAGGCAGATCGATCTCTCTGGGGTCCAGCTCAACTCCGTGATCGAGGTCAACCCGGACGCGCTGGCGATCGCCGATCGGCTCGATCGGGAGCGCCGCAGCAAGGGTCCGAGGGGCCCGCTGCACGGCATCCCCGTCCTCGTCAAGGACAACTTCGCCACCGATGACCAGATGGAGACCGCGGCGGGTTCCCTGGCCCTGGTGGGGTCCCGAGTTCCCCGGGATGCCTTCGTCGTGAAGGGGCTGCGCGACGCGGGCGCGGTCATTCTCGGCAAGGCGAACCTGTCCGAGTGGGCGAACTTCCGGTCGCTGCAATCATCGAGCGGCTGGTCCGGCCGGGCCGGCCAGTGCGCGAACCCGTACGTGCTCGACCACAATCCCTGCGGCTCCAGCTCCGGGTCCGGGGCAGCCGTGTCGGCCAACCTGTCCGCCGTCGCCCTCGGGACCGAGACCGACGGCTCGATCGTGTGCCCTTCCTCGACCAACGGCGTGGTGGGCATCAAGCCAACCCTTGGCCTCACCAGCCGCTCGGGCGTCGTCCCGCTCGCCCACAGTCAGGACGTCACCGGCCCGATGTGCCGCACGGTGGCCGACGCCGCGACGGTGCTGGGCGCCATGACGGGCGTCGACCCTCGGGACCCCGCCACGGCGGCGAGCCAGGGTCACTTCTTCAAGGACTACCGCCAGTTCCTGGATCCCAATGGCTTGCGAGGTGCCCGGATCGGCGTGTGGCGGGAGGGGGTGTTCGGCGCCAGCCCGGAGGCTGACGCGGTCGCGGAAGCCGCGATCAGTCAGCTCAGCCGGCTCGGGGCAACGGTCGTGGACCCGGCCGACATCCCGAACGTGAACGACGCCGGCGGCCCTGAATTCACCGTGCTGCTGTTCGAGTTCAAGGCCGACATCGCCAACTACCTGTCGGAGCTCACCAACACCTCGATGCGGACGCTCGCCGACCTGATCGCGTTCGACGACGCCCACGCGGATCAGGAGATGCGCTGGTTCGGACAGGAGATCTTCCTGCTGGCGGAGGAGACCGATGGGCTGGACGACCCCGTCTACAAGGCGGCGCTCGCGACCTCCAAGCAGCTCATGCAGGACGCCATCAACGGGGTCATGAGCAGGTTCGACCTGGACGCGATCATGAGCCTGACCGGAAGTCCGTCATGGACGACCGACCTGGTCAACGGCGACCACTTCCTCACCGCCAGCTCGACGCCGGCCGCGGTGGCCGGCTTTCCGAACGTCACGGTCCCTGCCGGCTTCGTGTTCGACGAGCTGCCGGTTGGCATCAACTTCATCGGCAGGCAGTGGGACGAGCCGACGCTCATCAAGCTGGCCCACGGGTTCGAGCAGGGGACCAAGGTGCGGCACGCTCCGAAGTTCCTGGCCTCGCTGGGGGTGCGCGACTTCGTCCCAAGGGACACCGGGGTGCAGGGCGGATCGAAGGCGCAGAGCCGGCGCCAAGGCGCCCCCACGGCCAAGCCGCGAGGAAACCCGATGGCCGGCAGCCTGTAGGAGCCACGGGCTCATCAACGCGCATTTACTATTGGGACACCGCGGGTGCCACTGGTCGATCGTGCTCGCTGAGTTGCTCGGCCAGGTCGCCGCGCGACATGCTGGTGGGCCGCGGGCAGATCGAGCGTGCGCGGTAGGTAGCCCAACAACCGAAGGGGGAACCCATGACCGACAGCGTCTACCGGGTCACCGAGGTCGTCGGGACCAGCAGCGAGTCGTGGGAACGGGCGGCGACCGTGGCCGTCGAGACGGCGGCCAAGACCCTGCGGGATCTCCGCATCGCCGAGGTCGTCCAGCTCGACATGGCGATCGAGGACGGGCAGGTGCGGGCCTACCGGGCAAGGGTCAAGATCTCGTTCAAGCTCGAAGCCGAGGAGTGATCGGCACCAGGGCAAGGGCTGACTCCAGAGCCTGAGCACAGCGGGACCGATGCTGCCCGGCTGCGATGTCGGCGTGCGGTCCGGCATGATCGGTGGATGAGCGAGCTATCCGTCTCGGCCGAGCGCCTGATCGGCGCTCCGGCCGAGCACACCTACCGATACATCGCGGACTCCCGGACCCATCATCCGCGCTTCCTCCCGCCGGCCTTCTCGGACTTCCAGGTCGAGCAGGGTGGGGTTGGCGCTGGCACGGTGCACAGCTTCCGGCTGACCGCCGGTGGCAGGACCCGCACGTACCGCATGCGGGTCGACGAGCCCGAGCCCCGGCTCGACCGCTACGCCCGTACCACCCCGCCGGAGTGAGCCGCGGGCGACGTCGCCACCCCGGCGGCCCGCCTTAGCCGTACAGCCGGCCGGCGAGGTGCGACGGTCAGGCAAGCGGTCGGGGTCGCATACTGAAGGCCTGACGCTCCCATACCGTCAGCGTCCCCGTCACGGCGGCCTTGCTGGTCCGCACCTGCCGGTATCCGGCCGCCGCGAGCGGGCCTTCGATCGCGGGCTCCCAGCCGCGGTGGGCGTTGATCATCGTCATCAGGAACACGTGGCCGGCGTCGCGGTGCGCGGCCAGGAACGCCGTCACCGACGACCGCTGCGGCGGGTCACCGACGAGGGTGCGGTCCGGCGGGATCGGACCGCGCGCCCAAGTGTTCGACCGGCCCTGATAGGACCACATGTAGTACGACCAGCCCTTCACGCCCATGGTGCCGACCACGATCGCCGCGTCCCGCGGCCCGGCCTGGCCACGGGCCTGCTCGACCAGGGTCCGCATCCCGTCCCCCCAGGCGTGGTGGTGGCGCTGGTCGAGGGCGTGCATCCCGCTGACCACGGTGCCGCTCGCCCACG
>WNGA01015049.1_pt1 | contig 12108 bp, 14 predicted proteins | sample 5400061 | NCBI WGS metagenome assembly WNGA01 (sample SAMN13153366, study PRJNA577476) | soil metagenome | isolation source: 100 cm soil or saprolite under grassland replicate 2 | place: USA:California | collected 2016-06-15
GCCGCCGGCCGAGGCGCCGAAGACGGTGATCGCCGCCCTCGGCCCGAAGATGCTGGCGCTGGCCGGATCGAACGCCGACGGCGCGCATCCCTACCTGGTCGCGCCGTCGCACACCGGCGAAGCGCGCCGCATCCTGGGCCCGGGCAAGCTCCTGTGCCCGGAGCAGACCGTGCTCGCGGAGACCGATCCCGCCCGGGCGCGGCGCATCGGCCGCGCCTGGCTCGGCCGCTACCTCGAGATGGTGAACTACCGCAACAACCTGCTCCGCCTCGGCCTCGCGGCGTCGGACTTCGCCGGCGGCGGCTCCGATCGCCTGGCCGACGCGGTGATCGCCTGGGGCGACGCGGCGACGATCCGCCGGCGCGTCGACGAGCACTGGGCAGCCGGCGCCGACCATGTCTGCATCCAGGCGCTCAACCCCAACGAGGCCATGCCCGCGCTGCCCGATGAGCGGCTGCTCGCCGCCCTCGCGCCGAAGGGCCACCCGAGCCACTAGCAGAGGAGACCGCGCCATGCGATACGGGGTCGTGTTTCCGCAGACGGAATTCGGCAACGATACCCAGGCCATCAAGGACTACGCGCAGACGGCCGAGGGGCTCGGCTATGACTACCTCCTCGTCTACGACCACGTGCTCGGGGCTCACCCGAATCGTGAGCCGAAGCTGACGGGGCCGTACACCCACGAGCATCCCTTCCATGAGCCCATGGTGTTCTTCGGATTCCTCGCCGCGATCACCACGAGACTCGAGCTCGTCACCGGCATCCTCATCCTGCCGCAGCGCGAGACCGCGCTCGTGGCGAAGCAGACCGCGGAGGTGGACGTCCTGAGCGGGGGCCGCGCGCGCCTCGGCATCGGGATCGGCTGGAACTACGTCGAGTACGAGGCGCTCGGTCAGGAGTTCCGGACGCGCGGGCGCCGCGTCGAGGAACAGATCGAGGTGCTGCGCAAGCTCTGGACCCAGCCGCTCGTCACTCACAAGAGCGCGCACCACGTCATCGACAATGCCGGGATCAATCCGCTGCCCATCCAGCGTCCCATCCCGGTCTGGTTCGGCGGCGCCGCCGAACCCGTGCTCAGGCGGGCCGCGCGGATCGGGGACGGCTGGATGCCGGCGGGCCGACCGCCCGACGACCGCATGAAGGCGTACATCGACCAGCTCCACGGTTATCTGACGGCGGCCGGTCGCGATCCGAGGCAGTTCGGCATCGACCCCTGGATCAGCATTCAGGGGCTCGGCAAGGACGAATGGCGCCGCCGCGTGGAGGCGTGGCGTGCGCTCGGGGCCAGCCACGTGGCCGTGGATACGATGCGCGCCGGCTTCACCTCGCCGCAGGCGCACATCGTCGCGATCCGGTCGTTCCGGGAGGTGCTGAGCTAGTCATGCGCTTCGGCGTGACCATCCCGAACAACTGGGGCATCGCGGATCCACGGCAAGTGCTGGCCATGGGGCCGCTCGCCGAGGCGCTGGGCTATGACTCCGTCTGGGTCATGGACCATCTGCTGAACAGCGGCTACATCCGGGAACGCCTCGACGACAAGCCGTACTATCATCCGCTGGCTACGCTGTCGTATCTGGCGGCGACCACGAAGCGCGTCACACTGGGCACCTCCGTGCTGGTCCTGCCCTACCACAATCCTGTGGAGCTCGCGAAATACACCGCGAGCCTGGATCAGATGTCAGGGGGGCGGGTGATCCTGGGCGTGGGCGCCGGGGCGATGACGGAGGAGTTCGAGGCACTGGGAGTTCCGTTCCGGCAGCGCGGCGCCCTGACGAACGAGTGCATGGCGATCATGAGGGAGCTGTGGACCAGCCCCGATCCCCGCTATCGCAGCGAGCGCTGGGACCTGGCCGGCTTCAAGTTCGCCCCCAAACCTCTGCAGCGGCCGGCGATCCCGCTGTGGGTCGGTGGGTCGAGTCCGGGCGCATTGCGGCGCGCCGCCATAATGGGGGATGGGTGGCACCCCACCGGCATGCCTCCCGACGAGTTCGGTGCGGGGCGAGAGGAAGTGCGGAAGCTGGCCGCTGCGGCGAAACGCGACCCGGATGCCCTGACCATGTCCATCCGGGTGGAAGTGGAGGTGAGCGGCCGGGCGTCGACCCAGCGAGCGGCGACTCGCGCGCGCCTCCCCGGAGACGACGCCGACAAGATGATCGCCGGCATTCAAGCCTACCAACGCGCCGGTGTGGAGCACATCGTGCTGGCATTGAACTCGGGAGAGTTGGCGCGCATCACGGCGCTGATGGTGGACATCGCCCAGAAGGTCATGCCGCAGTGCCGCCAGCGCTCCTGACAGGGGCCGCGGCCTAGGCTCGCCGCGATGAAGCCGCCTCGGTTCAGCTATCACGATCCTCTGACGGTCGCGGAGGCGCTGGGCCTCCTGGCCCGCCACGGCGACGAGGCCCGGACCCTGGCCGGCGGCCAGAGTCTCGTGCCCATGCTCGACTTCCGCCTCGCGCGGCCGGGCCAAGTAATCGACATCAACCGCGTTGGCCGCGCTGGCCACCATGAATCCGGGTCCCGGCGACGAGTTCCAGATCGGAGCTCCGACGAGTTCCAGATCGGAGCTCTGGTCCGCCAGCGCGCGCTCGAGCGCTCGCCGCTGATCCGTGAGCGCTGCCCGTTGATTGCCCAGGCCATGCCTTTCGTCGGCCACCCCCGGATCCGCGCGCGGCACGCTCGGCGGCATTCTCGCGCACGCCGATCCTGCCGCCGAGCTGCCGGCGGTGATGGTGGCGCTCGGCGCCCGGCTCACCGTGCGGAGTGCCAGAGGCGAGCGCCCGGTCGCTGCCGGGGACTTCTTCCTTTCCTCGATGACCACCGTGCTGAGACCCGACGAGCTCTTGACCGAGATCGCGCTTCCGCCCTGGCCCGCGCGGAGGATAGCCATCATTGACGGGGTATCCGGAGGCGGTCCCGTCGGGGGGGTACAGGCGTGACCGGCGTCGAGTCGCAGGTGAGTGGCGGCCGGCCGCCTCAGCCGGCGGGGCTCCGCGCTTTCTGGTAGAGGAGCGAGACGCCGGAGCAGGACCACCCCCAGGACCAGGAAGGAGAGAATGCGGTAGGCGGATCATGCGCCTCTGGCCGGGCGATCGTCAAGGCGGCCGCGGCGCCGGTAGGGGGGTAGTGTCTCAGTTTGACCGACCGCACGAGTTGAGCTCGTGCTAGAGTCGCACTGCCACACTCGGTTATCTCCCAGCTGGGACCCCCCGGTGCTTGGAGTGATCTTCCCCGCTGCTGTCTCGGCCCCTTGGCCCAATGGCGAAGTCGTGGTGGATAAATTTAACGTCAACGATCTCGTGGAGCTACTGGCTTCGATGGAGGACACCGTCGGTCGGGTAACGGGTGTTCGTGACGGCGGTACACGGATTCGGGTGGTCTGGGAGCGCCGACGCGGCTACGAAGGATACACGACGATCCACCATTCCTCAGCCCTTCGGAAGATCCCTGTGGCCAAGTAGCCCGAGTGTCCTATTCGCATGGAGGGTGCATGAATCCTACCGATCTCGAAGCGATGAAACGGGCGCTTTTCCATTGGCTCCGATCCGATTACGACCTTCGCAGAATGGTATTCGAGGTTATGAAAGATGAAGCCAAGTTGGAGGAGAATCGTGGAGGTTTGAAGAGTCCGTTCGAAGTTACGCACTAAACCCATGCACCGCCAACAGGGATCGATCTTCCGGCACAAGGTAAAGCAGAAGGACGGCCGGGCTACAACACCCGTGGGTCGTACCAGGATGCTTCAGCGTCGTCGTCGCTGTCGGCCATGACCAGCTTGACGGACCCCAGGTCTTCGGCCGCCGCCCTGAACGTCCCGCCGGCGGCTTGCCCACGCTCTGCGCGCCGTGGTGAAGCGCGAGGAGTTGGAGTAGGATGCCGGCCGGGAGGACTCCCATGAGCCAGTCGGCGGCCTTCTATGACCGGTTCTTCCTGAGCGTCAACGCCGGCCTGCTGATCACCGCCGTCGGGGCGGCGCTGCTCCTCGTCACCGCGATCGCGCTCTCTCGCCGGCCAGAGCCCTTCGCCGGCGAACGTCCGTGTTCCCGGATCAGGGCGCTCGCCGCCGTCGGCACCGCGATCTTCCTCGTCGGGCTCGCCTGGCAAGTCGTCGGGTACACGCGATACGTCCGATGAAGCGACGAGAAAACGAACAGACCTGATCCAGGCTTCTACACGGTCCAAGGAGGAGCAGGACTTCTCAAGGAAGGGGGGTCTAAGCGACGGGAGTGAGTGGCCGCCGCGTCGCCTGTGGTAAATCAACGCTTGATCTGGGAGGGAAACATGCCCCTCTACATGGCGCAATTCGCTTACACCGTAGACGCCTGGGCAGCGTTTACGAAGAACCCTGAGAATCGAACGGCAGCACTCCAGAATCTTGCCAAGAAGGTCGGGGCGAAGGTGGAGGCGCTGTATTACTCCTTCGGCGACTATGATGGCTTCGTGATTATCGATGCGCCCGATGAAGCCACCGTGACGGCGATGCTGCTCGCGGCCATCGCGCCAGGGCACTTCCGAGCCACAAAGACGACGGTCCTGATGCGGCCTGAGACGATGGTCGAGGCGATGAAGAAGGCCGGAGAGCTATCCTACCCAGGTCCACGAGCGCGATCACGACCACCTTGACGTCGTAATACACGTCGGCGAACTCCTCCGACGGGAACATCCGGGGGAAGAGGAGCGCGATGGTCGAGTAGATCCGGGCGACTCCGGTGCCGAGCGCGATCAGGGTGTGCATGTTCGCGGATCGGTGCTTGAGGGCCCGCCACGCCCCGGTGAAGAAGTGCCGCCCGCCGTAGAGCATGACGGCCTCGACGCTAACGAGAAGTTGACCACTTGTGCTCCCATAGAGTGACCCGCTCCTTTTTTCTGGAGACTGTCTTGCAATCGTCGCAGGGCCTGTGGGAAGTGTGGGCATCGGCTTTTTGATGTAGGGTCGAGGGCTGGCGCGGTACGCAAAGCGCCCGTCTCCAGCCCCCGCCCGCTCGAACGGCGCATACGGGATTCCCCGTACGCCGCTCTCCTGCCGGCTTCGCGTCAAGGTTTATGCGACCTATCGCGCTGGGCGCGCTTTCAGGCCGGGCCCCAATATCGCACCCGGTAGTCAGCAAAGACCCCGAGCACCGTATAGACCCACGCCGTACTCCACCGCTTCCAGCCGAAGCCCTGACGGCCCCTCGCCCGCAGCATGTGGCGCCGCACCTGTCTTACGTCTATACAAACGTAAGACATTAAGTCAAGATTCTTTCGTGCGTCGTGATGCAGGACGCTGCGACGAAGGCGCCGCCTTGCCGTTCTGGCACCGGCGGGACGCGGTAGGTGAAGCGAGCCCTACGGCTGACCCGCCGACCTCAGACTTGAGCTCGGCGAAAAGCCGTCAACAACTGGGGGGTGGCAAGGGTGCGTACTCCTCTTCCTGTTGTGTCGGCTTCACCTGCATCGCGCATCCTCCTTGCTTCCCGAAGAGAGTCTCCGCGCGGTCGGGATCCAGCATCTCCTCCACGCGGTCGAACGCGATGTTCTGGTCAGATGTACGGCGGCGCAGCGAGGATGGCGCCGTCCGCGCCGTGGTCACGGACGAAGCGGACGTTGGCGATGGTCGCCTCGGTGCTGGGGCCGGTGCAGCCGTAGAAGAAACGCATCCGCCCCGTCTTCATCCTCGCCGTCTCGACGACGTCCTCGGGGGAGAGCATCGTCGGCTCGCCGGTGCGTCGGTTCCCAGCCGACGGGAGCCAGCACGCCGGTGGCGTCGTCGACGCTGAAGATGGCGATGCTGTCGTGGCCGCGGTTCGAGCCGTACACAAAGCGGCCGGACGGCGCGACGGCGATCTCCGCCGTGGTGCTGTTGCCGCCATTGATCACTATCCGATCTTCACCTCGATGGACTTGATCTTGGCCCGCTCCGCCTTCGGGAGGTGGACCTTGAGCACCCCGTCATTGAACTCGGCCGCCACCTTGTTGCCATCCGCGTCCTCCGGCAGCGTGAAGCTCCGGGCAAAACGGCCGTACGCCCGCTCCACGCGGTGATACTTTCGGCCCTGCTCTTCCTTCTCGAAGGTCCGCTCCCCGGTGATCGTGAGCACATCATCTTGGACCGTCACTTTGACGTCGTCCTTCTTGACCCCGGGCAGTTCGGCCTTGATGAGGTACTCCGTGTCATGTTCAACGATATCCACCAGCGGGGCCCACTCCGCGACGGTCAGGGCCTCTTCCTTGCCGCTGGGCGGGCGGATCGGAGCGCGCCCGAACAAGGCCGCGAGCCGGTGTTGCAGGTCGTCGAGCTCTCTAGCGTCCATCGTGCGTCCTCCCTTTGTCTTGGTTTGATGCGAATCCGCAGGCATCGGCCTTTGGATCGAAGTACCGTAATAGTACGCTAAAAGCTACGCTAAAAGCGACCTCCACGCTGACGCGTCACGTGGCTGTTCGCCAGCCCTGCATCATCGTCAGTTCTTGCCGAGGAGCGTGAGCACTTCCCATGTGGTAGACTCAGGCTGCCTTCCACGGGCTTGTAGGGTTGACGTAGCTGGCGTCGCGCCCCGTGGCATCTGGTTCAATCCTCCCCCTCGTGATAAGCACGGCGCGCCGGCGTCTTTCGGTGTGGCGCACATGGGGCGGTGCAGGCGTCGGCGCCCCATGCTCGGTGTGCGAACTGCCCGTTACACGGGACGAGTTGGAGTTCGAGATCCAGTTCGCGCACGACGGCGCGGTGCCCGGATTGGACAAGGTCCACCTGCACGTCCGCTGCTTCGCCGTGTGGGAGTTGGAGCGGGTCGTCGTCCGGCCAAGCTTTAGTTGGTTGCCGAGTGCCGTGCTGTGAACGAGTTGACTGACTGGGCGGTCCGCTCGGTGGACGCCGCCATGAGTGGCTCCATATCGGAAGTCCAGGTTCAGGAGGTCTTGTCAATGAAGCCAGAGACTGCAGCGAAGATTAAGTATGGAATTTGGGGCCTTGTTTGTGGGGCAGTCATCACAATGATCATCGGCTTTGCGTGGGGTGGCTGGACAACCTCCGGCAGTACCCAAACGATGACCAAAGAGGCCGTCTTGGCGAGTCAGGCGGCGATCTGCGTCGCCCAATTTATGAAGCAACCGAACCCAGAAGAGAAACTTAAAGCACTCGGGGAAGTGAATGGCTGGCAGAGAGCTGAGTTCATTGAAAAAGGTGGCTGGGATAAGATGCCCGGGCAAGAAAAGGCTGGCTATGCTGTGGCCCGAGCATGCGCCGATGGGCTTGATCTTCTTCTCAAGAAATGAGATTGGTAGCGAGCTATCCTGTCTCAGCACCGCGATCTTGAGGAGGGGGCAGGGCGTTGTTCTTGGCGTTCGTCCCTCCGGCCAATCTGATGACGATCCGAGCCCTCCCGACTCCCGAGGAAGCCCAGCGAATTTTCCAAGAGTAGCACGGGCGGCTTGTCGCGACGTCAAGCGGCGCCCCACCCGACGGCGCCATCCGGCCTGGGCCGCGCCCGACACCGTTTGTGCGGACTACGCTCCGAATGGCGAACTGGATCGAGAGGGCGGCGGTCTTGGCATGGCCCTTACAAGGCCGGCGCGCCGGGTGTAGCTATCAGCCCATTCGACGGCGCACGAAGGGGGTGCCCCTCTCCATTTCACCCGCCGACGAGCCGCCGTGTGGTCCGTTTAGAGCGGCGCCTTTCCACGAGGCGAGTGGCCATTTTCGGGCTCACGGCGAGGCGCGCGAGGGCGAGTTTCGCAAGGGGCCCTACACCTACGTGCTCGACGACGGCGGCGCCTTCGGCGTGGGAATCGCCGACAGCCTCCAGCGCCGGGCCCAGGAGCTGGGCGTCAAGGTCGTCGGGCGCGACCGGCTCGACCCGAAGGAGCCCGACTACAAGACCGTCCTCACGAAGATCAAGGGGCTGAATCCGGACGCGCTCTACTACGGTGGTGTCATGCAAGCCGCCGCCAAGCTGGCCCCGCAGGCGTACGAGGTGATGCCCCGCGCGATCAAGGCCGGCTCCGACGGCGTCTACGACCTCTCGTGGCCGAAGCAGTCCGGCAAGGAAGCCGTCGAGGGCTGGTTCTGCTCGCAAGCCTCGCCCGAGCTGGTCACGGCGCCGAAGGTGGAGGCGTGGGTGACCAAGTTCAAGAGCGACATGAAGCGCGATCCGACGAACTACGCGATCACCGCGTACAACGCCGTCCACGTGATCGCCGACGCCGTGGAGCGCACCGCCAAGGCCGGCAAGCCGCTGACGCGGACGAATCTCCGCGACGCGATCCAGGCGACGAAGGTGGGCTCGATCCAGGGCCCGATCGCCTTCGACGCCAACGGCGACATCCTGACCAAGACCGTCTCGATCTATCAGTGGCGGGACGGCGAGATCAAGTACGTCGCCGTGGCCCCCGAGAAGTAGGCGCGGATCCCGCGCCCCGGGCGGACGCGCGATGCCTCCGCCCGGGGCATGCCCACCATGAGCGCGCTGGACGTTCTCCTCCAGCAAGTCGTCAACGGCCTCGCCCTCGGCATGATGTACGCTCTGCTCGCCCTTGGCTTCACGATGGTCTACGGCATCATCGAGCTGATCAACTTCTCCCACTTCAGCGTCTTCATGACCGGCACCTTCGTCGGGCTCGTGGTGCTCGACCTCATGGGGGTCACCCCGGTCTCCGCCTCGCTGACCGGGCTCGCGCTCGTCGGCACCCTGCTGGTGCTCTTCGTGGTGACCATGGCGGTGACGGGCCTCCTCGGCGTGCTCATCGAGCGGATCTGTCTCCGCTCGGTGCGCCGCGTCTCGGGGACGGCGCCGATGATCACCACCATCGGGGTCGCATTCGTCCTGATCAACGTCATGCTCCTCTACTGGGGCCCGCAGACCCAGCGCTTCCCTCAGCTCCTGCCCAACTGGCGCTGGCCGCTGGGCGGCGCCGAGGTGACCTTCAAGCAGCTCGCGCTCTTCGTGGTCGGCCTCCTCCTGATGGTGGCCCTCTGGCATCTGGTGAGGCGCACCACGCTCGGCAAGGCGATGCGCGCCACCGCCCAGGACGCCGACGCCGCCCGGATGATGGGGATCGACGTCGACCGCGTGGTCGTGCTCACCTTCTTCCTGGGTTCGGCGCTGGCCGGAGCGGGGAGCCTCTTCTTCGGCCTCTACTACGGCTTCACCTCGTACTACATCGGCTACACCACCGGCCTGCGCGCCTTCACCTCCGCCGTCCTCGGCGGGATCGGGAGCATTCCGGGGGCCGTGCTCGGCGGCCTCTTGATCGGCCTCACCCAATCGCTGGGCGGCCAGTTCCTGGGCGTCAAGTGGACCGACGTGATCATCTTCTCGATCCTGATCAGCGTGATGGTGTTCCGACCCAACGGGCTCCTCGGGGCCCACACACCACAGAAAGCCTGACGATGCGGGCCCTCGCCGAGCGCCTCGGAGGGCGCGTGGGGCTCCACCGCTGGCGCGGCCTCCCGGTGGCCCGACGGCGACAGATCCTCACCCCGGTGCTCATCGGGATCGGCCTCGTGTTCCCCTTCGCCGCCGGCAATGCCGGCAACGTGGACGCCGCCGCCAACGCCTTCACGTACGTGCTGCTGGCCCTCGGCCTCAACATCGTGGTGGGCTTCGCGGGGTTGCTCGATCTGGGCTACGCGGCGTTCTTCGCCATCGGCGCGTACGGCTACGGCATCGCCGCCTCCGGCCAGCTCAAACCCGGATGGTCGAGCCTGTGGGCTCCACTCGAGTGGGCGGGCCAGGTGAGCCGCCTCGCCGTCCCCGGCCAGCCCGAGACCGTCCAGTTCCACTTCTCCTTCTGGCCGATGCTGGCCGTCACCGCCATCGTCTGCGCGATCTTCGGCATGCTCTTCGGCGCGCCGACCTTGCGGCTGCGCGGCGACTATCTGGCCATCGTGACGCTTGGCTTCGGGGAGATCGTCCCCGTGGTCGCCCGCAACTGGGACGAACTCACCAACGGCGCCCAGGGGCTCGGCGGCATCCATACCCCCAAGCTCTTCGGGTTCGACTTCGGCTTCTCGCCGTACCCCTACTACTTCCTCGGGCTCGGTCTCGTCGCCGTCGCCGTGTGGATCTCGATTCGCCGCAGGAATCGCGGGTCGGACGGGCCTGGATGGCCATCCGCGAGGACGAGCTGGCGGCGGGCGCGATGGGAGTGAACCACGTCCACTACAAGCTCCTCGCCTTCGCCATGGGCGCTGCGGTGGGCGGGCTCGCCGGCACCTTCTACGTCGCCAAGCTGACCACGGCCACCCCGGACATGTTCACCTTCCCGGTGTCGGTGATGGTGCTGGTCATGGTGGTGCTCGGCGGGCTCGGCTCGATCCGCGGCGTGGTCCTGGCCGCGCTCTTCGTGGCGTTTCTCCAGTCCGTGATCCTCCAGGACCTCACCGAGTACGTGCACGCGCTCGGGCGCCTGGTGGGGAGCCCGTTCCTCCAGCGCGTGGAGCTGATCACCTCGCTCGAGCTGATCTTCGGGCTCATCCTGGTCCTGATGATGATCTTCCGGCGGGAAGGGTTGTGGCCGGCCGTGCGGCGGGTGTCGGCCCTCACCCGAGAGCAGCAGGCGGCGGCGCCGGCGCGCGGATCGGCGGTCCGGCTGTCGTGGGCGCGGCCGGAGCCGGCCGGCGGGCCCGCACGCCCGCTCCTCCTGATCGAGGGCCTGACCAAGCGCTTCGGGGGGGTGTCCGCCGCCGCCGACATCACCCTCGGCGTGCGGGCCGGAGAGCTGGTGAGCGTCATCGGGCCGAATGGATCCGGGAAGACCACGCTCTTCAACCTGATCACCGGGCTCATGCGGCCGGACGGCGGGAGCATCCGCCTGGAGGGACAGATGATCGGGGGGTTGCCGTCCCACGAGATCGTCGCGCGCGGGGTGGCGCGGACCTTCCAGAACATCCGCCTCTTCAACAATCTGAGCGTGCTCGAGAACCTCCTCGTCGGCGAGCACGCGCGCCTCGAGGCCGGCGTGCTCGGCGCGATCCTCCGGCTCCCCCGCGTGCGCGCAGAGGAGCGGCGGGCCGTGGTGAGCGCGCTCGAGGTTCTCGAGATCTTCGGCAATCGCCTGCTGCCGCGCCTGGACCACCCGGTGTACGGGCTCTCCTACGCCAACCGTCGCCGCACCGAGATCGCCCGGGCGATCATGACGCGGCCCAAGCTCCTGCTCCTCGACGAGCCGGCGGCGGGGATGAACCCCGCGGAGACGCTCGAGCTGATGGACCTGATCAAGGCCCTCCGCGGCCTCGGCATCACCATCATCCTCATCGAGCACAAGCTCGACGTCGTGATGGACGTGTCGGACCGCGTCGTCGTGCTCGACCACGGCGTCAAGATCGCCGAGGGCGCGCCCGCCCAGGTCCGGAGCGACGAGCGCGTGATCGAGGCGTACCTCGGCCGCCGGCGCCGCGCGGCATGACGGCGCCGGGCGCGGTCCTCCTCGACGTGAGGGACGTCCACACCCACTACGGCTCCCTCCACGTGCTCAAGGGGGTGAGCTACGAGATCCGCGAGGGCGAGATCGTCTCGCTGCTCGGCGGGAATGCCTCCGGCAAGTCCACCACCATGAAGGCCATCCTCGGCCTCGTCCGGCCCAGCGAGGGAACGGTCAGCTTCCGCGGCGAGCCGATCCACGCCCTCCGCACGAGCGAGATCGTCAAGCGCGGGATCGCCCCCGTCCCCGAGGGCCGCCGCGTCTTCCCGCGGATGACCATCCTCGAGAACCTCGAGATGGGCCGCTACACGCGGCGGGCGGAGCCGGGCTGGGACGACGAGATCGATCGCGTGTTCGGCCTCTTCCCGGTCCTCAAGGAGCGGCGGCATCAGCTCGCCGGCACGATGTCGGGCGGCGAGCAGCAGATGCTCGCCATCGGCCGCGCCCTCATGACCCGGCCCGCGCTCCTGTGCATGGACGAGCCGTCGATGGGGCTGGCCCCGCGACTGGTGGAGGAGGTTTTCGACATCATCCGCGCCATCAACGAGCAGGGAACGACGATCTTCGTGATCGAGCAGAACGTGAACATGGCGCTCACGATCGCCCACCGCGGGTACGTCCTCCAGATGGGCGAGGTCGTCCTCACCGGCACCGCCCAGGAGCTGCTCGAGAGCCCGCTCATCCAGAAGGCCTACCTCGGCGGCGGGTGAC
>WNGA01022962.1_pt1 | contig 12108 bp, 16 predicted proteins | sample 5400061 | NCBI WGS metagenome assembly WNGA01 (sample SAMN13153366, study PRJNA577476) | soil metagenome | isolation source: 100 cm soil or saprolite under grassland replicate 2 | place: USA:California | collected 2016-06-15
CCACCTGCGCCGATCTGCTCAATCAGCTTGTACCGGCTCGCCAGAACTCGGCCCTCGAGATTCATCGAGAGGGAGCGTACGCGCCGATGTGGACTCGCCGCCATTGACATCATCGCCGGACTCAGCGGACAAAGGTCAGCAGGCGCGGCTTGTCCTAACCGCAAGACGCGTTGCGAATATCGGGCATCACCAGACTTCACTGGAAATGAGCGGATAGCACGAAAGCGGGGGGCCGTAGGTGTGCATGACCCGGACCAGGCCGAGGATCCTCCAGTCCATCGCTCCCCGGCCATCCACGTATCGGTCGGAGCCGGCGATCACCCCGCCGGCGCGGGCGGCCCACAGAAGCACCAGTTGACAGACCGTAGGACATCGTTCCGCCCGCGCAGGTCATCTGACCGCAGGACATCGTTCCGCCAGAGTCGTGTCCGGTGTGTGCTCCTCGTTCTGACGATCGAGGAGGTCGTGGTGTCCGAGGAGGATCTGCGCAAGGAAGCGGTCCGTCGCCGTCGCTGCGGTGAGAGCGCCGAGGAGATCGCCGCGGCGTTGGGCCGCACGGATCGGTGGGTCCGCAAGTGGGCCCGTGCGGAGGAAGGCAGGGGCAGCGAGGCGTGGGCGAAGGGCCGCTCGCGCGCGCCGCACCGCTCCCCGACGAGGACGCCCGAGGAGCTGCGCCGGCTGATCGTCGATGCCCGGCTGCGCCTGGAGTCCAACCCCTGCGCGCAGTACGGGGCGCTCGCGGTGGCCTGGGAGCTGCGGTGCGTGGGGGTCGACCCTATCCCGAACCGCTGGACGATCGAGCGCGAGATCGCCCGGGCCGGCCTCGCCATTCCACGCCGGCGCCCGAGTGGCTACGTTCCCAAGGGAGTCCCGTTCCCGGACCGGGCCACACCGGAGCCGGGCGAGGTCCACCAGGTCGACGTGGTAGGCCGCGGCACCTCCACGGAGGGTTCCCGTCTGCTCGTCGAGAGGGACGCGAAGCCCGCATGGATGCCTGACGTGCCGAAATGGCTTAGGAATGCCAATAACGAGTGGACCAAACAGGACGGTACTTGAACCTACCATCCGGTAGGTTCCATCTCATGACCGTGCTCTCGGAACCCCGATTCGGCCAAGCCGTTCGCACGCTCTCCGAGATCATCAAGCGGAGGCTCACGCCGGTAGCCTCACCGCGCCCTCTGATTCGCGGTTGGCGCGACTCACCGGATCGAGTCCTGCCGGGGGCACCAGACGGTTCATACTCGAACCCACCCCAGAAGGAATGAGGTCGGGCGGTTCCGCAATCCGGCTCACGTACTCGACCAGGTTGTGGCCCATCAGGACCGCGAAGTGGTCGGTCACTCCATCACCTCGCAGGTCCCGACCCGCTCTGCCTCGACCAGCCAGGCACACGAAAGGGGAAGGATGGGAACCTACATCGAGATCGGCGGACTGAAGACTTGGTACGACGAGGACGGCTCGGGGGAGCCGCTCATGTTGCTGCATGGAGGGCTGTCGCCGAATGAGACGTGGGACCCTCAGATGCCAGAGTTCGGCAAGCAGTTCCGGGTTCTCGCTCCCGAGCGGCGCGGACACGGTCACACGCCCGATGTCGACGGGCCGTTCTCCTACGACGATATGGCCACCGACACGATCGGGTTCCTTGAAGCGGTCGTGGATGGTCCGGCACATCTCGTCGGCTGGAGCGACGGCGGCATCATCGGTTTGATCGTCGCCATGCGCCGCCCTGACCTCGTGCGCAAGCTGGTGGCGATCAGCGCCAACTTCGACACTACCGGCGTTCCCGAGGAGATCCAATCGCAGTTCCTGTCGATGCAGCCCGACAGCGAAGATCTCGCGATGCTGCGATCGATGTACGAAGCAGCGTCGCCCGATGGCCCGGAGCACTGGCCGGTGGTGTTCGCGAAGTCCATCGAGATGGCATCTCGGGAGCCTCGTATCCCGCCTTCGGAGCTGAAGCGCATCGCAGCTCCGACGCTCGTCGTTGCCGGCGACGATGACATCGTGTCGCTCGATCACACGATCGAACTCTTCGGCTCGATCCCGCGCGCCGATCCTAGTGCACACGCCGGCTGAGTGACGAGGTCGTCCGCGCTTCTCTTCTGCCTGGATGGGGACAACCTGTTCGGCGGCGACGGGATCGACCATTTGGTGGCGGGCAACGGCAACGACGGCGGTACACGGGGGCTCGGCCCGGACTTCATCGATGCCTGCGGTCGCTTCGCGCTCCGCGCGCCGAGGTGAACTCGGCTAGCACGATTGGAGCCGAAGAGACGTCATCCCGTCCCGATGGGGGTTGCGCCTAAGGTTCGTTTCGCGATTCCGTCGTAGAGCGAAGCGAAGACCACCCTGGGCGCTTGACGTGCGGAAATGGCTTGGGAAGCAAATGGAGCCAGTGGGCGAAGGTGGAGTTGAACCAGAGCGGCGCGACGATGAGCACGACCCCGGCGGCCACCTCGACGCTCACGGACCCGGCACCCCGACCGCCGACATGACCACCGCCGGCGACCCTGCTGCTCGGCCAACCATTTCCTTCCGGGATACACTCGGGCGTGGTGACCAGGACACTTCTGATCGTCCTGCTGGTGCTACTGATCGTCCTCTTGGCGATCCCGCTGGGGATGGGGATGGCCATGGGGATGTGTCCCAACTCGCACACCTCGACCTGCCCCTCCACGGTCGGTGCCTGCGCCGCCATCGTGGGACTGATGGTGCTGGTCACGATCGGCCTCCTCGGCACGATCGGGCGAGAAGGCTCCCGTCCTCCTCTGCTGCTGCTCGTCTCGCCGTTCGAACGACCACCCCGGCACTCCTCGTTCTAGGACCGACCAGTCCGGGGCTCCGCTGCGGAGCCCACACCGAACGAGGAGAGCCGCCATGAGATTGCTTCTGACTTATCTCCCAGCGCTGGCGTGCGCCGGGGCCATGGTCCTGTGCGTGCGGATGATGCGCGGCCACGGCGCTGGCGAGAAGCCCCCCGAGGCGCACCGCGTGGAGGAGCTCGAGGAGGAGAACACCACCCTGCGTGCTGAGCTCGCGTTGTTGTCTCGTAGCGAGCAGGCGGCCAACAGTTAGGGCCGGTGAGCGCCAAGAAGACCAAGCGCCGGACCCGCCCGCCCTCTCGTCCCCGGCAGCGTCGATCCGGAGCACCGGCTGCCGAACCCGACGCCAGCAAAGAGGAGGTCCGGTGGTCTCGGCGGGAAGAGGCTCGGCGCCACCGGGAGTCGGTCCGTCGCAAGACCACCCGCCGTCGCCACCTCCGGAACGTCGCCTACGGGCTGGTCGCGGTGGTGGTCGTCGGCGCCATCGTCTACGGGACGACGCGGACCAAGCACGGGGCGGCACTCAGCGCCCAGGAGCGGACCCTGCTCGACCAGGCCGCATCCCAGGCCGAAGCCGCCGGATGCGCTCCGGTCCAGACCATCCCCGCGTATGCCGGCGCCCCGGACCAGGCCCACATCGGGACGCAGGTCGCCTCGCCTCCCCCGCTGTCGAGCTACCCGTCCACCCCGCCGGCGTCGGGCCCGCACAACCCGAGCCCCCAGGGTGCCGGCGTGTACTCGTCGCCGCCGCCCGTGTATTCGACCATTCACTCACTCGAGCACGGAGCGGCCATCGTCTGGTACGACCCGTCAGCCTTGGGGCAGGAGCTGGAGCGGATCAAGAGCTTCTTCGACGACGTCGCCAACAGCGACCACATGATCGTGGCCCCGTACAACTATCCGGACCAAGGAGCCGCTGGAAGGCTTCCGGCGGGCAAGCAGATGGTCCTGGTGGCCTGGCACCACCTCCAGTCGTGCGCCCGGCCGAGCCTGGCCGCGGCGTTCGACTTCGTGGCCCACTACCGGTTCCCCCCGCCGGCCGGTGAGTCCTACAAGGGCGACGCCCCCGAGCAGGGAGCTCCGAAGCTGATGGACCGGTCCGAGCACCCGGAGGAGTCGTCGTCCCAGGGACCGCCGGGCGACCCTCGGCGGCAGCATCCCTCCGCCGCGGCGCCCCCCGGCGGCGCTCCCCGCCGTCGGAGCCGGTGGATCACGGTGGCCGCCGTGATCGTTGGGGTGGGTCTGCTCGCCGCGCTGTTCGGCTTCGGGCTGGGTCGCGATCCCAGCGTCATCCGTTCTCCGCTCCTCGGCCGGCGGGCGCCGGACTTCGCTCTCCGGACCCTCGACGGGTCGCGATGGGTTCGACTGGCCGACCTACGGGGTCAGGTCGTGGTCGTCAACTTCTGGGCCTCGTGGTGCGCGGCCTGCCGGGAAGAGCACCCCGCGCTCACGGCGGCCTGGGACCGGTACTCGGACCAGGGCGTGCTCCTGGTCGGCATCGACTTCCAGGATCGCAAGGGCTCCGCCCTGGCGTTCATGCCGGAGATGGGAGGCGACTGGCCGGTGGTGGAGGATCCCGGAGGACGCACGGCGCTTGACTACGGCGTGTATGGCGTGCCGGAGACCTTCTTCATCGGCCGGGACGGCGTCATCCGATTCAAGCGGATCGGGCCGTCCTCGTACGAGCTCCTAACTGATCAGATCCAGCGGTTGCTGAACCAACGCGAATAGGGGGGCCCATTGGTGGCGATGCATGCGTGGGAGCCTGGAAGGAGGAGATGCTCGGTGCTGGGCTGTGAGATGGGGTCGATGTTCGGGATGAGCTGGTGGATGTGGTTCCCCGGCCTGCTGGTCCTCGTGGCGCTGATCGTCTTCGGCGCGTGGGCCGTGAGCAGGTCCGCCCCCCGGACCGGCGGACCGGTCCGCATCCTGGAGGAGCGCCATGCCCGAGGCGAGATCGACGCCGAGGAGTTCGAGCGACGTCGGACCACGCTGGAGGGGTCGCGATGAGTATCCGGGGGTCGTTCCTCGCCGCCGCGCTGGCTCTCCTGGGTCTGGCATCGGCCGCCTGCGGGGGCGGGGGAACCGCGGGATCGCCGCCGTCGGCCGATGAGGGTCCCCAGATCGGCGACCCCGCGCCGGCGTTCAGCCTGCCTTCGGCCCAAGGCGGGAGCGTCTCGCTTGGCGAGTTCCGCGGTCGCGAGGCGGTGCTCCTGTACTTCAGCATGGGCTCGACTTGAGCTGGCTGCATGCAGCAGGTAGTTGACCTGCAGAACAGCAAAGACTTCCAAACCCTCGGGGTGGAGTTGCTCAGCATCTCCCCGGACTCGGTCCAGGCGTGGGCCAAGGAGGGCTCGGCCAAGGGCGTCCACACCCCCCTGCTCTCGGACCCTGGCAACCGGGTGGCCAGCGCGTATGGGGTGATGCGCTGGGGGATGGGCGGCGGAACCATGCCCGGGCATACCTTCGTGCTCGTTGACAGCACCGGCCGCATCAGCTGGATCCGGGACTATGGGGCTCCCGAGCACGGTGGGCTGATGTACGTGCCCCCGAAGGACCTGGTGCCCCTAGTGGCCGCGCACGTGGGAGGCGGCTGATGCCCTGCGCCATGAACGACCGCCGGCTCTCCACCATCCGGATCGCCTGTCTGGTGGGAGCCACGGCGTTCGCCCTGGTCGCCGGGGCGTGCTCGTCCGGGGCATCTCAGCCCTCGCCGCCTGGGGGGTCCCTCTTGCCCTCCAGCCCGACCGCGCTCCCCCAGTTCGATCCGGGACGATTTCACCAGCTCCTGACACACCTCCGAGGGAAGCCGGTCGTGATCAACATCTGGGCGTCATGGTGCGGCCCGTGTATTGCGGAGGCCCCCGGCCTGGCCCGCATGGCCCGGGACTACCGGGGACGGGTGCAGTTCCTGGGCGTGGACGTCCTGGATCAGCGCGGGGCCGCCCAGGCCTTCATCCGCAAGTACGGGTGGACCTATCCCAGCGTGTTCGATCCCACGGGGGCCATCCGCAACGACCTCGGGTTCGTGGGCCAACCGGTGACGGTCGTGCTCGATTCGGCCGGCAAGCGCGTCTTCACCTGGAGCGGCGCCCTCTCCGAATCGCAGCTGAGGAAGGAGCTGAACGAGGTTGCCTGAGCCATCCATCGAGGAGGGGGGCTGGTCGCCGGACCAGACGGCCTTCACCTCCGCCCTGCGCGCGTTCTCGGCGGGGAACCAGGGGCCTTCGGTGACCCGCCCGACAACTGCTCGGCGGCCTCGGACTGACCCTTCTCGGGGCGGCGTGCACCCGGGCCAGCACACCCGGCGCCTCGAGCGCCCCTCCGGGCTCGATCGACTCGCTCGTCGCCGGAGCCACCCAGGTATCGGTCCTGGGGACGGGAGCCGACGCCCCGCCCATGAACCCCGGCAGGAACCGCCTCGGGCTGATCCTGGTGACGCAGCAGAGCAGCGTCATCGAAAGCGGCACCGCCCAAGTGTGGGTGGCCAAGGACACCAAGAGCAAGGCGATGGGCCCGTCCGAAGCGCCCTGGTACCAGCTCACCGCCTATGAGAAGACGCACGACCGGTCCCCTCGGACCCCCCTGCCCGGCCTGTTCGCCACGGAGATCGAGCTGCCGGCCGCGGGGATCTGGAACGTGGGAGTGACGGTCACGGCAGGCTCCCGCCGCTTCGCGGCGACCGGTGCGGTCCAGGCGACCAGCCAGGCGACCCCCGCCCAGCTCGGGTCCAAACGATCCGGGTCCCGACGCCGGTGGCCACGCCGGTGGCCAAGATCAAGGAGATATGCACCAGGACGCCGGTCTGTGACATGCACTACGTCTCACTGGAAGACGCCCTCTCCAGCGGCAAGCCCACGGTGATCTCCTTCGCCACTCCCCTGCTGTGCAGCACCAGGACCTGCGGCCCGGTGGTGGACGAGCAGCTGCTGGTGTTCGAACAGGCGGGGAGGGACCGGGCGAACTTCATCCACGTCGAGGAGTTCCTGCCGGGCAAGGACCTTCAGCCGCCGCCGGCCACGGCGGAGAACCTGTCCCCGGCGTTCAAGGCGTGGGGCTTCGACACGGATCCGTGGCTGGTGATCGCGGACAAGGACGGAGTGATCCGGTTCCGGTCCCTCGGTGTCATCGCCGCCGAGATCCAGCGCGCCTTCGAGCCGTTGCTATGAGCGAGCCGGAACCCGATAGGCCGGCCGATCGGAAGCGACGCGCGTCCCCGCCGCGCTGGCTTCTCGTCGCGGCGGTGGCGACCCCGATCATGCTCCTGGCCATTGTGGCGTTCGCCCTCCCCATGCTCGGCGCGCCGCACCCGTCTCGGGATTCTGCCATCGGGGCCGCCGACTTCGCGGCCACGCCCGTCCCGGAGGACCGGCCCGCGCCGGCGTTCGACCTCCCCTCGCTCACCGGTCCCGGCTCCATCTCCCTTGGCTCCCCCGCCGGGAGCATCATCGTGGTGAACATCTGGGCGTCGTGGTGCCCGCCGTGCCGCCAGGAGGCGCCTCAGCTGGAGCAGGTGTGGACGCGGTACCGATCCCCCGGCGTCCGGTTCATCGGGGTGGACCACCAGGACACGAGGAGCGGCGGTCGGTCGTTCGTGCGGCAGTTCGGCATCACCTACCCCATCGCGTTCGATCCGAGCGGGACCGTGGCGGCCCGGTACGGCGCGGTGGGGATCCCCGCCACCTTCGTCATCGGCCCGAACGGGCGGATCGCCTACCGCTTCCTGGGCAAGACCACGGCGGCCATGCTGGCGACGATCCTGGACCGGCTCATCGGTCGGTCGGGGTGAAGGCATCGTCGATGCGACCCGTCCGGGACGGCTCGCCGCTCGGATCAAATACTGGGATGGCCGATCGGAGAAGCCACCGAGCCCGCGTAGTCGCCATCTGCGTACTGGCCGCGCTGGTGATCGTTGCGGTCCCGGGCGTGGCCAGCGCCCACGCCGTCCTGGCCTCCTCGCAGCCCCAGGCCGGCGCTCGATTGGGCACCGCCCCCGGGGTGGTGGTGCTCGAGTTCACCGAGCCCCTGAACCAGAAGCTCTCCCGGGCGACCGTGACGGACCCCGCCGGGCGAAGGTTCAGGGGCGGGGTCACCGGGGGTCAGGAGATCCGGGTCCCGCTCACCACCAACGCACCGGGCGTGTACACCGTGCAGTGGGTGTCGGTGAGCGCGCTGGACGGCCACGCGGTTCGCGGTTCGTTCCAGTTCGGGGTGGGCGTGTCGCCGGGCCCTGGCTCGGCCGAGGCCGCGCAGACCTCACCCGGGGCCGGCGACCTCGCCATCGGGGTACTCCGGTGGGTGGAATACCTCGCGCTGCTCCTGGCCGTGGGGATGCTGCTCCTCCGCCGGCTCGCCCGGGGGCGGACGGAGCTCGAGTGGGTTCGACCTCGACTGGCGATGCCGCTCGCCGTGGCGCTGGCGAGCGGCATCGCCGTGGTGGCCTCCGAGGCGTTCTCGGCCGCAGGGTCGGCCTCCCTCCCAGCGGCGTGGACCTACCTGACCACGGGGCTCCCTGGGATGGCCCGCCTGTCCAGGCTGGGTCTGGAGGCGCTGGCGCTGTTCGCCGCCATCCTCGGAGCTCCCACCCTCTGGCTTCTGCTGGCCGCCGCGATCGGGGCCCTCGCCGCCTCCGGTCACGGCGCGGCCATCCACCCCGTCTGGTGGGGCATCACCGTGGACGCCGTCCATCTGCTCGCTGCCGGGGTGTGGGCCGGGGGAATCCTCGCCCTCGCCACCCAGTGCCCTCCCAGGGGCTGGCGCTCGGAGTCCGGCCGGGCGCTGCTGGTTCGGTTCTCCCCGCCCGCCCTGGCCGCGTTCACCGTCACCGTCGGGTTCGGGGCCATCCAGGCCATCCAGGAGCTGGGCACCGTCCACGCCCTGGTGGGCTCCTCGTACGGACAGGTCCTGCTGGTCAAGATCGGGCTGGTGGCCTCGATGATCCCCCTGTCGGTGGTGGCGTGGCGCCTGCGGAGCCCCCACCTCCGGTTCGAGGGCACGCTCGCCGTGGCCGTCGTCGCCGCAGCGGCGATCCTGGCCGCGTATCCGATTCCTCCGAGCAGGCTGGTCGCGGAGGAGGCGGCCCGGCAGGCCACGCCCTCTGAGTCGGCCCTGCCCGGGCCCGGCGAGTTGACCCTGGGGAGTCACGCCGGGCAGGTCCTGGTGGGTCTCACCCTCCGTCCGGCCCGTCGGGATGAGACCGTGGCCGTCACCGTGGCCGGGCCGAAGGGGGGACAGGCCACGTTCGAGATCCCGAAGCTCCCCGCTCCGGACGGGTCGGCGATCCTGCAGCACGCCCAGGACCGTATCCACAGGCTCCAGACCTACCGCCTGTCCGAGACCCTGTCCTCGGGCCTGACCACCATCCCCAGCCAGTACGCGTTCCAGGCGCCGAACCGGATGGAGTCCACGGTCGAGCAATCCAGGACGGTGTGGATCGGGGACACCCGCTATGTAAGGGAGAAGCCGGGCGCGGCCTGGCAGGTCCAGCCGGGCGGGCCATCGATCCCGGTGCCGTCGTTCATCTGGGACTACTTCAAGCCCTTCGTGGACCCCCGGATCGTCGGCGATGACCGCGTGGACGGCCTACGGACCACGGTGGTCTCCTTCGCCGGAGGGCAGAAGGGAACCCCGATCTGGTTCCGGCTGTGGATCGACCCGCAGGGGCTGGTGCTCCGGGCCCAGATGCGCGCCCCGGGGCACTTCATGGACGACCACTACTACGACTTCGACGCACCCTTCTCCATCAGCGCCCCGACCGGATAAGCGATGAGGCGGACTTGGCTACTCGGGCTTGCGGGCCGAGACCCGCTCCATGATCCCCCAGGCCCACCGGTGGACCTCGTCGATCTGCAGGCCTGCTGCCCGCACGTGCTCCAGCGGCTCCCGGGTGAGGTGGTCGGCCTGGAACCGCAGCATCAGCGGCTCGACCAGGCGCTGTCCCGTCCGCACCACCGAGGAAGGACTCCGCACGTGCTCGAGCAGAAGCATGCGTCCACCAGGCTTCAGGACTCGAACACCCTCGGCCACCGCCGTTCGGTCGTCCGGGATCGAGCACAGGCACAGACTGAACACCACGGTGTCGAACCGGTCATCGGGAAACTCCAGAGCCTGGGCGTCGCCCTCTCGCAGGTCGATGTCCCGGCCCAGTTCGGCGGCCCGCCGGCGCGCCTCCGCCAGCATGGCCGGGCTGAGGTCCACCCCGGTCAGCCGGACGTCTGGACCATAGAAGGAGAGGTTCATGCCGGTGCCGACGCCGATTTCCAGCACGTCGCCCTCGGCGTTCGAGGCCACCCACCGACGTCCCGGCTCCATCGACAGCAGGCGCTCCCAGAACCTCCCCCTCTTCTCGTAGAGATGGGCGAACCCCTCGTAGTAGGTGCGAACGCGCTCGGTGGTCGGCTCCTCGGGCACGTCGGTGAGGATATCCCGATGCAGCGCCGGGCCGGGTTGCGGCCGGAGGAGGAAACGGGGAGGACGACGGCGTGATCGCCGACGTCGTCCAGCGAGGCGTCGTGGAATGGTGGGCACCGCTGCTGGCCTTCGCCGCGGGTGCCGTCTCCTGTGCCTCCCCGTGCGTGTTGCCGCTGGTGCCCGGCTATCTGGCCTTCGTGACCGGCGGAGCCTCGCCGGCCGGAGGAACGAGGAAGGCGGCGGTCCCGATCCTGCTGTTCATCGCGGGGTTCACGGTGGTCTTCACGTTCGTGTTCGGGTTCGCCGCCAGCTCCATCGGCCGGTGGCTCCGGCTGCCCACCGGGCAGCGGATCGCAGGAGCGGTGGTCCTCGCCTTCGGTCTCTTCATGGTCCTGTACGCGTTCCGCGCCAGGGTGCCGTGGCTGTATCGGGAGGAGCGCCCGCTCCTGTCGAAGGTTCGGCCCGGGCCCGCCGGGGCATTCCCGCTCGGGATGGCCTTCGCAATCGGGTGGACACCATGCATCGGTCCGGTCCTGGGGGCGATCCTGACGCTGGCCGCCGCCCAGGGCACCACCGGTCGGACCCTCGTCCTGCTGTTCTTCTACTCGGTCGGGCTGGGCCTCCCGATCTTTCTCCTCGGGATGGGCATGAGCTGGGCCATGGGCGCTTCTCGGTTCATCAGCCGCAACTACCGGTGGATCGCCGGGGCCGGCGGAGTGCTGATGGCCACGATCGGCGTGCTCCTGATCAGCGGCGTTTGGGTCCGCTTGTTGGCGCCGCTCCTCCGGCTGGTCAACCGGTTCACACCACCGATCTGACCGCCATGAGGCGCCTGGCCATCCGAGTCACGCTCCGCTGCTCAACTCGACGTGCGACCTCGTCGTCCATCAAGTAGACGAGTGACGGTCGACCGGGAGCTGCTTCGCACGGCTCGGGAGGCTCAAGATGCGCGTTCGACCTTCAGAACGAGGCGGACCAGGCCCCGGTTGCCTACCAGCACGCCATCCGGCAACTTCACGCGGCGGGTGCTTCGCTTCGCCAGATGGCCGATGCACTCGGGCTCAGCTACCAGCGCTTCCATCAGATCGTTGACGTCGGATCCGGCAAAAGGGGCGGTCAGGGAATGCCGGTCCGACCGCGCGGGGAGCTTCTGTGGGGCCAAGCCAGAAACAGTTCCACAAGCTGATCGCCGGTCCCGGGTGTTCATCTGCGAGCGATGCGTCGACCTGGCCGACGAGGTCCTCGTCGAGCGCGTCCAGCGCTCGAACCGCTGGACGCGACTGGCGGTCGAGACCGAGCCAGGGGCCACATGCAGCTTCTGCTGCAAGCAGCGGCGTGACGTCCCCGGCCTGGTCCTGGCGCCGGACCGGCCCGCGGTCGGAAAGTTCGGCCGCCAACGCCAGGCCCCACGCCTCCCGGGCGTGCGGATCTGCTCGGAGTGCCTTGCGCTCTGCGGCGAGATCCGGGCCGAACAGCCCGTCTGAGCCTCCATCTCCCGGCAAGTCAACTCTGGTTGATGGGTCAAGCCGAGGCGCCTCATTTACATATCCGCCCAGGTCGTTGAGTACCGACGCATGGTCTCGTCAACTTTTCGTCAACTTCGGCAAGAGGTCGGACGAGGGAAGAGCCTCTGAGACGAAAATGCCCCTGGGCGGACGCATGCCATCACCGTCTTCTGGTGCACATCCAGTCCGGCGCACCGGTCCACCAGCACCTCCATGGGCACCTCCTCCCGTCGGTCGAGATGCCGCCCGGAGGAGCCTCACGTGCTCAAGAATCTGAGACTCGTGCTCGCAGCAACACTCCAGGGTGCCTGGAGGCTCCACCGCCAGTCTGACCTACGGGCTCACGGCACCAATGAGGCACGGCGTCGACG
>WNGA01010708.1_pt1 | contig 12104 bp, 8 predicted proteins | sample 5400061 | NCBI WGS metagenome assembly WNGA01 (sample SAMN13153366, study PRJNA577476) | soil metagenome | isolation source: 100 cm soil or saprolite under grassland replicate 2 | place: USA:California | collected 2016-06-15
GCCTGGGGAAATAGACCGAGCAGACGAACAGTCCCGTGGGCGAGAGGTTGTGCGTGAACCCCGAGCAGGTTTTTCCCGCCACCCGGAATTCCACAGGGTAACGTCTTCGGATCCGTGTAAAACGCCGTCTCTCCGCCATGGACTGACCTCCGGCGCGACGGCATGGGAGTTTGTGGAGTCTAGCGGGCATTCCGGCCCGCAGGCGTGATCCGAGTCACGCTTGTGTGAATAAAAAAATTCCTCCCCGACGAAGGTCGTAAGACTTCCAGGCACCAACTTCCCAGGGCCTGGCCATCGCTGTCGAAAGGCCTTTTGAGAAGTCCGGCATCGGAATTCGACAACCGGTGTCGCACTCGGGCATAGTCTGCGTCGCCGATGCGTTGGGAAAAACCCGTGTCCAATTTCCGACGCTTCCTTCCGATCCTGGTTCTCGGACTGCTCAGCCGTCCGCTCGCGGCGGCCGACGCAGCCGTGCTCGACGGGATCTTCGCGGGAAAGCAGCCGGAAGAGACCGCTTCGCTCCTCGTCGTTCTTCGACAGCAGGCAGACCTGTCGGGCGCCGCGAGCATTTCGAACCGCGAGGACAGGCGGCGGTTCGTGTACGAGGCTCTGCGAACGACGGCGGACGCGACCCAAACGCCCCTTCTTCGACGCCTCGAACGAGCGGGCACGCACTTTCGGTCTTTCTATCTGGTCAACATGATTGCCGTCGAGGCGGACCGGCCTCTCGCGGAGTCGATCGCTTCCCGCGACGACGTCGCGCTCGTCGCCCCGAACCGACCGGCGCACCTGGCCTTTCCGCAGAAGCAGCAACCCGAGGTCTCGCCTCTGTCCGCGACCGCGATCGAAGCGAGCCTGGAGGTCGTGCACGCCACCGCGGTCTGGAACCTCGGCTTCACCGGTCAGGGCGTTGTCGTGGGAATCGCGGACACCGGCGTCGACTGGGAGCACCCGGCCCTGAAGAATCGCTATCGCGGATTTGACGGCACCTCCGTCTCGCACTCGTACAACTGGCACGACTCGATCCACACGGCGAACCCGGAAAACCCGTGCGGAACAGATTCGCCGGCCCCCTGTGACGACAGCTCGCACGGCTCGCACGTCACCGGAACCGCGGTCGGGACGGACGGCGGCGACAACCAGATCGGCATGGCGCCGGGAGCCCGCTGGATCGGCTGCCGGAACATGGACCGCGGCGACGGCACGCCGGCGCGCTACACGGAGTGCTTCCAGTTTTTCCTGGCTCCGACGGACTCCGCGGGCGCAAATCCGCGGCCGGATCTCGGGGCGGACGTCATCAGCAACTCTTGGGGGTGTCCGCCGAGCGAGGGGTGCACGGATCCGGACGTCCTCCGCGCCGTCGTCGAGAATACGCGTGCGGCGGGTATTTTCCTCTCGGTCGCGGCGGGAAACGGTGGCGCGGAATGCGCGACGATCGACGACGTGCCCGGCTCCTACGAAGCGTCCTTCTCGGTCGGCGCGACGACCTTGTCCGATACGATCGCGAGCTTCAGCAGCCGCGGGCCGGTGACCGTCGACGGCTCGAATCGCATGAAGCCGGACGTCGTCGCCCCGGGAGTCTCGATTCGATCCTCGGTGCCCGGTGCGACGTATACGCGGTTCTCCGGAACCTCGATGGCAACCCCGCACGTCTCAGGCGCGGTGGCGCTCATCTGGTCCGCGGCGCCCTGGCTGGCGAACCGCGTTCCCGAAACCGAGGGTCTGCTTCGCGCGACGGCGGTGCGCCTGACATCGGATCAGGAGTGCAGCGGCATCTCCGGCTCGGCGATCCCCAACCCGGTGTTCGGCTGGGGCCGCATCGACGTCGCGGCGGCGGTCTCCGCGGCGCTCGCTTCCGCCGGTCCTCCAACGCCCGCCCCGCGGATCCCCGTCAACCGGGAGAGGCCGGGCGCGCGCAGGATCTCGCCGCGAAACTGAAGGCGGCTCGACCCGCCGGCGAGCGGCGATGATGCGCCGCCCGGTCCAGTAGACTCCTTCCGCCATGGCGGTTCGGAATTCCCGCGAGGAGTCGGAGACCTCGACGATCCTCGACATCGAGGTCCCGGCCGAAGACGTCGAGCGGGCCTACGGCGCGGTCGCCCGGGCGTTTGCCCGGCGCGCGGCGATGCCGGGGTTCCGACGCGGTCACGTCCCGGAGCATCTCGTCGCGCAACGGTTCGCGGGCGAGATCCGGGAGGAAGTACTGGAGCGGCTTCTGCCGGCGGCGATCTCCTCCGCCATCGAGGAGAAGAAGCTCGTGATCCTGGGGGCTCCGCGGATCGAAAACCTCGAATGGAGCCAGCCGGGACCGATTCGCTTCTCCGCGCTACTCGACCTGAAGCCGGCGATCGACCCGGGGGAGTATCGCGGAATCCCGGTCGAGGACTTATCCACCGAGCCATCCGAGGAGGAGGTCACCGGGGTCCTCGATCGAATCCGTCAGTCGCACGCCGAGTTTCATCCGATCGAGGGACGGCCGGCGGCGGCCAGCGACTACGCGGTGGCGGACGTCGCGGGCCGGTTCGTCGAGATCCTGCAACCGGGGCAGAACCCTCGCACCTTTCGGGACGAAAAGATCACGCTCGAGATCGGTCATCCCGACTCGATGCCCGAGATCAACGAGGCATTGACCGGCGCTTTGCCCGGCGAGACCCGCTCGTTTCGCAAGAGCTTTGGAGACGAGTTCCCGAACGAGAACTTCCGCGGAAAGACGGTCGACTACGAAGTGACTCTGGTCGCGCTCAAAGAGAAACAGCTGCCCCCTCTGGACGACGAGTTCACACGCGCCGTCGCGCAGGTGGAGTCCGCCGAGGCGCTCCGGGAGAAGGTCCGCGCGAACCTGCGGGAGGAGAAGGAGGCTTCACGCCGGAGGAAGTTTCGACACGACATCCTCGGGGCGATCCTGTCCAAGACGAAAGTCCCCGCGCCGGAGGTGCTCGTCCAGTCCGAGTTGAATGCATCGCTCCGCGACTACGCGCGCTACCTCGCGGCGAACGGGATCGAAGCGAAGGAAGTCGACTGGGACAAGGTCAAGGAGGACGCCCGGCCGGGCGCCGAACGCCGCGTCCGCGAGTACCTGGCATTGGACGCGGTCGCGGTTCGTGAGGAGATCGCGATCACCGACACGGAGCTCGAGGCGGAGATCAAGCGCGCGGCGGCGCGCCGCGGGGTGGAGACCTCGGAGCTGCGCGAGCGCCTGGCGAAGAACGACGGGCTCGAAGCCCTTCGGGACGAGATGCGCCTCTCGCGAACGCTCGACCTCTTGATCTCCTCCGCGCGGGTGCTACCCTCGATGAAGCCGGTGGAGCGGCTGTGAGCGCCCGGTCGAAGGAATGGCCGCGTCCGACGGAGGGTTGAGGGGTCAGGGCATGGGCATGGAAGACGACCACGAGGGAGGCGGAATGGTTCTCGTACCGATGGTGATCGAACAGACGAGCCGAGGGGAGCGCGCTTACGACATTTACTCGCGCTTGCTCAAAGACAACGTCATCTTCCTGGGCACTCCCATCGATGACCAGATCGCGAACCTGATCATCGCGCAGATGCTCTTCCTGGAGTCGGAGAACCCGGAAAAGGACATCTCCTTCTACATCAACTCTCCCGGCGGCGTGACCTCCGCAGGCTTCGCCATCTACGACACGATGCAGTACGTCAAGGCCGACGTCTCGACGATCTGCATCGGGCAGGCGGCGTCGATGGCGGCGGTGCTCATGGCGGCGGGCGCGCCCGGGAAGCGTTACGCGCTGCCCAACTCGCGTTTTCTGATCCATCAGCCGTGGACAACGGGCCTGCAGGGGCAGACGGCGGACATCGAGATCCACGCCAAGGACATGTTGAAGATGCGGGACCAGATCAACAGGCTTCTCTCCCATCACACCGGACAGCCGATCGAAAAGATCGCGAAGGACACCGACCGCGACTACATCCTCGAGGCGGAGGACGCGAGGAAGTACGGCCTCGTCGATACGATCTACCACCGTAGAGACGACGTCGCGCTCAAAGCCGCGGGATAGAAGACGTCCGCCTTCCGATCCGCCGCTCCGACATCCGGGCTCTGGAACGGTCTGTGTTTTGGACGTGGACGGGTCGACTTCCGTCGGATGGAATAGGCTGACCCCGCACACGTTAATCTGGCTGAGGGCTATGCTACAGTGATGGAAAGGGAGAAGGGGAGTCGTTGACGCGTCGGGGACAGCGCGCCTAGAATTCCCTGTCCCACCCCGGAGGCAGAATGTCGAAGAAAGGCGGAAACGGCGACGTCCTTCGCTGTTCCTTCTGCAACAAGAGCCAGAGGGACGTCAAAAAGCTCATCGCGGGTCCGACCGTCTACATCTGCGACGAGTGCGTCGACATCTGCCTCGACATCATCGCCGAAGATCGCGTGCTGGAGACCCAGACCCCCGAGACCAAGCTCCCCAAGCCGAAGGAGATCAAGGAGTTCCTAGACGGCTACGTCATCGGACAGGAACAGGCGAAGAAAAAGCTCGCCGTCGCGGTCTACAACCACTACAAGCGAATCGATTACCTGGAGAAGAACCGCAAGCTCGACGTCGAGCTCCAGAAGTCGAACATCCTCCTGATCGGGCCGACCGGGACCGGCAAGACCCTGCTGGCGCAGACGCTGGCCAAGCTCCTGTCCGTACCGTTCACGATCGTGGACGCGACCACTTTGACCGAGGCGGGTTACGTCGGCGAGGACGTCGAGAACATCATCCTGAAGCTCTATCAGGCGGCCGGCAACGACAAGGACAAGACCGAGCGGGGGATCGTCTACATCGACGAGGTGGACAAGATCGCCCGCAAGGGGGAGAACCCGTCCATCACCCGGGACGTCTCGGGAGAAGGGGTCCAGCAGGCGCTCTTGAAGATCCTGGAGGGGACGGTCGCCAACGTGCCGCCGCAAGGAGGGCGCAAGCATCCGCACCAGGAGTTCATCCAGATCGACACCACGAACATCCTGTTCCTCTGCGGAGGCGCCTTCGTCGGCCTCGAGGACATCATCAGCCGGCGCATGACCGAGAAGACGATGGGCTTCGGGGCGAAGATCACGACGAAGAAGGAGAAGCGGTCGAGCGTCCTGCTCGAGAAGGTGCACCCGGAGGACTTGATCAAGTACGGAATGATCCCCGAGTTCGTCGGCCGCCTTCCGGTGGTCGCGACCCTGACAGAGCTCGATCAGGGAGCGCTCGTCGAGATCCTGCGAGAGCCGAAGAACTCGCTCGTCAAGCAGTATCAGACGATGCTGGAATTCGAGAACGTCCAGCTTCGTTTTACCGATGACGCCATCGAAGCCATCGCCGAGGAAGCTCTCGCCAGGAACGTCGGGGCACGGGGTTTGAAGATCATCATCGAGGACCTCATGCTCGACGTGATGTACCAGATCCCGTCGGACGAGGACATCGAGGAATGCGTCATTACCAAGGACGTGGTCAAGCACCACACGAACCCCATCACGATTCTCCGCAAGGCGGGGTAGAGCCTCTCCACCCGGGGGGGACGCCGCGCCCCGCGCGGTTCGCCGCCTCCGGAGCCAGGGAAGGACCAAGAGCTCCATGAGATCGAACGAAATCACCACCCGGACGGGGGAGGTTCTCCCGCTGGTCCCGCTTCGGGACATGGTGGTGTTCCCGCACATGATGGCGCCCTTCGTCGTGGGGCGCGATTCGTCGATCCATGCCCTCGAGGCGGCTCTGGCGACGCCCGGCAAGCGGCTCTTCCTCTCGGCCCAAAAGGATCCCCAGCTGGATGAGCCCCGGCCCGATGACATCCATGCCATGGGCGTCGTCGCGACGGTCGCCCAGTCGCTGAAGCTCCCCAACGGCCACATCAAGGTCATGGTCGAGGGGGTCCGGCGCGGTCGGATTGCCGGCTTCGAGGAACGGACCGGCTATCTGGCCGTCGCGATCGAGCCCGTCGTCTCCCGCTCCGTCGAGGTCGAGGACCTGAAGGAGTACATGGGCAAGGTGCTGGGCCTCTTCGAGCAGTACGCGAAGCTCTCGCACCATCTCGCGTTCGAGGGGCTGGCGGCGTCGCTCAAGATCGACGACCCGGACCGGTTCGCCGACACGCTCGCGGCCCACCTCGCGGTCTCCACTCCGGAGAAGCAGGCTCTCCTCGAGGCGACGTCGCCGCACGAGCGACTGCAGAAGCTGCAGGACTTGCTCGAGGTCGAGATCGAGAAGGTCAACATCGACCGGCGCATCAACAACAAAGTGAAGAAGCAGATGGAGAAGGCCCAGAAGGAGTACTACCTCAACGAGAAGATCAAGGCCATCCATCAGGAGCTCGGCCGGAAGGACGACCGGACCGATGAGGTCGAAGACCTGAAGAAGAAGATCGCGACCTCCGGGATGCCGAAGGAGGTCCGGGAAAAGGCGGAGCAGGAGCTGCGGCGCTTAGAAGCGATGCCGCCGGTTTCGGCCGAGGCGACCGTCTCGCGCAACTACATCGAGTGGCTGGTCGGGGTACCCTGGAAGAAGGCATCCCGCGAGTCGAAGGACCTGACGCGAGCCGAGAAGATCCTGAACGAGGACCACTACGGCCTAGAGAAGGTCAAGGAGCGCATCCTCGAGTTCCTCGCGGTCCGACAGCTCGTCCAGAAGACGAAAGGCTCGATCATCTGCTTCGTGGGACCGCCCGGAGTAGGGAAGACCTCGCTCGCGAAGTCGATCGCCCGCGCTCTGAACCGCAAGTTCGTGCGCCTGTCGCTCGGCGGGGTGCGCGACGAGGCCGAGATCCGCGGGCACCGGCGCACCTACATTGGGGCCTTCCCCGGGCAGATCGTCCAGATGATGAAGAAGGCCGGAACGGTGAACCCCGTGTTCCTGCTCGACGAAGTGGACAAGACCTCGTCGGATTTCCGGGGCGACCCCGCGTCGGCGCTGCTCGAGGTCCTCGACCCCGAGCAGAATCACACGTTCGTCGACCACTATTTAGACGTCGAGTACGACCTCTCCAAGGTCATGTTCATCGCGACGGCGAACGTCGCCGACCCGATCCCGCCGGCTCTGAAGGACCGGATGGAGCTGATCCCGCTCTCCGGCTACACGCCGAACGAGAAGCTCGCGATCGCCCAGACGTACCTTGTGTCGAAACAGCGCGAGGCGAATGGCCTGAAGGCCGATCAGATCGACGTCGCCGACGACGCGATCCTCTCGCTCATCTCGAACTACACTCGGGAGGCGGGCGTACGCAACCTCGAGCGGGAGATCGCCAACGTCTGCCGGAAGGTCGCCCGCCGCATCGTCCAGAAGAAGGTCGAGACTCCGGTCCAGATCACCGCGGACAACATCCGCGAGTTTCTGGGCAAGCACAGGTTCCGGAACCGCCGGAAGGGCGAGGTCTCCGAGGTCGGGATCGCGACCGGCCTCGCGTGGACGGAAGCCGGCGGCGAGATCCTGACGACCGAGACGAGCCTCCTGAAGGGCAAAGGCAACCTCCTCCTGACCGGCTCGCTCGGCGACGTCATGCAGGAATCCGCGCGGGCCGCTGTGTCCTACGTGCGCAGCCGCGCCGAGATGTACGACGCCGATCCGAACTTCCACGAGAAGTACGACATCCACATCCACGTGCCGGAGGGAGCGATTCCCAAAGACGGGCCGTCGGCCGGCATCACGATGGCGGTCTCGCTCTTCTCCGCCGTGACGAAGATCCCGGTTCTCAAAGACGTCGCGATGACCGGAGAGATCACGCTGCGCGGCAAAGTCCTGCCCGTGGGCGGGATCAAGGACAAGGTCCTGGCCGCGTACCGCGCCGGAATTCTCACGATCATTCTCTCGGCGGAGAACGAGAAAGACCTGGACGATCTCCCCGAGGAAGTCCGCTCGAAGATGGAATTTCACCTCGTCTCGAACATGGACGAGGTCATCAAAATCGCCATGGAAGGCGTTCCGCCCACCGCCGCGACGCTCGAAGCCGAGACGCGGCCGGCCGAGGGAGGAGCACTCGCTCACTAGAAAGGCTCGGGTAGTCCACACCACCGATTGAGAACCGCGTGACGGTGTCCGCCGCACGCTTCATCCCGGATCCGAGGAGAAGTATGGTCAGAAAAAGATCCAACAACGATTCCGACGTCGAGACGCTCGAGCCTCCCGTGGAAGGTCTGCCGGACACGGCCGGCGAGGATCTCGCCGTCGAAGCGGGCGACACGCTCGACATCCGAGCTCTCCACGAGATCAAGATCCCCCAGCTCTTGAAGATCGCGAAAGACCTGGAGGTCGAGAACGCGACCGGAATGCGCAAGCAGGACCTGATCTTCAAGGTCCTGCAGGCGCAGACCGAGAAGAAGGGACTGATCTTTTCCGAGGGCGTGCTCGAGTGTCTGCCCGACGGTTTCGGGTTCCTCCGCGCCCCCGAGTACAACTACCTTCCGGGACCGGACGACATCTATGTCTCTCCGTCGCAAATCCGGAAGTTCGACCTGCGCACGGGCGACACCGTATCGGGCCAGATCCGGCCTCCGAAGGAGGGGGAGCGTTACTTCGCGCTCATCAAGGTCGAGGCGGTCAACTTCGAGCACCCGGACGTCGCGCGCGAGAAGATCTTCTTCGACAACCTGACACCCCTCTATCCGCAGGACCGGATCAAGCTCGAAGTGCCGAACAATATGTCGGCGCGCGTGCTCGACCTGGTCGCGCCGGTTGGCAAGGGACAGCGCGGGTTGATCGTCGCCGCGCCGCGCACAGGCAAGACGATGATCCTCCAGGCGATCGCGAACTCGGTCTCGACGAACCACCCGGAGATCACACTCATCGTGCTGCTCATCGACGAGCGCCCGGAGGAAGTCACCGACATGCAGCGGTCCGTCAAGGGCGAGGTCATCTCCTCCACCTTCGACGAGCCTGCCGCCCGCCACGTCCAGGTCGCCGAGATGGTGATCGAGAAGGCCAAGCGGTTGGTCGAGCACAAGAGAGACGTGGTCATCCTGCTCGACTCGATCACGCGGCTCGCGCGCGCCTACAACGCGATCGTGCCGCCGTCGGGGAAAGTCCTCTCCGGCGGCGTCGACTCGAACGCACTGCAGCGCCCCAAGCGATTCTTCGGAGCGGCGCGCAACGTCGAGGAAGGCGGGTCGCTCACGATCATCGCGACTGCGCTCATCGACACGGGCTCCCGGATGGATGACGTCATCTTCGAGGAGTTCAAAGGAACCGGCAACATGGAGACCCACCTCGACCGCAAGCTCGTCGACAAGCGCGTCTTCCCGGCCATCGACCTGAACAAGTCAGGCACGCGGAAAGAAGAGCTCCTGATGGACAAGGCGGAGTTGAACCGCGTGTGGGTACTGCGCAAGGTGCTGAACCCGCTCTCGACCGTCGAGGCGATGGAGCTCCTGACCGAAAAGCTCGAGAAGACGAAGACGAACGGCGAGTTCCTGAACATGATGAGCCAGGGGTAGACCGGCCGTCCCTTCGACGCCCGATGCTCCGCTTCTCCGTCGTCGACTTCGTCAACGCCCGGCCCCTCATCTGGGGCCTTCTCGAAGAGCCGCCTCCCGGAATCGGAGTGTCGCGCGACCTTCCCTCCGTCTGCGCCGACAAGCTCGCTTCGGGCGAGGCGGACGTCGGGCTCATCCCGTCCATCGAGTACCAGCGGATACCGGGCTTGACCGTCGTCGGAGGCCTCGGCATCGCGGCGGCGTCCGAGGTCCGCTCGGTGCTGCTCGTCTCGAGAGTGTCGCGCGAGAGGATCCGGACGGTCGCTCTGGATCCGGCTTCGCGAACCTCGGCGGTCCTGACGCGGCTCCTGCTGAAGCGCCGGTACGGACTGGAACCGGAGTACGGAGAGGCTGCGGGAGAAGCCGACGCGTCACTCGTCATCGGCGATCCGGCGCTGAAGGCGCGACTGAACGGCCACGTCGTCCTCGACCTCGCAGCGGAGTGGCGGGCGTTTTCGGGCCATCCGTTCGTCTTCGCTTTCTGGGCAGTCCGAGACGGCGTGCCAGAGCGGGAAGTGGCGGAGTTGGTCCGCGCGTCTTACGAGGCCGGCCGGCGGGATTTTCCGCGTCTCGTCGCCCGGGAGGCGGCGGAGTCGGGACTTTCCGAGGCGGTCGTCGAGGACTACCTGCGTCACTCGCTCCACTACGAGCTCGACTCGGGCGACCTCGCGGGGCTCGATCTCTTCTATCGACTGGCTGCCGAAGACGGGCTGATCCCCCGAGTTCAACCGCTCCGATCCTTCTGAGCCCGGGACCCCTCAGCCCGCGAGTCCCGGGAGGATGTGCCAGACGAGGTAGAACGCCACGCGCACGGCGATCGCGGCGGGAAACCCGCGTTTCCGAAAAATCCAGGCCTGGGTGAAGTTGAGCGCGTAGTCCTGCACGAACACCGCGGCCATTGTCGTATGGCCCTGGTCGCGCAGCCCGAGGTCACCGAGCGGCTCGAGAAGGGACGTCAGAGCGGCGAGCGTCCAGAACGTTGCATCCCGTCCTTTGCCGCGCAGAAGGAGAGAGGAAACGATCCAGAGGAGTACCGGTATCAGAAACAAGCGATACAGGATTTCGACGATGATGGCGCCGCCCGGGTAGATCAGCAGAGAAGCGGGAAGCGGGATATGGATGGAAGACTGGCCGAGCTTCGCCGCGACGGCCTTCGTCCAACCGGTCACCGCGTCGGTCGAGACGGCGAGCAGGCCGAAACCGATCCCAAACGAGGCCGGGACCAGCAGCCGCGATCGGGCCGATCCCTTCTTCCACGCCGGCGGGAATCCCGTTCGCTCCGACAGGGAGACGCCGGCGAAGCCGAGTGCGGCCCAGAGTGCCAGAAACGGCCAATCGAACACCTTCGCCTGCGCCGTGGAGCGAAAGACCGCCGGAAACAGGCCCAGGGCCAGCTTGACGAAGACGAGGTAGGCGACCAACCACAGGAAGATGCGGAGGGATTGCGAGAGCGGTTTCACGTCTTCGTCGCTCTACGCAGGGCGGCGTGTGATGTTCCGCCGGTAACCCTTGGAGGTCTGCCGGTTCGTCTAGAATTCTCGTGATGAGCGGTCCTCGCACGCCGGAGATTCTCGAACGCACGCTCTCGGGCGAGCGGCTCTCGGACGAGGACGCGGTCACTCTTCTCCGCGAAGGCAGACTGCTCGAGCTCGGCGCCGCAGCGAGCCAGGTCCGGGAGCGGAAAAACGACCCGGCGGTCGCGACATACATCGTCGACCGCAACATCAACTACACGAACGTCTGCGTCTACCGCTGCCAGTTCTGCGCGTTCTACCGGCCCGATTCGAAGCATCCCGAGGCGTACGTCCTCTCCTTCGACGAGATCGGGCGGAAGATCCAGGAGACGATCGATCTGGGTGGCACGGGCGTCCTTCTCCAGGGCGGCGTCCACGCCGAGCTGCCGTTCTCCTTCTACGAGGACATGTTCCGGTTCATCCGGACGAACTTCCCGACGATTCATCTCCACGCGCTCTCGGCCCCCGAGGTGTACTTCCTGAAGAAGATGACGAAGTGGTCGATGAAGGACGTCATCGTTCGGCTCTCCGACGCCGGACTCCAGTCGATCCCCGGCGGCGGCGCCGAGATCCTCGAAGACTCCGTGCGGCGGCGCGTGTGGTCGCTCACGAAAGCGCCGACCGAGAAGTGGGTCGAAGTTCACGAGACCGCGCACGCGCTCGGGATGCGCACGACCGCGACGATGATGTTCGGGATCGGCGAGACGTACGAGCAGAGGGTCGAGCACTTCCGCGTCGTTCGGGATCTCCAGGACCGGACCGGCGGGTTCACGGCGTGGATCCCGTGGACGTTCGTCGAGGAGAACACAGCTCTCGACGGCAAGGTCGAGACCGCCGGCGGCTTCGAATACCTGAAGACACTCGCGGTGTCCCGCCTCTACCTGGACAACGTCCGACACGTGCAGGGCTCATGGGTCACGCAGGGACCCAAGATCGGGCAGACGTCTCTCGCTTTCGGTGCGGACGACCTCGGCTCGGTCATGATCGAGGAGAACGTCGTGTACGCGGCCGGTGCGAGAAACCGGATGACGCAGCCCGAAATGCGGCGCTTGATCTCCGACGCCGGCTACGAGCCGATGCAGCGGCGCACGCTCTACGATGCGTGCAAGGACGCGTGCTGCGCGGCGCCGATCCCGGTGCCGAAGGAACGGCCG
>WNGA01010709.1_pt1 | contig 12103 bp, 8 predicted proteins | sample 5400061 | NCBI WGS metagenome assembly WNGA01 (sample SAMN13153366, study PRJNA577476) | soil metagenome | isolation source: 100 cm soil or saprolite under grassland replicate 2 | place: USA:California | collected 2016-06-15
TCGACCTCGGAGAAGCGGCTCCCTCTGGCCAGCTCCTCGACGGCGCGCCGGTACTGGTCGCGGGTGGGGAAGTCCATCTCGGCGACACGCGTGCCTTCGCGCAGCGCCTCTTCGACGAGGCTCACGCTCTCGAAGAAGTCGGCCCAGTCGACCGAGGAGAGCAGGCGCATGCTCGTGATCACGTTGCGGACGGTGACGTGCGTGGCGACCTGCTCTTGCTGTTCCCGCCGCACGATCTCGTCGGCCGTGACGCCCTGGGCGGCAAGCCGCTGCGCCAGCCACGGGACCGCGGGCGTGACCTGGGGGTCCTGCTCGCGCAGCCGCTCGATCAGCCTCAAGGCGAAGGGGCCCGCCAACGGGCGCTGTTCCAGTTCGCGCAGGATCGGCCGCGCATCCCGGGGCGGCTGTCCTTCGACGCCCAGCAGTGTGTCGCTGACCGCGTCGGCCTCCTCCCGGTCGCTGCGCCGCGCGACGATGCGCACGGCCAGGCGCCGCAGGTTCTCTACGAGCACCACTCTCAGGGAAATGGCGATCGCCCAGAGCTCTCCGATCGTCAGCAGCCGCGTGTGCTGGTAGGCGCGCACGAACCTTCGCAGCGTCTCCGGGTCGAAGCGGCTATCGGTGTGCTCGACGAAGGACCAGGCCAGGCCATAGACGCGCGGATACCCTTTCAGCGGGCCTCGGGCGAGCTTTGGCAGCTCGCGGTAGAAGCCGGGCGGCAGGTCTTCACGGATCTCGCGGAGCTGGTCCTCGACGATGTGGAAGTTGTCCACGAGCCACTCGGCTGCCGGCGAGATGGTGCGCTCTTCGCGAATCGCGCTCGCGATCGCGCGGTACGACGAGAGCAGGACGCGCCCGTTCTCCTGGAGGCGCGGAAGGAGGAGCCGCCCGCGGCGGATACCGAGGTAAACCGCATGCTCCGCCGCCAGGGCCTCCGCGAATTGCTCGAGGCGCTCGGTGGAGAAGAGTTCGCCGCGAATGGGTTCAGCGGCCGTCGACATTCCGGATCCCATTATTCACCGGCTTCGGGAAAGCCGGGCGTGAACGCCGCGCGCAGGTTACGCGGCGCAGTCGGGAGGTCCGCAATGGCAGGAAGTCTCCGGGCGCCCGAGGGCCTCCTGATCGGCGCAATGCTCGCTGCAGAACTTCTTCTCTCCGCCCTCGAGGAGGATCTCCGAGCGGCGGCAGTCTCCATGGTCGCGGGTCATTCGGGCCTCCCGACGGGCTCTCCGCAGCAAGCCTCCTGCCACGAGCCAGGCCCGACTGCGGCCGTGACCCGGGCCGGTCTATCTCTTCATGCGGTTTCGGACGACCGGAGCCGAGGCCGCGGCGAGAGCGGCCAGCAGCGCCGCGACGAATTGCATCCGGCGCTTCGTATCCAGGCTCTCCCATTCCTTCGCCAGGCGCGCGATCGTCTTCTTGGATGCCGCTCCCGCGCCGTGAAAGGCCTGGCGCGCCACGTCCGTGCCCTGTCCGGACAGTGTCTTCAGGCTTTTTCCGGCGGCTGCCGCTTTCGCAGCCCATCCCTCGAGCAGAGCAGGGAAGCTCTTCGTGGTCGAGCGGGCACGGGAACGCCCCCGGGCTTTCTTGCGCCCCGCCGAAGGCTTACGGGAGGAGCGCGTGCGCCGCGCGGGCGCCCGGCGCTTTTTCGGCGCCGCAGTCGGGGCCGGATGTTCGACGGGTGTTTCGGTCTCTGCCACCTTTCACCTCCGCGAAAACGTTGATAGCAAGAGACAAGCCTATTCCCTAATCCCGGGCCGATCCGAGCTGTTTTTTTCGCAGGGCCGCCGAAAGAAGGGACGCGCCGTCGTAATAGCATGATGGCGACGATGACGATCGACCGCCAGGCTTTCGTGGACTGGTTCGACCGCAACCGGCGGCGCTCGCGGGAGCTTTTCAACAGCGTGGTCCCCGACGCCTACGAAGCGCGACCGATCCCTCTGCGCAACCCGATTTGCTTTTACGAGGGGCACCTGCCCGCCTTCAACGTCAATACGCTCCTCAAGCGGGGTCTCCAGGAGCGGGGGATCGATCCCGATTACGAGGTCCTCTTCGAGCGCGGCATCGATCCCGAAGACGAATTGGCGGCCGGCCGGACTCCGTTCCGGTGGCCGCCGCGAGAGGCGATCCAGGCCTACGGGGATCGGGCGGACCGGGCCATCCGGCAGGCTCTGCTCGAGAAGGACGTGGTCCGTGGCGACCACGCAGTTCTGCGAGGAGGCCTCGCGGTGTACACGGTGCTCGAGCACGAGCCAATGCATCAGGAGACGCTGCGCTACATGTGGCATCGCCTTCCACTTGAAGAGAAGGTTCGCCCGGCCGGTGCCGCGCCGCCCTTGACCGGCGGTAATCCGCCGCGGCCGGAATCCGTTCGCATTCCTGCCGGCGTGGCGACGCTCGGCGCTACGCTCGAGCGTGTGCCCTTCGGGTGGGACAACGAGTTTCCCGAGCACCGCGTCGAGGTCCCGGCCTTCGAGATCGACGTCTTCAACGTCACCAACAGCGAGTTCATGGAGTTCATCAAAGCGGGCGGGTACCAGAAGCGCGAGCTCTGGGACGACGAAGGTTGGGAATGGCGCTCGCAGGGCAGCGTCGAGCATCCGCTTTTCTGGGAACGCGCCGACGGAGGCTGGTCCTGGCGTGGGATGTTCGAGAGGATCCCGTTGCCTGAGGCCTGGCCCGTTTACGTCTCGCACGCGGAGGCGCAGGCCTTCGCCCGCTGGAAGGGAAAACGGCTACCGGCCGAGGCGGAGTTTCACCGCGCCGCCTACGGGACCTCGAGCGGCGAGGAGCGCTCCTATCCCTGGGGAGAAGACCCTCCGGACGAGACCCGCGGCAACTTCGACTTCCAGCGGTCAGACCCCGTGCCCGTCGGCTCATTCCCCGCGGGCGCCAGCGCGTGGGGAGTCCACGACCTCGTCGGCAACGGGTGGGAATGGACCTCGACGGTCTTCAGCGGCTTCGAGGGATTTGAGCCAATGGCTTCCTACCCGGTCTATTCCGCCGACTTCTTCGACGGAAAGCATTGGGTCATGAAGGGAGCGTCGCCCGCCACCGCGAAGGAACTGCTGCGCCGGAGCTTCCGCAACTGGTTCCGCGGCACCTATCCGTATGTCTATGCGACGTTCCGGTGCGTCTCCTCGTGAGCCGTCAGCCGTGAGCCGTGAGGAGGTGGCCGGGGACTCGGCTCACGGCTTACGGCTTACAGCTTACGAAACAAGCTTCAACGGAAACACTGATTTCGCCGCGGATGTCAAGCGAGACCTCGCACTCAATCCAAAACAGATCCAGTCCAAGTACCTTTATGACGCCCTCGGTTCCTGTCTCTTCGAGGCGATCAGCCGCCTCCCCTGGTATCGGATCACGCGGGCCGAGGGGAGGCTGCTTTCCCGATGGGCCGCCCAGGTCGTCGCGCCTCTGACGGATCCGTTGACGCTCGTCGAGCTGGGTTGCGGCAGCGGCGAGAAGATCGCAATGCTCGCCGAGGCGCTGCGCAGCCGGCGCCGGCCGGTCTCGGTCCATTTGATCGACATCTCGCCCGCGGCCCTGGAGCAGTCCGAGAGAACTCTCGGCCGCTTCGAGCACATCTCGGTCGTGGGACATCGCGCCACCTACGAGGACGGGCTGCGGCGGGCGGCCGCCGGGCGAGGCCGGGGAACGATGTTCGTCCTCTTCCTCGGGTCGAACATCGGAAACTTCGATCCCCCCGCCTCTCACGAGTTCCTCTCGGAGATCCGGCGCGCTCTCCGTCCGAGAGATGCCCTCCTCCTCGGAGCGGATCTCGTAAAGCCGGAGCGCGAGCTGCTGCCCGCCTACGACGACCCGCTGGGCGTCACGGCTGCCTTCAACAAGAACCTGCTCGTACGCGTCAACCGGGAGCTCGACGGGGACTTCATTCTCCAGGGCTTCGACCACCGCGCGATCTGGAACCTGACTGAGAGCCGCGTTGAGATGCACCTCGTGTCTCGCCACGCGCAGAGGGTCACGATCCCTCGCGCCGGCTGCGAAGTCCGCTTCGAGGCAGGGGAGTTCATCTGGACCGAAAGCTCCTACAAGTACACGCCGGATCAGGTCCTGGCGATGGGGGCGGCGGCGGGCTTCCGCTTCCTGGAGCAATGGATCGAGTCCGACGCCCGCTTTGCCTTGACCCTCTTCCTCGCGGATTAGCCGGGGGTTCCAGATTCCAAATTCCAGATTCCAGGGAGACGGGCTCGTCCCTTGTGATCCCCTCGCTCTTTCCCCTGTCGTCCCTTCGCGCTTTTCCCCTGTCATCCTGAGCGCAGCGAAGGATCTGCTCTCCTCCGGTCGACGATCGTCTTCCTGCTCAGGGCAAGCTCTGAGCGAAGCGAAGGATCTGCTCCCGTCGCTCCGACCGGTGCTCTCCTGCTCGGGGCAGGCTCTGAGCGAAGCGAAGGATCGGCTCTCCTCCCTGGAGAAGGCAGATCCTTCGTCGCTCCGCTCCTCAGGATGACAACGGGGGCCTATCCACCTGGAATGTGGAATCTGGAATCTGCGATCGCGAAGGTGGTAGCGTGCGCGGCGCCAAACAGGAGGATTTCTTGAGAAGAGTCGCATCCCTCGTCCTTCTCGCGTCCATGACGCTCGTTCCGGTGCTGCCAGGACAGGAACGGGTGGACCTGGACATGGTCACTCGGATCCGGCAGGAAGGGTTCCGCAACTCGAAGGTGATGGACACCGCGAGCAATCTGATGGACAAGATCGGCCCTCGCCTGACGGGATCCCCCAACATGAGGCGGGCCAACGACTGGACGCGCCAGCAGCTCGAGGAATGGGGGCTTGCCAATGCCCACTTGGAGTCGTGGGAGCCCTTCGGGCGCGGCTGGAGTTACGAGGTCGCGACGGTGCGGATGCTTTCGCCGGATGTCGCCGAGCTCCTCGCGCTGCCGCTCGCATGGAGCCCCGGGACCGACGGTGCCCTGCGCGCCGAGGCGGTCAAGGTCAGGCTGACGGAGAAGGAAGACCTGGAGAAGCAGAAGGGCAAGCTCGCCGGGAAGATCCTGATGCTCGGCGAGACACGCGATGTCAAGCCGCAGGAGAAGCCGCTCGCCGAGCGCTACGACGAGAAGTCTCTCGCCGAGCTCTACCACTACGAGGTCCCGGGGATCCGCCCCTACATGCGCGCCGGACAGCCTTTCAACCGCGAGGAGTTCGCCAGGCGCCGCGAGTTCCAGCGGGCCCTGAACAAGTTTCTGGTGGAGGAGAAGGTGGCCGCGGTCGTCGAGGCGGGCGCGCTCGACGGCGGCACGTTCCGCGTCCAGGGCCTCCAGAACGGACACCGCAAGGACGCGCCTGCGGCGGTGCCCACGCTCACGATGGCCATCGAGCACTGGGAGCGGGTCGGGCGGCTGCTGGACCGCAAGGAGCCCGTCGAACTGGAAGTCAATCTCAAGACGAAGCTGACGGAGGAGCCGAGGGCCTGGAATACGATTGCGGAGATCCCCGGTTCAGAAAAAAACGGTCAGCTCGTTATGCTCGGAGCCCACATGGACTCCTGGCATGCTGGAACGGGCGCGACGGACAACGGCGCCGGCGTCGCCGCCACGATGGAGGCTTTACGGATCCTGAAGGCGCTCGGCGTCAGGCCGAAGCGCACGATTCGCATCGCTCTCTGGAGCGGCGAGGAGCAGGGACTCCTGGGATCGCGCGGCTACGTCTCGCAGCACTTCGCCTCGCGCCCGGAGCCGAAGGAGCCGCTGCCTCCGGATCAGGAAGCCCTCCCGACCTTCCTGCGCCGGCCGACCGGGCCCCTGACGGTCAAGCCGGAGCACGCGAAGCTCTCGGCCTACTTCAACCTGGACAACGGCACCGGCAGGATCCGACGCATCTATGCGCAGGAGAATGCGGCCGTGGTGCCGATCTTCGAATCCTGGATCCAGCCGTTGAAGGACCTGGGGGTCACGACCGTGACGATGCGCAACACGAGCGGCACCGATCACCTCTCCTTCGACGGCGTGGGGCTCCCGGGCTTCCAGTTCATCCAGGACGAGGTCGAGTACGAGACCCGCACGCACCACACCAACATGGACGTCTACGAGCGGCTCCAGAAGGAGGATCTCATGCAGGCCTCCGTCGTCATCGCCTCCTTCGTCTACAACGCGGCCATGCGCGACGGTATGATGCCGAGGAAGCCGATGCCAAAGGACCAGCCGCGGCCGGAAGAATCGCCGGCGGGGAAAGGCCCGCTCGCCAGGCCCGAAACGCCGGCAGCTCCAGGCAAGTCCCCGACTCCCGCGGCGGCGCCGGCGCCCCGCGGCTAGGAATCCATGAAGAGCCCTTCCCGGCTTCTCGCAGGCGCTCTCCTCGTCGTCTCGACGGCCGCCGCGGACAGGCCTTCGGCTGGCCGCGCCGCCCCTCCTGAGGTCCGCCGGGCCGCGGGGAAGATCACCGAGGAGCTCCTTCGGGCGCACACGAAGATCCTCGCTTCCGACCTGCTGGAAGGCCGCGGCCCGGCCACGCGCGGGGATTCGCTCGCGGAGGCCTACATCCAGTCGCAGATGGAGGCCCTGGGCGTCGAGCCCGGAGCGCCCGGCGGCGGCTGGATCCAGAAGGTGCCGCTCGTCGGCGTGAAGGCGAGCTTCTCCGGTCCGGCGGTCTTCCGGTCGGAGCGCGGCTCGGCGGAGGGCGTTCCGGGGGACAACTTCGTCGCCTTCTCCGGCGTTCAGAAGCCGGCGGCGAAGATCGAGGATGCCGAGATCGTGTTCGTCGGATACGGAATCGTCGCGCCAGAGTTCCGGTGGGACGACTACAAGGACGCCGACCTCTCGGGGAAGGTCCTCCTGATGATGAACAACGATCCCGAGAGCGACCCAAGTATCTTCGCGGGCAAGACCCGCCTCTGGTACGGGCGTTGGGACTACAAGTACCTGATGGCGGCGAAGAAGGGGGCGGCCGGGGCGATCCTCATCCACACGACCCCCTCGGCCGGTTATCCCTGGCACGTCGTCCAGAACTCCTGGGCGGGAGAGAATTTCGAGCTGCCCGACGACGGCTCGCCACGGGTGCAGATCAAGATGTGGGCGACCGAGGAGTTGGCGCGGACGGTGGCGAAGCTCGCCGGCAAGGACCTCGATTCGCTGCTGGCCTCGGCGGAGTCGCGTTCCTTCCGACCGGCGCCGCTCGGGGTCCGATTCTCCTTCGCGATGGCCAACGCGATCGTCCAGAAGGAATCGGGCAACGTCGTCGGGAGGATCCCGGGCGGGGACCCGAAACTCTCGGGCGAAGCGGTCGTCTACACGGCGCACCACGATCATTTTGGGATCAAGGCCAAGCCCGGAGCCGGTTCGGAGGATTCCATCTACAACGGCGCGGTGGACAACGCGTCCGGAGTGGCTTCCATCCTCTCCGTGGCGCGGGCCTTCGCGGAACTGGGCACGCCCCCTCGCCGTACGGTCTACTTCGCGTTCGTGGCCGCGGAGGAACAGGGCCTCCTGGGTTCCCAATACTTCGTCGCGCACCCGCCGGTGCCGGTCGGGAGGATCGCCGCCAATATCAACATCGATTCGGCCAGCTGGTTCGGAAAGACGAGCGACGTCTCTCTCATCGGCCTGGGCAAGTCCTCGCTCGACGGCGACGTGATCGCGGTCGCGAAGACACAGGGACGCACGGTCAAGCCGGACGAGTTTCCGGACCGGGGGCTGTTCTACCGCTCTGACCAGTTTAACTTCGCGAAGGCCGGCGTCCCCGCTGCGTATGTCAAGTTCGGGACAGACGTCATCGGCAAGCCCGCGGGCTGGGGCAAGGAGCAGGTCGAGGCGTACCAGAAGAACACCTACCACCAGCCTTCCGACGAGTACCACGACGACCTCGACTTCGCGGGCGCCGTCGAAGACGCGCGCCTCGCCTTCCTCCTCGGCTGCCGAGTCGCCGACGCCGACGCCATGCCGCGCTGGCGTCCCGGCGATGAATTCGAAGCGGCGCGGAAGAAGGCCCTGGCCCTCGTGCCGTAGGGGCGGGCCTCGCGCCCGCCCGCGACAGCTACCGATTTCGCTTCTCCTCTCTGATCTAATCCTCCGCCATGACAACGACCTTCCTCCGCTCGGCCGGGACCCTCTCCGGCGCCTCCCTCATCTCCGGAGCCGTCCCGAATCCGAGGACGCCGGCCGCCTCGGCGCGGCCGATTGTCAAGCCGAAGACCCTGAAGCCCGGCGACACGGTTGGACTCATCACACCGTCCTCCTACATCTTCGACACATGGCGGATCGATCTCGCGGCGGCGCGCCTGGAGTCCACCCTCGGCGTGAAGTGCCGGCTCGGCCGCTTCGTCATGGGACGTCATGGCTACATGGCCGGAGCGGAGAAGGAGCGCTTGGAGGACCTCCACGCGATGTTTGCCGATCCGGGCATCGCGGGGATCTTCTGTCTGGAAGGGGGCTACGGGACCACCCTACGAGATCGAGACGAAGGGAAAGATCCTCTTCCTCGAGGACACGGGCGAAGCGCCGTATCGTGTGGACCGGATGCTCACGCAGTTGAAGCTCGCCGGCAAGCTGCAGGAAGCGGCCGGCATCGTGTGGGGCACCTGCACCGAGTGCACGCCGGCGAAGTCGAGCGTCGAGATCAACCTGTCGCTGTCGGATCTCCTGGACGAGATCCTGGGCGACCTCAACAAGCCGGTCCTCGCCGGCCTCGTCTTCGGCCACACGAAGGAGAAGGCCACCATTCCGATCGGCGTCGAAGCGGAGCTCGATGCCGGCGCGAAGAGAGTCGAGATCCTGGAAGCCGCCACCGTCGCTTCCTGAGTGCCTGGTCCTTAGTCCGTAGTCCTTAGTCGCCCGACCACGGACCAGGGACCAAGGACTCCTCTTCGGTCAGAGGCACTTGCGGATGCGGCCGGACTTTCCGTGGACGAGCGTGTAGCTGCCGATGGCCGTATCGCTCCCCTCGGATTTGATCGTCAACGTCATGGTGTCGCGCGTGACCTGGCCAACATAATGGACCGGCTCGCCCTTGGACTCTTCGCCCTCGCGGATGGGTCCGCCGTGCTCGCGAAAATAGAGTCCCTTGACGTCGAGGCGCCCTTCCGAGTCGAGGAGGATGGGCTCGCTGATGGTCCCGTGCGCGCAGTCGAGCTCGATTCGGGCGCCGGACTCGGTCACCTCCATGGCGATGCCAACGGCTCCCCAGGGCCCTGTGCGGGCGCGTTTCGTGTCACCGCCCGACGGGCCGAGGGCAAGACTCGCGGCGGCAAGCGTGAACGCGCACAGACCGGAGAGTGAGGCGAAAGGGCTGTTCATATCTTCTCCAGACGGGCAACTCCGGCCTTTCGCATGATAGTGCTTCGCGGGCCTGCGAATTCCTTCGCGCGCGCAAAAAAAACGGGCGGGGTCGCCCCCGCCCGGTTCCGGAAGCTGTCTGCCTGTCTAGAAGTCGTATCTCGCCGACACCTGCAGCGTGCGCGGCGTTCCGGGGTTGTTGGCGTTGCCGAAGCCCGCGTTGGGCGTGCTGGTGTTCGGCACGGTCGTGGCGCCGACGGTCGGTCCGGGGACGCGGCCGAAGGTCGTCTGGCTGACGAACTTATTGCCCGTGTTGGTGCAGTTGAAGCAGTCCACCGCCAGGCCGAAGTCTCCCGGTCCGATGTGGAACGCCTTCTGGAGACGAACGTCGACGGAATAGAAGCTCGGCTGCCGGAAGGAGTTGCGGGCGAAGTGAACTCCGTTGGAGCAATCGTAGTTCGTCGCGCTGCCCCCGATCGACGTGCAACCGAGCGTCGCGCGGTCCGTACCGCTCTGGCCGTCGTTGTTGAAATCGAAGTTGGAACGGGCCGTGTAAGGAGAGCCGGTCGTGAAGCGGGCCGATCCCGCGAAACCGATGCCGTACCAGGGCGTGAGCCAGACCGCGTTTGCCGACGCTCTCCAGCGCTGATCGCGGTTGGAGGGTCCGTACGAGGTCGCCAGGTTGTTGAAGTCCTCCGCCTGGATGCCCGAGAAGTTGCGCTCGTTGGAGTCCTCGTCGGAGTCCTTGGACCAGGTCGCGCTGACGCCCGCGCTGAAGTTATTCGCGAACCGCTTCTGCGCCACGAAGTCCACGGCGTAGTACTTCGCGTGGGCGTCGGAGACGTACTGGGTGTTCGTGCTGTAAAACGTGTTGGGACGCGTGGAGCTGTAATGCGGTGTGCCGTTGACGGAGGTCGTTCCGTCGTAGGCGCGGTTGGCGTCCGTCAGACGCTCGAGGTCGTAGCCTTTGGCGTACGTGAAGTTCATCATGGCCGTGATCTCGGAGACGACTTCCCGCTCGAATCCCAGCGTGATCCGGTCCGTGTGCGGGTCCGTGAAGTTCGGGTCCACGGTGAAGATCGGACAGCTCAGAACGGGCCTGCAGTTGACTGGAATGGCCGAGAAGTTGACCCGCTCGACGCCGACGGGCGTCCAGTTGGCCCCCCAGCCGGGCGCGAACGAATCGAAGCAGGACGTGCCATTGGCGTTCTTGCAGTTCTTGTCCGTCGGGTCTGCCGGCGAGCCGCCCGGCCCCGCCGAGTTCGTAATCGTGGAGTATTGGACTCCCTTGATGGCGTTGGAGCTGAAGAGCTGCGACCACAGCAGCGCCGGGGTGCGGCTCCAGTACCGGCCGGCGGCCAGGCGAATGGCCGTCTTCGGGTCCGGCGAATAGGACATCGAGAGACGCGGTGACCACTGGTTCTTGACGTCCGGGATCTCGCCGGTCAGCGGGTAGGCGCCGGTCGTGCCGGGCGTGTAATTCAGAACCGGGGAGTTGGGGTTGTCCAGGTACTCGAAACGAACGCCCGCCGTCACGGTCAGCTTCGGGCTGATGAACCACTGGTCCTGAATGAACCCGGCGTACTCCTTCTGGCCGAAGTCCACGGTGCCCGCCTGGTCGGCGGTGAGCCCCCCGAGGCCTGCGAATTGCCGGTACTGGAAATACTTTCCGGCCAGCAGGTCGGCGACGTTGTTGAAGACGAACACGCCGCGCCAGTTGCCCTTGAAGGTCTGGGAGACCGACGTGTCGTTGTAGTCGCCACCGAGCTTGAAGACGTGGCTCTGGAGGAGATAGGTCACTGTGTCGGCAATTTCGTAGCGCTTGACGGTCGAGGTGATAGGCAGGAAGCTGACCTCTCCGTAGCGGGCGGTGCCGACCTGGATCTCCGGGAGGTTCAGGCCCTTGTCGGCGCGCGGCGTGTCTTCGTTGTTGTAGTTGAAATTGAGGTCGTTCAACAGGCTCGCGCCGAACTGACCCGAGTATGTGCCCACGAACTGCGTTGACGTCATCCCCTCGATTCCGTTGTGCGGGAGGGTGTCATTGGGAGAGGTGTTCGTGCCGTTGTCGCCGTCGTACTTGGTGTAGTTGATCCGGCCCATGAGACGGTGGGCGCTGGCGGCCTGAAAGTCGATGCGCCCGAAGGCGACCCAGCCGTTCTTGGTCTGGACGTAGTTATCCGGACTGGCCAGGACCGGGTATTTTGCGAAGATCGACGCATCGAGGACCGTGGGGTTGATCGGAACCGTCAGGCTCTGTTCCTGGCGGTCATAGGAGCCGAAGAAGAAGAGCCGGTCCGGCAGGATGGGCCCTCCGAGCGAGGCGCCGAACTGTTTCTTGTCCTGGTCGTTCGGCGCCTGACCGTTGGCGAACTTGGCCGTCAGGTCCTGCGGCTGCCAGTAGAAGAAGCCGGAGCCATGGAGCTGGTTCGTGCCGCTCTTCGTGATGACATTGACGAACCCGCCGCCCGAACGGCCGAACTCAACCGAGGCGCCGTTGGTGATGACCGTGAATTCCTTGATGGACTCCTGGGAGAGGGAGAGCGGTGCCCGGCCTTCCGCCCCGCCGACGGTCCCGCCGAAGAAGGGGTTGTTGAAGTCCACGCCGTCCACGCTCACGTTCGTGTTGATGCCGCGCTCGCCCGCGATCGAGAGGGTGCCGCGTTCGGATTCGATGCGTGTCTCGGGCGTCAGGAGCACGAGATTCTTGAAGTCCCGGCCGCTCGAGGGCAGGTTCTTCAGCTGCTCCGTCTGGATCGTCTCGCCGACGGCGGTGTTCGTCACCTCGACGGCACGGGCCGTGCTCGTGACCGTCACCGACTCCGACACGCTCGAGAGTTGGAGCCGGAACTCGATCGTCGGCGCCGAGCCGA
>WNGA01015986.1_pt1 | contig 12100 bp, 12 predicted proteins | sample 5400061 | NCBI WGS metagenome assembly WNGA01 (sample SAMN13153366, study PRJNA577476) | soil metagenome | isolation source: 100 cm soil or saprolite under grassland replicate 2 | place: USA:California | collected 2016-06-15
CGGGCGGAGTCTCGGCCTCGAGGCCGGCGGCAACGAGCGCCTGCTGCGCGCGCTCCGCGTCCTCGGGCTTCACGAAGTAGTCGACGTCGTGCTCGGTCTTCGCACCGCCGCGTGCCCACACCGCGAGACCGCCGCCGAGCGCGAACGGAACCTCCGCATCACGCAACGCGCCCGCCGACTTCTTCAGCGTCCTCAGAATGACTTCGAAGTCGAAATCCACCGCCATCGTGCACCGCGCCGTACCCTGCGTGTGCCCCTTTCAATCTTCGGGAAAAGGTGAATGATGCCCCGTGTCCGGATCGCAGCGGCGGGCGATCTGCACGCCGACGAGCGCGTGGCCCCCCGCATCCATGAGGCGTTCGACCACGTCGCCGACGCGGCCGACCTCGTCCTGCTCGCGGGCGACCTCACCGCGCACGGCGAGCCACACGAGATGGAGGTCATCGCCGCCGCCTGCGCACGCCTCGACCTTCCCGTCTACGCGGTGCTCGGCAACCACGACCATCACGCGAACAGAATCGCGGCGCTCACGTCGATTCTCGAGGGTGCGGGCGTCGTCGTCCTCGAGCGCTCGTGGACGACCGCGTCCGCCAACGGGACGAGGCTCGGGATCGCGGGGACGAAGGGCTTCGTCGGCGGCTTCCCGGGCAGCACGCTCCCGGATTTCGGCGAGGCGTTGCTGCGCGAGGTCTACGCCGAGACCGGCAAGGACGTCGCCGCACTCGACCGTGCGCTCGAGGAGATCGCCGAGTGCCCGCTCCGCGTCGTCCTGCTCCACTACTCGCCGACGATGAGCACGCTGGTCGGCGAGCCGGAGTCGATCTGGACGTACCTGGGATCGAACCGGCTCGACGGCCCGATCCAGAAGCACCATCCCGATCTCGTGCTCCACGGGCACGCTCACGCGGGCACATTCGCCGGAGCGATCGGGCCGGTTCCCGTGTACAACGTGGCGGTGCACGTCATGCGCCGCGACTTCTTCGTCTTCGAGCTCGACACCGATGCGCCTGACGGCCACGGCGCGCGGCTCGAGGCGACCGTGTGAAGACGGTCTCGCGCCTCTCGATCGCGCCGGTGAAGGGAATGGCGCTGCTGCACCCCGAGGACGTCCGCCTCGAGACGTTCGGCGTCGCCGACAACCGACGCTTCTATGTCGTGGACGAAGGCGGCCGCCGCTACGGGCAGATCCGGGACGGATCGCTCGTGCGGATCGTCCCCGACTACGACTCCGAGCAGGAGCGGCTCGCGCTGCGCTTTCCCGACGGAGCGGTCGTCGACGGCGAGCTCGCGCTGGGCGACGAGATCGTCACCGACTTCTACGGGCGACCGGTGCAGGGGCATGTCGTCGAAGGGCCATGGTCCGAGGCAGTGTCGCGCTTCGCCGGGAGGGCGCTGCGCCTCGTCCGCGCCGACGGTCCCGGCGCCGGCGTCGACCGTGACCGAGGTCCCGTGACGATGCTCTCCGATGCGTCGCTCGCAGCGCTCGCACGGCAGGTAGCACGCGATTCAGTCGATGCACGGCGCTTCCGCATGCTGATCGCCATCGCCGGCTGCGACGCACACGAAGAGGACGAGTGGCTCGGCAGGCTCGTGCGCGTCGGCGCTGCCGTGGTCCGCCTGCACGAGCAGGTCGCCCGCTGTGCGATCACGACGCAGAGCCCGGAGACGGGCGTACCCGACCTCGACACACTCCGTGAGATCGCGCGCTATCGCGGCACACGAGCGGACGACGGTAAGCACATCGACTTCGGAGTCTTCGGCGAGGTCGAGCAGCCCGGTCAGGTCAGGGTCGGCGATCCCGTCCAGCCGCTGTAGTGATCTACGACGAGCAGGAGCACGAGCCGCTCGCCGCCGGCGCGTGGGACGAACGCCTCGCGCGCTACGCGATCGCAGACATCGTCGACGAGACGATCGCGGCCGGTCCGCCGGAAAGCTCGGGTGTCTACGCCGGCGCGGCGGGAGAACTGCACGCGTTGCGCGCGTTGGGTGCGGACGTCGACTGGGAGCTCGGCGCAGGCGATGGGCCCGGGTTCGCAGACGGAGAAGTCGGGATCGCGCTCGTCGCGGGCGACACCGCGCGCTTCCGGGCTGCTGCGCAGACGTGCATCGACGATCCGTGGAATGAGCTGCTCTACGGAGCGGGTGGTGCGCTCGTCGCCGCGCACCTGTTCGGTGAGGACGAGATCGCGCGCGCTGCGATCAGCCGGCTCTGGTCGACGTGGTCGTTCGACTCGAAGCTGCGCGCTTGTATCTGGACGCAGACGTTCGATGGCCGCCGCGAGCAGATGCTCGGCTTCGCGCACGGCCTCGCCGGCAATGCGTACGCGTTGTTGAGAGCCGCGGGGCTGCAGAGCCGCGATCACCAGACCGAGCTGATGCATCGCGTTGTCGAGACGCTCGAGCACACGGCTCTGCGCGACCGGGGGCTGGCGAACTGGCCGGCTGCAGTCGACAGTCCGCCGGGCGACCTCCGTGTGCAGTGGTGTCACGGAGCACCCGGGGTGGTCTGTGCGCTGGCGGGCGCACCCGCGCACCGCGGGCTCGACGCCCTGCTGCTCGCAGCCGGCGAGCTGGTCTGGCGCGCCGGGCCGTTGCGCAAGGGAGCCGGCCTCTGCCACGGCACCGCCGGCAACGGCTGGGCGTTCCTGAAGCTGCTCAGGCGCACGCGCGACCGCAAGTGGCTCGAGCGGGCGCGCCGCTTCGCGATGCACGCGATTCAGCAGCGCACGGGCGAGCGCGGACTGTGGACGGGCGACACCGGCCTGGCCGTGTACCTCCGCGCGTGCATCGAGGTGGACGACCGCTGGCCGCTTGTGGACGTCCTCTAAAGCCGAAGCTCGAGAAACGTCGTACCGGGCACGGGGTTGTAGCGATACGGCTCCGCCTCGAGGAAGCCGAGCGTCGCGTAGAGCGAGCGTGCCGCGGTCATCGTCGGGAGCGTGTCGAGGAGCATCCGCCGGTAGCCGCGCGCGCGAGCTTCCGCGACGATCGCCTCGGCGAGCCGCCGTCCCAGCCCGCCGCCGCGCCGCGTCGGCCGCACGTAGAGCCGCTTCATCTCGCACGTCTCGTCGTCGATGCGGCGGAGCGCGACGCAGCCGCCGTCGGCGAGCAGCACGAGCTCGTAGAAGCCGAGCGGGTCGGCGAGCTCCGCATCGAAGTTCTGAAACCGGCGTGCGCGCTCCCGGTGATACGGCCGAGGTGCGCACGACGATCGACGCCTCACGGGGCTGCGAACGCCTCGAGCAGCGCGTGATCCGCTTTGCGCCGGGTCGATCGGCCGAGCGGGGAAGCGACGGGAAGCAGGAGGTGTTGTTCGTCGCCTCCGGCCGGGGGATCCTGCACCTCGACGGAGGCCGAAACGAGCTCGAGCCGGGGATGGGCGTCTTCATCGCCCCCGGTGAGTCTTACACGGTCGAGGCGCCGGAAGACCTCCTCGTCGTCTCGGTCTCCGCCCCCGCGAGTGAGCTCGGTGTCGGCAACGGCCGCTTGGTGACGGTCCGGTACGAAGACCAGCCGTCGTTGCCGGCGTCGCCGAACCGAGAGTTTCGCTACCTCGTCAACCAGGACGCCGGCTGCCTCGACATCACGCAGTTCGTTGGCATCATCCCGCCGGGCCGAGCGCCCGAGCACAGTCACACCTATGACGAGGTCGTCTACATCCTCGAGGGGCACGGGGTTTACCACATCGCCGGCGAGGACTTTTCGCTCGCGCCGGGCACCTGTCTCCACCTGCCGCCCTACGTGCGGCACTGCATCGAGAACACGGGAAGCAAGGACATGAAGGTCCTCGGCGTCTTTCACCCCTCGGGCGATCCCGCCTCGAGGGCGTTCGTCGCAAACAACTGAACTCGGCAGACGTCAACATGAGCGGCACTCAAAAGGAGGGCACTACATGAAGAGAAAAGCAGGGATCACGTTGCTCGTCGCGTCCGGGCTGGCCGCAGTCGCGGTCGCCGCGACCGCCGCAGCGACGTCAGCACGTCCCAGCGCCCCGGCCAAGGCTCAGGCTGCATCGGCCTCCAGCCTCTGCACCACGGCCGGAATCGGGTTCGCAGGCCCGGTCAGCGGCCCGGCCGCGTTCCTCGGCCTCGATCAGCAGCGCTGGGCGAGCACGTTCTTGAACTTCTGGAACGCCGGCAAGGCGATCCCGGGCGTCCCTGCCTCGCTCAAGCGCGTCAAGGTCAAGCTGGCGCTCATCGGCGACAGCCAGCTGGACCCGCAGAAGGCCGCAACGGTCGGCGCGCAGATGCTGTCGAACAAGTCGATCCTCGGCATGATCGGGTTCGCAGGCTCGAACGAGAACCTCGGCGGCGGGCCGGTGCTCGACCGTGGCGGGCTGGTCTACATCACGGCGTCAGCGACGGTTGACGCACTGACGAGGAAGCTCAAGAACTTGTTCCGGATCGTCCCGAACAACCTGCGGCAGGCGGGTGTGGCCGTCGACTACGCGCTCAAGCACGGCCAGGTGAAGAAGGGCCAGCAGGCAATGGTCGTCGATGACGGAGAGGCCTACGGCATCAATATCGCGAGCGATGCCCAGAAGCTCCTGCAGGCCGCGGGCGTCAAAGTCAACCGCGAGTCGCTGCCCGAGTCGACCTCGAGCGCCACGGCCGATTTCTCGTCGCTCGCTCAGAAGGCGGTCGCCAACGGCGCCAAGCTCGTCTACGCACCGACTCAGGTGGCCTCGGACTCGCAGCTCTTCACGCAGCAGCTCAAGTCCGCCGGCTACAAAGGGAGCTTCTTCGCCACGGACGGAAGCTTCGACAGCAAGAGTTTCAAGTTCCCTGGGGCGTACGTCTCGTTCTTCGGCGCCGACGTGTACCGGGTCGCCGCCGCGAAGCCGTTCGTCAGCTACTACACGAAGCACTGGGGGAAGACGACACCGTTCGGCGCCCCGAACTTCGTCGCCGCTCAGATGCTCGCCATCGCCATCTCGAAGTCGTGCAGCGACGGCACGACGAGCCGGGCCGAGGTGCGAAGAGTGCTCAAGGGGGTCTCGATCCCGACCTCTATTCTCGGTCACCCGCTCGCGTTCGATTTCGCAGGCGACGTCAGGAAGGGACCCGCTCGCGGCATCACGCTCTGGAAGATCGGGTCCAACGGCAGCTACAAGCTCGTCCTGAGCGACTGAGCCTAAATGGAAGCGAGTGTGCGGCCGGCCAAATAGGCGGGCCGCACACTCGTCTCTGAAAGAGTTCGCCGCTGATGCCCGGGCTTCTCGCCTTCGCCCTCTACGACTGGCATTACTTCTTTGCGCAACTCGCGGCGGGTTTGACCATCGGCAGCCTCTACGCGTTGCTCGCCCTCGGGTACACGATGGTCTACGGGATCCTCAAGCTTCTGAACTTCGCCCACGGCGAGGTCTACATGATGGGCGCGTTCATCGGCTTCTTCACGTTGAGCGCCCTCGGAGGGTCGTTGAGCCCGAACGTGGCCACGGTGGTGCTGATCGTCCTGATGTTCTGCGCTGCGATGGCAGGGTGCGCTGTGCTCGGCGTCGTTATCGAGCGGTTCGCCTACCGGCCGCTGCGGCGCGCGCCTCGAATCGCCCCGCTGATCAGCGCGCTCGGAGTTTCGTTCTTCCTCCAGCAGACCGCGGTGCTCCTCTTCGGGCCGATCCCAAAGCAATACAACACGTACGGGCTCCACGGCGGCGAGCTGTTCAACTCCGTTTCGCTCGGGAATCTCCGCTTCCAGTACGCCCAGATTCTGGTAATCGCATCGGCGGTCCTGCTGATGATCGCACTGACGCTGCTCGTCGGTCGCACGACTGTGGGCAAAGCGATGCGGGCAACCTCTTACGATCTCGAGGCCGCGTCGATGATGGGCGTCGACGTCGACCGCGTAATTGCGTTCACGTTCCTCGTCGGCTCGGCTCTGGCGGGCGCGGCCGGCGTGATGACAGGGATCGTCTTCCAGAACATCCAGCCCTACATGGGCTTTGGAGCCGGCCTTAAGGCGTTCACGGCTGCCGTTGTGGGCGGGATCGGAAACATCACCGGCGCGATGCTCGGGGGAATGATCATCGGCGTCGTCGAGGCGCTCACGATCGGCTATCTGTCGTCGACGTTCGAGAACCTGATCGTCTTCTCGCTCCTGATCGTGTTCATGCTCTTCCGGCCGACCGGGCTCCTGGGAACGCCCGTGGTTCAAAAGGTCTGACGGTGAGTGAAGGCGTCCCCACTCCGGCTGGCCCGCCGCCGTCCGGCCCGCAGATCGGCGTCGACGAATGGGTGGCGCGGGCCGAGGAGCGCCGCGCCGGCAGGGGTGGAATTCTGGGGCGCGCCCGCGGGGAGATTGACCGCATCCCCCGGATCGTCAGGCTCGCGGCCTTCGTCGCCGTCGTGGCTCTGATCCCGGTGATGACGTCGGACGACTACATCCTGCGAGTCGCGACCGACACGATGCTCTACGTGCTGCTGGCCGTCGGCCTGAACGTCGCCGTCGGCTGGGCGGGGCTCCTCGACCTCGGCTACATCGCGTTTTACGGCTTCGCCGCCTATCTCTTCGCCGAGCTCTCGTCATCGCACTACGGGCTGCACTGGGCCACTTGGGCCACAGTGCCGCTCGTGATCGTCTGCACGATTCTGCTCGGTTTCGTACTCGCACTGCCCTCGCGCCGGGTGAGCGGCGACTACCTGGCGATCGTGACGCTCTTCTTCGGGCAGATCTTCGTCACGCTCACGACGCAGGGCTATCGCTGGAACTGGTTCGGCTTCGGCGGCAACCATGACATCACCGGCGGGCCGACGGGGCTCACCCAGATCGATCCCTTTCGAATCTTCGGGCACGAGCTGACGCACGTGCGCGATTACCTGTGGGTCGCACTCGGCGGATTCGTGATCGTTGTAGTGGCTCTGGCATTTGCGAACAACTCGCGGACCGGGCGCGCATGGCGTTCGCTCCGCGACGATCCGCTCGCCGCCGAAGTGATGAGCATGCCCGTGAAACGGATGATGCTCCTGGCGATTGCCGTCGGCGCCGGGGTCGCAGGCCTGGCGGGATCAATCAATGCCGCGTACTACCAGGGCGTCTTTCCCTCTTCCTTCGGCTTTCCCGTGCTGATCACCGTCTACACGATGGTGATCCTCGGCGGCGCCGGCAGCCTTACGGGCGTCGTCGCGGGCGCGATCATCGTCAACGTGATGCTCGAGGTCCTGCGAACGCCCGATCATGCCCGCTGGGTCTTTTACCTCGTGATCATCATCGGTCTCGTCGCCAAGCTGCGACCCTGGCGTCTTCTCGCCGCCGTTCTGGGCGGGCTCCTCGCGTTCGGTCTGGTCGTCAATGCAGTCGTCGGGGCCGTCTGGCCGCGGGGCACTGCCGGCCCCGTTTACACGGGTGGACTCGACTTCACGAAGCATGGCCTGCTTCCTCAGGTGCTCCGACACTGGCTCGTCTTTCCGGCGCACACGTATGAGCTCTCGAACTACCAGATCGGCAATTACGCGTTCGTGATCGTGATCGGTCTCGTGCTCGCTCTGACGGTCGTGCGCGGCTGGAGACGTTACGTCCTGCTGGTGCCGACGATCTGGGGCGCGGCGTTCGTGTGGGAGAACCGCCTGGTCGAGGAAGCCCCGACGACACGGCCGTTGCTTCTTGGCGTGATCCTGATCGTGCTGATGGCGACCCGGCCGGAAGGCCTTTTTGGGACTCCTCGCGTGGAGATCTTATGAGCGCGCGCTCCCTGCTCGAGCTGCGGTCGGTGTCGAAGTCGTTCGGCGGCCTCCTCGTCATCTCAGAGCTCGACCTTGCCATTCGGGAGGGCGAGATCGTCAGCGTGATCGGGCCGAACGGCGCCGGCAAGACGACGGTCTTCAACTTGATCACCGGAGTTCTGCGGCCGGACTCGGGCACGATCCGGCTCGGCGGGGAGGACCTCGTCGGTCTCGAGCCGCATGCGATCACCCGCCGGGGCGTCGCGCGCACGTTCCAGACCCTGCGCCTGTTCCTGAACATGACCGTCAAGGAAAACGTGATGGCGGCTGCGTACGGTCGCACGCGGGCGACGATCGTCGAGTCGATCCTGCAGCTGCCGCACGCGCGCCGGGAAGAACGGGAGATCCACCGTCTGGCGGAAGAGAAGCTCGCCTTCTTCGGGCAGCGGCTGATGGGCTACCGGTGGGAGCAGCCTGCCTATTCGCTCTCGTATGCGAACCGTCGCCGGCTCGAGATCGCCCGTGCGATGGCGACGCAGCCGCGCATCCTGCTGCTCGACGAGCCGGCCGCCGGCATGAACCCGGTCGAGACGCACGAGATGACGGAGCTGATCGCGACGCTCCGCGAAGAGGGCGGCTACACGATCCTCGTGATCGAGCACGACATGCACGTCGTGGAGGGAATCTCCGACCGCGTCATTGCGCTCGACCACGGCGTCAAGATCGCCGAAGGATCGTTCGATGCGGTGGCGACAGACCCGCGCGTTGTCGAGGCCTACCTCGGTGTGCACGCAACCGCGACGAAATGAGCGCGTTGCTCGAGCTCGATGGGGTCGACACCTACTACGGGGTCGTCCACATCCTCCAAGATCTCAATCTGCACGTCGGCAAGGGCGAGCTCGTCTGCCTCCTGGGCGGCAACGCCTCGGGTAAGTCGACGACGCTGAAGACGATCCTCGGCATCGTGCAGCCGCGTCGCGGCTCCGTGCGCTTCGACGGCGAGGAGGTCACGGGCCGCTCGACGAGTCACCGCATCGCGAAGGGGATGGCCATCGTCCCCGAAAACCGGCGCCTGTTCGCGCCGATGAGCGTGCTCGAGAACCTCGAGATGGGCGCCTACCTCTACGGCGGTGGCCGCAAGGAAGACTTCGAGCGCGTGTACTCGCTCTTCCCGTTGCTGCACGAGCGCCGGTCACAGCTCGCGGGAACGCTCTCCGGCGGCGAGCAGCAGATGGTCGCGATGGGGCGTGCGCTGATGGCACGCCCGAAGCTGCTGCTGATGGACGAGCCGTCCATGGGTCTCGCGCCGGTGCTCGTCGAGCGCAGCTTCGCGATCATCAAGGAGGTGCACGAGTCCGGCGTCGCGATCCTCGTGGTCGAGCAAAACGCGAACGTCTCGCTCTCGATCGCCGACCGAGGGTACGTTTTGTCCACCGGCCGCATCGTGCTCGAAGGAAAGGCACAGGACCTTTTGCAAAACGAAGAATTACGCAAGGCGTACCTTGGCCGTTGAGCTCCACAGCCTGCCGGCGAAGTGCCGGCACCGCTTCCCGATCTTCGAGAAGCGCGTCTACGTCAACTCGTGCTCGCAGGGCGCGCTCTCCGATGCCGTGCGCGATTCCTACGAGCAGTACCTCCGCGACTGGGACGAGTTCGGCGCGCCGTGGGAGTACTGGGTGGAACGCACCGAAGCTGCCCGTACCGCCTTCGCGAAGCTGATCAACGCGGCGCCCGAGGAGATCGCCGTGACCACGTCCCTGTCCGCAGGCGTCGCCGCGCTCGCGAGCGGCCTGCGCTTCGCCGGGCCGCGCCACAAGGTCGTGCTCACCGACTGGGAGTTCCCGACCATCGGCCAGATCTGGCACGCGCAGGAGTCACGCGGTGCGCGGGTGGTGCACGTGCACGAGGCGGACGACGGGACGATCCCGCCGAAGCATTTCCGCCGCGCGGTCGACGAGGAGACGAAGCTCGTCTCGATCACGCACGTCTGCTACCGGAACGGCGCGAAGCTCGACGTGAAGCCGATCGTGGCGATCGCGCACGAGCGCGGCGTGCCCGTGCTGCTCGACGCGTACCAGTCGGTCGGATCGCTGCCCGTCGACGTGAAGGCGCTCGGAGTCGACTTTCTCGCGGCCGGGGTGCTCAAGTACCTGCTCGGCTCGGCAGGGCTCGCCTTCCTCTACTGCCGGCGCGAGCTGTGGGAGCAGGCGTGGCCCACGGCGACCGGCTGGTTCGCCGACCAGAACGTCTTCGAGATGGACATCCACGACTACTCGCCGGCGCCCGACGCGCGGCGCTTCCAGTCGGGGACGCCTCCGGTGCCGTCGATCTACGCCGGGATCGCGGGGATCGAGCTGATGCAGGAGATCGGCATCGCCGCGACGCACAAGCACGTGCGCCGGCTGAACGAGCTCCTGATCGAGGGCGTGGACGAGCTCGGAGGCACCATCGCCACGCCTCGGAATCCGAACGACCGCGGCGCGCTCGTCTGCATCAAGTCGACCGACGTGGAGCGGCTCGTGGCCGCCCTGGCGAAGGAGGGGATCGTCACATCGTCCCGTGACGGCAACCTCCGCATCTCGGCGCACGCCTACAACACGCCCGAGGACGTCAAGACCGTCCTCTGGGAGCTAGGGCGCCACCGCCGGCTGCTCGCGTAACCGGCACGGGGCCTTCACCGTTGTCACTGCGACACCCAAAGGAGGCCCTGTGAGCATTCTCTGGATCATCCTGATCATCATCGTCGTTCTGGCGTTGCTCGGCTTTTTCTCGCGCGGCGTCTGGTAACCCACGGCAACTAGGACCCAAGAACCTGTGAAATAGGCCGTCCGGAACCTGCGGGCGGCCTTTTTCTCGGCAACAATGGAGGGGTGGACGGCCGGGTCGCCTCCCTTCTCCAGCGTGCCGACGCGGCCGCGTCCTTGCCGCGCCTCGGCGGGATGGCGCGGCCGGACGGCGTCGTGATCGTCAGCGAGCGCCATTGGGCGTTCGCCGGGCGCGACGGCTCCTTGCGTGAGGGCGCGATGCCGTCGCTGCCGACGTGGGTGCACCGGGTTCCGCTCGCGCGCGGGCTCGCACGCCTGGGCCTGTCGCTCGCGCCGCTCTTCCGGCGCGCTGGTGTCGCCGGCCGTCGCGAGAAGCCGTTCCTCCTCGCCGCACTCGTCGCACCGTTCCTGCTCTTCGTCCTGCCCGGGCCGTGGCGGACCCCGGTTGGCCTCGCGGCGACGCTCGCGCTCGCGTTCTGGATGCTGCGCGGGCGGACGCTGCGGCTGCACGGCGCCGAGCACCGCGCGATCGCCGCGGTCGAGGAGCACCGGCTCGTCGAGACGTGGGAGGGGCTCGTGCGGCCGACGCGCTTCTCGCCCCGTTGTGGCACGAACTTCGCAGCGCTCGCCATGCCGGTGACGTGGCTCGCCGATCGCTTCTGGCCGCTCGCTCCGGAGCTGTGGACCCCCGTCGCCGTGACCGCCGTCGCCCTCGCCGCCACCATGGAACTGTGGCGTTTCGCCCAGGTGCGGCAGCTACGCGTGCTGCTGCTTCCCGGTCTTGCGCTCCAGCGTCTGACGACGCGCGAGCCGACGCTCGACGAGACGCGAGTTGCGCTGCGCGCGGCTGCGTCGGTCCTTCAGCGGGAACTCTCCTAGCTGCTCTCGAGCGAGAGCGCTACACGATTTGCTCTGCGCGCCTGAGGCCGCGTAGGGCCCACATCGACAGGCCGCCGCAGAGGGCCAGCGCGAGCGTGAAGGCCAGTGCGACGTCGATCGGATCGCCGGAGATGAAACCCCGTCCGGACGTGAGGATGTACGTGATCGGGTTGAGCTTCGCCACGGCATGGATCCATCCCTGCAGCAGGTGCAGCGGCACGTAGACCGGCGAGAGAAAGAGCAGGGTGAAGATCGGCGTCTGCATCAGCGGTCCCGCCTGCACCGAGCGGAAGCGCATGGCCACGCCGCACGCCCAAAGCAGGCCGGTGATGTTCACGATGACGGCGAGCGCGTACAGCCCGAAGAGATCGACGCCGTTGCCGCCGACCTGCATGTGCGCGATCAGCGCCACGATCGTCAGCATCACCGCGACGATGCTCCAGCGGAAGAACGCCGCGATCGCGTAGCCCCACACGATTCCGCTGCGGTGCTTCGACGCGATCAGCAGGCGGCGCGCGAAACCTCGCTCGAAGTCGCGCGCGATCCCGAAGCCGGTGAACACGCCGCCGAGGGCCGCCGACTGCAACAGCACGAACACGAACTGAAATGACGTGTAGCCGCCCTTGAAGTCGAAGCCTGGAACGTGGCGCAGCCGCGAGAGACCGCCGGCGAACGCCATAAAGTTCATGAGCGGGAAGAGCATGGGCGGCAGGAACAGCGAGGGGTTCTTGAACAGGATCGTCAGCTGCCGCCGGGCGAGCGCGAGGGCGACGGTCAGAGACGAGCCTCGGCTCACGT
>WNGA01010720.1_pt1 | contig 12096 bp, 11 predicted proteins | sample 5400061 | NCBI WGS metagenome assembly WNGA01 (sample SAMN13153366, study PRJNA577476) | soil metagenome | isolation source: 100 cm soil or saprolite under grassland replicate 2 | place: USA:California | collected 2016-06-15
GTCGAGGTCCTCAGGCTGCTCGCGCGCGGGCTGTCGAACAAGGAGATCGCCCAGCGACTCGTCATCTCGCCGAAGACCGTCGGCAACCACGTCGAGCACATCTACGCGAAGATCGGCGCCTCGACGCGTGCCGCCGCCGGCCTGTTCGCGATGCGGCACGGCCTGCTGCCCGAGGAGGAGTTCGCCGCGCCCGTGCCGGCCTGATCGCCGGCTCAGACGGCCTGCATCGCCTGCATGTTGACCGTGCAGCGAGGCTACGCCCGGCCGTCGGCCGCTTCATGAGGCGTTTGACCGATCTTGGCAGCCCGCTGCTCCGCGATCACCTCGCCGCCGCGGTTGGGAGTCACGACCAGCGCGCTGCGGCGGGCGCGCTCAGACTCTGGGCGCACCGGGCTGACGGACATGCTTCCGGCCGCCGCGCGCAGCACCTCGCGCATCTCCATCTCGGCGAAGGGAGCGCCCGCGCAGCGGCGCACGCCGCCGCCGAATGGGATCCACGACATCGGGTCGGGCGGCGCTGCGTCCAGCCAGCGCTCGGGCTTGAACGCGGCCGCCTGCGGCCAGAGGTCCTCGCGGCGCATCGCCAGCCAGAGGCAGGCGGCGACGTGGATGCCGGCGGGCAGCTCCCGGCCCGCGATCCGCACCGGCTCGAGCAGGCGGCGCGGCGCGATCGTGAGCGCGGGCCGCACGCGCAGCACCTCCTTCACAACCGCGTCGAGGTAGGCGGGGTCACCGTCGCGGAGCCGCTCTTGGACGTGCGGGTGGCGTGCGAGTCGCTCGAACGCCCACGACAAAGAGGCCGCCGAGGTGTCGTGGCCGGCCGCGAGGAGCGCCACGAGCTGGTCGCGCAGCCGGCGGTCGCTCGGCGGGTCGCCGTGCTCGTCGCGCTGCTCGAGCAGGACCGCGAGCATCGAGTCGTCCCCGGGGTCGGCGCGGCGGCGCGCGAGCACGTCGAGCAGCAGCGAGTCGAAGCGCTCGACCGCCAGCCGAAAGCGACCCCAGGGGCTGCGCGGGCCGAGGTCGCGCTGAACGAGCGACATCGCCAGCATGCGCGGCATCGAGCGGACGATGTCGAGCGTGGCGTGCACCGCGCCACGGAGCTCGGCGGCCTCGCGCTCGCCGCGAACGCCGAAGACCACGCGGAGGATCGTCTCGAGCGTCAGCTGCTCCATGCGCGCGAGCGTCACGACCCTGCCGCTCCACGTGCTCAGCTCCTGCCGGGCGAGCTCGGCCACGAGCGGCTGGAACGCGCGCATCCGCTCGCCGTGGAAGGGCGTCTGGATCAGGCGCCGCTCGCGAAGGTGCTCGTCCCCGTCGAGCACGAGGATCGAGTGCTGCCCCGCGAACGGGCGCAAGAACTCCCAGCTCTGCCCGGCGGGCGCGACCGCGGGGTCGAGCCGGAACACCTCACGAACCGCGTCCGGGCCCGAGAACAGCACCATCGGCTCGTCCGTCCAGAACGTCCGGATCGTGACCGGGTCGCCGAAGCGCGTGTGCACTCGCCGAAGGAACGCGGCCGGCCGCACGGTCCACCCGACCGTCTGCCAGGCGGCGGGGGCGCGAGGGCCTGGCGGAAGCTCCATGGGGCAGTACCCTGGCAGAGAGGTCGTCGTGCCCTTCATTGCCTACGTCCATGCCCGCGAACCGGAGCCGCCTGACGACCGGCGCGCGACCTGGGAGCCGAACTGGCGGGTGTGGCGCTGGGTCGTGGCGGCGGCCGTGCTCGCATACGGATCGGCCCACACCCGGGGCGCCCTGTCCGCTGTGTTGGTGCTCGTGGTGTTCGCGTTCGTCTGCCAGGCGGCCGCGGAGGCGCTGCCGAACGGGGACGGTCTGCGCGAGCACCGTCAGTAGCTGGCGCAGCTAAGCTAGCCGGCCTCCTCCTCGCCGTCCGGCCAGAAGTCCTCGACCTGCTCGGTGTCCTCGCGCGGGTCCTCGGACTTCGTCGAGACCACGATCAGGATCGCGTCGGCCGGGCCGGCGTTCCATACGGAGCGGGCGACCTGCGGCGAGACGCGCACCACGGTGCCCTCGGGCACGTCGAGGATCTCGTCCTCGAGCTTGAACTGGAGCGTGCCGGAGGCCACAAAGTAGACCTCCTCCTGCGTCCTGTGGCGATGGCCGTAGCTGCCCTTGCCTCCGGTCAGGGGCGGCATCCGCCGCCAGGTGAAGCCCACCTGCTCGGTGCCGAGGTCGCTCACCGCGCTCATGCGCATCTCGCCCGGGTAGTCGCCGAGCACGTCGGGGATCTCCTCGAGCGTCCTGATCGTGTAGCCGGCCATCTCACCTCCACTGTTCGAGCGCGTGCCGCACGCGCGGCACCCACCAGTTGAGCTCAGTCCGTGCCCATTGTCGTTCGGCCGGGTCGGTGTGCACAACCGCGCTGTGCCCGAAGATCCAGCCGTACTGCACGAGCCCGCTGATCATGCCGAGCTCGAGCGCGGTGGGATCGTCGCGCGCGCCGAGCGCAAAGCGGAAGTCATCGACCACCTCGTCGTGGGTCGCCTCGATCCGCCACACGTCGTGGACCATGTACCAGGCGAGCTCGACCGCAGGGTGTCCCTGCGTCGCCAGGCCGAAGTCGAGCAGCACGAGCCCGCCGGCCGTGAGCGCGATGTTCTCGTCGCGCAGGTCGCCGTGGATCAGCGTCGTGCCGCGGGCGGCCAGCGCGTCCGCGAGCGGCGTGATGTCCTCGACCAGCTCGAGGATCGCCCCGCCCACGTCGTCGTCCACGGCCTCCCCGAACGCCTCCCACGCCGCCTCGAACTGCTTCGGCAGGATGTCCAGGCCGTCGCGCTCGCGCTCGGAGATCGCGGGGACCCCGCACTCGAGCCGGCCGGCGAGGGTCGACAGGTGCGGCACCTCCTCGTCCCAGAACCCCGCCCACATCTCGGCAGCGCGGGCGAGGATGAAGCGGTTCTCGTCGCGGGTGAGCGGCGTCGAGTCGTCGAGCAGCTCGGCGCTCACGTCGCGCATCACGACCCACCACGCGTCGCCCTCCGGCTCGGCTGCGACCACGGCCGGGTCGACCGTCGCCGGCAGCCGGGCGAACACGCCGTCGGCGAACAGGAGCGCCTCGCGGCCGGGGTCGCGCGTGGCGCGGCCGAGCCAGTCCGAGCCCGGGACGATCCGCTTGGCGATCAGTGCGCGCCCGTCGCCGAGCACGAGCCGGTCGATTCGGTTCCCGGACCAGCCGCTCGACGCGAGCGTGGTCCGCTCGGCGAGCGGGCCGAGCGAGGCGAACAGCTCCTCGGCCACCTCCGGCACCGGATCGGCGGCGGGAGCGGTGCGGGGCCGGGCGGTATAGATCCAATGGCGCGCCACGCGGCCGCCCGCGTCCAGGTGCAGGTAGTGACGCTGGCGGATCGCGTCGCCGTGCTCGCCGACGCGCTCGAGCCAGAGCGCCACGCCCGGGGGATGCTCGGCCGTGTCCCACTCGATCAGGCGCCCCGCCCCGGGGAACGCGCCGGCCAGCGTCGCCGTGATCTCGTCCGGTCCGCGCACGCGCCGCCGCGCGCCCGGCAGCGCGGCATCCAGCACGGCGTCGGGGGCGTAGGCATCGGCCAGCCCGGCGAAGTCGCCGGCCTCGATGCTCGCGCGCAGCGCGCCGGTGACCATCTGCTCAGCCTAAGCGCTCGGAGCTCGCACAACGACCGGCATTGGAGGAAGGACCGGAGGGAGGATCCTGTCTAGGTGACCTATACGGTCCACAAACCAGGACACTTCCCAAAGCCACGCCCTCTACCGCTGCCGTTCGCTGGCGCGAAGATCTACGACCAGCTGTCCCAGGCCTGCAGGGAGGGCAGCGGGTCGAAGGGGTGGCCTCCGTCGTACCAGCCCGGCCCGCTCCACATCTCGAAGTGCAGGTGGCAGCCCTCCGCGTTCCCGCTGTCGCCGACTGCGCCGATCGTCTGGCCGGTGTAGACGCGGTCGCCCTCGCTGAACGGCGAGGGCTGGTCGAGGTGCATGTAGACGTAGTCGACGTCGGTGCCGTCGCCGTCGATCACGATGTAGTGGCCGGCGGCGGAGTGGTACTGCTTGAACTTCACGCGGCCCCCGCGGGCGGCGACCATCCGGGTGCCACAGCCCGCCATCACGTCCTGGCCCTGGTGGGTGTGGCCCGCGCGCTGCGCGCCGAAGCGCGCGCCCGCGCCGCCGAAGTCGTGACGGCCGCGCACCGGGAAGATGTGGTCGTAGAGGTCGAACGCGTCGCGCTGCACATCCCCGTTCTGTGAGCTGCGGGCCTCCGAGCCGTCCGCCGAGGCGGCCGTGAGCCGGAACGAGTAGCGGCCCAGCTTGGCGGCCGCGCGACCGAGGCGGCCGTTCCAGGAGATGCTCTGGACCTGGTCCGGCGGCACGTCCTGCGGGATCCAGGTCTTCACCACGGTGCCGTCGGCCGCTTTCACCAGCTCGACCTTCAGCGCCGCCGCCGAGGCGCCCGACAGCCGGAAGGAGAACTTGACTCCCGGGCGGGCGTCGACGAACGCCTTCGTGCGGCTGGTACCGGTCTCGAGCCGCGGAGCGCCGTTCACGCGCGGGCCGGGCACGGGCGAGAGCTGGGGATTCGGCTCGGGTGGGAGCGGCGGGAGGATCAGGACGGCCTTCGAGAGCGGAGAGTGTCCGCCCGCGGCGGTCGAGAGGGAGATCGGCCCGGTGACGGCCCCGAGCGGCACGCGCGCATGGAGGCGGGTGTTGCTCCCCGCGCGCACCTTCACGGTCACGTCGTCGCCGCTGCCGTAGCTGCCGTAGTAGGTGAGCTGGTTCACGCCCGCCAGCTCGGTGCCGACGATCTTCAGCACCGACCCGCCGCGTGCGCGCCGCTCCGACGCGCACCTCCGCAGGCAGGTGACCTTCGAGACCCTCGGCGTGGCCACGTAGACGCTGCCGCCCCCGGACCCGCTCGTCTGTGCCGACGCCCCCGCGGGTGCCGCGACCACCGTGCACAGGACCAGTGCACACGCGACACGCTTCCCCGGAAGACGGGTCTCTCGCAAACTCCTACGGCCTCTCTTCGGTTTGGGCCTACGGGGTTAGCTGACGGGCTCGCGCCTGAAGAGCGGCGCTACCACCGGGGTGGTCCGGTGGATTCGCCCCCTCGCAGGACGTCCTTCGACGACCTGCGAACGGTTCCCCCGTTCACCGGGCCTACGGCGGAGTGGCCCGGCGATTCGGCAGGCAATGAATTCGCGGCAGTATATCCCCGCTCCGGGCGGCTAACGAAACCAGGCTGCCGCTACACTTGTGCGCCTGCCGCCCCCGGGCGGCTCCTTTGTGATGAAGACGTATGTGGCGACACCGGCTACCCGCGAGCGCAACTGGCTCGTGGTCGACGCGACCGGCAAGACGCTGGGCAGATTGGCGACCCAGATCGCGGACGCGCTGCGCGGAAAGCGCAAGCCGGACTACACGCCGCACATCGACGTGGGCGACTTCGTGGTCGTCGTGAACGCCGAGAAGGTCGCCGTGACCGGCAACAAGCGCGAGCAGAAGCGCTACTACCGCCATTCCGGCTATCCCGGCGGGCTCCGCAGCCGCACGCTCGACGACATGCTCGAGCGGAGGCCCGAGGAGGTCGTGCGCCTGGCGGTGAAGGGAATGCTCCCGCGCACCCGCCTCGGCCGCGCCCAGCTGCGCAAGCTGAAGGTCTACGCCGGGCCCGACCACCCGCACGCCGCGCAGAAGCCAGAGCCGATGGAGGTTGACGCCTGATGACGGAAGAGCCCCAGCAGCCCGAGGGCGAGGCGCCCGAGGACGAGACGCGGGAGGGCGCTCCGGGCGAGCCGGGCGAGGGCACGCCGTCGGAGACCACGCCGGAGCCTGAGGAGACGGTGCCGGAGGCGGATGAGACACCGGCCGACGTTGAGGCGCCCGGCCCCGAGATCGAGGGCCTCGAGAAGCTCGACCAGGCTGCCGAGCAGTCGGAGGCTGCCGAGGAGCCGGAGGCTGCCGAGGAGCCGGAGGCCGCCGAGGAGCCCGAGGCCGCGGCGGAGCCCGAGCCCGCGGCCGCCGCGCCACAGCCGCGCGGCCGTCGGGGCAAGGACGACGGCGGCGACCAGGAGGAGGTCATCCCGGGCGCCCACCTCGAGCCCGACCTGGTGCTGGAGGAGCAGCGGCCCGAGGGCGAGTACGGCGAGTACGACGAGTACGCCGACACCGAGGGCGCGGGCGAGGAGGCCGAGGCCGGCGAGGACCGCGCCGAGCAGGCCCCTGTCGCGCACACGCCGCTCGAGCTCGCGGCCGACGCCCGCTACCACGCGACCGGGAAGCGCAAGAGCGCCATCGCACGCGTGATCTTGAAGCCCGGCGAGGGCCAGTACAGCGTCAACGGCCGCCATCTCGACGAGTACTTCCCGCGCGTCCGACTCCAACGCATGGCGAGCCAGCCGCTCGAGGCCGCCGGCTACCAGACGCGCATGGACGTCGTGGCTCGCATCCACGGCGGCGGCGTCTCCGCCCAGGCCAACGCGCTGCGCCACGGCATCGCGCGCGCCCTCGTGGAGGCCGATCCGGCGCTGCGCGCCGACCTGAAGCGCCGCGGCTACCTCACGCGCGACCCGCGCCAGAAGGAACGCAAGAAGGCCGGCCTCAAGAAGGCCCGCAAGCGGCCGCAGTTCTCGAAGCGCTAGAAAGCCCCATGGGGTTGTTCGGGACCGACGGGGTCCGCGGGATCGCCGGAGAGTTCCTGACCGCCGACGTGGCCCTCAGGCTGGGCCGGGCGGCGGCGCTCAGCTCGCCCGCCGAGTACCCCCAGGTCCTGATCGTGCGCGACACGCGCGAGTCCGGCGAGATGCTCGAGGCGGCGCTCGCCGGCGGCATCGCGGCCGGCGGGGGCCACGCGCTCCTCGGCGGCGTGCTGCCGACGCCGGGCGCGTCCGTGCTGGTGCGGCGCTACCGGTTCGACATGGCCGCGGTCGTGTCGGCCTCGCACAACCCGTACCGCGACAACGGCATCAAGTTCTTCGGCCCCGAGGGCATGAAGGTGTCGGACGAGCTGGAGGCCGAGATCGAGCGGCGGCTCGACGAGCCGAGCTCGCGCATTGGCCGGCTGCGCGAGCTCCACGGCGCCGGCAACGACTACCTGCGCGAGCTGGAGCTCCGCTTTGCGTCGCTCGACCTCAGTGGGCTGCGCGTGCTGCTCGACTGTGCGAACGGGGCGACCTATCGCGTGGCGCCGGAGATCTTCCGGAGGCTCGGCGCCGACGTGGACACGATCGCGGTCGAGCCCGACGGCCGCAACATCAACGAGGGGGTCGGCTCGACGAACATCGGGGCGCTGGCCGAGCGGCTCGATGGGCACGACGTTGGCTTCGCCTTCGACGGCGACGGCGACCGCGTGCTCGCGCTCGACCGCAACGGGACGGTGGTCGACGGGGACGAGCTGATGGCGCTCGCGGCGCTCCACCTCCGCGGCCGCGGGAGGCTCGCCGGGGACGGCGTCGCGGTCACGGTCATGACGAACTACGGCTTCCACCGCGCCATGGAGGACGCGGGCATCGAGGTCGCGACGACCGACGTCGGCGACCGCTACGTGCTCGCCGAGCTGCTGCGGCGCGGCTGGGCGCTCGGCGGCGAGCAGTCGGGCCACATCATCGACACGGGCTTCGTGCCCTCGGGCGACGGCACCGCGTCGGCTCTCCTCGCGCTCGAGGCGCTGGGGGGCGCGGACCTCGCCGAGCGCCACGCCATGGAGAAGCTCCCGCAGCGGCTCGTGAACGTACGAGTGCGCGACCGCGCGGCGCTCGACGGAGCGGATGCCGTCTGGTCCGCGGTGGAGCGCGAGTCCAACTCGCTCCGCGGCCGCGGGCGCGTGCTGGTGCGCCCCTCGGGCACCGAGCCGCTCGTCCGCGTGATGGTCGAGGCGCCGGGCGAGGCCGAATGCGAGGAGATAGCGGGCCGTTTGGCGAATCTGGTCGAAGCAGAGCTAGGCTGATTCGACCCATGTGCGGGATCATCGGATACGTGGGGTCGCGCGAGTGCCGCGACCTCCTGCTCCAGGGCCTCCAGCGGCTCGAGTACCGCGGCTACGACTCGGCGGGGCTCTCGCTCGTCGCGGGCGGCGCGATCGGCAGCGTCCACGCCGTCGGGAACCTGCAGAACCTCCGCGACGCCGTCGCGAGCTCGAACGGCCAGCTGAAGGGCTCGACCGGGATCGGCCACACGCGCTGGGCCACGCACGGGCGCGTGACCGAGGCGAACGCCCACCCGCACTGGGACACCTCCGAGCGCTTCCACATCGTCCTCAACGGGATCGTCGAGAACTGGACCGAGCTGCGCGACCGGCTGAAGGCCGAGGGCGCCGAGTTCACCTCGGAGACGGACGCCGAGGTGGTCGCGCACCTGATCGCGTCGCACTACCGCGAACGCGTGGCGCGCGCGAGCCCACGTTCTCCCGACGGCGACCTCGTGGAGGCCGTGCGGCTCGCCTACAACGAGCTGCGCGGCCACTACGCCTTCGTCGCGATGTCGGCGGACGAGCCGGACGTGCTCGTGGGCGCCCGCAAGGAGTGCCCGCTCGTCGTGGGCCTGGGCGACGGCGAGAGCTTCATCGCGTCGGCGATCCCGGCGTTCATGTCCGAGACGCGCAACGTGCAGCTCGTGCACGACGGCGAGATCGTGGCCGTGACGCCCGAGGGCTCCCGCTTCATCTCGCCGGACGGCGCCGAGATCGAGCGGGACGTCGACAGGGTCGACTGGAACGAGGAGCAGGCCGAGAAGGGCGGCTACGAGACCTTCACGCTGAAGGAGATCCACGAGCAGCCCGACGCGGTGGCCGAGACGCTCGCCGGCCGGCTCGGCGAGGCGGGCGTGGAGCTCGAGGACATCGGCATCTCGGACGCCTTCCTCAGGGAGATCCGGCGTGTGGTGATCGTGGCCGCGGGCACCTCCTACCACGCCGGGCTGGTGGGCCGCTACGCGATCGAGTGGTGGTCGCGAGTGCCCGTGGAGATGGACATCGCCTCGGAGTTCCGCTACCGGAACCCGGTCCTCGATGAGCACGACCTCGTGATCGGCATCTCGCAGTCCGGCGAGACGGCCGACACGCTGGCGGCGATGCGGCTCGCGCGCGAGCGCGGCGCGAAGGTGCTGGCCATCACGAACATCCAGGGGAGCCAGGCGACGCGCGACTCGGACGGCGTGCTGTTCACGCGCGCGGGGCTGGAGATCGGAGTAGCCGCCTCGAAGACGTTCGTGGCTCAGGTGGCCGCGATGTACCTGTTCGCGCTGAAGCTGGCGCAGCTGCGCGGCAAGCTCGAGCCGGACGTCGTGACGAACCTGTGCGCCGAGCTGCGCACGATGCCGCATTCGGTGGCGACGCTGGTGGACGGCGTGGACGAGCAGGTGCGCGCGATCGCCGAGCACTGGAAGGACGCGGGCTTCTTCCTCTACCTCGGCCGCCACGTGGGCCTGCCGATCTGCCTCGAGGGGGCGCTCAAGCTGAAGGAGCTCTCGTACATCCCGACCGACGCCTACGCGGCCGGCGAGATGAAGCACGGGCCGATCTCGCTGCTCGACGAGCGCACCCCGGTGGTCTGCGTGGCGACCGACTCGCCGGTGCTCGAAAAGGTCCTGTCGAACATCGCGGAGGTGCGCGCCCGCGGCGCTCATGTGATCGCCGTCGCGACCGAGGGCACCGGCCAGGTGGCCGAGTACGCCGAGGAGGTCGTGGAGGTGCCGCGCACCGACTGGCTGCTCCAGCCGCTGCTGGCCGTGATCCCGCTCCAGCTGCTCGCCTACTACATCGCGCGCGCCCGCGGGCTCAATATCGACCAGCCGCGCAACCTCGCCAAGACCGTCACCGTCGAGTAGGCCGGGCGGCCGGGGCGCGGTAGGTTGGCCGTCGTGAGCGGCGGCGTCGGCATAGACCTCCTCGACGTCGGGCGCTTCGAGCGCGCCCTCGAGCGGCGGCCGCGTCTCGCGGACCGCGTCTTCACGGACGCCGAGCGCGAGTACGCTGCGGGACGCGCGCGGCCGGCGATGCACCTCGCCGCGCGCTTCTGCGCAAAGGAGGCCGTGGCGAAGGCGCTCGGCCTCACGGGCTGGAGCTTCCGCGACGTGGAGGTCGTCGCCACCGGGGCGGCGCCGGAGGTGCGCCTGAGCGGCACGGTCGCCGCCCGCGCCGCGGAGCTCGGCGGCGAGCTCGCGATCTCGCTGACGCACACCGACGACGTGGCAGGCGCCGTGGCGATCCTCAGGTGAGCTCGCTCCCCGACTGGCTCGACCCGCTCTACGAGGCCGCCGAGATGCGCGCGGCCGACGCCTGGGCGATCGAGGAGCAGGGAGTCCCGCAGGACGACCTGATGGAGCGCGCGGCGCTCGGTCTCGCGCGCGTGACCGCGGCGGCCGCGGGCGCGGGACCGATCCGGATACTCGTGGGGAAGGGGAACAACGGCGGCGACGGGCGCGTGGCCGCGCGGCTCCTACGAGAGGACGGCCACGAGGTCGAGCTGATCGACGGCACCGAGCAGTTCGAGGCCGAGCGCCTCGAGGGGTCGGGCGTCGTCGTGGATGCGCTGCTCGGCACGGGCTTCGAGGGCGCGCCGCGCGAGCCGGTGGCGTCCGCGATCGCGGCGATCAACGCGCAGGACGCCCCGGTCGTGGCGTGCGACGTGCCGTCAGGGGTGAACGCCTCCACCGGCGAGGTCGAGTCGGAGGCGGTGCGAGCCCGGGTGACCGCGAGCTTCCACGGCTCGAAGGTCGGGCTCCACGTGGAGCCCGGCAAGGGGCACGCGGGGCGCGTGGAGGTGGTCGAGATCGGCGTCCCGCGCGGCGCACCCGAGCCGGCCGCGGCCGGGCTGATCTCCCGGCGCGTGCTCGGCCTCTACCCGCGCCGTACCCGGAGCGGCTCGAAGTTCGAGTCCGGTGTGGTCGTGGTTGTCGGCGGGTCGATGGGGCTCACCGGCGCCCCGACGATGGCGGCGCGCTCCGCCCAGCGGGCGGGGGCGGGCTACGTGCAGGTCGCGGTGCCGGGGCCGGTCCAGCAGGCGGTGGACCTGCGCCTCCTGGAGCAGATGAGCCGCGGGCTGCCGGACGACGGCGGCTTCCACACGCCCGATGGGGTCGCCGACGTCGAGGAGATGGCCGAGCGCGCCGGCGCCGTTGTGCTGGGCCCGGGCCTCGGGCGCGCCGAGGGCGCCCAGGAGTTCGCGCGCGGCGTCGCGGTGGCTTTGGAGGCGCCGCTGCTCGTAGACGCGGACGGGCTGAACGCACACGCGGGGCGGCTCGAGCTGTTCCGCGAGCGCGAGGCGCCGACCGTCCTGACGCCGCACGAGGCGGAGCTCGGCCGGCTCCTGGAGCTCGAGCCCGACGAGGTGGCGGCTCACCGCGTGGAGCACGCGCGCGAGGCGGCCGAGCGGAGCGGCGCGGTGGTGCTCTTGAAGGGCGACGACACCATCGTGGCCCGGCCGGGCGGGCCGCTCGCGATCAGCCCCGGCGGCACGCCCGCGCTCGCCACGGCGGGCACCGGCGACGTCCTGTCCGGGCTGATCGGCGCTTTGCTCGCCAAGCGCATTGACGCGTTCGAGGCGGCCTCGCTCGGCGTGCTCGCCCACGTGCTGGCCGCGCTCGCCGCCTCGGGGCGCCTCGGCGCGGACCACGTGATGGCGGGCGACGTGATCGAAGCGCTCCCGTACGGCCTGACGCTCCGGTAGCGTCGCGCCGCGTCCAACGTTTTACGACAGCGGTGAAGGGGCGCCCTTCTTTAACCGTCCTGGTTAGGGCACCGTATAGGTGCTCTAGGCAGGACGCTTCGAGAGAGCGACCCCTTTCACCGCTGTCGTTATACGACCCGGCGCACGCACCACCATTCTGTAAGGTCGCGCCCGTGGCCGAGCGGATTCGCGAGATCATGGATACGACCCCGGTGACGGTGGCGCCCGAGGCCTCCGTCGCGGAGGTCGTGGAGGCGCTCCGGGAGCACCAGCTCCCGGGCGTGCCGGTCGTCGACTCGGACGGGACCTGCGTCGGGATCGTCACCGAGAGGGACCTGGTGCTGCCTGACGAGGACGGCGACCTCCACATCCCCCACTACATAAACCTCTTCGGTGGGACGGTCTTCCTCGAGTCGCTCGACCGCTTCGAGGGCCGCCTTCGCAAGGC
>WNGA01011957.1_pt1 | contig 12096 bp, 13 predicted proteins | sample 5400061 | NCBI WGS metagenome assembly WNGA01 (sample SAMN13153366, study PRJNA577476) | soil metagenome | isolation source: 100 cm soil or saprolite under grassland replicate 2 | place: USA:California | collected 2016-06-15
TATTGATTATCTCAATATTTTCTAATAAAGAATTTGGTAATATTTCATCTAATGATAGTCCTCTCTCACTTAAGTCCTTTTCAATATTTGACAATGCAATCTTTTCTTCTCGAGGAGTAAGAAACTTGGCTATAAGATTTGCCAAGCTGGTTTTGCCAGATCCCCATTCACCATGAATTCCTATAGTCGTAGGGGTATCGCAATGCGCGATTGTTTTTGCTAGGACAAATGCATATTTTGAATAACCTAATTGGTCGTCAGCAAGTCTGGTAATAGGTTGGTCGCTTGATTTGTTAGGTGGATCGAGTTGTCGAATTGCTTTCTTAGATTTTGACCAACCTCTTATTTTTGAACTGGCTTTTTGGGATAGAAAAGTAAGCGCGCTGCGTAGTACATCTAAAATTACCAATATGATAAGTATCCAAAGAAACAATGGCAGTTTAGGCATATGTCTTAATCCTCCGCGTCTACATTTGTTGCCTTCAAAAAAATTATACACCTCATTGAATCAAAAACCCGCCTCTCTCGAGACGGGTCTACTTACAACTATTTTCACTTCATGGCAGAACAGGAACTGTCAATCCTTGCGGGTAGATCAAGTACACCGTCCCGCCAGAGGATTTCAGCCAGAGTGGCTCGAATTCGGAGCGCAGGTATACTCTTCGTACACCTGCATCTGTGGGAGCTGCGGGGTCATTGACGATGAGATTACCTTCCCGATCAAATCCAACAAGCACGAGCAAATGCCCATTCGTGGAATGGGTTGCTGGATTTGTCAGTTCGCCTTCCTTCCAGGCGGCGGACAGGATCAGAGATACGCCTGCGGCGATATATTCTTCTGCTTGAGCGAGGCTGTTGAGACGAGCTATATAGGCCTCGTATCCCTGTGTGTAGGCATAGGCTGCATTGAAAGACCAGTTGCCGTGACCGTCATAGACCCAGTCATATACTCCCGATACTGTGGCACGGACGCGCGGTTCGCATGGACTTGTGTCCTTGTTCCAAAAGGCCAACACCATCGAGATTACCCGCTGAAACGGTGGCAGAAGATGGGATAGTTGTGGAGTAGGCCACCGAGACGTTTCGCACTTTGGCGATTCCCTTTCCGTCCGCACTAAACAGGCGAATCTTAAGTTGGAACTTGTATGTGGCAACCTCATTGTTTTTAACCACGAAAGTGTCATCTGCTACGGTCCCATCAGAATCTTCCTGGCCTTTGACCGAGTGGCGTTCAATGGTCGAATTATCTTGCACCCAAATGCCAAGGCTGTACCACTTGCTCCAACGCCTATCGAACCGCGCGCGGAATTGAATTTCTATCCACGTTCCTTTTGGTGTTGCGGCGTTCCAGGAGGCGATAGCGTGTTTAAAGTTAAAGGTTGATTTAATAACAGGGCTGGTGGCTTCACCCACGAAGAAGTTACCACCGTTGTAATAATTGTGTCCATTATAAGTTCCAGGTGCATATGGATCCGTACCTGAAGTTGCGGTTGTTTCGAGGAACTCAATCTCCCCGCTCGCGTTGACCGCCACACCGTTTAACTCCCAGCTTGCAAAGCCATCCTCCGCGGCACGCCAGCGGACGAAACCTGTCTGGTAACTGTTTCTCTCTTGATTACCTTTTTCAGTGAGGCATTGGGTGACAGGCTCCATTGTCATAACATCTCCTTTTGTCAGATGGCTAGCTATTTTTGTTATACATGAGAATCATCCCAAATGCAATAAGAGGTAACCTAAAAAACAAAAGCTCGTCTCCCATCAAGATGCGTTTCACGAGCGACAAGTGACAATCCAAGAACACTGCTGGAGAGTTGAAAACCGAAAATTGCCGCGAATTTTAATTGACGTACTCCAATTAGTGTGTTATTATAAGCGCTGTAGGATAACAGTAAGTTCGCGTTGGTAGAAGAACAGCAACAGCTCACAGTTATGTCTGTGGGCTGTTTTGTTTTGCCTCCGATGGAACAAAACAGAACACCTAAATCTTATTATTTTGCCAAAGGAGGCAAACACAATGTCTGAACGTATAAATGGTACGGTCAAATGGTTCAACGGTTCTAAAGGCTTCGGATTCATTGGTCGTGAAGGTGGAGAGGACGTTTTCGTCCATTTCTCTGCCATTCAAGGTGATGGTTTCCGTAACCTGGAAGAGGGACAGAAGGTTGAATTCACTGTCGAAAAAGGCCCGAAAGGCCTGCAGGCAGCCAACGTTACCATCCTGAACTAACATTGAAAAGAGCCTGAGGTGAAAGCCTCAGGCTCTTTTGATTCATCAACAAGACAACAATGGAATCTCTTAACCAAATATCACACTAATGGAATTGGACTCTCTCATTACCTCTTTCTCCGCGGTGCGAGTCGATTCTTTCCGTAACGCGTCGGTGTGGGGGCGGGACGCGGGGGTCGGCGGGAGTCATCTCTAGGGGCGCCTCTGCCTCGGAATCCGGGAGCAGATCTCGGCGGCGCGGGAACCGCGTAGTTGAATCCTTCCAGTGTCTCGCGTTTGATCGGTCCTCCCATGATGCGCTCGAGAGTCCGGATCATATCATTGTCTTCGGGCGTGACCAGGGTAAAGGCGTCACCCGTGCGTTGTGCGCGACCGGTACGTCCAATGCGGTGGATGTAGGCGTCAGCGGTGTCAGGCATATCGTAATTGATGACGTGCGAGATGCTTTCCACGTCGAGGCCGCGCGCGGCGATGTCGGTAGCTACCATGATATCGTGCGTGCCTGCCCTGAATCCCTTGAGTGCGGACTGACGCTGGCCCTGCGAGCGATCCCCGTGCAGACTCGTGACTTTGAAACCAGCGCGATAGATTTGTTGTGCAACTTTTTGTGCACGATATTTTGTGCGCGTGAAAACCAGCACTGATTCGGTAGCCGTTCGCTTTAACAGTTCGATCAACAGCGCGGACTTCAAATGTGCAGGCACAGGATACAACGCGTGCGTCACCGTGTGAGCAGGACGGCTGATGCCCATCGCAATACGTTGCGGTTGCTTGAGCACTTGCGAGGCGAGCAGTTCCACATCCGCGGGGAAGGTGGCTGAGAACAACATGGTCTGCCGTTGTGTAGGTACAGCCTTGACAATACGCCGCACGTCGGGCAGAAAGCCCATATCAAACATGCGATCGCCTTCATCGAGCACAAGGATTTCGATGCGATCTAGTTTTACATGACGTTGATTGAGCAGGTCGAGCAAACGGCCCGGGGTTGCGACCAAAATTTCTGCACCCTCTTTCAAGGCTTTAATCTGCGGACTCGCTCCCACTCCCCCGTAGATGGTCACGCTTCGTAGCTTTGTCCCCACTGAAAGGACGCGGATCACGTCATTGATTTGCTCGGCTAGTTCGCGCGTCGGTGTGACGATCAGCGCGCGTGCCACACCGCGTGGCTCCTTGAGAAGTTTATTCAGAATTGGGAGCACGAAGGCAGCGGTTTTGCCTGTGCCTGTCTGTGCAGTACCGATCAGGTCACGTCCACGTATTGCGGCAGGGATGGCTGCTTCCTGAATGGGTGTGGCGATGTCATAGCCTGACTTTTTGATTCCAACCATTAGGCGGGAATCCAAATTAAATTGTTCGAAGTTCAAAATGTTCCTTTTCTTCAGAAGTCGTGCGGTTGTAAAGAATGAGTTTCCCTCAAACGAAAACAGCGAAAGACTGCTGATATAAGCGAGATGATAAATTATTTAAGAGAATTATAGCACTGAAATGACAGATAACAAAAACCCGCCTCTCATCGAGACGGGTTCAGTTATTACTCGTAACTTATCACTGTCTACTGCTCACTGATGAGTGTTCACTCGTTACAGCCATCCTATGAATCGACCCATTCCAAATCTCCTGGGGATAGACGATCAGATTCGTGCCAGGCAGCCCTTCCATTGCCAAACCAGTGTTCAAATTGATTCCAACCCGTTGATAAGCCTTATATGCCAGTTGACTGCAATAGAAAGATTCCTCAGTTTCCGCATTGAGGAAGTTCAAGTTATACGATTTGCCGACCTGCGCTAGACAAAACGCTGCAATATCTGCTCGGAGCTGCTCTTCGATCTCGGTGGAGAGTCCGCGGCCAGCGAGCGGATAAGCTACACCGTAAAACGTATCCACGAGATGACCTCGCTCGCGCAGCATGTATTCAGCGTCCCAAATGCCATCATGGACGTCGAAGATAATCACGCCGTATGCGCCTGCCTCAGCACAGCGACCACCCGGACCAAGATAAATTGCCACATGATCCACATCGCCAGGGACAAGCCTTCCGACGAGACGCCAAAACTCGCCTGGTAGAATATCGGGTTTGCCATTCATCGTGCAGATAATATCGCCTGTCTGCACGGTCAGGCCATTGATTTGGGTTGTATGTATCATTTTTGTACTGTATTCATTATACGGAAAAATCTGTGATTTGTTTCAGTCACTTGTCACCTTTTTGATATGTCATTCTGAGGAGCGGAGCGACGAAGAATCTCGTAATACAAAGCAACTTTCAATGAAATAGAGATTCTTCGCTCCTTGCAGTCGCTCACCCGTGCCTGCTGCACGGGGCAGGCAGAATGACATATGAAGTACTTCATATAATCTTCACAACTTGTTTGCAAGTTCATCACCATCTTCTGGAAGGGTCTCATTACAATGCTGACCAATAAAGGAGACAAACGAATGAGCAAATCGAAATTTTTAAGCCAAAACGCAATCAAACTGCTCGTGGATACACTTGCGTTCATCGGCTTTCTGATTGTCATAGATCCCCGCTCCACTGGCATCGCCATTCACGAATGGCTTTCACTTGCGGGCATCGGTGCCATCATTATCCACTTATTGTTGAACTGGAACTGGATCGTTGAGATCACACATCGCTTCTTCAAGAAAATCGCAGGTCGTTCGCGTCTGAGCTACATTTTGAACATCGCGCTATTCATAGACATGACCCTGATTATGTTTACGGGTATTATGATCTCGCAGGTAGCCATACCATCTCTTGGCATCACCCTGCCGCAAAGTTTTACTTGGCGCACCCTGCATTCCACCACCGCGGATCTGTTCATACTGCTCCTAGGATTGCACCTTGCATTGCATTGGAGTTGGCTTGTCAATACGATCAAACGCTACGTCCTTCAACCCATCTCAGGCTTATTCATTGAAAAGCGCGTAGTCGCAAATCAACGCGAGGTGAAGGCATGAAGATCATCGGTCGTATTTTCATTATTTTGATGGTAGCGCTCGTTGTAGTTGGTGCGACCATAGCTGTCACTAATTCATCAAACAGCGCACAAGCTGCGCAGAATTTTCAAGACGGGCTGCCTCCTCAAATAGGCGACGGAAACTTTGTTCCTGGACAACGGCCCGAAGGCAGCAACTCCTTCTTCGAATCGATAGGACATTTACTAGTCATTGCGGCGATCATGTTGGTAGTCGTGGCTATCGAACGCTTCTGGGGCAAAATCTTCAAACCGCGCCCTGTCCCTGTCAGCATCAATCAGCGTACATAATCACAAGTCCCGCAGGTTTCTTTGGTTCAAGTATATTTTCAATGACAAACCTGCGGGACGTTTTGTTACAAAGCGGAAAGCAAAAAGTTATGGACATCTCCTGCGGTCTGACTCCACTTCGGCTGACGTAAATATCGGCTCCTCGCAGCCAGACTCATGCGAACTAAGACTTCCCGCTTCTCTTTTAGGACCCTCAGCCTGCTCGCCAGTACATCGGTATCTCCTGACTCGATCAGGAATCCGTCAACTCCATCGGTGATGATTTCGCTTGCTGCTCCGGCAGTTGTCCCTATTGCGGGGAGGCCGAATCCCATCCCTTCTAGATAGACAATACCGTATCCCTCGTACGAGGACGGCACAGCCAGCACATCAGCTTTCTTAAGTTTTTCAGCCAGCACTTCCTTATCCAAGGAGCCATGAAATACAACAGCAGATGAAAGATCGTTCGCGACGACAAATGCTTGGATTTTCTTGGCATAGGCAGGCTCAGAACTCAGCGATCCAACCACATCTAACCTAACCGCTAATCGCTGATTGCTAATCGCTTCTAATAGAGTGTGTAATCCCTTGCGATATATTACATTGCCGAGAAACAGAATTCTAAACTCATCCCTCTTTGCTCTTTCAATAATCTCCTTTTCAGAGATTAATTGGCCAAAGCTATCTGTGGGAGGATAAGCCACGATATTAGGCTTGCTACTCCCCACTAGGTTATTCACTACTCTCTGCGTTGTTTTTGAGTTGAATATGAATCCGTCGACGGATTGCAAATACCTTTTTTCGATCACGCGATAAAAGTCATTTTGCCACTTTGGACGTAACTCAGAACAACGTAAGTGGTGGACAAGACTAATAACGGGATACTGATGCGGTCGCGCGTTAGCAGATAGTAACGAGGGGTGATTCAGTTCGTCCTGGATGAGCAGATCAAGGTGAGGTGGTAAGCGAAAATGAAGGTTATCTAAAAGGTGTGCAGCATAATTTCGCCATGGCAACGAGACGACTTCAATGATATCCCCCTGTTCTCGTAAATATTCGACCAGTTTCCGGTCGTAGAGATATCCGCCGCTCAAGGTATCCAGCGAACCATAGATGACAAAACCTAGTTTCATTGTTTCGTAGTTTTGTGGTCGCTCCACTACACAACTAACTATTCAACCTTTGCACTACATAGGAAGCCCACGCATTCTCATTCTCCCACAAGACAACTTTTAGGGAAGAAATATTCTTTGCTTCGATTCGTTCGCTCAACGAATTCGCCAAAATGCGCGCAAAATGTTCAAGAGATGGGTTTAAACCCGCGAATTCGGGCTTCTCGTTCAGCATCTGCTCTTTGTAATAAGAAACAATTGCATCAAGATGATTATCCACATCTACGATATCCACCAGATAACCGTGCTGGTCGAGCTGTTTCCCTTCGAGTTGCAATTCAAGAATGTAATGATGAGAATTTGGAAAATTTTCGGGTCCCCAATCTCCACCAATCAAAAAATGTCGTGCAATAAAGTCGCGGCGAACAGCAAGTGTGTACATAAGTGCTCCTGTGTTAGAGATCAAGAGTCTGGGTTAGTGGCTCGCATAACGTAACGCCCGTTTTCTTTTAAGACAGGCATTGCAAAATTGAACTTGTCCAGCTCCGTGCAATGTCTAAGATCTGCTTCTGGAAATTCCAGCCTGGTAGGATTATAAAAAAGCTTTGCATCCCCTGAATTTCTAACTCGTTTTAGGAAAGGTTCGGGGTTAGGCCACTCTCCTCGAATGAGTGCTTCCAGATATTCCGCGCAAGACTGGTCTTCATCCCCGCCTTCTGCGAAGGTTTTTCCAGTTACCACAAATGTGACTTCCTGCGGCTCATGCAATTGAATATATTTCACCGTTGCGCTCGCAACCACATAACTCGCCGCGAGCATGTTCCCCGCGTTCATACTTCGTATAATTCCCTGTGTCCCCGCACTTGTGCGTTGGACAATAGTCCGCCCGCGCAAATCTAGATTGAGTATTTGCTCGGGGGAATTACCAAAGTCAAACCCCTTGGGTGGGATGCCGCCCACTTCACCACAGGCTAGTACTTCGGGATTTTCTTGCTTGATTTTCAAGGCTTCATCAATGGTTCCTACAGGATAGATTTTTTCGGCTCCCTGTGCGAAGCAATGTGCTGCACTAGTAAAAGCGCGGATCACATCAATCACTACGACGAGACCTGTAGCCGCGTCACAGGTTTCGAGAGTTGTGTAATGAAACTTCATGGAACTTTTCCATATTCAAAAACAACCTGGATTGCATCTTGTGGATTTTTATCTAGCAAATCGAACGCCTTGCCTGCCTCTTTAATCGAAAACCGGTGTGTAATCCACTTATCTGGCTTGATTCTCTCCAAAGATTTCCACGCCACCTCAAAACGGCGTGACTTATCCCAGCGGCCACTCAGGTCGGGTGAGATTGTACTCACTTGAGAAGAAATCAATTTAATCCGGGAACGATGGAAAGTACCACCCAGGTCAATGGATGCTTTCTTATCACCATACCATGAGCCAATGACCACACGCCCGGAAAATCGCGTGAGTCCTATGGCATCATTTAAAGCAGAAGGCGAACCGCAGAGTTCAAAGGTTAAGTCTGCCCCGGGCTTGAGAAGCACTCCTGCCTGCTGGCGGAATGTTGCTTGCGAAGAATCCAGCGATGCTGAGCAGCCAATCTCAAGTGATGTGCTGCGACGAAGCTCGTAGTTATCGGCCGTGACCAAAACCTCCAGCGGAAACTCTTTCAGCAGGGAGGTGGTCAGCAACCCTACAATTCCTTGACCGAACACGAGCACTCGTTCTCCCAGAATCGGTGCGGCATCCTGGATGAAATTGACCGCGGTTTCCATGTTTGGTAGAAAAGAAGCGGTTCCAGGAGAGAGCGTTTGGGGAACAGGGATTAATAAGCTGGGAGTCGTGATGAAGCATGAAGTGTGCGGTTGAAATGCGAAAACGGTCTTACCTAACCATGACTTGTCTACCTGTCTACCTATTTCCCTTATTTTTCCGACACACGCATACCCATATGCCAGTGGATATTGCAGATTACTGCTGAACGTGTCATTTGAATCGACTTCCTCGCGCGGGAATTCTCCGCGATAGACCAGCATCTCGGTCCCTGCACTGATAGCAGAAACAATAGTTTCCACCAGCACTTCATTTTCTTTTAGCGGCGGCAAATCCATTTCGCGGATTTCCGTTTGGTAGGGAGCTACAAAAAAGAGCATCTTTGATTTTGGCATGGTCGAAGTTTAACGCTTTTTTCTAAAAAATAAAAACCTCTGAGATTACTTATTCTCAGAGGCTGGATCACCCGTTCATTCTTTACCTTTGGTGTGTTGAAGGTTTAATCTGGTAAGTTGGTATATTTCGCTGAAATTCATACTGATTCATCATCGCTTCGATGATACCCCTTTGCTCAGGCTTCATTTCTAAAAATTCCAGCCCAATGTTGAAATAATCTGGACTAATGTCCAAGTCAGACCAGACCGCACGGGCAGCGATTATCACGCGCGTAGCTCTTACATATTCAAGTTCTGGTAATTCAATCGCGAGAGTGATGGTCGTGTTCTTAGGAAGAGCCTTATCGCCTATCACCATTGCTCCGAGAACATTTAAATCACCAAGATAACCAAGTAGCTGCCCACCGTACAGGTCAAAGACCTGTGAATAGGCCATCAGGGATTTACGTGGCGCTTTCCGTCTTTCGTCCATGGTTCCTCCGATACCGATGTACTTAGTTTACATGACCTTGCATCCAAAATCAATTGTAATTCTATGGTAAAAATGGCGAATGCGCTGGATCTATATCTCTCCTCATCTCGATGACGCTATCCTATCTGCGGGGGGTTTAATTTATGAACAAACCAAAGCCGGTACTCCCGTTAAAATTTGGACCATCATGTGCGGCTTTCCCCAAGGTACAGAATTATCCATATTTGCCCAGACCATGCACTATCTGTGGGGTACCTCCTCCGCGCAAGAAACCGTCCGTGTTCGCCGCGCGGAGGATGCGAAAGCTGCAGAGATCGTTGGCGCGAAGACCGTCCATTTTGACTTTTTGGACTGTCTGTACAGGCGCGGTAGAGACGGGGAATGGTTATACTCGGACGTTTTTGTCCCTCCACATGAGCATGACGCTGACATCCCCAGCCAGATCGCGGAAACTGTTAACCCTCGCATCATGCAGGATGATGTTCTAGTCTGCCCGCTCGCGCTTGGTTCTCATGTAGACCACATTCTGGTGCGCCAGGCCATGGAAACGCTTCATCATCCGTTGCTTTATTATGCGGATATCCCTTATTTAATCAAGTATCCGGAGTCTTTAAGTCCAAATACGGCTGGGATGAAGGAAAATGTATATTTAGTCACGGAAACAGGTCTGAGGTCCTGGCTAGAAGCGGTTAATGCGTATAGCTCACAGTTAAGTACATTGTTAGATAGTCCTGAGAGTTTACTTGAGGCAATTCGTCACTATTATGAGAAGCAGGGCGGAATCCCTCTCTGGAATTATGATTAGACAATTATAAAAGGTACTTGAAATTGATTTGAAATCGTGATATATTAAGGCCGCCTATTGGGAACTTCACCGGGCTTTTTTCTTAAATTGCATCTCTTTTTAGAGATGCAAACTCTATTTCTGCAGGACGATAAAAAAATGCCAACCAATTTCCTGACTAAAGAGGGTTTTCAAAAACTTCAAGAGGAACTCGACTACCTTCGCACAGCAAAACGCCAGGAAGTAGCCGCGCGCCTGCATGAAGCTATGGAGGGTGGCGAACTCATCGAGAATGCCGAATACGAAGCTGCCAAGAACGAACAGGCGTTTGTAGAGGGACGCATTCAAGAACTTGAAATGTTGCTTGCCACGGCGCGCGTCATCGAGGATAATGGCAAGGGCAAAAAGAGCGACACGATTCAAGTCGGCTCGAAAGTGACCCTAAAAGAAGGGAATTTCGAAGCCGAAACCTTCACCATTGTCGGCGCGGCGGAAGCAAATCCGCGCGAGGGTAAAATCTCAAATGAGTCGCCGATCGGCAAGGCCATCTTGAATCACAAATCGGGCGACATCGTGAAGGTGGAAACACCTGGTGGTACATACAACGTTAAAATCATCAAAGTCAATTAAATCAGGAGCGCAATTGAAAACCCCGCGCGCCTGTGCAGGAGCGCGGGGTTTATTTTTGCCCCCTACCGCCTTCGGCACCCTCCCCAACCTGCCCTGAGTTTATCGCAAGGTTGGGTGAGGGCTGGGGTGGGGTTGAGGTGAGAGGAATTATGGCTGAATACAACTCGCTCGAAAAAATCCGCTTACAGAAAATTGAAGAACTACGCGCTGAAGGTGTAGAGCCGTATCCAACCCGTGCCGAACGGACTCATACCAGCGCGGAGGCGATTGCAGCGTTTGAATTCGCTGAAAAAGATGCGCAAGAGGTGAGTGTCACGCTTGCAGGTCGCATTCGCGCAACACGTCCGATGGGGAAGATTTCTTTTGCACATATTGAAGACGGTACGGGCAAAATACAGTTATTTTTTCGTGTCAACGAGCTGACCCAGGCGCGTGTAGACTTCTTCAACAGGATGTTCGATATTGGCGATTTCATCCAGGCTTCTGGGGTGATGTTTCGCACTAAAACGGGCGAAGTCACGCTTCATGTCCGCGACTTCAAACTGCTTGCCAAATCGATCAGCCCTCTCCCCGCCGATAAGGATGTGACTCAACCGGACGGTACTGTCGTTCGCTTTGCCGCCTTGGAAGACCAAGAACTGCGTGAACGACAACGTTACGCAGATTTAGCTGTAAATCCAGAAGTTCGCGAGACTTTTCGAAAGCGCGCCGCTGTGGTCAAGGCACTGCGTGATTTTCTGGATGGCAAAGGTTTTCTCGAAGTAGAAACCCCTATCCTGCAACCGTTGTATGGTGGCGCAGCGGCTCGTCCGTTTGTGACCCATCATAATGAACTCGAACAAGATATGTATTTGCGTATATCTTTCGAGTTATATCTAAAGCGGTTGCTCGTTGGCAACCTTGAAAAAGTTTACGAGATGGGCAGAGACTTTCGTAACGAAGGCGTCTCCTTCAAGCATAATCCTGAATTTACGCAGCTAGAATTTTATTGGGCGTACGCAGACTATCTAAAAGTAATGGAATTGACCGAGCAAATGGTTTCATATGTCGCACAAACAGTCACTGGCTCAACAAAAGTGAAATATGGCGGTTACGAGCTTGACTTTACGCCTTCGTGGAGACGTCTAGAATTGCGCGCAGGTATCAGAGAAACTAGCGGTATTGACATTGCCGAACATCCCACTGCCGCGTCGCTTTTGAAGGCAATCGTGGCCAAAGGAAAGCTGCCCGATCCAAAGAGCACTCGTGGGAAATTGATTGACTTCCTGTTGAGTGAGTATCTCGAACCGACGCTTATCCAGCCAACATTCCTTTATAACTACCCACGCGATATTTCACCACTCGCGAAGTCCTTGCCTGGGGATCCGCTCACTGTGGAAAGGTTTGAGACCTATGTGGCCGGCTTTGAGCTCTGTAACGCATTCACTGAGTTGAACGACCCTCTCGATCAGGAGC
>WNGA01027212.1_pt1 | contig 12096 bp, 12 predicted proteins | sample 5400061 | NCBI WGS metagenome assembly WNGA01 (sample SAMN13153366, study PRJNA577476) | soil metagenome | isolation source: 100 cm soil or saprolite under grassland replicate 2 | place: USA:California | collected 2016-06-15
TCGGCCGGCGACTGCCACGCCGCGCAGGGAGACGGTGAGGTCTGCGTTACGGGGATCGAATGCCCGATGACCTTCTCACTCCGATTTGGAGTGGTCAAAGGCGGCCCCATGCGGCCCTGGAGCTATCTCTTCCTGACGCCTGCCAGGCCCCTGCAGCCAAAGAGCGACGCTGCCGGCTATCACGCCGTCGGCGCGTTGGGCCCGGACCTCATGGAGAACGCTCGGAACGCCGTCCGAGACACCATCGCCTGGCTGGTCGCCGACCACGGCATGAGTCGGGAGGACGCGTACATCCTCTGCAGCCTCGCCGGCGACCTTCGCATCAGCCAGATCGTCGACCAGCCCAACTGGGGCGTTTCGTTCTACCTGCCACTCTCAGTTTTCAACTAGAAGCAGCCCCCGGCGTCCCGTACGTACGGTGGCCAGATTGCCGCGTACCGTGCGGCATACTGACGTCTCACTGCCGGTGAGTACCACTCAGCTAGGGCGCTATCCGATCGAGGCGGAGCTCGGGCGTGGCGCAATGGGCGTCGTTTACCGATCTACGCACCCCCGGCTTGACATCCCGGTCGCGATCAAGGTGCTCGCTGAGCAGTACTCGAGCGACGTCAACTTCCGCCAGCGGTTCCACCGTGAGGCCGCCACCGTCGCCTCCCTGAACCATCCCGGCATCGTGCGCGTCTACGACTTCGATGAAGACGGCCCGGTGCTGTTCATCGTCATGGAGTGGGTCGAAGGCCGGTCGATGCGGTCGTGGCTCGACGAGTACGGGCGCTTCAGCGTTGACGTCTCCGTCGACCTCGTGCAGCAGCTCCTGTCGGCGGTGGGCGTGGCCCACGACTTCGGCATCGTGCACCGCGACCTGAAGCCGGACAACATCCTCATCTCCAACCGCGGCAAGACCAAGATCCTCGACTTCGGAATCTCCAAGCTGATCGACGACAAGCATCGCCTCACGGCCACTGGGAGCATGGTCGGCACGCCCGCTTACATGGCGCCCGAGCAGGTCAAAGGCGAGGCGGTCGACAAGGGTTCCGACATCTACTCGCTCGGGATGATCCTGTACGAGCTCCTCCACGGCGAGCCCCCGTTCACCGGCCCGCTGCCGGCGGTGCTCCACTCGCAGGTCTTCGACCGGCCGCGCGCATCGACTGCGATCCCCTCGCCGATCATGGAGATCATCTGGAAGGCGACGGCCAAGGACCCCGCGATGCGGTTCCAGACCTGCGAAGAGTTCTCGGGTGCCTTCCACTACATGCAGAAGCCGGCAGTGGCCACGCCGCCTTCGGAGGCGGGCTCCGCCGAGCTGCCGGTGGCCGTGGAGCTGTCGCAGCCGAGGGCGCCGATCCCTCGCCACACCGACGGCCCGAAGCCGCCCGGCGTATGCACGTTCATCGACTGCGAAGAACGGCGTGGCTGGGCCTGCGCTTACAAGGACCTCACCGGCCGCGAGTGCAAGAGCTGGTGGTGCCGGAAGCACATCCAGTTCATCGAGCGGACCCCGTTCTGCCCGCGCCACGCGAGCGTGATCCGCGCCCTGGCCCCGACCGCCAACACCATCTTCGAGATCAAGAACCGTCCCGCGGTCGACGACCGGGCGCTGCCGCTGGCAGCGCTGGTGGCAGAGGACGTGGACCGGGACGTGACCGAGCTCGTGCGCCGGCGCTATCAAAACCGCAAGGACATCACGATCGCGCGCGACCGGACGGTGCGCCAGACGTGGTCGGGCCGCAACGAGGTGGCGTGGGAGCGAAGCTGGGCGGCGCTGAAGAGCCAGGGCTACCTGGTCCGCATCGCCGTCAGAGTCACCACCGGCGAGCCCGACATGGTGCAGCTGCTGATCGGGAACACAGTCGTGTTCAAAGAGGTGCCCAACTGGATCAGCCGTCGCCGGGAGGGCGAGCCACCCGACCACGCGGACCGCGCGCGGTTTGGCAAGAAGCTGTTCGCGGCGATCCTGGAGCACGTCGACGAACCGCAGCCGGTGCCCACGAATCAGGGCCGGGTAGTCAGCCAGGAGATCGAGCCGCCGCCTCCGCCCGAGATCAACCACACCCTGATCGAAGGCATGGTCCTTCGGCTCGCATCGACCGCCAACAGGCTCACGGGTTATGAGGTCGCCGACCAGCTCGCGCTGCCGTTTATTGCGGTCGAGCCGATCCTCAAAGCGCTGACCGGCGCGAACTTCATTGATGCGCTCGGGTTGGCGTCCGACCAGGGGCCATGGCTGACCCGTCCGCTCCCCGAGCGCATGGCCTACACGATCACCAAGCAGGGTCGCGCGCGCAGCGAGGAGATCGCGCGCGCCAGCACGCGCTACTCGGGACCCGCCCCGGTGTCGCTCCACGAGTACCGGATGGTGCTGGCCGAGGCCGCCAAGCCCGGGACGCTGGACCTGACCAAGGTCACTGCGGCTTTGAGCGGGATCGAGCTCGCCCCCGGGGTGACCGAAGCCGTGCGCGCAGCGGTCAACTCGCGGTCGTCGATCTTCATTTACGGCGCGCCGGGCAATGGCAAGACCACGCTGGCGCGGCGCATCCCGCGACTACTGGGCACACCGATCGTGATCCCGATCGCTCTGGACATCGGCGGTGGAGAGGTGATGACGGTCTTCGACGGGGCGGTGCACCGGCTGGAGGCCAACCAGCCGGCCGACCGGCGCTGGCGCCGGGTAGCGCGGCCGCTCGTCCAGGTGGGCGGCGAGTTCCAGCTCGAGATGTTCGATCCCACGTGGGAGGAGGGCGGCCGAACTTATGGCGCGCCGCTGCAGGTCAAGGCCAACGGCGGCGTGCTGCTGGTCGACGATCTCGGCCGGCAGCGGGTGTCGCCGAAGCAGATCCTCGACCGCCTGCTCGTTCCTCTGGAGCAAGAGATCGATTACATGAACCTGTCGGCGTCCGGGCGCAAGGTCGAGATCCCGTTTCGGGCGCAGCTCGCCTTGTCGACGAACCTCAAGCCGGGCGAGCTTCTCGACGAGGCTTACCTGCGGCGCCTGTCATACAAGGTGTTGATGCCCGATCCGACATGGGAGATGTGGTGTCGGATCTTCGAGCGGGAGCGCGAGCGTCTGACGATACCGCCCGACTCGTCTGCCCTGGACCTGATCAAGACGCTGTACGGGGGGCGGCCGCTGCGGGGCAACCATCCGCGTGACCTGCTCGAGCGGTTGGTGGATGTGTCGTCCGCGCGGGGGGTGCGGGCGGAGCTGAGCCTCGAGCTGATCGAGGCCGCCTGGCACACGCTGTTCGTCACCAGCTGAAACGCCGCGTCGTCCCCGACTGTGGCCTGAGGAGGGTATCGACAGCCGTCCAATGCCCACTTAGGCCACAGTCGTGGCGAGCCAAGCCGAAATAGGGGCTGGGTATACTTCATCGTCGCCCCGAAATTGCGGCGGTGGCGGAATGGCAGACGCGCTAGTTTCAGGAGCTAGTGTCCGCAAGGACGTGGAGGTTCAACTCCTCTCCGCCGCACCAGCGACCTGGTCAGCGCCCGACTGCTCGCTCCAGCTGGGACTTCGACATCCGCGAGCGCCCTTTGATCCCACGCTCCCGCGCTTCATTGCGAAGCTGGTCGTAGGTCCGCCCGCCCGAACCGCGGTGCGAGCGCAGACCGCCCCGCCGACCTGACGAGATGTCCTCGACCGACGTCCGGCTCACCTCTTTGGCCTCGCCGTGGCGAGCTCGCTCCTTGTTGACGGTGCGAGCCGCAATCTCCTCGGCCGTCTGCTCCCCCGCTCCGCGCTCGACCAGCCCTTCCTTGATGTGCTCGTACTGCCGTTCTCGTTTCGGACTCCACGCCTTCTGGGGCATGCGTTCACCTCCTGTTGTCTCTATTCAGGAAACGCGCCGCCCCACGCTTTGACCGGGCAAACGGCACCATAAGCGCAATGGCCGCCCCCGCCGACCAGGTCCGGACGCTCTACCGCACGATGCTCATATTCGACATCGTCGCGATCCTGATCCTGGTCATCGGGTTCGGCGAGTTCGCGTTCTTCGAGCGGCCGGGCGAGGCCACCGACATCAAGGCCAAGATCACGGGCATCTATCAGTACGACCCCGAACGTCAAACGACGATCGGATCCGACCGCAGCACGTTCGCCCGCACAGAGGTGTTCGCGGCGGTGATCGACTGGTCGTCGCTGCCCGGCGACCTTACGGTCGACGCGCGCTGGTACAACGCCTTCGGCGCAATTGTTGGGTTCGCCGGGCCCGGCACCCCCGCGCAGCTCGCCGGGAACAAAGTCATCCCCGTCCTCGTCCCGCAAGGCCTCCACTACAACCTGCCCGGTCGGTACATGTTCGTTGTCGAGAGGTTCGAAGGGGGGCTGCCTGTCGAGGTGCTGGCGCGACGCATCGTGCTGGTGGAGAGATGAGCGCCACAACGCAGGCGCGCTCCGCGAATCCGCGGCCGCGCCAGCGACCGGCCCGTTACGGCATCGCCATCGGCCTGGCGGTGGCGGTGATGCTGGTCCTGGTCGCGAGCTCGATCCTCAACTATGTCTTCCTGGACACGATCGCCGGCCGCACCTCGCTCTATGGGCTGCTCGCTGTGGCGCTGGTGGCGCTCGCCACCTTCATCGGCGTTCGGGCGTTCGATCACGACCGCGCCCAGCGCCGCCGGCACCTGATTCGCGCCAGCGTCCTGCTGGGGCTCGCCGCGCTTCTCTGGCTGCTCGTGATCGACGTCTTCGTCTTCACCGGCTCCGCAGGTCCGGGCGTCGCGATCGTTTGCGCACTGGCGTGCGTGCCCACCACCGGGTTCGGCCTCTGGATCGTGCGCCGGCTCGACCGCAACGAGAAGGAACCGTGGCGTCTCGTCCTCGTCGCCGCAGCCTGGGGCGCAATCGTCGCCACGAGCCTTGTCATCTGGGCCGAGAGCCTCTGGCAGGCGATCGGGGCCCGCACCCTCGTCCCCGGCCCAGGCCTTGACGTCTCCACCGCCTACTCAGCGGGCATCCTCGAGGAGCTGTCCAAGGGGGCGGCGGTGTTGCTGCTTTTCCTGGTCATGCGCCACGAGTTCGACGACGTCGTCGACGGCATCGTCTACGGAGCGGCGGTGGGCCTCGGCTTCAACTTCATGGAAACGGTTTCGTACATGACCAACCTCTACGCCATCTTCAATCCCGAAGGAGTGGGCGGATTCATCGCCGGCTTCCAGTGGTACGCCCGCCAGGTCTTGGGGCTGTTCTTCGGACACGCGACGTACACGGCGCTGGTCGGCGCCGGCATCGGCATCGCCCGCCAGCTGCCCGAACAGCGGCAGAAGGTGATCGCGATCGTGAGCGGATTCCTGGTTGCCATCGCTGCCCACTTCTCGTGGGACGCGTGGCTCACCCTGTTTCCGATCGAGAAGACGGCGATCGGCCTTTTGGAGATCCACCTCCGCACTCTGATCATGACCGGCCCGTTCACGGCCGCTGTCATCGCGCTGTTGGCGCTCGGGCTGCAGATCGAAAGCAGGGCTTTGAGCGAGCAGATCCGGAAAGAGGCCGCGGAGGGCAATGGCACCATCCTCCCTGAGGAGGTCGCCATCCTCTCCAGCCCGTGGCAGCGCGCGCAGCTGCGAATGCGCGCCCTGCGGCGCGCAGGCTTGCGGGGCTACTTCGCGCTTGCGCGCCTCCAGTCCGCGCAGCTCGACCTGGCAATGGAGCGCTGGCATCGAGAACGGAAAGAGGTTGAGGAGCCTCTCGAGGCCGAGCAGCACCTGAGGCAACAGATCATCGAGCTGCGTCACCGGCTCGCCGCATGAGGGCTATGCCGGCAGCCGGCCCCACATGACGCGCGCGACTCCCAACGCCATGAGAGCAGCTGCCGACGACCACGTGATCGCCGAAACCGCGGGATCGCTGAAGTCCGTGCCGCTCAAAAGGGCGTGGAAGAAGATCAGGGCGAATGCGGCATAAGCGAGCCGGTGCAGCCACTTCCACAACTCGCCCGGAATCCATCGCTTGAGCCACGCGGTCACTGTCACGACCAGCAGAAGGTCCAGGGAAAGCGCGCCCAGCCCGATGGCCAGCGCCCCGTACTCCGAGTGGAACGGCACGAACAGGTCCGCGATCCCGATGCGTGAAGTCCGGTCGAACAGCAGCGCGATGAGGTGGAGCGCCGCGAGCGGAATCCACAGCACGGTCGTGTACTCGTGCACGGAGCGCAGGACCCGATTTCTGCCGAGCCAGTCGAGGACCGCGGTTCGCAGCGCGATTCCGGTCAACAGCGCCACGGCCAGAGCCGCGTAGGAGCTCAGGCCCGCAACCCGCGCCAGCACCCAAAGGAATTGGTCCGAGGTCATCTATTTGACCACGCCTGTGCATGGGCCGCGCAGTAGGCGGCGCCGATCTCCGGTCCGAGGAGCAGCGCCGTCTTCGCCACCACCTCGGCTTCCAGTCCGGTGCGCGCCACCACCGACACCTCCTGTCGCGCAGCATCACGGTCGCTCCCGCGAATCCCACCGGCCAGCCGTCGCCATTCGGACCCAGGCCGGCCGCGCGGAGGTCGCCTCCGATGTTGGCGACCACGTTGCCTCCCAGGCGATCCACCAGCCGGTCCGCCATCCAGCCCTTGGCGACGCCGCCGAGATCCAATCCGCACCCCGGCTCCAGCCGCACCCGACCGCCCCTCACCGTCAGCACGTCGATCACCGGCGGCGCCGGGCAAGCCACCGTGTATGTCGCAGCTGCAGGCCCCTCCGCGAGCGGGCGCGTGTAGCCGATGGCGAGCATCGCCGGCAGCACCGCGACGTTGACCAGTCCCGCGCTGAGGTCGTACGCGCGCAGAGACTCGCGAAGCACCTGCTCGGTCTCGGCGCTGACCTCCACCCATCGGCCGGCGGAATCGTTGATGAGCGAGAGCTCGCTCTGCGGCGAAAAGCGCGTCAGACGCGCGCCCATCTCACGGACCCACTGCTCCCCGTCTGCAAGCTGCGCCCCCGTGACGTCCACGCCGAACAGGCCGCACGTAGTCCCCAGAGCCTCGAAGTGAAGCGCCTCGATGACGGCGTCAGGACGCATAGGTGGACGTCACCGGCTGCACATCGGCCTGGTGCACGGAGGGTCCAAACGTGACAGCTCCGCCGCCGTGCGATGCGAGCACCGCTGGCTGCAGCGGGGCCGACGGATTCTTGAGGTGGGTGGTCACGTACCAGGCCGACGCGATGGTCGTGCTCAGGGTGAGCGCAGTCGCTCCGACCTTCAGCGCCATCGCGCGCATGCGGAGGCTCAGCGCGCCGCCACCGGCGAGCGCAGGAAGGGGATCGAATCGAAGCCGGCGCCGAGGATCTCGCTCGAGTCCGCGCCGAGGTGCCCGGAGAGGATCTCCTGGTAAACAGAGCGGAAATCCACCGCGTACTTGAGGTTGCCAGTCGCATCCAGGTTGGTGAGGCTGGGCTCGGCGCCGTAGAGCCCACCCTTGACGGGGTCGCCGATGAGCAGCAGCGGCGCAGCGGCGCCGTGGTCTGTGCCGCCACTCGCGTTCTCCGCCGGTCGGCGTCCGAACTCCGACCAGGTGGCGACGAGCACCTTGTCCGCCTTCCCGTGCGCGCTCAGGTCCTGGTAGAAAGCGCCCACCGCCGAGTCGAGATATCCCATCAGGTCGTCGTGGCGGTTGAGCTCGGTGTAGTGGGTGTCGAAGCCACCGAGCGTGACGTGCAGCAGCTTGACGCCAGTGCCGGTGACGATGAGCTCGGCAGCCAGCTGCAGCGCGGCCGCAAGCTGGTTCTTCGACGAATAGACAAGCTGCACGTTGTCCGTGTAATTCGCCAGCGGCTTGTACTCGGCGGCCGAGGTGCGCAGGGTGGCGATGGTTTCGGTCGCCGTCGCGATCGCGGTGTCGAACAGCGCGCCGTAGATGCCTGGCGTCCCCTTGTAGAGCGCTCCCACCGCGGCCTCGACCTCGGTCCCGCCTGTGAAGCCGAAGTTCTTCTGGTTCTGGATCACGGTCATCGTTGCCTGCAGGTCGCGCAGCGCACCCGGGACGTCGGTGGCGCCGCACGCGCAGCCGGTCAGCGGGTGCCCGTTGGAGTCGTAGGCCTTGGCAAGCGTGCGTCCGAGCCAGCCGTCGACCTGGCGGCGGGTCGGGTCGCCGGTCTCCCAGATGCGGATCGACTCGAAGTGCGAGAAAGTGGGGTTGGGATAGCCGACGCCCTGGACGATCGCGACCTTGCCCTTGTCCCACAGGCCCTTGATGCCGCTGAGATTGTGGTTGAGCCCGTACTCCTTGTTGATGGGCAGCGCCTACGACACCATCGAGCCGACCAGCTTCGGGCGTAGGTCGTGGAGCGTCGAATCCGACATCGGCACCAGCGTTCGCAAACCGTCGTTCCCGCCCGCGAGCTGGATCATGACCAGGATGTTTTCGTTGGTGACGCCGTCCTGCTTGGCGGCGTACACCGCGCGGGCGAACGCGTCCGGCACCGCGGCGTATCCGGCGGCCAGGCCGGCGGCACCTGCACCGAACACAAGTCCGGCGCGAAGGAAGTCACGACGCTTGAGCTGGTTGATCCCGATTTCGTCACTCATCTCATGTGCACCTACTTGAGCTGGAATTCCGGAGAAGCCAGGGTGATGAACCAGCGCGTGCGTTCGTCCTTCGCCTGGTTCAGGAGATTCGCGGTCTGCGCGCTCAGCACGCCGTCGAGCTGCCAGTGAGTGGCATCGGATGCCGGCGGCAGCGAGGTCTTCGCCTGCGCGAGGGCTGCGGTCACGAAATTCACGCGCTCGACGACGGTGTTGGAGGAGATCCAGGCCTCATTGTTCGGCCAGCCGCCGACATCGGGCGGATCGAAGACGACCTGACCCATGCCCGCGCCCGACGCGGCGATGAGCCTTGTGACGCCGGTCGCTCCCAGCGCCCTCACGGCCTGGACCATGAACTCCATGGGCGACTTCAACAGGGCGCGATAGCTGGGCGCCGCGGCGAACTCAGGGCTCGTGAGGACCGAACGCATCAGCGTCTTCATGTCGTACTTGCTGCGGCGGAAGCGATCTGCGAGACCGTCGACGTAGCTCTTCGCCGGCTGCCCGGTGACGAAGTGCTCGGCGACCCTGGTCGCGATGAAAGGCGCGGTCGCCGGCTGCGAGAGGATGCGGTCGATCACACCCTCCGTGTCGAGCCTTCCGCTCTGCCCGAGGAAGGTCACCGTTCCTTTGTAGGAGCGGCGCGGGTTGAAGACACCCGAGCGCTGGGCTGTGTAGACGGGTCGCCTTCGCGTGTTGACGATGGCGAACGAATCGGGCGGCGGCAGCTGCCATCCCGCGAGAGCCTGCGCTCCCTGCCGCACGTCCTCTTCGGTGTAGTGGCCGGGGCCCATCGTGAAGAGCTCCATCAGCTCGCGCGAATAGTTCTCGTTCGGGTTCTGGCCACTCGACGTCGCCAGGTCCAGGTAGCGGAGCATCGCGGGATCGGTCGTGACCTCCATCAGCATCGAGCGCAGGTCTGTCATCGCCATGCGCCGCCAGGTGAGGTTCTGCCAGTAGATGAAGGTGTTGTCGCCGACCTTCCGGTAGTCGCTCGTGAAGTGCCCGTGCCAGAAAAGCGTCATGCGCTCGGCAAACGGCGTCGATGTCGTGAGCAGGTGATCGATCCACCACTGCTGCAGCTGCTGGATCGGAAATCGCCCGCCCGGAGTCGCCGCTCCCGCAAACGGCGGGGGCTCCGCCGGTTTGGACTCCAGCAGGCGGTCGACCGTTTTGCCGAAGCCATCGGCGAGCGCGGCATCGAGCTGCGCGCCGCTGTACCCGAAGGTCGTTCGCCGCAGCAAGTGCATGACGCGAGCGGACTCGTGTTCGAGAGGTGAAATCCAGTCGGTGCCGCTGCCCGATGCGGGCGCCGAGCGGGCAAGGTTCTGGAGCGTTCCGCCCAGCAGCCTCACCGCGCCCACCCCGACGCCCGTGGCTACAGCGGCGGCCAGGGCCTGGCGGCGGGTGATGCCGCGCCGCGCAGGAGGCGCTTCGTCGACAGCCTGATCGGGCAGCGGAGCCAGGCTCATGCCCGAATTCAATCCAGTCCCGATTGGCCCGCCATCACCTGAATGTGAGAATTTCGTAAGCGCCGGCCTCCCACTCCCGCGGGTGCATGCAAGGGCGGGTTTGAGGGCAACGCGAAGCCCGCGAGTGTTTGCAAAGGCGGGAAACCTCAGCTGAACCCAACGCGATCAGCCAATTCGGCTACGCCGCAACTAACCTCGCATTTGCTAGGATTTTCAGATAAATGTCTAGCTATCGCCCCGGCCAGGCCGCCAAGATGCTGGGCGTCAGCGTCGACACGGTTCGCCGCATGGTGGACGATGGGCGCCTTCGCGCCGCCCGCAGCTCAGGGGGCCAGCGCCTGATCGATGGCGCTTCGCTGGCCCAGCTGGCGAAGCCTCGTCGCGCCAAACCTCCGGAGGTGTTCGTCGCTCAGTCGGCTCGCAACCGTTTCCCGGGCATTGTCACCCGCGTGGTCAAAGACCGCGTGGCGGCGCAGGTCGAGATCCAGGCCGGACCGCACCGGCTCGTGTCGCTGCTCACGCGTGAGGCGGTGGACGAGCTCGACCTCAAGCCGGGCATGCCCGCGGTCGCTGTGGTCAAGGCGACCAACGTCGGCGTGGAGCTGCCGCGTGAGTAGACGCGCGTTCTGCCTGATCGCGGTCGTGCTGCTGGCTGCCTGCGGGCAATCGAACGCAGGGAGAACAACTCTGACGGTGTTCGCGGCATCGTCCCTCAAGCCCGCCTTCGACAAGATCGGCCAGGAGCTCGTTCGCAGGCATGACGCAGTCACGACCTTCAGCTACGCGGGTACGCAGACGTTGACCAGCCAGCTCATACAGGGCGCGCCCGCGGACGTCTTCGCTTCGGCCGACGCGAGCCACATGGCCACGCTTCAGGCCTCAGGCCTCGTCCGGGAGTCCCGCGTGTTCGCTCACAACAAGCTCGAGATCGCCGTTGCCACTGGCAACCCCAAGGCAATCCACTCGCTGGCCGACCTGGGGAGACCGGGTCTCGTCGTGGTCTTGGCTGACCCTTCGGTGCCGGCGGGAAAGTACGCCCAGCAGGCTCTGTCCAGGGCCGGCGTCACGGTGCATCCCGCGAGCTTCGAGCAGCAGGTGACCGGCGTCTTGAGCAAAGTCGCCTTGGGGGAGGCTGACGCGGGAATCGTCTACGTGAGCGACGTCGTCACCAACGGGAAGGTCGACGGCGTCCCCATCCAGGATGCCCAAAACGTAGTCGCGGACTATCCGATCGCCGTCCTGACGGACGCCCAGAACTCCAGCGGCGCGAAACAGTTCTTCGATCTGGCGCTGTCGGCTGACGGCCAGGCGATCCTGAAGTCGGCCGGTTTCGAGGGGGTGTGAGAAGAGCCAGGGTTCCGGCGCCCGTGGCCGTGCTGGCCGGGCTCGGACTCCTCCTGTTCCTTCTGCCCCTGGTCGGCCTCATCGTTCGCGCTCCATGGAGCCAGGCCGTCGAGGAGCTCGGGGATCAGACGACGTTGGTCGCGCTCGGCCTCTCCCTCTTCTGCTCGCTGACTGCGACCGCGATCTCATTGCTCCTGGGCATCCCGCTCGCACTGATCCTGGCGCGCACGCGGGGCAGCCTCCGCAACGTCTTGCGTGCACTGACGACACTGCCCATGGTGCTGCCGCCAGTTGTCGGTGGCGTCGCACTCCTCCTCGCGTTCGGGCGCCGCGGGCTTGTGGGCGCGCTCCTCTACGACGCGTTCCACATCCAGATCCCGTTCACGACGGCCGCCGCCGTCATGGCCGAGACGTTTGTCGCAATGCCCTTTCTTGTCATCGCCGTCGAGGCGGGGATACGATCGCTCGACCCCCGCTACGAGGAAGCGGCTCGCGCCATGGGCGCGAGTTACTGGAGGGTCCTGGCCAGGGTCACGCTGCCGCTTCTTCGCCCGGCGATCTTCTCCGGCGCGGTTCTCTGCTGGGCGCGCGCCCTGGGTGAGTTCGGGGCCACCATCACGTTCGCCGGCAACTTCCCCGGCCGCACGCAGACCGTCCCGATCGCGGTCTACATCGCGCTCGAAACGCGACCAGAGGCGGCGTTCACGTTGAGCCTCATCCTCCTGGCCGTCTCTCTGGCGGTGCTGGTGGCGATGCGGGATCGCTGGCTGG
>WNGA01038733.1_pt1 | contig 12095 bp, 8 predicted proteins | sample 5400061 | NCBI WGS metagenome assembly WNGA01 (sample SAMN13153366, study PRJNA577476) | soil metagenome | isolation source: 100 cm soil or saprolite under grassland replicate 2 | place: USA:California | collected 2016-06-15
TACCCCGCAACGTCTGTCACCCGCGCCGAGCGCGACCTGGCCACCACCCTGCTGCCCGAGGACGGCGAGGCCGCGGCCCAGTGGGCGGTGGCGGTGATGGAGCTCGGCGCGTTGGTGTGTACGGCGCGCGAGCCGGCCTGCGGCGGCTGTCCGGTCCGCGAGAGGTGCGCGTGGCTGGCCGGCGGCAGACCGGCGTACGACGGTCCCGCGCGACGCCCGCAGGCCTGGGCGGGCACCGACCGCCAATGCCGTGGCCGGCTGCTGGCGCTGGTGCGGGAGTCCGACGGCCCGGTGCACCGGTCCCGCCTCGATGCCGCCTGGGCGCCGGCCGACCAGCGCGACCGCTGCCTGCAGACGCTGCTCGACGACGGGCTGCTGGTCGGCACCTCGGCCGACACCTACGCGCTGCCCTGACTCGAGAGCACTGACCCGAGAGCACGGACTCGAGAGCACTGAGCCGAAGGCACCGACCCTGGACCACGGCCCGGCCGAAATGCGTCGACCCGCCGCCGCCCCGGAGGGCGTACGGCGGGTCGCACGCTGGTGACGTCAGGCGGACTCGGTGGCGCCGCCCTCGGTCTTCTTCTTCACGTCGACCGGACCCGGGGTCTCGTCGGTCACGTCCTTCGTCATGTCGACCCCGACACCCTCGAGCGGCGGCAGGTCGGGCAGAGCACCGACCTTCTGCCCCTTGAAGGTGAACTTCGCGGTCGGGCCCTCGCCCTCCACGCCGACGAGCACGATCTGGCCGGGGCCGACCTCGCCGTACAGCATCTTCTCGGCGAGGACGTCCTCGATCTCGCGCTGGACCGTACGACGCAGCGGCCGCGCGCCCAGCACCGGGTCGAAGCCGCGCCTGGCCAGCAGCTCCTTGGCGGCGGTGGTGAGCTCGAGCGACATGTCGCGGTCCTTCAACCGCAGCTCGACCGCAGCGATCATGTTGTCGACCATTGCGATGATCTGGTCCTGCGTCAGCGGCGGGAAGACCACGATCTCGTCGACCCGGTTGAGGAACTCCGGCTTGAAGTGCTGCTTGAGCTCGTCGGAGACCTTGTTCTTCATCCGCTCGTAGGACCCAGCGGTGTCGCTGCTCTGGTTGAAGCCGAGGCTGACGCTCTTGGAGATGTCGCGGGTGCCGAGGTTGGTGGTCATGATGATGACGGTGTTCTTGAAGTCGACCACCCGGCCCTGGCTGTCGGTCAGGCGACCTTCCTCCAGGATCTGCAACAGGCTGTTGAAGATGTCGGGGTGCGCCTTCTCGACCTCGTCGAAGAGCACGACGCTGAACGGCTTGCGGCGTACCTTCTCGGTCAGCTGGCCACCCTCTTCGTAGCCGACGTACCCGGGAGGCGAGCCGAACAGCCGCGAGACCGTGTGCTTCTCGCCGAACTCGCTCATGTCGAGCTGGATCAGCGCGTCCTCGTCGCCGAACAGGAACTCCGCCAGCGTCTTGGACAGCCAGGTCTTACCGACACCGGACGGGCCGGCGAAGATGAACGAGCCGCCGGGCCGCTTCGGGTCCTTCAGGCCCGCCCGAGTACGACGGATCGCGCGGCTGAGCGCCTTGACGGCCTCTTCCTGCCCGATGACGCGCTTGTGCAGCTCGTCCTCCATCTTGAGCAGTCGGGTCGACTCCTCCTCGGACAGCTTGACGATCGGGATGCCGGTCGCCACGGCGAGCACCTCGGCGATCAGCTCCTCGTCGACCTCGGCCACGACGTCCATGTCGCCGGCGCGCCAGGCCTTCTCACGCTCGGACTTGCGAGCGATGAGCTGCTTCTCCTCGTCACGGAGACGAGCCGCGGCCTCGAAGTCCTGGCCGTCGATCGCGGCCTCCTTGCGCTGGCGTACGTCGCCGATCTTCTCGTCGTACTCACGCAGGTCGGCGGGCGCCGTCATCCGGCGGATCCGCAGCCGCGAGCCGGCCTCGTCGATCAGGTCGATGGCCTTGTCGGGCAGGAACCGGTCGGAGATGTAGCGATCGGCCAGGGTTGCCGCGGAGACCAGCGCCTCGTCGGTGATCGTCACCCGGTGGTGCGCCTCGTAGCGGTCACGCAGCCCCTTGAGCATCTCGATCGTGTGGGCGATCGACGGCTCGGCGACCTGGATCGGCTGGAACCGGCGCTCCAGCGCGGCGTCCTTCTCGAGGTACTTGCGGTACTCGTCGAGAGTCGTCGCGCCGATGGTCTGCAGCTCGCCCCGGGCCAGCATCGGCTTCAGGATGCTCGCCGCGTCGATGGCACCCTCGGCCGCGCCGGCACCGACGAGCGTGTGGATCTCGTCGATGAACAGCACGATGTCGCCGCGGGTGCGGATCTCCTTGAGCACCTTCTTGAGGCGCTCCTCGAAGTCACCGCGGTAGCGGCTGCCGGCCACCAGCGCGCCCAGGTCGAGCGTGTAGATGTGCTTGTCCTTGAGCGTCTCGGGCACGTGGCCCTTGACGATGTCCTGGGCCAGGCCCTCGACGATCGTCGTCTTGCCGACGCCGGGCTCGCCGATGAGCACAGGGTTGTTCTTCGTACGGCGGGACAGGATCTGCATGACCCGCTCGATCTCCTGCTCCCGGCCGATGACCGGGTCGAGTTTGCCTTCGCGGGCCGCCTGGGTGAGGTTGCGGCCGAACTGGTCGAGGACCAGCGAGGACGACGGCGCCTCGGAGCCGCTCGTGGTCGGCGTACCGGACGACGTACTCTCCTTGCCCTGGAAACCGGAGAGCAGCTGGATGACCTGCTGGCGGACCCGGTTGAGGTCTGCGCCGAGCTTCTGGAGGACCTGGGCGGCGACGCCCTCGCCCTCACGGATCAGGCCGAGCAGGATGTGCTCGGTGCCGATGTAGGAGTGGCCGAGCTGCAGCGCCTCACGCAGCGACAGCTCGAGCACCTTCTTGGCGCGCGGGGTGAAGGGGATGTGGCCGGACGGGGCCTGCTGGCCCTGGCCGATGATCTCCTCGACCTGCGCGCGGACTGCTTCAAGCGAGATGTCGAGGGACTCCAGCGCCTTGGCCGCGACACCCTCGCCCTCGTGGATCAGGCCGAGCAGGATGTGCTCGGTGCCGATGTAGTTGTGGGAGAGCATGCGGGCCTCTTCCTGGGCCAGCACGACCACCCGGCGGGCTCGGTCTGTGAACCGCTCGAACATGCGCATCGCTCCTCAACGTCTTGCGGGGCCGCCACCCGAGTTCCGGTTGACGGGACATGTTGTCGAACCCCACAGACAGCCTACGCGTTCCCGGAACGCGACGATCGGCGCTCCGCTGACAGCGAACAAGCCATCAGGGGAACGCCGATCGTCGATCGGCCTTCAGTTGGCCTCAGTGTGCCGCCTCGTACGCCGCCCGCACGTCGGCGCTGACCCGACCGCGGTCGGGTACGTCGTGCCCGTTGGCCTTCGCCCACTCCCGGATCCTTGCGGCCCCCGCCGCGTCGTCCGCCAACCTTGCGCGCATGGCCAACGTACGCCGACAACGCGTCGCGCAGCTTGGCCGCATTCTGGGAGTTCAGGTCGATTTCGTAGGCCGCCCCGTCGAGACCGAAAGCAACGGTCTCCTCAGCCTCCGAACCATCGATATCGTCGACGAGCACGATGTGGACCTTTTGTGCCATGGTAGTTTCCTTACCCTTGCGACGGGAATTGCGGCTTCAATCATGCCAGACGGATTCCCTCTCTGGATAGAACCGGTCGCCGCGTCACAGACTTTTCTGTCGTGGACGGCGAATAGTGGTCTAGCGAAACGCACGATCGGGGATCGAAAAGACCCGTAACTAATGATTCGGACTCCGGCCGCAACTTTCCGCGCCGGAGCCCGGTCGAGCAGCATTTGTCGACGGTCGGTCTTGAGCGCGCTTCGCGAACTCGCTGGGTTTCCGCACACGTGTGTCACCAAGGCGCTCGGTGCCTCAGGGCGTTGTTGATACGCCTGTGTCAACAAGGGAGTGCGAGGTCCCGGCGTTGGTGGCACGCGTGTATCACCACGACCCACGTGTCTTACTGGCGCAGCCGCACCGCAGACCCTCGGGCGCGGCCGGTGCGGGACGGCTACTGCGACGCGAACACGATGTCGCGGCAGTACGACGACACCGGGTCACCGCCGCTGATCCCAGCCCGGCACTGGTCCCAGCGGGCCAGCCGCTTCATCAACGCCTGGATCTGCGGGCGGTAGGCGGGGTTGGTGTACTCGTTCTTCCGCTCCCAGGTGCGCGTCGGGCTGTAGGGGTAGAACTCGTACCAATAGTTGTGCGTCGTCGACCCGAACTGCACGAAGTCGTCACGCACCAGCATCCCGTGCGGACTGCGCACGGCGACGTACGACGGGATCGAGGTGACCAGGCCGCCACCGACCTGGTCGGGGTCGGACGAGTCGACCGGCGGGCGGGTGTGCTGGAGGAAGGCGAAGCGCGGCGCGCCCTTCCACGGGTGGTGCAGGTTCTGGACCAGCGAGACGCCCGAGCGGTAGCTCGGCGAGCCGACGCTGGCCAGCTGCTCGAACGTCGGCGCCAGGTCGAGGTTGCTCGCCATGCCGTAGCGAGGGCCGGCGGGGATGCCCGGGCCGGCGATGACCAGCGGCACCTGGGAGTCCGTCTTGTACGGCGATCCCTTGCCGACCCCGAGCCCGAACTGGCCCGTGTGCAGGCCGTTGTCGGAGGTCAGCACCACGTAGGTGTTGGGGCCGACGGTCGACATGACCCGGCCGAGCAGCCGGTCGATGGACTGCGCCATCCGGGCGCGGTCCCGCAGGAACTGCGCGGCCAGGCTGCGGCTCAGGTAGATCGGGTTCTGGTTCCACACCTTCACCCGCGAGCCGTCCCGCGAGTAGGCGCGGGTGGGGTCGGACCCGAAGCCGGCGATGTTCTTGGTCGTGAGGTCGCGGCAGTCGACGAGACCGCAGTTGCCGTAACGCTTCCAGCCGCCCGGCCGGTCGCGGAACTCCGCCGGGAACTTCGGGTCGCCCGGGTAGATGCCCGGCTTGATCCGCTGATGCGTGGCGTACGTCGACACCTCGACGAAGTAGGGCTTGTGTGCCGCCTGCTGGGTCTTGATGAAGCCCAGCGCGTCGCGCCCGATCACCTCCGTGGTGTACACCGAGTCCTTCTTGGCATCCGTCGCGGTCGCCGGTGGAGCCGGCCAGGTCCGCAGCCGCGGCGCGCTCCCGTCGACGTACGACTCCCCGGCGAAGTTCCAGCCCTCGTAGCCGGTCTCGAAGATCGCCTCGAAGGCCGACCAGCCGGGCGGGACGGGAGGCAGGTTGTCCGCGCCGCCGACGTACTCGTTGAGGTACTTGCCGAAGAAGCCGGTCTGGTAGCCGCCGTCGTGCAGGCGCACCGCGAAGGTGCGGAGCTCGTCGTCGTGGGCGGCGAAGGCGTGGTAGCCGCCGAGCAGCGAGCCGTCGAAGGAGGTCTTGCCGGTGTTGGTGTAGACGCCGGTCTGGTAGGGGTACTGGCCGGTCAGCGTCACCGCGCGCGAGGGGCAGCAGAGCGAGTCGACGACGTAGCTGTCCGAGTACGACGCGCCGCGGGCCATCAGCTTCTTGGCGTTGGCCATGGTGCGGAGCAGGTTCATGCTCGCGTCGTCAGCCGGCGGCGCACCTTGGCGACGCGCTCTTGACGCGGTGTGCTCACGGAACCTCTTATCGTCGGCTCGGGTGCGGTCGAGACCAGCGCCCGGGAACCCTTCCGGAGCCGCAGTGAGCGCCGCGCGAGTCTAGGGCACTTGTGAAGGACTTGCGGAATCCGGGGGCTCGCGGGGCAGTTCCTGCCGCCTCGAGGGGCCAATTTCGCCCCTTGGCGGGGCCATCAGGAGTTGCGGGCGAAGACCAGCTCCAGGCCGCGGAGGGTGAGGGCGGGTGACTGGTCGGTGATCGTGCTGCACTCGCCGACGACGAGGGGGGCGAGGTGGCCGGTGGCGATGACGTTGACCTCGGAGGGGCCGGCGCCGAGCTCGGCGGTCATCCGGGTAACGATGCCGTCGACCAGGCTGGCGAAGCCGAACACCATCCCGGACTGCAATGCCTCGACGGTGTTCTTCGCGATCACCGTGCGCGGCCGGAGCAGCTCGACATTGCGGAGCTGGGCACCCCGGCGGCTCAGGGCTTCTTGGGAAATCTCGATTCCGGGCGCGATCGCGCCGCCGACGTACTGTCCCTTGGCGCTCACGACGTCGAAAGTCGTGGCCGTGCCGAAATCGACGACGACGGACGGCCCGTCGTACATGGTGGCGGCGGCGAGCGCATTCATGATGCGGTCGGCACCGACCTCGCGTGGGTTATCCATCAGGACAGGGATGCCGGTGCGTACGCCGGGTTCGACCACCACGCTCCGCACGTCACCGAAATAGCGGGCCAGCATGTCGCGCCACTCGTGCAGGACGGCGGGAACGGTGGCGCAGATGGCAATTCCGGAAACGCTCCGGCCGGCCAGCAGTCCGAGCAGCAGGGCGGCCCATTCGTCGGCGGTACGACGCTCGTCGGTGGCCACCCGCCATTCGGCCTCGACCTTGCCGTCGGCCAGCAGCCCGAGATGGGTGTAGCCGTTGCTGATGTCGGCGCAGAGCAGCGACATCAGGCTTCCTGGAGATCCATGCCGAGGTCGAACACCTTGACGGAGTGGGTCAGCGCACCCACCGAGATGAAGTCGACGCCGGTCCGGGCCACCTCGCGGGCGCGCTCGAGGGTGAGCCCGCCGGACGCCTCCAATGCCGCCCGACCGTCCGTAATGCGGACGGCCTCGGCCATCGTGGCGTTGTCCATGTTGTCGAGCAGGATCCGGTCGCAGCCGGCGTCGAGCAGCTCGCGGAGCTGGTCGAGGTCGGTCACCTCGACCTCGACCGGTACGTCGGGATAGGCCGCGCGCACCGCGTCGTACGCGGGGACGACGCCGCCCGCCGCGATCACGTGGTTGTCCTTGACCATGGCCAGGTCCGACAGGCTGAACCGGTGGTTGCTGCCCCCGCCGCAGCGGACGGCGTACTTCTGCAGGGCGCGGTAGCCGGGCACCGTCTTGCGGGTGTCGAGCACGACGGCGTTGGTGCCGTCGACGGCCGCGACCCACTGCGCGGTGGCCGTGGCGACACCGGACAGGTGGGAGGCGAAGTTGAGGGCGGTGCGCTCGGCGGTCAGCAGGCCCCGGAGCGGCCCGGCGACCCGCATGACGTCCTCCCCCGCCTTGACGTGGGTGCCGTCGACCAGCCGGTCGGCGATCTCGACGTCGTCGCCCAGCACGTAGGCGAACACCAGCGCGGCCACGCCCAGCCCCGCGACCACGCCCGGCTCACGAGCCCCGAAGACGGCGACTCGAGCGGGGTGCGGGCGATCGTCATCTGGCGGCTCCGTCGGTCGCTGGCGTCGGCCGGAACTCCACGCGGGGCTCGCCGTCGACCAGGGTGATGTCGAAGTGACCGGCCCAGTGGGCGTCGTCGCGGTCGGGGAAGTCGTCACGCCAGTGCGAGCCGCGGGTCTCCTCGCGGAGCCGGGCGGCGGCGGTGAGCGCGGTCGAGATCGTGAGCAGGTTGGTGGTCTCCCACTCCTCCTCGCCGATCTCGGTGGCCTCGCGGGTGGAGAGGTCGGCCAGCTTCGCGGCGGCGTCGGTCATGCCGTCGGCCGACCGGAGTACGCCGACCCGCTTGGTCATCTGCTTCTGGATCTTGCGCCGGGCGCCCGCGTCGACCAAGCCGGGCTTGCGGGCGTCACCGGCCGGCTCGAGCTGCGCGCGCAGCTCGCCCGGCAGTACGTCGGCGATCCGGCGCGAGAAGACCAGGCCCTCGAGCAGCGAGTTGGAGGCCAGCCGGTTGGCCCCGTGTACGCCGGAGCACGCGACCTCGCCGGTGGCGTAGAGGCCGGTCACGTCGGACCGTCCCCACAGGTCGGTCAGCACGCCACCGGAGGCGTAGTGCTGGGCCGGCGCGACCGGGATCAGGTCGGTGACCGGGTCGACGTCGTACGAGCGACAGGTCGCCAGGATGGTCGGGAACCGCCGCTCCCAGAACTCCCCGCCCAGGTGCCGCGCGTCGAGCCACATGTGCGGGTGGCCGGTCTCGTTCATGCGGCGGGTGATCGCCTTGGCGACCACGTCCCGCGGCGCCAGGTCGGCGAGCTCGTGCACCCCCTGCATGATCCGGTTGCCCTCGAAGTCGACCAGGAAGGCGCCCTCACCGCGCACCGCCTCGGAGATCAGCGGCTGCTGGCCGCGCGAGTCGGGGCCGAGGTACATCACGGTCGGGTGGAACTGCACGAACTCCAGGTCGCGCAGCGTCGCCCCCGCCCGGAGCGCCAGCGCCATGCCGTCGCCGGTCGAGACCGACGGGTTGGTGGACTGCGAGAAGATCTGGCCGAGCCCCCCACTGGCGAGTACGACGGCCCGGCAGAGCACCTGCCCGACCCCGTCGCGCTGACCCTCGCCGAGCACGTGCAGCGTCACCCCGGCCACTCCGCCGTCGTCGGCGAGCAGCAGGTCGACGGCCAGCGCGTGCTGGACCACCTCGATCTCCGGGGCCGCCTCGACGGCGGCGATCAGGGCCCGCTGGATCTCGGCGCCGGTCGCGTCGCCGCCGGCGTGCGCGATCCGGTCGCGGTGGTGGCCGCCCTCGCGGGTCAGGGACAGCTCACCGTCGTGCCGGTCGAAGACCGCGCCCCACTCGATGAGCTCGCGGACCGCGTCCGGGCCCTCGTTGACCAGCACCCGCACGGCCTCGAGATCGCAGGCGCCCGCGCCGGCGACCAGCGTGTCGCGCTCGTGCTGCTCCGGGGTGTCTTCCGGGCCGAGGGCAGCGGCGATGCCACCCTGGGCCCACTGGGTGGAACCGGCGTTCAGCACGTCCTTGGTGACGACCAGGATCTTGCCGACCTGGCCGTAGAGCCGCAGCGCGGCGGTCAGGCCGGCGATCCCGCTGCCGACGATGACCACGTCGGCCTCGGTCGTCCAGCCCGGGGACGGCGCGCTCAGGCGCGAGGGAATCATCCCGCGATCATGTCACCGCGGACGAGGTTGGCATCACCGAACGTCTCAGCGGGGTCGTAGCCGGTGGCCAACACCTTGTTGTCCCCGTCGACGAAGACGACGCTCGGCTGGTACTCCTTGGCCTCGGCGGTGTCCATCTGGCCATAGCCGATCAGGATCACCACGTCACCCGGGTGCACCAGCCGGGCCGCGGCCCCGTTGATCCCGAGTACGCCGGATCCGCGCTCGCCGGCGATCGTGTAGGTCTCGAGGCGGGCGCCGTTGGTGACGTCGACGATGTGGACCAGCTCGCCGGCGAGCAAGTCGGCCGCGTCGAGGAGGTCTTCGTCGACCGTCACCGAACCCACGTAGTGCAGGTCCGCCTGGGTCACGGTGGCCCGGTGGATCTTGCTCTTCATCATGGTGCGCAGCATCAGCTGTACTCCCTTTCCTTGGTGGGGTCCCCGCCGGTGGTGGTCGAGGCCTTCCCATTTGTCGAGCCCGGCTTTGTTGAACCCAGCGTGATGGGCAGGTTGTCGATGAGTCGCGTCGTACCGACCCGGGCGGCGACCAGGACCCGGCCCTTGGTCTTGCCCTCCGCCTCGTCGGGGCCGTGCTGGTCTGGGTGGTCCTCGGGCAGCTCGCCGAGGTCGGCGGCCCGGATCGCGAGGTAGTCGAGCTCGATGCCCGGCTCGGACTTGAGCACGCTCATGGCGGCCCACCGGGCGGCGGGAACGCCGTACTCGGCCCGCGCCTGCGCGGCCCGCAGCGCCTTCGAGAGTACGACGGCCTGGCGCCGCTGCTGGGGGTCGAGGAACCGGTTGCGGCTCGACAGCGCGAGCCCGTCGTCCTCGCGAACCGTCTCGGCGCCGACGATCTCGACGCCCATGCAGAGGTCGGCGACCATCCGCCGGATCAGCGCGAGCTGCTGGTAGTCCTTCTGGCCGAAGACGGCGACGTCGGGACGGACCAGGCCGAAGAGCTTCGCCACCACGGTGAGTACGCCGTGGAAGTGGGTCGGCCGGGTCTTGCCCTCGAGGATGGTGGCCAGCGGTCCCGGGTCGACCGTGACCTGGGGCAGGCCGCCCGGGTAGACCTCGTCGACGCTCGGCGCGAAGACCATGTCGACGCTGTTGGCCGCGCAGACCTCGAGGTCGGCGTCGAGGGTGCGCGGGTAGCGGTCGAGGTCCTCGCCGGGCCCGAACTGCATCGGGTTGACGAAGATCGACACCACCACCGGCCCGTCGACCCGCTCGCGGGCGGTGCGCATCAGGCTGGCGTGGCCGTCGTGGAGGGCGCCCATTGTCGGCACGAAGCCGACCTCGCGGCCCTCCTGTCGCGCGGGCGCCAGCAGCTTGGCGAGCTCCTCGCGGGTGCTCGCAAGGGTGGGGCCGCTCACTCGGGGTCCCCGTTCGAAGCGGAGCGAAGCGAGCATTCGAATGGGGTGTTCATCGACGCTCGCCTTCGCGGTGGGTGGTGACGCGCCCGGCGTCGTACGCCGCCTCGTCGAGCAGCAGCCGGATCTTCGCGGCCCGGATCGGGAGCAGCCGGCCGTCGGTGACGACGCGGTCGAGGGTGGCCCGGGCGAGCGCGAGGTACGACGGCAGCGTGTCGGGCGCGTTGGCGGTCAGGTCGGCCAGGTGGGCGCGGACGGTGTTGACGTCGCCCCGCACGATCGGTCCGGTCAGGGCGGCATCGCCGCTGGTCAGCGCGTTGTCGAGGGCCGCGGTCAGCAGCGGCCGGAGCGTGCCGGCCGGGTCGTCGGCGCCGGCCGCGGCCAGGATCTCCATGGCCTGGCTGACCAGCGTGACCAGGTGGTTGGCGCCGTGCGCCAGACCCGCGTGGTAGAGCGTGCGCTTGGCCTCCTCGACCCACATCGGGCGGCCGCCGAGCTCGGCGACCAGCCGCTCGGTGAGGTGCCTCTCAGGCGCGTCGGCGGTGACGCCGAAGACGCAGTCGCGCAGGCGGCGTACGTCCTTCTCGGTGCCGGTGAAGGTCATCGCGGGGTGCAGCGCGATCGGGCGGGCGCCGACCTCTACGGCGTCGGCCAGGACGGCCAGGCCGTGGCGACCGGAGGTGTGGACGACGTACTGGCCCTCGTGGATGGCGCCGCTGGCGGCCAGCATCGCGACCACGTTGGGGAGCATGTCGTCGGGCACGGTGAGCAGGAGTACGTCGCAGGCGCGGGCGACCCGGCTCGGCTTGCGCACGGGGACGCCCGGCAGCAGCGCGGCGATACGGCCGCGGGAGGCGTCGGATTCGCCGGCGGCGGCCACGATCTCGTGGCCTGCGGCGCGGAGCGCGTGGGCGAGTACGGCGCCGACGCGACCGGCGCCGACGACACCCACCGTCAGGTGCGTCATCGAGAACCTTTCGTTCCAGTCCCGCCGACCACCCCCGGGTTGGGGGCCGGTGTGGGTACCGGACTAATCGATTGCAACACCGAGGTTACGCGGGGCTGTTCCCTGTGTGAACCGGCCTCGGATGTGACGTATCCGACGCTGGCCTTCCCGCCGAAGTTGTGCGAGTTTGGCCCGCCGAGGTGGCGAGTTCGGCCCGCCGAGGTGGCGGGTCTGCCCCGCCGAGGAGGCGGCGGCCGATCGCGAACTACCCTGTCAACCCGTGACCTCCCTGGGGATGCCCGCGCTCCCGCCGCCGACCGACCCGCCGTGGAAGCAGGCGTGGGACAACGCACTCTTCGGCCCGTCCGGCTATCTCCGCTCCCGGCCGGTGCCGTTCAGTCGCCCGCGGGACGCCGTACTGTCGGTTTCGCTGTCGAAGGCCGCAGAGCTGAGCGCTGCCGAGGTGGCGCTGCTCGGGGCGGCCGGCGAGCTGGCGCCAGACCTGGCGGGTGCTGGGCTGGACGTGCGGTTCGACGTACCCCCGGGCTTCGGCGGGCTGGTCGTCGCGGTCGACTGGTTGGCGCACGTGCCGACGCACGTGGTGGAGGTGTTCGTCGACGGGCATCCGCGACTGGTGCACGTGGCGACGTCCGGACGTGAGGCGCTGGGCGCCCGGCTCAGCGAGACGTCGGTACCGCAGTCGATCGGGCTCTGGCTGACCGAGTGGTGGCCCGTGGTCGACCACGGTGTGGGTGCCCGGGCCGAGGTCGGTACGTCGCGCGATGCGGCCTGGGCGGGCGTCGTACGCCGGCTCGCCCCGGGCGGC
>WNGA01011727.1_pt1 | contig 12092 bp, 13 predicted proteins | sample 5400061 | NCBI WGS metagenome assembly WNGA01 (sample SAMN13153366, study PRJNA577476) | soil metagenome | isolation source: 100 cm soil or saprolite under grassland replicate 2 | place: USA:California | collected 2016-06-15
ACAATGGCAAGAGAAATTACCGCAACTGCAACACTGTTTTAAATTTAGTGATATTATGTCCAAATTCCGTTTTGCCAAAGGAGAGAAAAATGATTTACCTGATCTGGCTGCTTCGAATTATTCACATTGTCGGTGGAGTGTTCTGGGTTGGAGGCACATTGATCATGACGTTCTTTATTGGTCCCACGGTCGGAGCAACCGCGGAAGCGGGCCAAAAATTTGTTTTTCACTTGATGAATAATCTGAAATTCAGTAATCGAATGTCTGCCGCGGCTGGCTTGACTATTCTGGCAGGTCTTATCCTTTACGGGTTGGACGCGAGAGCTGGAGCAGCCTGGCAAAGATCAGGTTTTGCTATTGGTCTTAACATTGGAGCTGGCTTCGCGATCATCGGCTTTATTTTCGGCATACTGATCGGTCGTACGACCAAAGCAATGGCTCAGCTTGGCGCACAATTCCAGGGCAAGCCAACAAGTGAACAGATGACTCAAATGCAGAGAATACGGAAACAACAAGCCACATATTCAAACATATCTGCCGCGGCGCTCATCCTGGCCGTGGTCTTTATGGCAACTGCCCGTTATCTGGGTATGGGTTAACTAAAGAGACCCGATGCATGAACATCGGGTCTCTTCTTTTATCTATAATTTCCTTTCTGACTCAACTTCGCTAAAATAGTCTGACCATCTTTTCAAAGACATTTATGAATCGACAGTCAATTCGTATTCTCGTGGCATTGTTGCTTCTCAGCCTTGTATTACTTCTGCTCTTTACCCCCGATGCACCTTGACAGGTCTGATCGAAGATTTGACTCTTCCAGAACTGAAGCAACTTGATGCGGCATACAAATGGTCAAACGATGATGGCAAGACATTTCCCTATCGCGGGCAGGGAATGCAGGTGCCGACATTAGAGGAACTCTTCCAAGAATTTCCACAGTTGCGCTACGTAATCGAGATCAAGTTGACGCAAAACCCGATTGACAAACCGCTTTGTGATTTGATTCGTAAATATAGTATGCAGGATAGAGTGGTGATCGCGTCTTTCCACGATGAAGCCATGCAAAACTTTCGCAAGACTTGCCCCGAAGTTGCCACCTCTGCTTCACGCGGCGAGGTGACAAAATTTGTTTTACTCGGTAAAGTATTCCTGAGTGGGCTCGTTGCGCCGCCATATCAATCCATTCAGCCGCCATACGATCCTTCCGAGTCAATGAATATTCCCATCATGACAGAACGGTTCATCCGTGAAGCCCATGCCAAAAACATCGCGGTCGAACCGTGGACTGTGGATGATCCTCAACTTATGAAGCAATATATCGAATGGGGCGTGGATGGGATTATGACTGACAGACCCGATTTGATGATCGAGGTACTAAAAAAACTGGGTATTAAATAAACAAAAGAGCCATAACATAAAAGTCATCGCTCTTTTCTCTTCTTACTTCTTACTTTTTACTTTTCACTACTATTCCATCCAAACTGTTCGATCTTCAAATGAAGGTCGCGGTGGATACTCAGCCATAAACTCAGGGTAACCAACATAGATAAAACCAACAATATGTTGGTCAGCTTCAAAACCCAGAAATTCCTTCACCATTGGGTCTCGGGCCCAATCACTAGTACGCCATTTTGCGCCTAAGCCCATGGCGTGTGCGGCGAGCAAAAGATTCTCAGTTGCCGCAGCGGCGGCGCAAACATTTTCGATTTCCAACACTTTCGGCTCAATTGGCTTGTCCACACCGACGGCGATGACGACGGGAGCCCGGAACGGTAACGCGCGGCATTTGTCGAATGCCTCTGGCGGGAAATCAGGATGACGGTCCTGTTGTGAAGCTGCCATCACATCTCCAAGCTTCTTAAGCCCTTCGCCAGTCAAAACAACGAAGCGCCAGGGTCTCACCTTGTAATGGTTTGGCGCCTGCACTGCGGCATCCAATAGCTTTTCAATTAATTCTCGTGGCAACGGATCAGGTTTGACCTTTCCCTGCGAGTGTCGGGTATGTATAGCTTCGAATACGTCCATATTTCCTCCGTTCTATTGATAGAATTGTAGTACAAGTTCTTACGGAGATGAAATGAAAGTTTGCTATTCGGAAGCGCATCGCAAACACGAACCACCATTCGAAGTGTTCGATGGCGGTTTGCGAACGCCTTACATGGAAAACCCCGACCGCATGGATCGCATTTTGAATGCACTTACTCAAACGGATTGGGCAGATCTTTGTGAGCCAAGGGATTTTGGACTCGACCCGATCTACGCGGTGCATGATAAGGACTATATTGACTTTCTCGCTTCTTGCTGGACCGAATGGCTGGCCTCTGAAGCCAAAGATAAATCCACGCTGCTGCCTGCCACGTTTGCGCTTCGGCGCCATCCCCAAAAGCCGACCTCACTCCTAGGACGTGCAGGCTATTACATAATGGATTTGAGTGCCTGTATTGTCGAGGGGACCTATCAAGCCGCGCTGGCTTCTGCAAATTGCGCGTTGAGCGCGGCAGAGACAGTTGTCAATGGAGAGCAAACTGCATTTGCATTATGCCGTCCACCCGGTCACCATGCGGGGAAAGATTATGCTGGCGGATATTGCTTTATCAACAATGCGTCGGTCGCAGCGAACTGGCTTTCAGCCAAAGGGAAAGTTGCCCTGCTCGATGTTGATTATCACTGTGGAAATGGAACACAGGATATTTTCTATGAACGCGACGATGTGCTGACCATCTCCATCCATGCTGACCCGAATTTTGAGTATCCCTATTATGCAGGTTATGCGGACGAAACGGGAGCAGGCACAGGCTTAGGATTCCACAAAAATTTTCCACTGGAGCCTTCGGCAGGCACAGATGAGGCGCGCTATCTCTTGGCTTTGGAAGAAGCCCTACGTCTCATCCGCAAATTTGAGCCGAATTATTTGGTCGTCTCTGCCGGAATGGACATTTATGCAGACGATCCGCTTGGAACAATCAAGATCACAACAGAAGGGATCGGCGAGATCGGAAAGCGGATTTCTGCCCTTGACCTGCCGACAATCATTGTGATGGAGGGAGGCTATAACAATGAAGCGCTTGGCAAAAATATTGTACGTTTCTTAGGAGAATTTGAATGAAAGTCTATAAGATCATGGTGCTGATCTTCTTGTTTGTTTCAGCCTGTGCACCATCTACGGAAGACCAGGCTACTCCAACTACAATCGCTGTTACCGCAACAGCCAAATTGACGGAAACGCCTGAATCCACCTTTACGCCAACGGAGACGATCACGCCGACTGTTACATTTACTCCCACCCTCGAATTGTCACCAACGGTCACGTTTACGCCAACATTTGAATTCCCAACTGTGACACTCAATAAACAGGCACATTGTCGCTACGGACCATCTGCTGCCTATCTCCACGCGGCGGACTTGTATTCAGGTGATGTTGGGAGTGTGCGCGGGCGATACAGTTACAGCAATTGGTTGTATATCAAGTTCGATAAATTGAATTATTTGTGTTGGGTAGCGCCCTCTGTCGTGGATGTGGTTGGAGATGTTTCCTCAATTGCCTATAAGGACCTCAATCTGCAATCCATTGGAAGCAACCAATATGGTCCACCAACAGGAGTAACTGCTGTTCGGGATGGCAGTCAGGTGACTATCAGTTGGAATCAAGTGCATATGACCAAAGACAAAGATCGCGGCTATTTGCTCGAATTGTTCGTCTGCCAGGACACGATCTACAAATGGTGGACAGACTCTTATCCCGACCAAGAGTCAACCAGCTACACCGTGAAGGATGAAGCCGGCTGCGCCCAACCTTCTTCTGGAAAACTATACACGGTCGAAAAACACGGATTTTCAGAACCCGCCATTATTCCCTGGCCTGCGCCCTAACGTATGCAACGACCCTCGATCAGAATCGAGGGTCGTTATGGCTTTCATCCATTTGCATTGCAAGTGCAATTGCGCCTAAACTTCCAGATTGATTTCCCAAGCCGGGTGCCACAATATAATCTTCGATTTCCTCTAAAATTTTTTTACTGGACACATATCCGTTCAGTAACTCAAGGACTCGACGCTGAATTTTCGGAAACAGAAAGTCACGCTGCATCACTCCTCCACCCAGAATAATCTTCTTTGGTGAGAGAGTAAGGATGTAATTCATCAACGCGGCTGCAATATAATCCGCCTCGATATCCCAGAACGCGTCATCCTCAGGCACAACTGCGCCCGTTACACCGAGTCGCTTCTGGATGGCAGGTCCACTTGCCAACCCCTCAAAGCAGTCGCCATGGAAGGGGCAACTGCCTGGAAACGGATCCAACTCGCGGCTGTGAGGGATGAGAACGTGTCCCATCTCGAGGCTAAGCAAGCCGATCAAGGGCCTTCCATTGACGATATATCCACCACCGATTCCCGTCCCAATGGTCAGATAAAGTGAAGGATCGCAGCCTTTGCTTGCTCCCCATAAGTATTCGCCCAGCGCTGCAGTATTGACATCCATATCAAAAGCAATATTTGTCCGCAGCGCCTGTCGCAACGTTCCAAGGACGTTGGTATTACTCCAGCCAGGCTTGGGCGTAGCCGTAACAAAACCATATGTGGGGGATTGCGGATTCGAATCTAAAGGTCCAAACGCACCCACGCCAATGGCGCTGATCTGCCCTGAGGCGACGAAGGGATGGAAGAATTGAATAGCTTTCCCCAGCGTTTCTTTGGGTGTGGTCGTCATATAACGGATTTCGTCAACAATTTGACCCGGCCCACTGGCAACCACACAAACAAACTTGGTGCCTCCGGCTTCAATACCACCGTAGAGTTTTTTCATAGGCATAAACTTATTTTACCGCTTGTTTCAGTCATGACGAAACGATGATAATAATCTGCAGGCGAAAATTCAAACTTCCCATTCAGAAACACATACTCAGCATCTGTATGGCATTCTGCAGCATAACCATAATGGTATTTAAAAAAACACTCCGAGCGTTTGCCCGGAGGTTTTGGTCAATTACTGCTTTTTGCGAGTCCTTGCCAGACGATTTAGCAATTGGAGCAACTCCTGCATCTTTTCAGGTGCGGAGACGTCTCCAGTGACAACAGTGTGTTTCCCCTTTTTTGTTTCAACGGTAATTGTGTACGTAAATTGATCTGGCATGCCCTCCTCATTCATCATCTGTTCAGGCAGTTCTTCGAAATCCAGATCGTCAAGTAACTCTGATATAGTATGAGCTTGATCCTCAGGCAGATCATCGAGTTTAAGATCCGTAGCAATTCGCATTCCAGCGAATCCACCTGTACGTTCAAATTTGATCCGTTCAACTTGCATATTTGCCTCACTAACCTTTGGCGGGCGCGGCGCCAACCAGGCGGAGCAACGCCTCCAAGCAACCACCACCACCATCAGGTGGAGGTTCAGTCCCGCCGACCGTTATGCCAACCTCGGCCCAGCCTTTTTTAACGGCCTGTTGTTCGATGCCGCCTGCGCCAAATAAATCTGCCGCGGTCTGATACGTCAGATTTGCGCAATCCTGGAATTTGGAATTTGCGGACAATTTGTCCTTTAAAGTAACATACCAAATCTGGCCCGCTTTTTCCCAGGCAAAGCCTCCCAATTCCGTGGCAACGACATAAAAAGCGTGGTTGGGGATCCCGGAATTGATATGGACACCGCCATTGTCGCTAACCGTGTTGACGTAGTCTTTCATATGTGCAGGTTGTGGGTCCTTGCCAAGTACAGGATCGTCATAGGCAGTCCCCGGTGCTTTCATGGAGCGAATGCCAACGCCATTGACATTTGCAGTCAACAACCCTTGACCGATGATCCAATCTGCCTCCGTTGCGGTTTGCTGAAGTTTATATTGTTTTACAATCGACCCAAACACATCTGACATCGATTCATTCAATGCCCCAGGCTGCTGGGAATACGTCAGCTTGGCTTCGAACTGCGTCACACCGTGAGTCAATTCATGACCAATGACATCCAGTGCGATTGTGAAGCGATTGAAAATACGCTCGTTCTCTGGCAGATTTTCATCGCCGTCACCATAGACCATCTGCTCGCCATCCCAAAAGGCGTTGTCATAGCCGACCCGATAATGTACTGTTGAGTCCAGGCGCATTCCACTGCCATCAATGGAATTCCTTTGATACACATCGTTATACAGATCATATGTGACGCCACTTCCATCATAGGCTTCGTTCACCGCTACATCTGCGTTGGGGCCATCTCCTTCCTTGCGCACAACCATGCCAGGAAGACTTGATCCGTTCTTTGCATCATAGATCACACGTTCCTTGCCACCTACAGCGACTCTGAATGCCGCGCCAGTGAACTCGGCGAGCGCTTGTCGTTGCCCGCGCATCCGTTCAGAAGTCTTTAGTGTGCTGATTGCAAGATTCTTTTGACTCTCGGTGCCTTTCGTAGCGATGTTTTTCAACATATGTGGAGGAACAATGCAATTGATAGGAAAATGCTTGTGCATAGAACGAACCCTTTCTTTTGTCGAATAGATTTGTGGTTTGTCTAACAAACGCCAGACTGGGATCAAGTTTTTTTCAATTTTCTATATGGGGCAGGGTAAACAGGCAACAACAGTATACGTTGTTTTGAAATGATTTTCAATAGTAGTGATGAGCTAGAAGGAATTATTCATCTGCCGCGCGCACTCCCAAATGCGATGCATTAACGTTTAAATTCGCAAAATTTGCAAAGGATAGGTCTTGAAATAACAATTTTAATGCTGTGCGAGCGCGTTCAAATATAGCCGTATAGCTCGTTGCAATGGCTGTATCCCAGTTTAAGTTGAGTTGCAGGGACAACGTGCGAATTATTTCGATAGTTTCACCTTCCACCTCAACAAAATTTCCATAGGGCAACTCATCGAGCATAACTAAAGATTCATTCAATTTATAAGTGGTGCGATACTTTTCATAATAGATCAGTTTTTGATAGCCCAGTGCTTCAAGGAACTGCTTTGCCTTCTCAAAGTCTTCCACCACAAATTCAATTTCTCTACGACTGAGAACTCCCCGTTCATTTTCACTTGCACCTTTATATGTAAGCCGCGCCTCGGTGTCATACCTGAGGCGCAGGACATATCCTTTGGAGCGAAGGCTGGCATCGGGTAGGTCGAAGCGGATGTTTTTTTCCAACACACGAGGTTGTATCAAATTTGCCTTCAACGCCTGAAGTTGCGTCTGGATTTTATTCAGGTCCCGCACATAAAATTTGGCTTCCGTCTCCTGTCCATTTTCAGCCATTACATCACGCTCAATAGTGTCTGTTTTTGTTCGACGGTTTCACCAGGCTTGACGCGCAGGCGACCGATGATGCCGTCGCGAGACGATTTCAGTTCATTCTGCATTTTCATCGATTCGAGGATCAGCAGCACCTGTCCCTTTTTGATCGCTTGACCTTCCTCCACAAGGATCGCGACCACCAGCCCCGGCATCGGTGCTCTGAGATGGAATTCGCCGGTCTCTGCTACCCCACCACCTGCCGCGCTGCGCAATCGTTTTTCGCGTTCATCCTCCACCGTCACCGGATACAAACGTCCGCGTATCAACACCTGCCAATCATGATCGCCCGCCGCTACATACGACTCATGTGATTTTCCATCCACAATGAGTGAGTAAACAGGCTGCCCGCTGACAGACTCAAAATCCACTTCATAAACTTTTCCATCAACACTCACGTGCTTCTCGTCAATGATCTCAACTAGAAATTGTTTGTCTTCAACAGTCGTAATATATTTCATGTGGTTATCTCAGAATTGTATTTACAGTTGGTCGAGTAGGGCGTTGCGGGTTTCGATACGCGCAGTATCCTACTCAACCATCGCAACGCCCATATCGAGACCTATCTATGCATTCGTTCCCAACGACCCACCCACTTCCAATTGCTTGTATCACGCTCATTGCGATTCACAATATTGGCAGAGCGTTCTGTCTCCTGATGTGCCACCAACGTGGCAAGGATGGCGGCGGTCTCTGCATGAACGTCTTTGCCCTCGCCAGCCTCGTCCATGGAAAAGCGTTCCTCGACAAAACGAGTGTCATATTGTCCGCCCATAAAACGGTGTGAGTCCATCAGGGTCTGATGAAAAGGAATGTTCGTGCGCACACCCACAATGCGATATTCCTCCAGTGCCCGACGCATCCGCAGGATTGCCTGCGCACGTGTTTCTCCCCACACGATCAACTTCGCGATCATGGGATCATAAAATGGGGTGACCTCAAAACCGGGATAGACCCCAGTATCCACTCGCACCCCCGGTCCTGTTGGGATAAGACTGTGCGTAATGCGTCCTGTCGACGGCAGGAAATTGTCATAGGGATCTTCCGCATTGATACGGCACTCGATCGCGTGACCACTAAACTTTACATCCTCCTGTTTGTAACTCAATGCACGACCACGCGCCACGCGAATTTGCTCTTTGACAATGTCAATCCCGGTGACCATTTCCGTGATGGGGTGTTCCACCTGCAAACGCGTATTCATCTCAAGGAAATAAAAATTCTTATCCTTATCAAGCAAAAATTCAATCGTGCCTGCGTTGACATAATCCACGGCTTTGGCAGCTTTCACAGCCACGCTCCCCATCGTCTCACGCAGGTCATCATCAAGGGCAGGCGAAAGCGCCTCTTCCAATAATTTTTGATGACGGCGCTGCAGCGAACATTCTCGTTCTCCTAAATGGATCACATTCCCATGAGTATCCGCCAGGATCTGGATTTCAATATGACGCGCACCCTCCACCAATTTTTCCAAATAGACGTTTCCATCGCCAAACGCGGATTCCGCCTCACGTCGCGCAGACTGCAAGAGGGTGGCCATTTCCTCGAGACTTTCTACTTCCCGCATCCCTTTTCCACCGCCACCCGCGGTGGCCTTGATCAGAAGCGGGAAGCCAATCTGGGGTGCTGCCCTGAGCAACTGCTCATCGGTCATATTGCCCACATCTTCCGTCCCTGGCACAACCGGCACACCAGCCTTAATGACCGTTGCGCGCGCTTCCGCTTTATCCCCCATCGCTGCAATCGACGAGGGTTTAGGACCGATAAATGCAATACCAGCTTCTGCACAAGCCGCAGCAAAATCCTCGCGTTCTGCCAGAAATCCATAACCGGGATGGACAGCATCTGCGCCACACTTGCGCGCAATGTCAATGATCTTATCCGCCCGTAAATAAGATTCGCGCGAAGGTGCGGGGCCCAGCAAATACGCCTCATCTGCATAGCGGACATGCAGCGCGCGCCGGTCCGCTTCTGAATACACTGCGACCGTATCGATCCCCAGTTCGCGGCAGGCACGAATAATGCGTACAGCGATCTCCCCACGGTTAGCAACTAAAACTTTTTGAAACATGACACCTCTCATCGTCATTGCGAGGAGCGTTTGTTGCGACGAAGCAATCCCCTCGCAACGACAGAATTACAACGGAATATTCCCGTGCTTTTTCGCAGGGCTGGTGTCTCGCTTGTTGCTCAGCATTTCCAGCGCGTTGATCAAGCGCGGACGTGTCTCCTTTGGCTCGATCACATCATCAATATAGCCACGCTCCGCTGCCACATAAGGACTGGCGAATTTCTCACGATAGTCAGCGACCAATTCGGCTTTTTTCTTCAGCGGGTCTTCAGCTTTTTCAAGTTCCTTGCGGAAGATGATACTGACGGCGCCATCCGGTCCCATCACTGCGATCTCCGCGGAGGGCCACGCCAGGTTCAAGTCGCTGCGGATATGCTTGGATGACATGACACAATATGCGCCACCATAAGCCTTACGCGTGATCACTGTCAATTTGGGAACAGTCGCTTCGCAATACGCGTAAAGCAGTTTCGCGCCTGAACGAATGATGCCATGATGCTCCTGGTAGGTACCCGGTAGAAATCCTGGCACATCTTCAAACGTGATGATCGGGATATTGAATGAATCACAAAAGCGGACAAAGCGGGCGCCTTTTTCGCTGGCATCAATATCCAATACGCCAGCCAGGACAGCAGGTTGATTTGCCACAATTCCAACAGAGTGCCCACCTAAGCGTGCAAACCCGACCACAATATTTGCTGCATAATTTTCATGGATCTCAAAGAACTGTCCGCCATCCACAATCATGCGCAGAACTTCCTTGATATCGTAGGGTTTGTTTGGATCGTTGGGAATGATCGTATCCAACTTCTCGTCCATGCGGAGCGGATCATCACCCGGCATAAATGGAGGATCTTCCATGTTATTTTGCGGAAGATACATCAACAATTTGCGGATCAAATACAACGTATCCGCTTCACTATCCGCGGCGACATGGCAGACACCAGATTTTTCCGAATGGACACTTGCCCCTCCCAATTCCTCAAACGATACCGCCTCATGAGTTACAGCTTTTACAACGTCTGGCCCAGTGACGAACATATAAGAAGTATTGCGCGTCATGAAAATGAAATCGGTCAACGCTGGAGAATAAACTGCGCCTCCGGCACAGGGTCCCATGATCGCTGAAATTTGCGGAACAACTCCTGAAGCGAGGGTATTCCGCAGGAAAATATCCGCATAGCCCCCAAGCGCAACTACACCTTCCTGAATACGCGCACCGCCCGAATCATTCAGGCCGATCACAGGCGCGCCGTTTTTCATCGCCATATCCATGATCTTGCAAATCTTCTCGGCATGGACTTCACCCAAACTGCCACCAAAAACCGTGAAATCCTGCGAGAAGACATAGACTAGCCGGCCCTCGATCGTGCCCCAGCCTGTCACAACCGAGTCACTCATAAACTTTTGTCCGTCAAGATTGAAGTCGTGCGTACGGTGCTGAACGAAGGCATCTAATTCCCGAAATGAGCCTTTATCTAGTAAAAGATCAATTCTCTCGCGGGCGGTCAACCGCCCTTTTTTGTGTTGCGCTTCGATACGTTCCGGTCCACCGCCCAGCCGTGATTTGGTCTTATGTTCGCGCAGAGTCTGAATATTCATTTGATTGCTCATGTTCCTCGCTTCTGACAAAGAATCTCTTGGTCTTTTGATTGAATGCACTGATGGACGTCACAACGAACAGAAGGATGCATAGGATCAGTGCAAAGAAAAAATTTGCTCTCGGTGCTTCAAAAAACATCCGTTCGACCCAATATTCCATGACCCAAAGGAATATCGATATGGGGATCGCCAGACGTGCCCACGATTTTCCGCTGAAAAGGCTCCACAACAGCACGGCTCCCACCAGGATCCAACCCGCACCCGTTATGGATAAATATAGCGGGTCCAGGCGCGCGCCGAATTCGTTCAACGCATTCCACCAGCGGAAGGCGGCAAAAAGCCGGACTGCGCCCCACGCTGATAGGCTTAACACCAGCCATAGGAGCAGGGTTACACCGAAAGGTCGCTTTAGAGGCATGGATTCATTATCCCATAAAGGGAACAAGCTTCGGTTGCGCGTGAAGCGAAATGTCCATTGCTAGGGCGCCCGGTAATGCATAAGTTGTTTGCCACCATAATAGACATTCAGCGGCTCCAAATACTTGTTGAATTGACCCTTGTAAGGCTGCTGATCCAGGATGACCGGATTAGCGAGCACGTAATCAAGACCGATATTTTGAAGGTATTGACCACCTTCTCTGGTCTGCAAGGCCTGAAAATAACCATAACTGTTGATCAATCCGTCCATATTGACGATGGTGCGGTCCTGAATAAAGTAACCGACATTGCCGCCACCGGTCAAGCCGATGATACTTCCAGGTTCGGTATGCTCCTCAAGGAGCGGGACAATATCCATGAAAGGTGCGTTTGCTGACCAGTGATTGTATGGCATTGACTGCCGTATTGTGTTCCAAAATGAAAGACCCATACTGATGCCTATATATGCCGCAAATCCCCACACAAGAATAGACACATATGGGAATCTTCGAATCAATGCATAAAGCATACCGAGGATCAGGCTGAGCGTCAAAACGATAATGATCAACTGACCGACCCAGTACCATTCCTTGTGCCCGGCATATTTGAGGGCATTATAGTAAAGCACCTGCAGCCAAGCACTGCTCAAGAGCGGGATGAGGCTCATTTGGGTAACGGCGCTTTTTCCCTTGTTCCGATTCGTGAGCAAAATTGAGTAGAAAATAATTGC
>WNGA01012688.1_pt1 | contig 12092 bp, 12 predicted proteins | sample 5400061 | NCBI WGS metagenome assembly WNGA01 (sample SAMN13153366, study PRJNA577476) | soil metagenome | isolation source: 100 cm soil or saprolite under grassland replicate 2 | place: USA:California | collected 2016-06-15
CGCAAACATGAAACGTCGACGGGCGCGGCCGCGTCGATCTGGGTATGCCACGTAGCTAGCAACGGAAAACACGAGCGCCAAGGGGCTATCGATGCCGACTGATGGGCGCGAGGCTGTCCGCCTATGCCTGCACATCGGAGGAGCTTGGGTCGAAGCAGCGAGCGGCGAGACGTTCGACAGCGAAAGCCCGGCGACCGGCGCTGTGCTGGCGGTCGTGCCGGACGCCGGACGCGAGGACGGGCGTCGCGCGGTCAAGGCGGCCGAGCAGGCCCGCCAGGCGATGGCTGCGCTCGGCGTCGAAGAGCGGGCACGGCTGTGCGAAGCGATAGCGGAGCGAATCGAGGGGCGCCTCGATGAGGTAGCGCGCACCCTCTCCATCGAGCAGGGCAAGCCGCTGCGCGAGGCGCTCGGCGAGGTCGAGTTCGCGGCGAGGCTCTACCGAGACGCTGCCGGCTACGTCCGCTGCCTGAATACTGGAGTCCAGCCTTCTCCTGACCCGCGCAAGCGGGTCCTCACGATCCGCCAACCCCATGGCGTCGTGGCGGTCATCACGCCCTGGAACTACCCGGTCGGCATCCCGAGCGAGTACCTCTCGGCGGCGCTCGCCACCGGCAACGCCGTCGTCTGGAAGCCTGCGCCGACCACGTCCCTCGTCGCCTCGCAGCTGCTCCAGTGCCTCCTCGACGCAGGCCTGCCGGAGGGAGCCTGCAACTTGGTCTTCGGCGGCAGCGAGGTCGGCGAGGAGATCGTGGCCAACCCGGGTACGCGCGCCGTCGGTTTCACTGGAAGCTTCCCGGTCGGGAATGCAGTAGCGAGCCAGGCAGGGGCGAAACCGCTCCTCCTGGAACTGGGCGGGAATGGTCCGACGATCATCCTCGACGACGCCGATCTCGACCTCGCGGTTGAAGGGGCGGCGTTCGGCTGCTTCAGCAACGCAGGCCAGATCTGCCAGTCGAGCGAGCGCGTCCTCGTGACGCCGCGCGTTCACGACAACGTCGTTTCCGGTCTGATCGGCAAAGCCGAAGCGATCCGTCTCGGGCACCCGCTCGACGAGGAGACGACGATGGGTCCGCTCAACAACGAAGGCGTAGCCCGGAAAGTGGACGAGCACATCGCCGACGCGATAGCCAAGGGAGCAACCGTGGTCGCGGGCGGAGAACGGGCGGGCGGGTTTCCGACGCCGCTCTACTACCGACCCAGCGTGCTCGACCAGGTACCGCGTGGGTCGCTGATCGACGATGAGGAGACGTTCGGTCCGGTGGCGCCGGTCATCGCCGTCAGCGACCTTGACGAGGCGATCGAGGTGGCGAATTCCTGCCGCTACGGCCTTTGCTGCTCCGTGTTCACCGGGAGTCTCCGCAACGCCTTCTGCGCAGCCGAGAGGCTCGAGTGCGGCGTCGTCAACGTCAACGAGACGGCCGCCTACTGGGACGGGCGGACCCCGTTCGGGGGCTACTCCGGCAAGGCAAGCGGCGTTGGAAGGCTCGGCGGCGCAGCCACGATCGAGTCGATGACTCAGCTCAAGAGCATCGTTCTGGACGTCGGCGCGTGAGCGGGTGACCGAGGAAACCAGGCTCGCGCTGCTCAGTTGGAGCGAGGTCGCCGAGCTCGACCGCGACCGCACGGTCGCCGTCCTCCCCACGGCGGCCGTCGAGCAGCATGGTCCGCACCTGCCGCTGGACACGGACACGTTCCTCTGCACGCGCGTCGTCGAGGAGGCGGCCGATCGTGCCCAGCCCCGTGGGCCTGTGCTCGTGGCGCCCACGCTTGCGTTCGGATCGTCCGGCCACCACATGGCGTTCGCCGGGACGCTGACCCTCACGGCGGGGACGTTCCTGGCCGTCGTCGGGGACCTCTGCGGCAACCTGGCTCAGCACGGTTTCTGGCGGCTGCTCGTGGTCAACGGCCACGGCGGCAACTCCGCGCTTGTGCGCGAGGCGGTCCAGCAGCTCGCCATCCGTACGCCGGTGCTCGCGGCCGCGGCGGACTACTGGGCTCTTGCCGAGGACACGACGTCGAAGGTGCGTGACTCGCCGCCCGGCGGCATGGCCCACGCGTGCGAGTTCGAGACTTCGCTCATGCTTCACCTACGGCCCGAGTCGGTGCGGCGCGAGCTCGTCCGGCGCGAGATTCCAGAGCCGCGCTTCGCATCGGAGCGTCTCGACCTGATGTCGTCGGCAAGAGTCACCGCGGGCTGGCGGACGGATGAGCTCAGCTCGTCTGGAGTGCTAGGCGCGCCCGACCTCGCCAGTGCCGAGAAGGGCGAGCGACTGTTCGAGGCATGCGTCGAGGGACTCTCGCAACTGATCGGCGAGCTGCGCGAAGCTCCTCCTCCCAGAGGTTGAGCGGCGTGCCGAGGTCGAAATGTCGGTCGGCTGGAGAAAGCAAACCGGGTGAGCTCGCCGGTCAGGAGCAGGACGGGGACGCGCACGCAGTAGCGTGAAGGGATCGAAAGTCCCGATCGGATCGCGTGGGGTGCACAAACTCGATCTCATGCTGCGGCGGCTTCGTATTCGTGGATCAGTCGCGGAGTAGGTTGCGCCGTCGAATGGATGGAGATCGTGCGATGAGATCACCGCGCGCGCGCCGGCGCGCCCCTCGTGTCTGGCGCTTGCGGGTTGAGCCCGAGACAGCAACTGCGCGCACACATGCGCGTACAGGCTCGTCCCCACGCGCTGCGTTTTGCTTCAGTTAGTTGCAGCCAAGCTTCGCCCGATTTGCAGCACGTTTCGGCTTCTCGCGGTTCGTTGCAGCTTGTTGACCCGGACTAATCCCAAGGTCGCAGGTTCGATCCCTGCCCGGCCCACTTCTTTCGGACGTTGCGTAAGAACCTCGGGTTCGACGAGCCGGTAAGTGAGTTGGATCTGTGCTCGTCGGTCGACACGTGGCTCCTGGATCAGTGTGCTTGTAAGTTGCGACGGTGCACGTCGTCCGGGCGAACGGCCTCGAGATCGCCTATGAGCGCGTCGGCAAGGGGCCGCCGCTGGTGTTCGTGCACGGCGCCGCCGAGGACGGCCGCGTGTGGGAACCGCAGCTGGCCGCCTTGGCCGACGAGTTTACGGTGGTCGCCTGGGACGAACCGGGAGCAGGCCGCTCCTCGGATGCGCCTGCGGATTTCGGTCTGGCGGACTACGCGAACTGCCTCGCGGCGCTGATCGAGGCGCTCGCGCTCGGCCGGGCGCACGTCGCCGGTCTCTCCTGGGGCGGCACTGTCGTACAGGAGCTCTACCGCCAACACCCCGGGCTCGTCGCGACCCTGATCCTGGTGGACACGTACGCCGGCTGGAAAGGGTCGTTGCCTGAGGCGGAGGTGCGTGCCCGAGTTGCGGGCGCGCAGCAGATGCTCGCAGCGACCGCCGGGGAGTTCGATCCCACCCTTCCTGGGCTGTTCGCCGGCGACCCACCGGCTGAGTTCGTCCCGCTGCTCGAGGAGATCGCCTCCAGCGTCCGCCCCGAGAGCCTGAGGACGCAGCTGTTCGTGATGGCCGAGGCCGACCAGCGGGACCTGCTGCCGCGCATCGCCGTGCCGACACTCCTGATCTGGGGCGAGCTCGACGCACGTTCGCCGCTCAGCGTCGCACGCCAGTTCGAGCAGGCGATCCCGGACACGAAGCTCGTCGTGATCCCCGAGTCCGGTCATGTCAGCAACCTCGAAAAGCCTGAGCAATTCAACGACGCCGTGCGCGAGTTCTGCCGCGTCCACTCGCCGCGTTAGACCTGAAGGGCCAGCCGCTCGCCGCCCCGCGGTGCATACGCAGCCCGCTCGGCGCCAAGCGCATGCGCTGTCGCTGGTGTGTCGACGCGCTCCGTCACGAAAGACTGAAACCGGCCCAGCAACGGACACGCCACAGGTCGCGTGGTTTGCGCAACGATCGGTTCTGCCCGCTCGTCGACGGCGATTTCTCTGCGGATGACTGTCAGGCCTCGAGCGAGGTAGCGACCCGCGGTAAGCGGTGCAAGGAATGGAGCGAAGCGCCGCCGTTGGCGCACGCCAGAGCGCAACGAGTGCTAGCCGCCGCCCGCCGACGAGGACGAAGGTTCCGAGCGCAACAAGCGTGCCGCTCAGGCCACGGCGATCCCAACCGCAGCTCCAGAAATCATCGCGACGAGCAATCAGCGGGCCTTCGTGCCCGACGCGGAGATGAAGTAGCCGTTCGCCGTCGTGCGAACGCTCAGGCGCCACCCGACGGCCGCCACCTCGCGCTCCAGCTCCCCCGGCTCCCAGTAGCGCTTGACGATGTCGAACTCGCGGCCGTCCGAGAGGCGACGCCGGGTGACCTCCCCGGTCGAGCTCACGAGGTGGCGGGAGTCGCCGAGCCGCGCATTGTCGACGAGGAACGCCCGGCCATCCGGCTTCAGCGCGCGACCGACGAGCTGCCAGAACGCCTCGAAGAGCCGGCTCGGCACGTGCGAGTGCCAGAAGCCGAAGAAGCAAACGTCGAACTCGCGCGGCGGCTCCCACTCGAAGACGTCGGCGAGGACGTAGTCCGCCGCGCCGCCGGTCCGCGCGCGGTTCAGCTCGAGCACCTCGGCGACGGCGTCGACGGCAGTCACGCGATCCGCGTGCCGGAGGAGGCGCCGGGTCCAGATCCCGGTCCCGGCGGCGAGCTCGAGGACGTCGCCGCGCGGCCCGAACGCCTCGAGCGCCACCTCGAGCTCCCGCACGTCGGCGAACCAACGGGATGCGCACTCGGCATCGAGGGCGTAGCCGGCGCGGCGGAACCACCAGTCGTCGTACTCAGGCGCCCGCTCGCGGTAGTACCGCCGCTGCTCGGCCAGCAACCGGCCGACCTTGGCCTCGTCCATGCCGGCGACTCTATCCCGGCGGCGCGGTTAGCATCGCACACGTGGCAGCGGTCGGCGCGCGTCGGCGCGGCAGCTGTCGCCGCGCTCGCCTCGCGTCTGTCCGAGCGCGACCGGCAGGTCGCGCTCACCTTCTCGCTCGCGATGCGCGGCGGCGGCTCGGGGAACGTCAGGGTCTGACAACGGGAGCGAAAGCGCGAGCCAAGATGCTACGGCGGCGAGGAATCCGAGTCTCGGCCGGCTCACCGAGCCCGCTCGCGGTGAGGTTGGCGGAACCGAGGAAGCCGACGCGGCCGACGACGACTTTCGCGTGGAACAGCGAGTTCGGCTTCGGGGGCACGTACGCGTAGGCGCTCACGTCGGTTCCTTCATTGGCGAGCGTGCGCGCGAGCGACATCAGGCCGGGAACAGAATCTCGTTCGCCTCGGCCAGCAGCCGGCGGATGCTGGTCGCAGACACCCGGAAGCCGAGCTTGGCCAGCTCGCCGCAGATCCGCCGATGGCCGCTCCGAGCAACGCCCGCACGACAAGGTAGAGAAACGAGAAAGCCATGCCACCGATACTCCCAGCCCTCGCCCCACGAAACCGCGACACGAATATTGGCGCCCTTCAGGCCGCGCGTTCGACGACTGCGCCGTCTGGGGAGGACAAGGACCGATCGGCCCAAACATCGCAGTCCTCGGGCCAACGAGCCCACGAGCCAGGCCTGAGATCGCTAGGTGTTGACGAGCAGACGCATCCGGCGTCCGGGGCCGAACCGAGTGGGGACCGGATCGTTCCCAGCAAATCCGACGCGCTCGTAGAAGTTAGTGGCGTCCGGGTTGGCGACGACCTCGATCCGAAGCGCGCCCCAGCGACGGGCTCGCGCGACCGCATCGTCGATCAGCAGCCGACCGACCCCAGTTCCCATTCGATGCGGTTCGACGAAGATGGCATCGAGTTCGCAGGCGCCGTCGACCGGAGCGAGCAGCACGGCGAACCCGACGACGACGTCGCCGTCCTGAGCCACGCGGACGAGGCCGTCCTCGAACTGCCAGGATGGAATCTCGATCGCGTCGGGGTGCGCCCGAAGAACCTCGGCGTATCGCGTCGCGTGAACTGATGCACGGAACTGCAGTTCTTCCAGCGCACACCGCTCCGCAGCAAACGCTGTCCGGATTGCAACTGCCTCACGCCTCATAGTGCGCATCCAAGACGCCGATCCGCGCACCACAGGCAAACGCGTACGCGGAGCGCTTCGTTCGCGCCGTCCGCAGCGAGTGCCTCGACTGGCTTCTGATCCTCGGCCGCCGCCACCTCGAGCGAGTGCTACGCGTCTATCTCGCGCATTACAACAACGAGCGCCCGCACCGCGGACTCGCTTTGCTCCCACCCGAATCGGCCGACGCGGACGGTCAACCGACCGTTGGCGAGATCGAGCGTCGTGATCGACTCGGTGGCCTGATCCACGAACACCACCGAGCCGCAGCATGGACCGACATTTTGAAACCCCTCACGCTCAACAATCTCGACGGACGAGGAGATGCTAGCCCTGGGACTTAATGCGAGCCGCCGCGATGGAACACGAAGTCAACCTCGTGGTCGGTCAATGGCGTGACATGCACTTTTCCATCCCGTGCCTCAACGATAACCTCGCCGATGGTGACGCTGTGTGGATTCAAGACCACCATGCGGACTCTCCTCTCCGCGAACGCGTCTTCCTCGGACTGAGCGACCTCGATGAACTTCGGCTCGTTGCCGCCTATCACTTCCATTCGCGGATTACACCAATAGGCGTTGTCGGAAGCAACCCATAGGGTTCGCAAACTCATCCGCGGCTCTCTGGCCCAGGCGAGTGGGTCGTGTCTGCTGCCCGATGGATGAACCGACAGACGTGCGCACTTACTTTGGACCAGTCTTACGGCCTCCACGATCTTCTTTGAGCGCCTAACAGCGACGGTCTCTGACTCTCATACTGAGATCGGTGAAGAGGCGTACTGCTCTCGTTCTGATCGCCGCCGCTGCTGCGGCATCCTGCGGAGCCGACCGATCGCAGCCGCCCGGCGGACGCTTCCTGATCTACACCAGGCACCTAAATAGCAGCAAGCAGGCCGTCTGGATCGCCCGGGTCGACGGCACGCACCCGCGCCTCCTCGTACGGCAGGGCATCTTCGGCGCGCTCTCGCCCGACGGACGCTGGGTCGCCTACAACAGATGCCTCGCATCGCGGCAGCGCTGCCAGACCGGCAACGCGCCGTTCGCGCTCTTCCTGATCGCCACCTCCGGCGGCAAGCCGCGACTCCTCGCGCGCTCGACGTCGTACCCGAGCTGGTCGCCCCGTTCCGATCGCATCGTCGCACTTCGGAAGAACACGCTCGTCAGCCTCGACCTCTCCGGCAGCCTTCGCGTACTCGAGAAAAGCCCGGCCATAGCTGGCTGGAGCTTCTCACCAGACGGCGCTTGGCTCGTATACGCAAAGGCACGGCAGCGCACGAAGTGCGCCAGTGATCTCTTCATCGTGCGCGCGGGCGGCGGCAAGGAACGCCAGCTGACGCACGGCCGCGACATCTTCCCGGTCTGGGGGCGACACTGGATCGCGTTCTCGCGTTACCCGGAGAACTGCGCGTACGCGCGCCGGATCTGGCAAATCGATTCAGACGGCAGCCGGGCGAAGCCGGTAACGGACCGGCCCCCGTCGGGCAGCCATTCGCAGGGCGCCTACTACGGGTTCGATCCGATCGAGTGGACGCCGGACGAGCGCACGCTTCTCGCCGGTCTGGCGACGGAATGGGGCGCCGAGGCGATCCGCGTCAATATCGCGACGGGCGTATTCCGGAAGCTGAGCGGGTACGCGCTCGACCTGTCGCGCGACGGCCGCGTCGCGCTTGTCGACTCAGGCGGCAGCGAGGGGCCGCAGGCGATTGCCGCCGTCACGCTCGCCGATGGACGACGACGCGTCCTCGCACACGGAGACGTCGCGTTTCCGAGTTGGAACCGCTGAACGACGACCCGCGGATCATCGTCACTAGGCCGGCTTCGAACTCCATCACGGCGGCTCGCGTAACCGCTTCCGCCGGGGGGCGTCATTTTGCGAGTGCCGTTCGCGACCCCTACAGACGCAGGGCTCAGCTTTTGGCTGGACGCTGCGCCGCTACCCGCGTAGAAGTACGGTGCGGTGCCAGTTGCGTCCTCCGTTCCTGGTCTGGAAGAGCGCGCTGCCGTATCTCCCTTCGCGTGCGACGAGCAAGGCGACGTTCGGGCCGGCGGCGCTCACGGTCGTGACCGAGCAGCGTCGGGTCGGGAGTCCGCGTGCAGCCACCGTCCGCCACCGTCGTCCCGCGTCAGTTGTCACCTGCACGACCGGTCGGCTTCGGCCCGCGACGATCCACCACACCTGCGCGTTGGCGACGCTCGCCGGCCACAGCGCCGTGTAGTACGGCCTCAGCGGACAGGACGCAACCTCGCGTGTCGAACGCACGGCCCAGTGCCGCCCGCCATCAGGCGACACCGAGAAGGCGACCGCTCTCGTGCTCCCCGTCGCGGTCACCGGCCGGGTTCCGAGCGTCGCCGCGACGGTACCTGCCTCGCCGCTGAACGCGGGAAGGTCGAAGCGCGCGTCCGAGGCGCCCGGAGTCGGGATCAAGACGCGGCTCCAGCGACGACCGCCGTCATCTGTCGAGAAGATTCGCCCGTCCCCGCAGCGCGCCATCCATCCCAGCGAGCGCGAGACGAAGCGAATCGGCGCCAAGCAGGGCAGTCCAGGCGAAGGCCGGACCTGGCTGAGCGGCCCGGAGCCGAGGTGCTTCCACGTCCGCCCCCCGTCGCTCGTCCCGAGCAACTCGCCGACCGGTCCGTTCGGGCTCACCGGCTCCATCCAACCGTGCATCTCGTCGATGAAGCTGAGGAAGGTCGGGCCGCCGCCGCAGCTGTGATCCGTCGGCTTGCCGAGCGACTGCCAGGAGCGGCCGCCGTCACTTGTCCGATACAGGTGGACGGCCACCGTCGCGCAGTTGTAAGCCGCCACCCAACCATGACGCCGGTCCACGAACGCGACGTCATCGATCGCATCGATCCCGTCCGCGCCCAGCATCGGCGGCGTCACGTTCCGCCAACCGCCATCCTGGTACAGGAACAGCCCGATCGTCGTACGGGCCGTCGTTCCTGTCTCAACCGTCCGGTACGCAACCGAATAGCCAAAACCAGGCGACATCAGCCGCGTCGGCCCGACCGTCGTTCTGACAGCAGCCGTGCGATTCACAGCCTGGCCCGACCCCGCCATCGTCCCAAGAACGGCGACGACAGTCGCAATCACGCATACACGGCACACGACAACCCGAGCCTCACGCAAAACACTCGCTCATCATCGCGATGCTCCCACGTGGGCGCAACGTCATCCTGAAGAGTCGCAGGCTTGTCACGGCGAACCCACTCTCGCGGGTGAGCTGCTCGCGCGCCGCTCGACGACACGGCATAGGCAACGCCTGGGCGGTGCTACGCCGCGGGACTAGTCGTGCCGCTGCAACGCCGACGTTGCGTTAACCCTCTTCGTCTCCGAGCGGCTCCCAAGTGTCCCAACCCGGCACGAGGCCAAGCGTCGACCCGTCCTGCCCAGCAGACGTGCACCGTTCGAACCGAGTCGATCAAGCGCACGGTTCCGCGCATACCCGGCTCGTATAGGGATCCGCGCCAGTCGATGAGCGCGACGCGGTCGCGCACGTTCGCAGGACAGCATCCCTGGAGCTCAGCGTCACCCGCCAGTCGATAACCCCGTCTCTCCGGTCCGCAAGACGTCACTTCGACCCCCTCTCTCCAGACGAAAGGCTCAGCGCTGAATCGGGCTCGCCGTCTCGCCGGAAACGCTCTCCACGATCGGGGATTCCGGATACCGCCATGGAGGGTTTATAGAGCCAAGCGGACGCAACCGGGTAGCAACCGACGTAGAGCGCGGAGCAGACGTTCGAGGTGACCGTGGTTCGGCATCAGCGAGCCTGCCCATCATCGCGGCATGCACGCTGCAGACGAAGGCCAGACACTCTGCGGGCCGATAGCGAGTGCGATTTACGAAGACTTTGCAGTATCGAAATATCGAAACGCACCCTCACTTCGTTCTGATGCCAGAGCAAGCAACACACCTGACGAAGAAGTGGGGGTCAGAGCATGAGCATCAAGCGATCGAGAGCACATGTTGCGGCGGCAGCAGTGAGTGCTGTTGCCGCAGGCGTCTTCGCTGCCACGGCGGCCGCAGCGCCTCCTGCTAACACCGCGCCGCCTTCGATCTCGGGAACGCCGACGGTCGGCCAGACGCTGACGGCGAGCGACGGGACGTGGAGCAACAGTCCGACGTCGTTCGCGTATCAATGGCTTCGCTGTAACGGCGGCGGCAACAACTGCGCCGACGTCGCCAACGGAACGCAGAAGACCTACACCCTCGTTGGCGCGGACGCAGGTAACACAATGCGTGTCCGCGTGACTGCCACGAATGCGGACGGCTCGAACTCTCTCCAGTCCGCCCAGACGGCGCCAGTCGCGGCCGCCACATCGACTGCAGCACCCAAGAACACCGCACCACCGACGATCTCGGGGACGACAAAAGCCGGGCAACAGCTCAGAGCCGACCCGGGCTCATGGAGCGGCAACCCGACCTCGTTCGCCTATCAGTGGCAACGATGCGACGCCGACGTAGCCATCTGCTCGGACATCGTCGGCGCAACCAGCCAAACCTACCCCATCCAGGCCGGCGACCTTGGCTACCGGCTGCGCGTACGGGTGACAGCCCGAAATCCGAAGGGCATCGCCACAGCCAGTTCCGCAATCACCTCGATCGTGGCACCAGCCGCGACGATCACAAACCACCGTCCGACCTTGACGATCCTCCGAGTCCAGTTCACCGGGTCAACGGTCTACGCGACCTTCCGCATCTGCGACGACTCGTTCAAGAACCTCTCCATCGCCGAGACCGACTCCCGGCCGGGCAAGCTCCCATACACCCGCCACTTCGCAACCCTCGTACCGCCAAGACCCTGCGGCGTCTACACACGACACTGGCTCCCGGTCGCCCGCTTCCGCGGCCCCGGCCGCTACACCACGGGTAACCGACCGCACAAAAGGGAGTCGCGGCCAAACGCCGCGACTCCCCATCTCCTGGCCCTACCGGGTCACACCGATCCCACACCACGGCTGCCCTCGGATTCATTGGTCGTCCACCGAGTCTCTGCGGACGCTACCGGGATCACTAAATGAGACCCTCGGCGACCCGGAACCTCATCGCAGCTGTCCTCGAACCGCAGCTCGCGCTCACACCTGCAGTAGCTCATACCCGAGCTCGTACCGCGTGACCTTCTGAGTGAGCGGCTGCCCCCGGTGCGCGCGGTCGTGCCGGAGCTCTTCGATCCTCTCGTCGAGCGCGGACGCGGCGCCGACGCTGAGAAGCTCGTTGCGAGTACTTTCTCGTTGCACATGGCGCAAGTGGCCCAGTTCCAAGAGGGCGTCCGGGTTCCGCGCGTGTCGGTCGTGGCGATCTTCGTGGGCGGCGACTCACAAACGCTCGCAGGCGCCCCCGAGCTTGTGCGCTTCCAGATCGCGGACGCCGAGGCGCTCGTCTGAGCCTCCGCGCCGGCGAGGCGTTGCGCTGGGCGGCTCTCGGTCTGCTCGCGGCCGTCGTGCTCGTCTGCTGTGCGTTCCCGACGATCAGGCTCGGCGTCGGCGGCTTCATCGGCGGCGGCGAGAGCCAGCGGACGTTCGATCTTGACCGCGACGTCGCGCTCGTCCCCGGCTTGCTGCCGCGCTCGCTCGTCGTCGTCATTCCGGCGCTCGCGCTCCTAGGCACGGCTATCGCCGGCCTCCGCCTCGGGTCGCTTCGCCCAGTCGCCTTGGCGGCGTTCGCGGCGGGTGTCGCGCTCGCCATCGCCGTGTACCGCGTCGAGACCCATCTCACGTTCATCGAGCCTGGTGCCGTGATCGGGTGCGACCATCCCTGCACGGGCTTCGCGCTCGTGCCGGCCGTGCAAGACGTCCGGCGGCGCCTGTTGCAATCGCCGCCGGGACACCGTCCCGGCTTCGAGCTGACAGGCGGACGATACGGCTACCGAGCACACCCGCGTGCGGCGTGGTGGCCGCTGCTCGGCTCCAGCATTGCCCTGGGGCTGATCGGCGGTTACGCGCTGGCGCGGCTCACGCTCAACCCCTGGCCCGCGATCGGCGTCGTGGTCGTGGCCGCCTTTGCGGTCCTCGTTTGGCTCTTCCTCCGAGCTCTCGGCGAGTCGGGCTCCACGTAGCCGCCCGGCGAAGCCAGCGACGAAGCGAGACTCCGTT
>WNGA01022912.1_pt1 | contig 12091 bp, 13 predicted proteins | sample 5400061 | NCBI WGS metagenome assembly WNGA01 (sample SAMN13153366, study PRJNA577476) | soil metagenome | isolation source: 100 cm soil or saprolite under grassland replicate 2 | place: USA:California | collected 2016-06-15
CGACTGAGCACGAGCGCTAACACCCTGCGAGACAGAGAGTTACGGCGCCTTGAGACAGAAACTAGCTAGCGAAGCTCCGCCTCAAACCGACGAGTGTTGGCGCCGGCCCTTGCGGGCCGGCGTACTCGTGGGAGTAGCATCGGCGCCTTCCCGCCAAAGAGGACGCGATGCCCAACGTGCACGAGATTATTCGCGATCACGTGTCGCTGTCGATCACCTGCATCGACCGGCTGTACGTGAACGGGTACCTGCCGACGCTCCAGACCAGTGGCCAGCTCTGCGACTTCATGCACAAGCACCTGGGGCAGCCGATCCCTTCCCCTGCTCTCTTGCGGCCGATTCACGACCGCTTCGTGGAGGAGGTGGAAGGTTTCGCTCTGCATGAGGGCATTCCGATGGTGCCCTTCGAACGGGGCCAGCGGAAGGACGACATCGCCAACGTTCATCGGGAGCGGTTCCGGCGACGCGAGGGAGTGGTCCTGATCGGGGTGGCGCAAGAGCGGGCCTGGTCGTTTCGGGCCGCGAAGCGGAAGACGGCCGGCGGGGGCGTGTACTTCGACTTCTCCCGTCAGCCCGTCCTCGTCAAGCACTACTACTTCTACGTTCAGGACCCGGAGTGGGGTCCTGCATTTCTCAAGGTCGGCACCTATCTCCCCTTTCCGGTCAAGCTCTGCCTGAACGGGCACGAGTGGGCGAAACAGCAGCTCCGGCACGAGGGCATTCGTTTCGAGTCCTTGGACAACGGCTTTGTGGCTTGCCGGCGGCCGGAGCGGCGGCAAGAGATCTGTGCGCGGCCGGCCCCGATGATGTGCAGGGTGTTTTCGATCGCTGGTCGCATCGCCTGCCCTGGCCGCTCACCGGCCGAGACCGCAAGGCCGGCTTCGATCACCGACTCTCGCTCTGGCAGATGGAAGTCAGCTTGACCCAGGTCTTCGATCAGCCAGTCCAGGGGCGCCATTTCTTCGAGGAAGTCATCCGCGAAAACCTCGACCTCGGGCGCCCCCATCGCGTAAACCTGCTCTTTCCCACCCGCCTGACCCGTCGCACGCCGCCTCCGCGCTTCGGTTACCGCACGCGGGTGATCACGGATGGCGTCAATCCCAGCCTGCATGTCGAGTACAAGCGATCTCACGTCAAGCAGTACTTCAAGGAGAACCGAGCCCTGCGCACGGAGACGACCATCAACGATACGGGCGACTTCGGGACGACCAAGGCCCTGAAGAACCTGCCCTACTTGCGCAACCAGGCCAGCGCCGTCAACCGTCGGCTGCTCGAGGTGGAACGGGTCAGCCACCACTGCACGCTCTCCCAGGAAGCGCTCGACCGGCTTCAGCGCCCGACGATGGAGGCCGGCCAACGGGCTCCCGGCCTGCGCTTCGGGGACACGCGCGTGATGGCCCTGCTCCATGCCCTGTGCGTCTTCGATCACGTCCAGCGGGGCTTTCGCAACCGTGATCTCCGCCAACACGTCGCGGACCTCATCGGCCTCAGCTTGGACACCTACAGCCCCGGCCGCATGACCTATGACCTCCGCCGTCTGCGCCTCAAGGGCCTCATCGCTCGGGTCCCCGACACCCACCGTTACAACGTGACCACCTACGGTCTCCGTGTCGCCCTCTTCTGCTCCAAGCTCTTTCTGAGGATCCTGCGGCCGAGCTGGCCCGCGCTCCTCCCTGTGAACAGCGATCCCATCGCTCGGCCCCTGCGCTCGGCTTTACTCAAACTGGAGAATGAGATCGAAAGACTCGCCTCAAACGCTCACCTCCAAGCCGTCAGCTAAACTTGACTCAATCGTGATGAAGTCACGGATTGAAGACGTCTAGAACTTCCGCGCGGTGATGATCTGGTTGAACGTGTACTCGCCTTCCAGCTCGCCGGGGCAGGCGACCTTCACCTGCGTGCGCGCGGAAAGCAGGTTGTTCTGGAAGAGCCCGGTGTAGGTCGATGGAGGCGGCAGCGGGCACGTCCCCGCGCCGGGCTGCGGCCCGCGCGTCACGATGGTCACGGCCCCGCCCGGGGTGACGGATCCGCTCAGCTCGAACGACACCGCCGGGCACGGCGACCCCACCACCGCGAACCCGTTGAACTTGTCGGAGCCGGGCTCCTGGACCAGGGTCATGCTGCCCGAGCAGTTCCAGGACCCGTTGTAGCCGTCGCGCGTGCGGTTGAACTGCGTCAGCCAGTTCGTGCTCGTGTAGGTCCCCGTCAGGTTCGGCACCGGCTGCGCGGGCGAGCTCGGCCCGCTGACGTCCCCGTCGTTCGATCCGCAGGCGGCCAGCAGCAGCAGCGCGGCCACCGCGGTCGGTCTCATTGCGTTCATGTGCGTCCTCGCGTCGGCTCGCGTCGTCGCTGCGCGTCTCGCGCATCCGCGCGCGGCCGTCGCCGCTCACTTGAGCAACGGGGGTGCCACGAGCGGACACGCGGATTTCCCGCTATTTCCCGGGGTTTTCGCGAGGGCGCGAGGACGAGCGCGTTCGCCGACCGAACGGGTGTTCGGGGGCCGAACGAAGGACTATTCGGACTTCTTGTGCAGCCCGAAGTCTTCGAGGCGCCGGTAGAACGTCTCCGGCGAGAGCTGGAGCAGCTCCATGGCCCGCCGCTTGTTTCCCTTCGTGTACTCGAGGGCGCGCACGATGTGACGCCGCTCCAGCTCCTCGATCGCCTTCTTCAGGGGGCCGGGCGGGCCCTCCTCGCCGGCGGGCGCGGCGCTGGAAGCCGCCTGCAGGTAGTCGGGCAGGTCAGCCGCGCGCACGACGCTGCCGTCCACGAGGCAGACCGCGCGCTCCACCACCTGCTGCAGCTCGCGCACGTTGAACGGCCAATGATGGCGGCGCAGGACGTCCATGGCTTCCGGCGCGAACGTCTTGGCCGCCGTCCCGCGGCCGTAGCGGGCGAGGAAGTGGTCGACGAGGCGCGGCACGTCCTCGCCGCGCTCGCGCAGGGGCGGGATGGCGACGGTGTGGCCGAGTCGAGCGAGGAGATCCGCGCGGAAGCGGCCCTGTTCGACGTCGCGCTCGAGGGGACGGTTGGTGGCGGAGACGACGAGCGCGTCCACCTGGCGAGGATGCGTGTCGCCCACGCGGAAGAGCTCCCCCGAGTCGAGGAAGCGCAGCAGCTTGGTCTGCACCGCGGGATCGATGTCGCCCACCTCGTCCAGGAAGAGCACTCCGTCGTCCGCGATCTCGAGGCGGCCCTTCTTGTCGCGCGCGGCCTCCGTGAACGCGCCCTTGACGTGGCCGAACAGCTCCGACTCCACGAGGGTGGGGGCGAGGGCGGGGATGGTCACGGGGACGTACGACCCGTTCGGGCGCGGGGTGTGCGCGGCGTAGGCGCGGGCGAAGAGCTCCTTGCCCGTGCCCGTCTCCCCGCGCAGGAGGACGCGCGCCCCGCTCCTCGCGAAGCGGCGCACCGCGTCGTAGGCCTTGAGGAGCGCGGGGGCCGCCCCCACGATCTCGTGGCGCAGCAGCTCGGCCTGCAGCGCGTCCAGCCGGTCGCCCGCGCTGCGCAGGGCCTCGGACGTGCGCGCGAGCTCCTCCGTCCGCTCCAGCACGAGCGAGGCGTAGAGGGCGACCGCGGTCAGGAACTCGAGGTCCGCCGGCGCGAACGGGCGCGCGCTGCGGTTATCGAGGTAGAGGACCCCGCGTGCGAGCGAGCCCAGGGGCACGCACAGGATTGACCGGATGCGGAAGCGCTGGATGCTCTCCGCCTCCGCGAACTGCGCGTCCTGCCGGATGTCGGAGGCGAGCACGGCCAGCCCGCTGTCGATCACGTGGCGGATGACGCTCCAGCTCAGCGGCCACTCCTGGGGCGGGCGGGCGGCAGGCAGGTTGTGCGCGAGGCGGGCGCGGAACACCTCGCCGGCGAGGGTGAGGACGCAGGCACGGTCGGGCCGGAGGTGCTCGACGATGGCGTCGTGGATCGTCCGCAGCACCGTGGCCGGGTCGCTCTGCTCGAGGAGCTGGCGCCCGATCTCGTAGACGGCGACGAAGCGCCCGGACCCCAGCGCGGCGCCTCCCGCCGGCAGCGGTCGTCGCGGATCGAGCGTGGCCTCGGTGTGGGCCCGCGTCGTCTCGCTCACCTGCCGACTATCGGCCCCGCCTCGGGGCCTGTCAACGCCGGCGCAGCGATCGTGACGCAGCACCGCGAGACGACGAAACTCTCGAATCGGGCAGGAACCCTACCTCCGCCTTCCCCTTAAGAGTGAAACCATCTTGCCGCCACCAGTCGGAATCGTGAACACGTTTCCCTCTCTCCTTGACAAACGGCCGTCGACGACCCATTTTGTGTAGATTACGATCACTGCTTGGGCGGATGCGCCCACTACGCCTGGGGCGGAGGGGAGTTCATGCACTCGATGCACCGATCCAACCGTCGCCGCCTTTACGCCGCAATCGGGCGAGCGTCAGTCATATCGCTCACAATGGCGGCCGCAACGCTGGCGTCTTCCACGACCGCGGACGCGCAGTGCAGCTGTCCGGACTGGTGTGGGGATACCGATGTTGCAGTGACGGGGACCTCGGACTACTGCCAATATCCGACGACGGGTTGCCCCTATCCCGAGTATGCCAGCAACGGGTGCTGTTATTGGCCGAACAGCCCGGTCATCGTCGATGTGTCTGGGGATGGGGTCGCTCTTACTGATCTGGAAAGTGGCGTGAAGTTCCCCTTGGGTCCCGGCACCACCATCTATCAGGCCGCCTGGTGTTGTCTCTCACGTAGTTTCCTGACGTGATTCTCACGATAGTTCGCGATCTCTGCGACATGGGATCTCGGAATCGAGCATCGCGTCCGGAGGCGGCGGCGAGGGCGGAGAGTGGGAGGGAGCGGAGGGATTCTCCGCTCCCTGTGCGTTAGGCGGGCGACAGGACTCCGGCGTCGACGAGCCGGTGCTTCAGGTAGTCGAGATACTCGGGCAGCGGCGGCTGCTCGATCAGCTCGTCCACGATGGGGACGAAGTACTGGAGGCATCGGATCGGCTCCAGGCGGTCGGCGTCGGAGCGAAAGGTGCGTCGGGCGACGGCGAGGACGAAGGCGTTGTGGACGACGTCGAGGCGGATGCCGCGGCGATAGAGCACGAGTGCGGTGCGGCGGTCTTGGCGGAGGACGCGACGCAGGGTTCCCGGCAGGGTGACGTACCGGTCGAGGACGTGGGCGACGTAGCGCGACTGTGCGGTCCTCACGCGACCTCTGGGAGCGCCGCCTGGACGTGCTCGGCGGAGACGGTCTTGGCGCGGGCGAGGGCGGCGGCGAGCAGCGCGTGATGAGCGAGGAGATTGATCTTGCGCGGGAGGCCTCCGGTGGCCTGGAAGAGCGCCTCGTGGGCAGCGGGCTCGAAGAGTGGAAGCTCGGTGCCGGCGCGCAGCATGCGATGACTGAGGTAGGCGGGGACCTCGTCGCGGGCGAGCGCCGGCAGATGGTAGCGGACGACGATGCGCTGCGACAGCGCCTCGTGGACGGCCATGGCGAGCCGACGCCTGAGTTCGGTCTGTCCGAGCAGGAGCAGGCAGAGGCGGTTCTCGGCGTCCATCTTGTAATTGGTCAGGAGGCGCAGGTCTTCGAGGACGTCGGGGCGCAGGTGATGCGCCTCGTCGATGACCAGGACGGGTCGACAGCGGGCCTCGGAGACCAGGCGAGTCACTTCTGTCCGGATCTGCCGGAAGAGCGCGGCGCGGGAGCGCTCGACGGGCAGGCCCATCTCCCAGGAGATGGTCTTGTAGAGGTCCATGACGTTTCCGGTGGAGAGACAGACGTAGACGACGCGGTGGAGCGAGGCGTGGAGTGCGGCGAGGACCTTGCGGGCGCCGCAGGTCTTCCCGCTACCGGCGTCGCCGGTGACGAGTCCGATGCCGCGCATCTCGAGGAGGTGGCCCAGCCGGACCTCGAGCTCCTTGGCGGCGGCAGCCGGGAAGAGGTCCTCGGGGTCGACCTCGTTCGTGAACGGGTGCGCCTTGAGTCCGAAGTGTTGGCGGTACACGGTCAGTCCTCCTTGCGTGGCGAGAGATCGCGCAGTGACAGGCCTGCTGGCGGATCGTCGAGCCTGCGGTCGGGCTGGAGCGCCTTGGTCGTGTGATCGCGCTTGACGAAACAGTTGGCGTAGAGGTCGACACGCTTGGCCTGCTCGACCTTGCGTCCCTTGAAATGGACGTCCACGGGCCGGCCACGGCGCTCAGGATCGAAGCGCAGAGTGACGGTCTCACCGACCAGGGAGGCGTCGACCTCGTAGACGATCCCGTTCAGGCTGACTGTGCGATCGCGCTGGACCCTGCGCTTCTGCTCGAAGAGAAACAGATCGTCGAGATCCGCTCCCGGCCCCACGAGGCGGATGTTTTGAGCCGACATCGTCCAGCGGTCGAGCGGGGTCACTCCCTCGAGACCCTTGTGCGGGCTGTGGTGGTATTCACCTTCGACCCAGGCCCACAGCCGCCGATTGAGCGCCTCGAGGGATGCCACGTCAGCAGAGGCGAGCGTCGGCAGGAGCTGCATGCGGACTGTCCGAAACCAGCGCTCCTGTTTTCCCTTTCCTTGGGGCTGGTACGGCCTGGCGTGGATGAGCGCGATGCCGAGCTTGGCGCAGACGAGCGAGAGATGGTGCGAGCGATAGGCAGAGCCGTTGTCCACGTAGAGCCGCGTGGGCACTCCGCGGCGCAGGACCGCCTGGCGCATCACCGAGAGGAAGGCCGCCGTGTTTTCAGAGAGCGCGAAGGCGGCATAGGGCACGATCCGTGTCGCGTCGTCGAGCAGCGCCAGCAGGTAGCTTTTGCGCTTGCGACCGTCCGCCATCACCGCGGGACCGTGCATCACGTCGCTCATCCACAGTTCGCCGGCCTTGTCGAAGGCGAAGCGCCGCCGGTCTTTGCTGGTCGGAAGTCCCGGCCTCTTGTCCATCAGGCCGTGCCGCGACAGCAGGCGGTGCACCGTCGCCGGAGCCAGGTGCACTTCGTCGCCGATGCCCGCCTTGGCTTTTGTCCTGTCGATCAGGAGATTCACCGAGAGCCCGGGCATCTCCTCCTTGAGCGCGCACAAAAGGTCCGCCATCTCCTGCGGGATGGCCCGCGCACGGCCCTGGTCGCACCGCGGCTTGGGATGAAGCGCCTCGAAGCCGCCCCGGCGATACAGGGCCAGCCATTCACGCAGCGTCTCCGCGGCCACGCGGCTTCTCCGCGAGCCCGGGATCTCGTACACCTTCTCCGCCTTCTCGCGGAGCAAGGCGTAAAGGCCACGCTCGCCCTCCTGTCGATGCGCTGCGCAAGATCGGCGATCAGACCGTACCGGAAGAGCGCGATCCGCTCTCGTGTCTTGTCGTCAAGCGTCACTTTCGACTCCTTTCGCCGGACAAACGCCGGCGGGAGGAGTCTCGCCGTCAGGCGCCGGGCGGGTCAGGCCCCGTTTCGTGTTGGGTCACAAGATCACGCTCCGACCCCCGCTGGTGAGGACGGCAGAATCCGAGCGGGTAGCTGAGCGCGTGGAGGTGATCGGCTCCGATCTCGCGCAGGGACACGAGCGCACGCTCGCTCTCGATCATGGTCCGCACCGCCTGGATGCTCGGGATCGTTCCCATCCGGCCCGGCATCGCCGTGATCAGCGCAAGCAAGGCGGCTCGGACGGCATCACGCCGTCGCCGGATCCACCGCATCGCGCCGGGCAGATCGATCTCCGTTCGGAGATCCTGGGCAGCGGATTCGACGCCCTTTGATTCCGCTGCCAGCGCCACCTCTTCGACCTCGTCCAGGCTGCCAGCCACGCGCGCCGCCATGCAGTCCGGCAAGGCGCTGAAGGTCATCTGCGCATCGCGGCAATACCACCGCGCGATGCGCATCCCCGGCGGCTCGCTCCGCGGATACGTGCCGTGCCGTCCGAAGTCACAGCCGCCGCCAGGATGGCGCGGGCAGCATTCAAGACTTGCCTGACGCCAGGCTTTCTGAGTAACGTACTCCCCGCTGGTGAGCTTCGTTGAATGACGTAGCTGCACACACCGGCCATGGGCTCGCACGTCTCCACACGTGGCGAGCCCCGCTTCTACTCCTTGGAATGCCCGGTGAGTCTCTACGATCTTGAGGGCGCGTCAAACGGCCGGCGCGCCTGCGGCGCGGACGATGACAGGTCTCTCTCGAATGCGCCCTCTGCTCCCCGTCTCACACTCGCTGACCTTCTCACGCACTCCCGCGCGGGCACAAAGCGGGCCGGAACGGACGGGGGATCACAAGACTACGTGAGGGCTAACACCTGGACTGAAGCAGGATCTGATGATGCGTGGTAGTCCTCGATAGGAACGGCAACGGCAGAATTGACAACGGAACGGAACTGTTTGGGAATTCGACGCCCCATCCGCGCCGCCGAGTGGCCAAGAAAAGAATGGATTCCTCGCGTTGGCGGAGTACGACCAACCTGATAACGGCGGGAACGGTGATGGAATCGTCGACGAGCGCGACGCGGTATACGCATCTCTGCGGCTCTGGCAGGACACCAACCATGACGGGGAATCACAATCGAGCGAACTCCACATGCTTCGAGAACTCGGGATCGTGGGGATTGGTCTCAACTATAGGCTGTCGGAGCGAAGAGACCGCTTTGGCAACATCTTTCGATACCGTGTGAAGATGCCGACACGGCCTTCGGACCTCACAGGAGTGTGGGCATTCGACGTGTTCTTACGCAGCCGCCATCTCCCGAGCTACCGCTGATCACATGGCCTGTGGTCGAAGTACCTAAAGGAGTTTCGAGGCATGAAATCGCTAGGCATCTTAGGGCTGGTGCTTGTCTTCTCGAGTCTTCCGGTTTCGGCGCACGCACAGCACTCTTGCGACAATCCGAACGGGCAAGCCTGCTACATGACGGCGACCAGCTATTGTGCTGGTGAGCCGATCGGGCAGTGCGAGAACTCGAGGTGCGGGAGCGGTACGAGTTGCGACCCTTGTAGCTGTGCCACGTGCGATACGTGTGGAAGCGATCCCGCCGTACAGTGTGAATGTAACGATGGGACGCTCGTATACTTTGACGACTGTGCTGGGACATGGGCCAAGTGCGACCCATGTCTGTCTGCGCGGGCGCTACCAAGCGATCGTGGTAGGCGTGCAAGCGCTCTGGGGAGGCCTAATGCCTGTGGGGTCGATTCTCGTAAGCCTGCTGCTGTCGGGACTTCCCGCGGAAGCGGCGAGGACATCGTACGTGTTCGTAAAGGAGTGGGAGACGGATCTCGGGCCAATGGAAAGGAGGATCTACCGTCTCACGGTGTGTCCCGACGGGACAAGTTATTTGACCGACGCGGCCGAACGTCTGGCGGCAGTCGGCCCTGACGGTCGGATTGCCTACGACACGGCGGTTCCAGCGCTTCGGGATGTAACGGCTCTTGCATGCGACTCGACACGCCTCTTCGTAGGAGGACGTGGAATCATTGCGCTGAGACGAGACCAGCTCCCTGAGATCACCGGGGCAACCTCAGTCCTCTCCGCCATTGTCGTGAGTGACATGACGGTAGGTGACGAGGGAACGCTTCTCGTAGCGGGATCGCGGGAAGGAGACGGAGCGCGTCTTCACCGCATATCGCTGGACACGAAAGCGGTAAGGCCGTATGCAACCGAAGACGTTCAGCCTGGTGCCTCCTCGGCGCGCATTGCCACAGGTGATTCCGTGCTTTGGGATCCCGTGGCGAGGAACGTCATCCACGTACCCTCCTGGCCGCCCGATCAGTTCCGAATCTACGAGAACGACGGGCGTCTGAAAGCCGTTCATCAAGGAGAACACGGAACGCCCGGCGAAACACCTGGCAGCACGATCATTCGACGTGCCGCACGACTCGCGGATGGGAGAATCATCGCGCTCGTCCGGACCAGAAGCCGGGCGCAGAACATCGTGCATGAGAGTGGGTACTACGAAGTACTCGGCAGCGACCTCGTTCCTGTGGGTAGAGTTGAAGGCGGGTTCGGGATCATTCAGGGGACCGATGCGAATGGGGGAGTGTACTTCTCGAATATCACCCCGGCCGGGACGCGTATCGTGCGGGCCCGTCTCGTAAGGAAGGCAGGCCATTAGAAGTTATCTTCCGGTCTCGGTCCTGTTTGGCAGTGCAAGGACATTGCCCAACGTAGCTGGTCGGCGACTCACCACTCCCGGGTGGGTAATTCCCTTCCCGGAAACACGGCCGGGGTGACCTGCCCCCCAATCTTCATCCGGCCATCTTCCTTCCCCCTCCGACGGACGTTTTGGTAGCCGAGGAGCCAATACCCGGCTGACAGACATGTCAGCGCGCTGAGATCCACCAGGACGTCGCCTTCAAACCCTCTGCTGTTGACGACATCGCAGACCCGACGTAGGCTCCTCCCCACCCCGCCCATGAACGGTAACGCCTTCTCCAGCCGCGGGCCCGCGATCGGCCTCCTCGAGACGAGCTCGATCGCCAGGGGGATCGAAGCCACCGACGCCATGATGAAGCAGGCGGGGGTCGAGCTGCTGATGACGACCATCGTCCCCCGCGGCAAGTACCTCGTGATGGTCGGGGGCGCCGTCGCCGACGTCGAGGCTTCGCTGCGGGCGGGCAAGGACATCGCGGGCGCCACCGTCCTCGACGAGTTCCTCATCCAGAACGCGGACCCGCAGCTCCCCGCCGCCATCAAGGGCAAGGTCAAGGTCGCGTCGATCGTGGCCGTGGGCATCATCGAGACGAAGGAGGTCGCGTCCGCGATCTTCGCCGCCGACGCCGCGGTCAAGGCGGCGGACGTCACGCTGATAGAGGCGCGGAACCAGCCCGGCGCCAAGGGCATGGTCGTCGTCACGGGCGAGGTGGGCGCGGTGCGGGCGGCGGTGGCGGCGGGTGTGGCCACCATCAAGCGCGACGGGATGCTGATCGCGGAAGTCGTGATCCCCTACGCGCACGAAGCGCTCGTCAAGTCCCTCACGAGCTGACCAGGCTCGGTCCACAAAAACGAAGGGGCACCGCGACTGGCGTGCCCCTGACGGCAGCGAACGGCGGGTCGAGATCTACTTCGCGGCGGGCGACGGGCTGGCCTTCGCGGCCGGGCTCGCCTTGGTCGCCGGGCTCGCCTTGGTCGCCGGGCTCGCCTTGGTCGGCCATCGGCAGCGCGGCAACGGCCAGGATCAGCATGAGCTTCTTCATGTAAGTATTCCCTCCTCAGGGTCGATCCCTTCTTAGGCAACTCGCCTGCCATCCCGACGGCCGCCGATCCGCCAGGCGTTTAGACGCGTCGTTTAAAGGAGTTACCGGCATCGCATTCCAGGCGGCCTTCCGCCGCGGCTGCACCTTCTCGGGCAACCCGTGCCCCGTTTCGGGCAGTTCGACGAGATTACGGCTTTTGATCGATGACCGGGCGAGGTCAGGCCTTGCGCGCGACGAGCAGGAGATGCGCGCTCATGGCCAGCACCGCGGGGTCGGCTTCGATCCTCCGGAGGAGATCCAGGAGCGGCCGGCGCCGGCGCTCGTCGCGCCAGCGCGTCTCCAGGTCGGGGATCAGCCAGGCCGGGCCTTCCACGGCGAGCACGGTGTCGACGGCGAGGCCGGCCTCGCGTGCCTCGTCGCCCAGCTCGGCCGGGAGATGGAAATACGCAGTCGTGAAGTACTCGAGGCGCGAAGTGGGGTTGCGGTGCTGCCCTTCGCGCAGGTCGCGCTCGAGGATGGGGAGGAACTCCGGATCGTCGACCAGCCCCCGGCACACTCCGTCGAGCAGCGAGGCGTAACGTGAGATCGCGGCGGCGACCACGACCCCTCCCGGCCTCAGCACCCGCCGCGCCTCGGCCAGGGCCTGGATCCGGTCGTCGCGCCGGGTGAGGTGATAGAGGGGACCCAGGAGCGCCACCGCGTCCGCCGACGCGTCCGCATGCTCGAGCCGGCGCGCATCGCCGACGCGAGCGCCGGCCAGCACCGGACCGGGATGCACGCGCGCCTCCTCGACGTGCCGCGGCACCGGATCGACGAGGTGGACCTCGTATCCGCGGCCGGCCAGCCCGCGCGCGTAGACGCCGGTGCCGCCCCCGACGTCCAGGACACGGGCGGGCGGGGCGGGCAGGTAGCGCTCGAGCACGTCCTGCGTGCGCGCGAGCTCGATCACGCCGGATCCCTCGAGCAGGCGTCCCCCCTCGA
>WNGA01013981.1_pt1 | contig 12090 bp, 7 predicted proteins | sample 5400061 | NCBI WGS metagenome assembly WNGA01 (sample SAMN13153366, study PRJNA577476) | soil metagenome | isolation source: 100 cm soil or saprolite under grassland replicate 2 | place: USA:California | collected 2016-06-15
ACACCGCCGATGGATGCCAGCCCTTGGCATGGTGCTGATTGTGGTCGCGGCGAATGAGCTCGGCCCAGGTTTCGTAACCGGCCACATAGGCCGCGATCATCGCCTTGCCGTCGGCGCCGACCTCGTTGGCCTCGGCCAGAATGGCGGACACCAGGACGGCGCTCGGATGGCCTAACAGCGCGGTGTCGTCGTAGTCGAGCGCGTGCGCGGCCACACCGTAGAGCAGCGCGAGGTCGGGGGCCGGCGCTTGCACGCCGTGCAGCGCCCGGTTCGGTCGGTCATTGCGGACATATCCGAGCCCGCGCGCGGTGATGTGGCTGACCGGCTCGGCCCAGCCTGGCATCATGACGGCGACGCAATCGGTGAAGCCCAGGCAAACGGTTTTGACGCTGTCGGGCGGCAGCCGGTCGAAACGCACGCCGGCAACGAACTCACCGATTTGTCTCGTGAGGCCCATCACTCGATCCTGACTCCCGGTTGTACCGAAGCCGGTTTATCAGTTCACGCGACTGAAAGTAATGCCGAGCAATCAGCCGGATTGCGTGTGACCCATACCTTGGCGGCTGGCTTAAAGCCGCTGGTAGGGGATCAAGTTTGTCATGTCAACGGACCGCAGCTTCGTGAAGCGTCCGGGTTCCGGATTGCTGAAGGAATCCCGGATGGGCTACCTTGGTGCGCGGACCCGGGCCATCTTGAAATATCGGGTCAGACCTTCCAGCCGCACCTATCACGGAATGATTTTGGCGTGACCGGCGTCAGCGAATTGACCAGCAACAGGCAGGACGTCTCCCGCAACCTGCATGAGGCGGAAGAATCCCTGCCGGCGTGCTTCGAGCGGGTGGCGGAACGGCATCGTTTGCGCCCCGCGCTCGGCTCCGATGTCTGGCAAGCCAGCTATGAGGAGCTCAACGTCACCGCCAATCGATTGGCGCATGCATTGATGACTGGTGGCGGCGAGCCGGGAGACCGGATTGCCATTCTCATGCAGCACGATACGCCGGTGATTGCGACGCTATTGGCCGTCCTGAAGGCAAACCGGGTCGTGGTCGCGTTCAATCCGACCAATCCTCCCGCTCGACTGCGGCAGTTGATGGACGATGCTGAGCCGGCGCTCATCGTGACGGACTCTGCCAATCGGGAGCTGGCTGCGGACATTACCGGACCGAGCTGCGGCATCGTCGGCTTCGAGGACCAAGGCGCAGGGGGACCGGTTGATAATCTATCGATCGCGATCCCGCCCGATCAAGCCGCCGTTCTCGCCTATACTTCCGGCTCGACGGGTCGTCCGAAGGCCGTGATGATGACGCACCGACAGTTCCGGCGCAATGTGATCATTCATACGGAAGCGATGCAGTACACCGCCGATGACCGGCTTCCCCTCTTTGGCTCGTTGAGCGGGGGCCAAGCGGTCACCATGACGTGGTGCGCATTGCTCAACGGCGCGATGCTTTGTCCATACCCGGTGATCATAAAAGGCGTCACAGGCTTGGCCGAGTGGATGATCGATCGCGGCATTACCGCCTATGTCTCGTCGGCTTCGATCTTTCGGAATTTCATGAAAACCCTCGATGATGATTTTGTGTTTTCCGGCGTGCGCGCCGTTCGGCTGGCTTCGGAACCGGCTACGGCGGACGATTTCAGATCGTTTCAGAAGCACTTTCCGGAAAAATGCGTTTTCGTGCACACGCTTTCGTGCTCCGAAACCTGCAACGTTGCGGTGTCACGCCGCTCGCGAGACGATACGGTTCCCGAAGGACGCCTCCCAATCGGGCTGCTGTCGAAGGGACAAGAGGTCTTGTTCCTGGATGACGAAGGCCGGCCGGTCGACCCCGGTGAGGTGGGCGAGATCGTCGTCAGGGGCCGGTACGTGGCCGCGGGTTATTGGCGCGACCCGGCGCTCACCGCGGAGCGGTTTTCCGATGACCTCGACGGCAGCGGCACGCGCCTTGTTCATACGGGAGACTTGGGCCGCATCAATTCCGACGGCTTCTTGGAGTTCTTCGGCCGCAGAGACGATCGCGTCAAGATTCGCGGCAACCGCATCGAACCGTCGGAAGTCGAAGATGCACTGCACCGGCTGCCCGGCATCGATCGTGCGGTGGTCGAAGCCATAAAGCGAGTCGACCGGGAGCCCGCGCTCGTCGGTTATGTCGTCACCAGCAACGGCCATTCGTGGTCGCCGGCGGAGCTGAGGCACGCGCTGCGGGCCGTCCTGCCTGACCAAATGGTGCCTTCGGCATTCGTGTTTCTGGCCAGTCTCCCGTTCACGGCAACGGGCAAGATCGATCGTGAGAAACTGCGGCAGATTCATCCTCCGCTCCGCGAGCAGCAACCTGGTCAGCAGCCGCAGACGGAAACTGAAGCGCTGCTCGCCGATATATGGGCGGAAGTCTTCGATTTTTCCGGTATCGGCCGGCAAGATGATTTCTTCGCCCTCGGGGGCGACTCGCTGATGGCAGCCGTCGTGGCCGCGCGAGTCCATGGTGCCGTCGGGGTCGAGCTGAATTTGGGGCTGTTCGCCGATCATCCCACGCTCGCGGGCCTCGCTGCTGCCATCGACGTACTTCGCCTGACGGAGATTGATGACAAGCCGCCGCTGGTTCGTGCGCCTCGCGATAGACCTCTGCCGCTGTCTTTCGCTCAGGAACGGACGTGGAAATTTTCACAGACGCCCGAGCAATCCGCCGGCTACACCGTGGCCAGAGCCCATCGCATTGTGGGACCACTCGATGTTGGATTGTTGCGCGACTGCATGAGCTACATTGCCCGGCGCCACGAAATTCTGCGCACGACTTTTCCGGTCGTGGATGGACGTCCGGTGCAGATCGCCCACTCTCCGGAGCCCGTTCCATTACCACTTCTCGATCTCACCGGCACCGCGGATCCAGAAGAACAAGCTGTCCTTTGTTGCCGAAGAGAAGCGGCTTTGATTTTCGACCTGATGCTCGGGCCACTCGTGCGGTTCTCACTCATTCGACTACGCGAGAACGAACATTGGCTGTTGCGCGTGGTTCATCACATCACATGCGACATCTGGTCTTGGGAGGTGTATTTTCGAGAGCTGGCGCTTCTTTATGAAGCCAAGCTCCGCGGGGACGATCCTCCATTACCGGACTTCGAACCGTTGCAGTATGCCGACTACGCGGTCTGGCAACGACGGGTCCTCGGTCCCGAAGGGCCAGCGTACAAAGAAGTCATTGCTTGGTGGCAACGTATCCTCTCAGGAGCGTCACACGCTCTGAAGCTTCCATTCATGCGAGCCGATGTACGGACGGAACTCGACCCCGCTGAGGGCGTGATCTACTGGGGGGTTGACGCGCAAACCTCGCGCCAGCTGAATGCTCTGGCCCGCACGGAAGGTGCCACCCCTTACATGGTACGGCTGGCGGCCTTTGTCGCGCTGCTGGCGACTGAAACCGGCGAACCAGATGTGATCCTCGGCACCTATGTCGCCAATCGCAATCGCATGGCTGCGCAGAACATGTTTGGATTTTTCATCAATCTGGCTACATTGAGGTTTCGATACCAACCAAGAAAATCCTTTCGCGAATGGTTGTCCATCGTCCGAGCAACGGTGGTGGAAACCGAGGCACGCAGCGAGATTCCTTACGAGCAGTTGTGCCATGAGCTACGACAAAAGGGTGTCATCCCACCCGATATCCAAGTGATCTTCGGCATTTCCAGAAGTGGCAATGTGCACAAGCTCGCAGATCTGGAGCTAACATCGCTTGACCGATACTATGAAAGTATGCCCTGGGGCTTCACTCTGAATTTCGATGAGCACGACGAAGAGCACAGTTGCAGGGTGACCTTTGATGCCGGCATCTACGACCCGGCCGGCGTGCGCGGGCTGATCGACCGATTTAGGCGACTTCTCGATGCCGTCACGTGCAATCCTGATGTGGTCCTCGAAGACTTGCCGTAAGCCCGCCGAAGCTTTAGCGAAGGCGGGGACCCGTAACCACCAGCTCTGGAATATGGGTCCCCGCTTTCGCGGGGGCGACAGCGGGTAGTGCCGAGCCAATCAACCAGATTCCGCATAAAAGTCAGGCGACATTCATGTTCAGAGACCGCTACGCTTGTATTGTGCGGCGGCTGCCTCCGGCGAGACGTAGCCATTGTCAACGTCGTCTCGCACAAGCTCTTCCGGCCGTTCGCTGGGCTCGCCATAGCCGCCGCCTCCGGTCTGCTCGAGGCGCAGCACCGTGCCCGCCGGCACCAGGCGCGTCTCCATGCAGTCCATCTCCTCGGCTTGCGGCGTGCCCGGATTGATGATCGTGCGCGAGAGCGGCGGACGCTCGCCGCCATTGAGGCCCCAGGCGCCCTGCCGGTGGCTCGACGTGCGCGCCGTCAGGATGCAGTCGACCAGCAGCCGGTATTCGCGCACATGCCCGATGCCGCCGCGTTGCCGTCCTGGTCCTGCAGAGTCACGCCAAATGTCGAAGCGCTGCACCATGATCGGATACTCGGTCTCGACGATCTCGACCGGCGTCCCCGGCGTAAAATGGTTCATGGGCAGCACGATCGAGGTTCCATCATGCGTGCTGGTGCCGCCGAGCGAGGTCACCATCAGCTCGTATTGCACGGTCGGTTTGCCGGCGCGGCCCTTGGTGTATCCGATCGCGATGGCGCCGGTTCCGAACCCGGCCGGCGCCACCGCGCGCGCCGGATTGAACTTGCCGAGCGCGGCGAGCACGCAGGTGTAGACCACATGCGAGGTCGGGAAATAATGGTTCACGGTCGCGGGGAACTGCGGGTTAACCAGCGTGCCCGGCGGCATGACGAAATCCACCGCATCGAGCACGCCGGAATTCATCGGGATCGTAGGATCGGAAGCGGCGATCACCGCGAGCAGCGAGACGGCCTGCGCGGTCGGACCGGGCGTATTGACGGGGCCTTTCGCCTGCGCGTCCGTGCCGGAAAAATCGAGCGTGAGCCGGTCGCTGGTCTTGCGCGCCGTCACCGCGATGCGCACGGGCTTCGAGCGGTCGGCGCCGTCGTGGTCGAGCAGCGCCTGCGCGTCGTGCTCGCCGTCGGGCCAGCGGGCGAGCTCGCCGCGCACCCGAGCCGCCGTGCGTTCGAGCAGGCTCGCTATGGCGGCATGCAGGGTGTCGGTGCCGTACTCGTCGCATAGCGCGGAGAGCCGCTCCGCGCCGAGCCGCGTGCTGCCGACCTGGCCGCGCAGGTCGCCGATGACGACTTCCGGAACCCGGCTGTTGTTGCGGAGAATAGCCTCGACCTCGCGGTTGACGCCGTCCTTGGTCCAATAGCGCACCGGCGGGATCAGCACGCCATCGTGGAAGATTTCGCGCGCGGCGGCGCCGGAGGAGCCGGGCACCAGGCCGCCGACGTCGGCCTTGTGGGCGACGCTGGCGCCGAAGGCGATGATCCTGCCGCCGTGAAAGATCGGCGTGATCACCACGATGTCCGGCACGTGCGAATTGCCGGCCTTGTAGGGATCGTTGGAGATGAAGCTGTCGCCGTCGCGCATCTCGGCGATCGGATAGCGCTCGCACACGCTCGCGACCGCGCGAGTATATAAGAGCGAGTGATATTGCAGCCCGCCGCCGACCATGATGACGCGGCCGTTCGCATCGGTGAGGCCCGCGGTGCCGTCCTGGGACTCGCGCAGGATCGGCGAATAGCCGCTGTGGAACAAAGCATGCGCCATCGCCGCGGTGGTCTCGCGGATGCGGCTGATGATCACCTCGGTGGTGATGGGGTCGAGCTTCATTGCACTTTCTCCGAGATCAGGAGATTGCCGACCTCGTCCACGGTCAGCACCTGCCCGGCGAGCACCACGGTGGTCGAGTCGTACTGCTCGACGATGGCGGGGCCTTCGAGCCGATCGTCGGCGTGAAGACGCATGCGGTCGTAGACGTCCGCGTCGGCGAATCCGCCGCGTGCGAGATCGTAGAGCGGCCGTCGGCCGATGCGAGCGTCGGCGGTCCGGCCGGTCCCGGGCGCGATCGGCGCAAGCCGCAGGTGGGGGACGGGGATCTCGGCCACCAGGCGAAGCGTGACCAGCTCGGCATCCTCCTCGGGCGCGCTGGCACCGTAACTGCGGCGGTGCAGATCGTCGAAGGACGTTTTGATCGCCGGCTTGTGCCCGTCCGTGACCTCGCCATCCGGGCCGTCGACGGTGAGGTGGTAGCCCTGATGCAGGTAGCGCAGGTCGAATTGCTGCTTGAGCCGCAATGCCTCGAGGTCGAGCCCTTCCTCCTTGACGTCGTCGAGGGCGCGGCGGCGCAGCTCGGCGAAGATGCCGTTGATCTCGGCCACCGGGTAGGACGACAGCAGCCCGACCGCGGAGCGCAGATAAAGATGCCGCACGTCGGTCTGCAGGAGACCCATGGCGCTGGTGAGCCCCGGATGCGGCGGCACCAACACGTCCGGGATGCCGAGGTCGCGCGCCAGGTGGGCGGCGTGCAGCGGTCCGGCGCCGCCGAAGGCGAGCAGCGCGAAGCGCCGCGGGTCCTCGCCGCGGCTCTGGAACGCAAGCCTCAGATCGACCGCCATGTTGGTGTTGACGATCTTGAGGATGCCGGCAGCGGCGGTGACCAGATCGAGGCCGAGCGGCCGCGCGACGCCGTCCATGATCGCTCGTTCCGCCCGTTCGCGGTCGAGCGCCATGCGGCCGCCGAGCACGCTCTTGCCGCCGAGGGCGCCGAGCACCAGATTGGCATCGGTCACCGTCGGCGCGGCTCCGCCGCGGCCGTAGCAGGCCGGACCGGGTACCGCGCCCGCGCTCTGCGGGCCGACCTTCATCAAGCCGTCGCGCCCGATCCACGCGATCGTGCCGCCGCCGGCGCCGAGGGTGTGGACCGCCAGCATCGGCGTGCCGATGTCCTGTCCGGCGATGCGGCCGCTGCTGGTTTCGTTGGCGCGCCCGTCGGCGATCACGCTGATGTCGGTGCTGGTGCCGCCGATGTCCAAGGTCACGAGATTCCGCCGTTTCGTCGCGCGGGCGAGCGCGCTACCGGCGACCACGCCGGCCGCGGGGCCCGAGATCAAGGTCTGGTTGGGAAAGCGCGCGCCCATGGTGATGCGCATCAAGCCGCCGTTCGACTGCATCAGGAACACCTGCGGCGTCGTGATGCCGCGCTGCTTGAGCCGCTGGTCGAGGTTGACCAGGTAGCGCTCCATGATCGGGCCCACATAGGCGTCGATCACCGTGGTCGACAGGCGTGGATATTCGCGAATGACCGGAAGCACGCGCGACGACAGCGAGATCCGCCAGCTCGGCTCCTCCTCGGCGAGAATCTCCGCCGTGCGTTCCTCGTGCGCTGCGTTGCGGAAGCTGAACAGGTAGCAGACCGCGACCGCCTGCACGCCCTTGGCTTTGAGCCGCCGCGCCGCGATCCGCACCGCCTGTTCGTCGAGCGGCTCGAGCACGGTCCCCTGATAGTCCACGCGTTCCGGGATCTCCTCGGTGCGGGATTGGGGGATGAGCAGCGCCGGCTTGCGAAAGAAGGTATCGAGCAGCTCCGACGGGTCGGGCCGCACCCAGCCGCGCGCTTCGTAGACCGCGCGGAAGCCGCGCGTGATCAGGAGTCCAGCGCGCACGCCGGCGGATTCGAGCACCGCGTTGGTGGCGACCGTGGTTCCATGTACGAGGGAGCCGATCTCGCGCGGCGCGATGCCTCCCCGGAACAGCTCGTCGAGCGCGTTGATCACGGCGGTGGAAGGATCGGCCGGGACCGACGGCACCTTGATCGTTCGCAGCTCGCCGGTAACCGGCTCGAACGCGACCAGGTCCGTGAAGGTCCCGCCGGTGTCGACGCCCACCATCCACTCAGCCATTCGCCTAGCCGTCCGTCCGTTCGAGGATGCGCCAGCGCCCGACCCGGCGGTCGAGCCAGGTGAGCCCCACATTGACCGCCACCGCCATCATCAGCGCCAGCACCATGCCGAAATAAACATGCCCGGTGTTGAACAGCGTGCGGTGGTAGGAAATCAAAAAGCCGACGCCGCCGAGCGAGGCCAGCATCTCGGTGACGATGACGCCGATGACCACGAGGCCGGTGCCGACCCGAAGCCCCGACACCATCGAGGGCAGCGCCAGCGGAAAGATGATGCGCGCATAGGTCTGCAGCGTGGTCGCGCCGATCGAGCGCGCGAATACCAGATAGCGGCGCTCGATGGCACGCACGCCGTCCATGGTATTGAGCGCGATCGGAAAGAATCCGGAGAGCACGCCGAACACGACCTTCGAGAGCGGTCCGATGCCGAGCCACGCCATCAGCAGCGGATAGACGATGATCAGCGGGATGGCAAAGATCGACGACAGCACCGGCGCCGTTGCCGCCGCCAGCATGTTCGAGCTGCCGGCGACGACGCCGACGATGATGCCCAGCGTCCAGGCGATGAGGATCGCCGCGACGATCTCGATCACGGTGGTGGCAAAGGCGGTGAGAAACACGCGGCCGTCGGTTGCGGCCGCCGCGACGATCGCGCTCGGCGCCGCCAGGATGATCTGGCTGACGAGCCCCAGACGAACCACGGCTTCCCATGCAGCGAGCGATGCCGCGGCGATGATCAAAACCTTGATGGCGCGCGGCCGCATCATGCTTCGGCCTCCGCGATCAGGTGCCAGATGCGGTTGCGGACGCGGCCGAAAGCCTCGCTGCCGATGACGTCGAGCTCGCGCGGCCGCGGAAAATCGATCGCGATCGTCTCGAGGATGCGTCCGGGTCGCGGACTCATCACCATGACCACGTCTGAGAGATAGATCGCCTCGGTCAGGCTGTGCGTAATAAAGAACACCGTCTTGCGGGTCTTTTCCCAGATATCGAGCAGGTCGTGGCCCATGCGGGTGCGGGTCTGCTCGTCGAGGGCCGCGAACGGCTCGTCCATCAGGATCAGCCGCGGGTCCTGCGCCAGGCCGCGCGCGATGGCGACCCGTTGGCGCATGCCGCCGGACAACTCGTGGGGATAGTGCTCGGCGAATTCGCGCAAGCCGACGAGCTCGAGCAGCGCGGAACAGCGCTCGCGCCGCGTTGGGCGGGCGACCCCGCGCAGATCGAGCGGGAATTCCACGTTGGCGAGCGCGGTCTTCCACGGCAGCAAGGTCGGGTCCTGAAACACCATGCTGATCTTCTCGGGGATCGGCGCCGAAATGCGCTTGCCGTCGATGCGCACCTCGCCGCGCGTCGGTCCGATCAGGCCGGCCAGGATCTGGAGGAGCGTGGACTTGCCGCAGCCGCTCGGTCCGACCAGCGTGACGAATTGCCCTTCGGTGACCGCGAACGAGACATCGCTGAGCGCGTGCACCAACGCGTGGCCGGCGCGGAAGTCCTTGCCCAGTTTGCTGACTTCGATGATGGGCGTGGACATCAGGCGGCGGCAGTCCTGGTGTAGAAGCGGGACACGCGCAGCTCGGCGAGCCGCATCGTCTCGTTGACGGCAACGGTGAGCACCGAGATCAGCAAGATGCCGGCGAGCAGCTCGGGCACCTGATAGCTCTCACCCCAGGTGAAGATCAGCCGGCCGATGCCGCGGCGCGAGGCGTACATCTCGGCGAGCAGGACGCCGATGATGCAGAAGATCATGCCGAGCCGCAGCCCGGTGAGGATCAGCGGCAGCATCGCCGGCAGATAGATGCGGGTGTAGATCTGCGTCCGTGTTGCGCCGAACACGCGCGCGGCCGACACCAGTGGAGGCGGGATCGAGCGCACCGCAGCGAAGCTGTTCACCACGATCACGAAATAGGCGTGCGTGATCCCGAACAGCACCTTCTCGAGAAAGCCGATGCCGAAGGCCAGGATGAACACCGGCAGGAAGATCGACTGGGGGATGGCAAGGATGAAATGGACCACCGGGTTGAACGCCTCGGCGAGATGAAGGCGCTCGCCGAGCAGAAATCCGGTCGAGATGGCGAGCGGCGCGGCGATGGCGAAGGCGACCGCCACCTCGCTCGCGGTCACCCCGAGGTCGGCGATGAAGCGCGGGTCCTGCAGGAAGCGCCAGAGCAGCGCGCTCACCTCCGACAGGGGCGGCAGCAGGTCGGGATCGACCAGCCTGAGCCGTCCGACCAGCTCCCATCCGCCGAACAGGACGACCGCAAACGTCAAATAGCCTGCAAGCGCCGCACCCATCGTCGGATGCTCAAGACCTTCATTCGCCGCTCACGGCGCTGAAGCGGTCGGTATAGATCTCCTCGATTGGAGGCAGGTCGGTGATGCCGCCGAGGAATTCGATCGAATAGGCGCGGTTCTTCTTCATATGGGCCGTCGCCTTGTAGATCGCGCGCAACGTTCCCTCGACCGCCTTCGGGTTGCCGTCGAGCAGCGCCTGCGTCGCCACCCACACGTCCGGCAGGGTCGGGTGCATTTCCTTGCCGAGGTCGACCAGGGAGCGGCCTTCGCCCGGCAGGATCATCCGGAACGGCAGCGGCGAGTTCAGCACGGCGGCGTCGATCTGGCCCGACTTAAGCGTCGGGATCAGCGCCGGTGCGCCAACCGGGATGGTCTCGACCTGCACGCCCGCCCGGTTGGCGGCCCACAGCGCATAGAAGTCGGTGGTGCTGCCTTTCGCCGTAATGCCGATCTTCTTGCCGGCGAGATCCTTGACACTCTGGTAGGGAGAGTTGCTCAGCACGACGATGTGCCAGCCGACCGGCGTCGACGATCCAATCCCGACGATCTTCTCCTTGATGCCTTTCTTCACCGCCAGCGCCACGCCCGGCGGGAAGAAATTGATGATGTCGGCCGCACCGGCCGCGAGCGCCTCCTGCGCCGCGCCGCCGCCGCGATAGGCGGTGATCTCGACCTTGACGCCATTGTCCTTGTAGTAGCCGAGCTCGTCGGCCACGTAGACCGGCGCGTAAGGACCGTAATTGGAGACCGCGAGCCCGATCTTGACGGTCGTTTGCGCACCCGCGCTCGACGCGCATGCCAATAGAGCAGCGACGGCTAGAATCCGCGCATGAAAGCGGCTAAGGCCTGAATTCGCCACGTCATCCTCCCTTTAGCTTTGTTTCGTGTCTTTTGCGGAGTATGTCCGCATCGCATCGGATGTACAATGGTTTGCAGCCGTGCCTCACCCAGCACGATCATGCGGCGCGCGCGGCAACTCTAGCGCTGTAGCAGATTATTTGCTTTCCTTTCACCGTCTCTCGGCTCCTTCCGTGGTTTGCCCCGTTCATGATCATCGATATCTTCAATCACTTCATGCCCAAGGCGTATCTCGATCGCCTGGCCGATGTCATACCCGGCCATATGGTGCTCACCGCCTTTCCGCGGCTCAAGACGCTCTGGGACGTCGACGCCCGGCTCGCTCTGCTCGACGAGTTCGACGATCTGCAGCAGGTGCTCTCGCTCGCCAATCCGCCGCTCGAGCTGATCGCGTCCCCCGACAGGACGCCGGAGCTGGCGCGCATGGCCAACGACGCGTTGGCCGAGCTTTGCCGCAGGCATCGTGATCGCTTTCCGGCGTTCATTGCGGCACTGCCGATGAACAATGTCGAGGCCTCGCTCGCCGAGATCGACCGTGCGGTGAAAACGCTGGGCGCGCGCGGCATTCAGCTGTTCACCAATGTCGCCGGCAAGCCGCTGAGCGCGCCCGAGTTCCGGCCGATCTTCGCCCGCATGGCCGCGCACGACCTGCCGGTCTGGGTGCATCCCATGCGTGGGCCGAATTTCCCCGATTATGCGAGCGAGCAGACGTCGGAGAACGAGATCTGGTTCAGCTTCGGTTGGCCCTACGAGACCACCGCCTGCATGACGCGCCTGATCTATTCGGGAATCTTCGACGAGCTTCCGACCTTGAAGATCATCACCCACCACATGGGCGGCATGATTCCGTATTTCTCCGGCAAGATCGGTCTCGGCTTCCGGCAGATTTTCTTCGGCACGCCCGAGCACAACCCGGCGGCGGAGGAAGCCGGCCTAAAGCAGCGGCCGATCGAGTATTACAAGATGCTCTACGCCGACACCGCGCTCAACGGCGAGGTTGCGCCGACGCGCTGCGGACACGCGTTCTTCGGGACGGCACGTACGCTGTTCGCGACCGACGCGCCGTTCGACTGCGAACAGGGGCGGGGGCTCATTCGCGAGACCATCCGCGCGGTCGCGGCGCTCGACATTTCCA